>FTIZ01011169.1_pt1 | contig 33802 bp, 39 predicted proteins | sample 1658381 | NCBI WGS metagenome assembly FTIZ01 (sample SAMEA3914822, study PRJEB12502) | metagenome | biome: forest; material: soil | place: USA | collected 2012-03-12 | depth 0.1 m
CCACCCGATGCTCATCTCGAACCTTGGCGATCTGCGTGGCATTGGCCTCGATAATCTCGCGCTCGGTTGCCTTGTCGACCGCGCTTGGTGCGCAGCCGCCCTCGTGCGTACTCTGGTTGCGTACCGCCTGCTTGCGTACTAGGTCTTCGGCCCGCGCGTCGATCTTGGCCTTCAGGTCGCGCGTCCAGCCGTCGCGCTTCGCGCGCTTTCGGATCGCCCCCTCGGTCACGTTTCCGTCCTTGGCTGCGATCTCGCGCAGAGACAGCACGCCCGCGCGGTAATCGCCCTCGATGCGCTCCCAATCCGGGCCAGTCTTCGGGTCGGTCATCGGGTACCTCCGAACTCGGCCTCGATCGCCGCCGGCAGAGACTCCGGCATGGCGTCGCTGACCGCGACCATGACGCCGAGCAGCGGCCACGCCAGCGGGAGGACTCCGCTGCGCTCGCACAGGAACTGGAGGGTGGCGTCCTCGGCACTGTCACCGGTCGAGCTCCAGAGCAGGCAGCGGCGCACCCAGGAGGTCAGGCATTTGACCGCCACCTCTTGCGCGGCCTGCTCGACCGCGCGCAAACCCTGGGCGATGTACTCGATCCCTTGATCGCCCACGCGCACGTCCATGACAGTGATGAGCCCGCAGGCATGGAAGATGACTACATCCGCGGCTCCCGACTCGAGTCGGAGCCCGAACACGATCTGGTCTTCCAGACCGAGCCTTAGGTGCTCGTCGCGGTTGAGATTCCGCCGGACGATCTCCAGGAGCAACGCTCTCGCATGGTCGGAATCCGGGGCAATCGCCATATGTAGCGCGCGCCGGACAATGTCCGCGATTGCAGCTTCGGCGCCGGGGGACAGGCAGGGTTCGGTCATCGAGAGTTCCTTGCAGATGCCTGCCGGTTGGTTGGTATGAGTTCGTCGCGAGCCTGCGCCCGGTAGCTCGGCCAGTTGAAAGAAATCCAACGGCATGTCTCCGACAGCCGATCCATGGCACGTTCACCGATCAGGCTCTTGAGGCCTGGCAGGTCCTCGTTCGTGAGGAGGATCGTTGGAAGCACGTCTCTGTACCGTCGGTCGAGGATGTCGAAGACGATGGTCTGTTCACCGTCTGTGCCATAGCTGGCGCCGAGTTCGTCGATCACCAGCAGGTCGAGTTGAGCCAGGCCATCAATGACACGGCTCTCACTGTGGGTCGAATCCTTGCGCCACGTACCCCGGACCTCGCGGACCAACTCGAGACAGGTCAGGTATCGGACGTTGCGCCAGATTTGGGTCTGCAGGATCGCAGCTGCCAAGTGACTCTTCCCTGTGCCCGGAAGCCCGCCGAAGATGAGGCCACGCCCATGCAGGTGGTTCTCTTCGAACTGTTCGGCGTAGTCACGAGCAACGCTAACAGCGCGCGCCTGGCCGTCGGCAGTTGCCTTGAACGAGTCGAAGGACCGACCGATGAACCGAGCCGGAATGCCGGCCTGCGCCAAACGCCTCTCGTGCTGCGCCGCCGCCCGGGCCCGGCGCTGTTCTTCTGCCGCAACGCGTTCTCGTTCGTTCGCCTCGGCGGCGCATTGCGGGCAGCGCGTCCAGAGGCGGTTGATGATCAAGCGACTCTCGAAGTCGCCGTGCTCCGGGCACGTCGCGACGCGCGTTTCGCCTTGCCCCGGGTTATGCGGCAAACGTTCCATCGGTCTTCACTCCTGTTCCATAGTCACGGCTTTCCTTGAACGTCGGGCCTCGAACGGACGAGCGTTCGCTAGGCTTCAGCCACGAGGCCTCAAGGCCCTGCGAGCCGCGGGCGCACCAGACCGTCAGAAACTGCTCGAGCGACATGGGTACAAGTGCCGCTTGCGTCCGTGCGCCCGCAATCGCAGTTGCGCTGACGGTCGCCTTCTTCGCCTTGCGCAGCGCGCACCAGTCTTTCCAAACCTGCTCGCTGACGTCGTCCGGCCGGGCAAACGCCGCGGGCTTGTCCGCGCGCGTTACCTGGTTCTCTTCCGGTTCCTTCTGGTTCTTTCTGGTTAGGGCGGCATCCATGCCACCCCTCCGCGGCGTGGGCGCTACCCCTCCACGGCTTCCATGCCCCCCCTCTTCGGCGCCAACGCCATCCGTCGGGTTTTCACGGACGGCGCCAGCGCTACCCCTAGGGGCTGCATGGGCGCCATCCGTAGGGGTAGCGCCAGCGCCATCCGTAGGGGCGGCATGGGCGCCATCCGTTGGCGTCACTTCGGCGAAGCGCTCGAAGTTCAAGCGGTAGTCCGGCGTGACACCCGGTTTGCCGCCGAGACGGTTTGCGACGACGCTGACCAATCCGTCGGCGATGAGATCGCGGACGTAGCGTTGCGCTTGGCCACGCGTCACGCCGACCATGTCCCCGATCGTCTGCAGCGACGGATTCAGCTTGCCGGTCTTCTCATTGAGGCAGTCGGCGAGTGCGAGCGCGACGAGTTTCCGCGTCGGCGGCTGGATCCGAGCGGCCCACACAACCCGCGAGGCATCGACGCTCAAGCGATCCCCTCCGGCGACTGCTGCGCGCCGATGACGAGCGCAACGTCATGCCGCTGCTGATGGTTCGCGTTCACTCGACGCCTCAAGCCGCCTTGCGCGCAGCCATCCACTCACGGATGTCTTCGACGCGCCAGGCCGTCACTCGCTCGGACAGCTTGACGGGCTTGGGAAACTCGCCCGATTTGCACTTGCGCCAGAGCGTGGCGGACGAGAACGGCACGATGACCGGGATCAGTTGGCTCTGCCTGAGATAGCCTGTGGCAGGCAGGGCGCCAAGCGGCTGTAGCGACTCACTCAATCTCATCTCCTCAACACAGTGCATCGCCACATCGAGTTGTGGGTGGATGGCTTGTGTCGGGATGAAGTGTTGTGGCACTGCCCGGTGGCTGACTAGGACACGAGGTCAGTCAATTTGCAGACCTGTCGTCCTTGCCTTGTTCAGCCATGCGCGGTAGTTCTTGACCGAACGTTCGGGCTCGGGTGTCCCTGGGCCTCGGATGGCGTCGTAGCAGACGTTCACCACCGCCCCGAAGGTGCGCCAGTCGTCCGGTAGGAGCGGGTCGTCTGGGTTAGCCACTGCCCAGCCATCGGCCATGGCGCGGTGCAACAGCATCACCGGCACGTGCGAACCCTGCCCGCCCCGCTTCTGGGGACCAAGCTCTTCCACTGCCGTACCGACGATCCGCGCTAGGCTCTTGAGCCCTTCCAGTGCACGTTCCAGTTCCAAGCCATCGCTGACTGGTTCGCCACGGCCTTGCACCCGGTAGGCCAGTCTCTCGTAGGCCTCCAGGTACTCGCGTCGTCCTGGCACGCCACGGGCGGCCAGCAGTACCTCGATCGCCTTCCTCGCTCGTGCGACGTCATCATGCAACGAAGTAACAACCTTGCGCACCGCGGTCATGGTCGGCCGAACCGCGAGCTGATGCGCAGCTTTCGGAAGCGCTCGCTGGAGCTGATCGATCTGCTCCTCGAGCAACCCCAGATCGGCCAATTGGCGACACTGAGCCGGCGTCAGCGCTGCTCTCTGACGTTGTTCGAACGCGGTCTTTCCCATCTCCGCGGCCCGCTTAGGTTCGTCGTCGAGCACTATCTCGGCGCATCAGTCTCGCCGCTCTGCCACGAACTCGAGAGCAGTGCAGTCGCTCTTCGCAAGATTGCACCGCACGCACGCAGCGACGAGGTTGTACGCCCCGTCGCCTCCACCGAGCGCTCGCGGCACCATGTGCTCGACGTGCCATGGGCCTTCAAGGACGAGGGCCGTTCGACAGTACCTGCAACGCCCGTCAGAGCGCCCAAATATCTCGCGTCGGCGCCGCGACACCGGTCGCACAAAAGGGACAGGCTCAACCGGCAAGTCGGGCCAGAAGCTCGTCTGCTGCCAACGCGCATCGTTCGCCGCAGGCGCGGCCAAGTGAAGAATGCGCCGCGCCATTGCGAGTGCTTCGAGCTTCTCGTCAGCGATGCTGAGGACTGCGCCGCCGCGCGGGTCGACCACCATGAAGCGCACCGCGTGCAGGCCATTGACGATGGTCGGAATCGTAGCCAAGGAGTAGCGGCCGTCGCCGAATGCACCTCCATAGATGGGCCGCTGTAGCATCTCGAGCTGACTCACGATCCCTCTCCCGTAGGACGCTGTAAGAGTCGTCCGAGCACTGCCTGAAAGGCCTTGTCGTTCTTCGCAGCCGCGGCAGCGCCGGCGTAACGAACGATCGACTCGCCATACGAAGGGCTGAGCTTGTGCGGACGTGGCAGCTTGCGCACGTCGTGCCGCCAGGTCGAGTCGGCAATCTCGCGTCGGGCCTCGCGTCGATCACCCTCCTCACTGCCGATGTGCACGCGGACGGTGATCGTGCCTGCCCGCGGAGAGGTGCGCTCAATGTGACGCAGGCCTGCCGTGTTGGCGCCCGGGATCGAATTCGAGTAGTTCCCAGCGAGAACGGAGCCGTCGGCCAGCACGGTCACGCGCGTTCTGCGCATGCCAGGGGCGCCGGGAAGATGAGCTGCACGGAGGAGCCCTGCCGCGATCAAGCAATCCGGCGTCCCCGTGAACTCGTCGTACCAGTGCTCTTCCCTCTTTCGAACACCGGGGAACGGACTGCACTCGCGCGCCGCAGGCCGCTTCGGCATATTTGGGTAGGCGATGTCCGCTTCAAAGGGCATATCGCCCCAGCGGGTCTTCGTGATCTTCACCTCGAAGCCACGCGGATCTCGCACAGAGAGCTGGCGCTTCGGACCGTTGGGTTCGCCGGGGAACGCCAGCCCAATAGCAATGCCGAATGCTTGGATCTGTTCCTTGGTGCCCCAGATGTACTCACCCGCCTCCCCGCAGTTGTACTTCGCGGGACGGGCGCTCGTCTCGCTTGGCCTCACGATTGCTCCTCGCAGGTGGCGTGACTCAGCTCCTGCTCGATGATCGGATCCACGGCCAAGTCGACCGTCAGCGTGCATGCGCGAATCGCCTGCATCAGCGGGTATAGGTCGATGTCGGTTTCGCCATCCGCGGCCGTTCGCGCTAACTCGCGGATTGCCTCACACATGCGCTGGGCTTCAAGCAGCGCCTGCATCACTGGCTGCGCAAGGGGAGGAGTGGGAAGGGCCGCTGCAGGCGATCGAGCGCTGCTCGGGTCAATAATGTCGGTAGCCATGGTGCACGTCCTTTCAGGGCATGTGCGTTGTGGTCAGAGGCCTCGTCGTGTTGGTAGCGCGTCGGGGCCTCGCTGTTTGCCGGCAGCCGGCCGGCGCGGTTTTCAAGGTTCTTCTGCGTCGTCCTCGGCTCGAGACCGCGGAGCGATCAGGGCTGCATGAAGGCGCTGGATGCCAATCAAGGCCGCCAAGTACTCGCTCACCCACATCGGTATGGGCGTCGCGCCCTTGCGCCAACGCCAGACGGTGTTGGGCACCAGGCCGACTCGCCGAGTGAACTCGGCACCGTTCCATCCCAACTCCGCCAGCGCCTGGTCGAATTCGGTCGGCGTCATGCCATCTCAACGTGTCTCATGGCGCAGCGTAGCAGACATCCAAATGTCGATCAATACGACGTCTACAAATCTACAAAAAGTAGACTTCTGACCTAACCGGCGTTTGATGCTCGTTGCCTGCCCTTGTGGATGTCCACCACCTCGCCACGCTTCGTCAGGACGGTCGCGAGGAACCCAGCCCAGTCGGCCATCATCTGGCGGCGCTTCTGGAAAAGATCGCCACGCCGGTACGCGGCTTCGACCTTGTCGCTGACGGCATGGGCCAGCGCCATCTCGGCCACCTCGCTGGGGTAGTTGGTCCGCTCCGAGGCCCAGTCACGGAATGTCGAGCGCAAGCCGTGGGGCACAGCGGTTCGGCCGCCCTTGTCCTTGAACTTCAGCCGGCGCATTTGCATCGAGAGCGCCATGTCCGACAGCATGCCGCCGCGCGGCGCGCAGAACGCGAGCTGGTCCGGGTCGCCATCCTCGAACCCGGGGATCCCTCGCAGGAGTGCGACGACCTCAGCCGACAGCGGCACCCGATGCGAGCGCCCGGTCTTCATTCGCTGCCGCGGCTGGGCATCGTCTGCGCCCTCCGAGGCCTCGCCCTCCGCATCTGCTCCCTCGATCGCCTCGCCGGGGATGTCCCAGATCGACTCGTCGAAGTCGATCTCGCGGCGCCTCATTGCTCGCACGTTGAAGGATCGCACCGCGGTCAGCAGAAGCACCTGCAGGGCCAGTGCGGACGTGCCAGGCGTCGCGCGCAGCTGCTCCGTGAACGCTGCCGCCTCGTCGATCTGCACTGCCGGGTAGTGCTTGACTTTCTTGATCTTCGTGGGCGCCGGCAGCAGGTGGTCCAGGTGCCCCTTCCAGCGAGCCGGGTTCAGGCCATCCCGGTACCCTTTCGTCGTGGACCAGTCGAGGATCGATTCGACGCGGCCGCGCACCCGGTTGGCGGTCTCGGTCTTCTTGCGCCAGATCGGCTCGAGGAAGGCCAGCACCTCCCGCAGCCCGATGTCCCGCACAAGCATGTCGCCGATGTGCGGCTCGACGTGCGTCGCGAGCGAGTTGCGCCACTGGCTGGCGTGCTTTGCGCTGGACCAGCCGGCCTCGTGGGTCTCGATGTAGGTCTTCGCCGCGTCCCTGAACGAGATGGCGTTGGCCTGTGCACGTTTGAGCGTGGCTCGCGCCTCCTTCGCCTCCTCGATCGGATCGAAGCCTTTGCGGATCCTGTCGCGCGCTTCTGCCGCAGCTCTCCGGGCCTCGGCCAGGGATACGCCAGGGTAGCCACCGAGTCCCATGTCGCGGCGCTTACTGCCGATCGTGGCGCGCAGGATCCAACTGCGCCCCCCGCTGGGTTCGATCTGCATCATGAGTCCAGCGACTCCACCCACCGCGTGGACACCCGGCTTCTCCAGCTGGCTGACTTTCAGCGCGCCGAGCTCCTTAGCCTTCCTTGGCATGGCATCTACCCATCATCTCACCCATCAATAATTTTGAGATTCAATGATACCCGATGAGACTATGCGAAGCGCCATCTACGGGGCAGAGTTGTCTCACAACCGCCTGATGAAGCGACGTGAGATGGGCTGAAGTTCGATTCCGGAGGACGCCCCTTCCGCCAGATAGTGAGGAAACATGCGCCCTAGAGGCGCATTTTTCTTTTCCGCCCATCAATCTACCCATCAACGTGATTGAGATTCGGTGATGCAAGGTGAGACAGACTCAGCAGATCCCGGCCGTCTCATCGATCCTGCCGGCCAGGTCGGCGCGCCGCTAGATGACCGCGCCGTTTTCCTCACAGACGTTGGCCGCGGATTGACGCAGGGTCACGTCGGACTGGGCATCGAGGTGACCTTTCACAAGGGGAAGTTGGTCACGGCCGAGACCTGGCGGAAATGGAGCGGCGCCCGGACAGCGGAACTCTGGCAGGCCATCGCGCTGCTGTGCTTCATCGATCCAGAGGCCTGGACGCTCGAACGAATGCGGCGCGTGAGCGCATGCCGCTTCCGTCTGGAGCTCGCCCTGGACCAGGAGACAGACGCGTTTCTTGATCCCCTCGTCGTTGATCCCAAGGAGAAGGCGCGGTCGATCGTTCGATTCGACTACGTTCGCCGCTGGGCCGGAATCTACCTGCTGCCAATCCCGGTGATGTTTCCAGAAGGCGGCGCGCCGATTGACGTGCGGTTGCTGAATGGTCCGATCGAGGCACTCGCACGTCCGATAGCGGCGATCGCTCCTGTCACAGCTCCGACCAGCGCGACATCCGGCGAGGCGCCGAGCCCCCCTCGCGGCCGACCCCGCAAGAAATCGTCCTCGTCGGACTACGTTCGCTCGGCTGAGCTGTTGGAGATCGTGCCGTTCTCGCGAGCCACGCTCTGGCGAATGGTGCGAGACGGGAAGTTTCCGGCCCCGGTTAAGGTGGCGCCCAGGATCACGGCGTGGAAGCGCACCGAGGTTGAAACGTGGGTGGCCGTGCGAGCGGCGGCGGCCGGCAGCCTGCGGCGCGCCGGGAAGGTCGACCGTTAGGCGCAAGCTCAATCGGCGGTTGTCGTGTACAGGCCATGCTTGATCGATAGCAGCAGTTGCTTCGTCCTGAGTGCCTCTGCTGCGATCAGCTCGACCTGCTCAGCCCTCGCATCGAGTTGCCCCTCATGCTCGTCCTCGAAGTGATGCTCGGTCAGGGCCCTCTTGAACCTCACCAATGCGGACCGCGTCGGAGCGATCTCCGCGTGCGAGCACTGTAGCTCGCTCAAGCCTCCCAGTCGCAGGGCCAGGTCTTGCAACGCCATCTTGATGCGGAGTTCCAGTTCACGGTCCCGCTCTTGAAGGTGGTACTTGCGACCTTCGATGAGCACCTTGTCGATCGAGTCGGCTAGGCTGTCAATCGACTTGGAGATCATTTCTCGGCGAGACTTGTCGCGCTCGCGCTGCTGGGACAGCTTGTGAACTACGACCCAGCCTGCGACGACCGTCGCACCTTGGCCGAGGAACTTTAGGAAGTCACTCCAGGCGCTGTCCGCCATCAGTGCGCCCGGCGGCTTGCTTCCCGGATGTAGTCTGTGACCTCTTCGCGCAGTGTCTCGTCCGTCGTGACAACCTTAAGCATACCCAACAGGCTGTCGGCGGGCATGCGAAGCGCACGCACCAACCCCCCGAAGGCTTCCTCCAAGAACGACGAACCGTAGCCTACCGTTCCATCGAGGTCGACCTCAACCCGCTGCCCATCTCGGAGGTGCGGCTCCAGGAACTTTTGACGGAACGCTTCGCCACTCGTCTCGCCATTGCGGACGTAGCGACCCGACGGGAATCGGGTGAAGTCCTTCGCGACGCTGATTGTGACGGTCATTGCACTGCTCCAAGTGGAAGCTTCCACCATAAGATGGTGCCTCGAATATCGATTCCAAGCGCTCCCGCGTTCGAAGTCCATTTTTTCTGACGCGAGTAAACATAGCGCATCCAGCCGCTGTTGCTCAAGACGACAAGTTCACCTTCCCCGTGCTTTTCCACGACCGCCAGCGCGTCCTTCGAGCCCTTGCCGCGATGCTCGTCCTTGGTGCCAGATCGGCCGTATTGCATCGCAGTATCGATCGCGCAGGCGTCCCGATTCTTTCCGCGGAACGCAGTTGCCACCATGGAAGCGAAGCTCTCGGGGATCGTCATACCGATTGTTGCGCTGTAGCCACAGCCCAAGTCACAGACTGCCATGGTAAAGACGCCGTCTCGCAACTGCGTGAATGTCCACCATCTCGTCGTCGGCAGACCATGGAACCCGTCCTCTCGTGGCAATTTGTATGCGTGCTCGACGGCGTTGGCGACGGCCTCGGTCGCGCCCCGCCAAACTCCTGTCAATTCCACGTGCCGCGCGTGATCCTGGTTCACCTTTTCGGCCACGGCCTCGAGGAACTTCAGACTCTCGCCCGACGTCGTGGCGCCCTTGGACGCGCGCCAGTAGATGACGTCTTCGCGACTCGGGACTATGTCGCAGACGTCGCCCGTCAGGTCGTGGATCTGAATCTGCTTCATCACCTCGCGAGGACGGCGCTGCCGCGGGTCCCGAATCGTGATCGGCTTAGCCAGTGACGACATCGTCACGATCCGGTCAATTTCGGAGTACAGGAGGATCGTGGCAGGAGGGTAGAACATCTCCGTACCGGCGAAGTCCAAGACGACTGGATGCCCATCAACCAGCACTGCGGTTGAAACAGCGCGGAGAAACTTGACGACTCCTACTCCGGCGCCGAGCGTGAGATTGAACTCTTTGGGGGCCACGATGAGCCCAGCCGGAGCTGTGAAGCGACGGGACTTAGGACCGTGCGGGCACCGCTTGCGGCGCTTTCGTTCCGACTCTCTATAGCCAGCGATGCGTGCTTGGCGAAGCCAGAGCGCGGCCGTAGGTCGCTTCATCGTCTCCCCTTGCCACGCCACCTGTGTGGCGGGCCCCTTGTAGTACGTTTGGGCAATGATAGCCGGGCGAACAGCCTGACCCCGGTGCTCTGCCGTCAGCCAGGCTCAGGCCGCCGCTGCAGCGCGACCATCGCACGATGTGCTCGAACTACCCCCCGGTAACGCGCGCGGATCGTCTGATGACGTTCTTCGGCGTCGATTACGCGAAGGAGGAACTGCTGCAGCGCGAAGTCTTCCCGATGGGGATGGCGTCGTTCATTCGACTGACCGTCGAGGGCCAGGAAGGCGGCAAGCCAGCGCTAGTCGCCGAAGACGGCATGTTCGGCCTGCTGCCGCACTTCGCGGCCGAACGCCAGTACGGGCGCCGCACGTACAACACGCGTTCAGAAACAGCGCACAAGCTACCGAGCTTCAAACCGGCATGGGAGCCTCGCTCGACTTTGTGCAATTGCGCCCGGGCGTTACATTGAGGCCGATGTAACGGTCCGACGGCAGTGCAAATTCGAGTCGAGCTTCAGGGCCACTTAGTGCAGTGATTTACCAAATCAGCCCGTTTTGCGGGTCTGGCGTGCCCCTGCGTAGTGAAATGTGACGGCGCCCAGACGGCGCGGCACCAAATTGCACTGACGTGCGTCGCGTACTGAGTCAGCGCCGCCCGATCGATACTCGGCGCTTCACAAGGATGGGGAGGCACGATGCTACGAGCAACTACCTACGCGCTGGCCACCGTGCTGGCGCTCGGGCTGAGCACCGCGAGCGCGAAGCCGCCGGTGCCACCTGCTAGCGCGGCCAGTTCCATCCCGCCGCGGGCCGAAGCTCCCCCGGAGGCGCAGTTGGTGGAGCACGGCCACTACACCAACAAATCGGGTGCCGTCATCCATTCGCCGGCTCACACGGTCAACGGTCAGGTACCAGCCGGCGCCTCAGCAAAGTGCCGCGATGGCACGTACAGCTTCAGCCGGCATCGCAGCGGGACGTGTTCGCACCATGGCGGCGTTGCCGCTTGGATGTAAGGCATTGGCCAAGGGAGTTCGAGGTCGCAGGTGCTACGGCGGTTGTTCATCTGCACGGCGTCAGATCCTGGACACTCAGACTCGGTGCAGAAGATTCAATGGAGGAGGCGAATGAAATACCGATATTGGGCCGCAATCTTTTGGGTCGGGTTTCTTATCTCGACTTGCGGAAACATTCTTCTGTCGGCGTTGGATTCACATGCTTGGCCCACCCCACCCAGTTGGCTGACAGCTGAAACAGCCTCTGCTGTCGTTTCGGCCGTCGCCACGATCGTCATAGCGCGCTTTACGGTGCGCCTATCCCGTTCAACCGATTTGCTGTGGGGCGAAGCGCAGCAGGCCGGCAAGATCGCTCAGGGAAGTTTGCAGATAGCTCAGCAAGGCCTCGAACTGTCCCGACGCAGTCTTGAGGTCACTCAGCGAGCCTTCGTATTTTTTTCTGCGTTTCGCCCGGAAATTCACAAAGTCGAAGGCGAAGACCACAAGTTCAGGGTCACCGGGTATGGCTTTAGCGCCAGTTTCTCGAACAGCGGAACAACGCCCGCAACTCACGTCCAACTTTCCACTCAGTGGACGAGGGTGCGGCCAGGCGTTGTTCCGCACTTTCCGCGGCCTGCGAGAACAGTGACGAGCGTGCTGGGACCAGCGACAGGAGGCATGAGTCAACCGGCATATTTCTCGGTGGACGAACTGGCTGCAGCTTTCCTCAAGAAAGTTGACCTCTGGGTCTGGATGCGTGTCGACTACCGCGATGTATTTGACCCGAGCCAAGAGCATCATCACGAGATGTGCGGCAAAGTCTCGTTCTTGCTTGACCCAACTCAGGTGCCAGGCGATGGTGAACCCCCTTACTGCGGAATCCTGATCACCGGGGATCAGAACACATCTGGCTAGCGACGAGTCCGAGGTGCACGCCATGAGCCTGCCTCTTGCCACGATGCGTCCGTGACCGATGTACACCGGCGCAGCAGGCGTCGATCGCAGCGGTGCCTGTCAAGGGCCGCAGGAGCCATTGGCCCTGGCCGTTGGGCGCACAATCGAAAGATGGCATCAAGTTTCACGGCATACATCGACGAATCGGGCGACGAAGGTTTTACGTTTCTGCCCGACGACAAAGGAAGTAGTCGCTGGTTCGTGTTGTCAGCCGCGGTCTTTCGGAAGCCGAGGGACCTTCAGGCAGTGGCCGCGCTCAAGGCGGCGCGTTCGACGTTGGGCTGGGAGCCCAAGAAGAGTTTTCACTTCAGCGATCTTCGCCACGAACAGAGGCTCGTCCTGCTTCATGAGGTCGAACAGCTCTCGTTTCGTACGGTGACAGTCGCAAGCTACAAACCGGATATTCCAAACTTCGAGCAATACCAAGCGAACAAGTGCCTGCTGTATCGATATTTGACGCGCCTTCTGCTTGAGAGGGTCTCCTGGCTCTGCAGGGATAACCGCAAAACAGGTGAAGGCGATGGCACCGTTGAGCTGATTTTTTCAGACCGGGCATCGATGTCGTATGACGACATCGAGGGCTACATCAACCGTCTGCAACAGCAAGCGCAGGCCGGCGTTGCCGAGGTCAATATCCACTGGGACGCGATCGACATCGGAAATCTTCGAGCTGTTGCGCACACCCAGTTGGCCGGCTTGCAGATCGCAGACGCTGTCGCGACGAGCTACTTCTACGCGATGAAGCTCAGTCGGTTTGGTGTTGCAGATCCGAGCTACGTTCGGCACTTGAAACGCCACGCGTTTCGCCACAAACGCCGACATCTCGGCTACGGCCTGAAATTCTTGTCGAGGTACGACTCGCTGCAAGAAAGAATGCCGCATCTCAATGCGGCATTTGGAGATTGGTGACAGCCCCCAAGCTCGAGGATCCCACCCGTTCGGGCTGCCGCCTTTCGGCGGCCTCTACAAACGCTTGCGCTTGACTGCCGTATACAGTATCGCATAAGCGACACTCTGTGGCTCGTTGCATCAGCCAGTCGCTCGCAAAGATGCCGCCATGTCCGAACGCAATCCCGACAACGTCGACGTTTCCCGCGCCTGTTGGCGGTGCCTGCATTTCGGCGAGATCGTCGCCGGCGCGCATGCCAGCTGCAAACGCGGCGCAGCCCCGCTGCAGGCGTCTCCGGCGACCGGCTGCGTCTATTGGACGGCCGGGCCCGGCGACGCGAATCCGCCTGGCTGGATTCCACGTGAGTTCCGCTTCAGCGAGCAAGTCATGATCTGGGGCAACGGGCCTTCCGCGCCACCTCCTCCGCCGCCGGCGTGGGAGACCGGCCGGCCTGGCGTCCCAGCCGATGCGGCGAAGTGGAATCGCGATCGGGAGCGAGAGGCCTGGCACGCGACGGTCCCGCTCATGGCGAGGGCGCGCGGGCACGACGAGCCGGCCGCCTGACGCCGACGCCGTGGGATAGTCACAGCTTTCCTTCGGAGACGGACGCGATGAAGTGGCTCGAGCCAGATCTGCACGCAGTGGGTGCGGCCGTTGCCTTGGCCGCGGGCGGATTGGTCCCTACCCTAGCGCTGGGTTGGGCCGTCGAGGGTCATTGCCTCGTCGCCGAAGAGGCCCAGCAGCAGCTCTCGCCGGCGGCGCGCGCTGTGATCGACCGACTGCACGCGCTCACGCTCGCGCAAAGCGATTGGAACTCATGGCTTCATTCGCCGGTAGCTGAAACACAGCAACTGATCAAGCGTGCACAGGTCGATGCGGCTGCCGCCGGGCCAGAGGTAGCTGCCTAATGGCTCTCGAACCAGAACATCCCGACAAGGTCTTCCGATACCTGAGAGATCGCGACCATGCGCGCGCCCTTGTCAATGGCTATGTTTGGTTCACGACGCTCGAAGCCCTTCGAAACAACGACCATCCTCGCAGCGATCCAGGCGAAGGTACTTACCGTCTCGACATCAAGAGGTATGACTCTGCCGTAGCAGGCGCAGAAACGGAGAAGCTGAAGGGACGGCTGGCCGGGTTGTTTCGCATGGAGGGTTCAGCAAGGATGGTCGTGGAGAACATCGTGTACGCGCAAAAGGTTCCTGACCTTTTCGTGATGTGCACGAGCAGTCTCAACTCGAAGTTTCTGCGGCGGCTGTTCGGGGAACACTGCGTTCGCATCACTGACCCTCAAGGTTTCGCTCTAACGTGCTGCAGGGCCATCGCGAACCATCTTGGCGAGCGTGCCGGCGGCAGATGCGGGCGCATGCAATATCAGGGCAGAGGCGGAGTCGATGCGCAGGGGCCGGACGCCAATCACCTCGCGTTCATGAATATCAACGGACATGCCAGCGAGAAGGAGTACCGGATGATTTGGGGGCCAATGAACCAGCATCCGTCGCGAACGCTGCAGCCAGTTCTGCTTCGTGTGCCAGGGGTTGAGCGATTCGTCTCCATAGTCGACGACGGAGGACGCTAGTCTGCGTCGGGCAAGAGCGCATGCCCTGAGCCTGGCGTTTGCCATGATGCGGCCACGGCCTCGTCGATCACTGAACGCACGCCCTGCTGGCACTGCCGGCACATGATCTCCGTCGAGCCTCGCTCGACCATGGTGCAGTGTGGGCGCGACGGTAGCCATGCGACGATGTCCTTCAGCTGCGGCGGCGGCAACGGTTGCGACGCCTGGGAGCGGGAGCCCGGCATCGATGACGACGACTGGGACCGGCAGGCCTCCCGCGGATCGCGCCGTACGTGCTGGGACCGCCGCTGAGGCACGTTCGCGCAGCCGGGGCGTCGACGGCTGGTGGACGGAGCCGCGTCGACCGAAACCCGCGCCGGCGCCGCGCGCGCCAGTGTGGATCATGCCGACTCGAGATCCCTTCGGCGGGATCTGCGTCTACGACGAGCAATCGGCGCAAGCGCAGCCGACGGGGGCGGCAGCTTGTGAGTCGTGCTATCAGGCGAGGTGCAGCACGTACGACGCTGAGTCCGCTTTCTTATCGACGGTGACGACGTCGTGCCACTGCCCATCGATTTGTGCGGCAGTGACGTCTTCGAACGTGCGGCCATCGGAAAACAGAATCAGGATCTTGCTCCCGCGCAGGTATCCCCCTCGCACGCCAGGGACGTCGCCGGCCTTACAGCGGACGGTGGCGGTGCAGGGCTTCTCTGGGATTGCGTTCTGCGGAGTGTGAGACATGGGGTGGCTCGGTGGTCCAGGGTGAGCAGACTCTATCGTGATAAGTCTGGCGTGCGAGCCTCGGGGCGCACCTCGCCCTGCAAAGCGAGTGCATCCCCCTGCAGCGGCAGGGATCGACGCAGCAATAGGAAAGGCACCTCGTCGTCCTGGTCAGCGATCCAGTGAGGTTGATGAAGTAGTGTTCGTGGCAGACGAGGCGGCGGATCGGACGACTTTCCCAAGGTAGGCTCAGCAGCCATGCGGCCGTCGGCCGAGCGCATGTCCGCCTTCGCTCCGGCCGCCTGCATCGAAATGGGTCCTAATTGCAGCTCAACCACGGGAGGCTCAATGGATCCGATCACGATGGCCATCGCTTCGCTTGGAGCAGCCAGGGACATGGCCAAAGGCTATCTGGCGCTTAAGGACGAGATCAGCAGGCAGCAGTTTGCGATCGACATGCAATCGAAGATCTTGGACGCCCAAAGCGCCGCGCTCGATGCGCAGGTCGTGCATCAGGACCTGCTGCGCAAGGTCGAGCGACTCGAAGCGGAGCTTTCATCGACGCTGGATCGCAAGGCAATGATCGCAAGGATGGGCCGAGACGCGGGCTTCTACTTCCTTCCCGGAGACCCAGACCCGTACTGCCCGCGCTGCGTCGAAACGGAGCAGAAGCCAGTCCATTTGAGCAAGACCGGCATGTTGATCGTAGCGCGCCACGAATGGCGTTGCGCCGCGTGCAAGAGCACGTTTCGACAGGAGGCCAATCGATTCAAATTCCAACAGGATCAGGGCGCCGGCACATAGCTTCCCCTGCGCTCAGCGCGCTCGGGTAACCCATACCATGAACGCCGCCTGCAACGCCAGGAACGACGGCTCGCGCTCTTCGTCGCTGGCCAGATATTGGCTCCCAGGGACGAACATCAGGCGGCAAGGCGGTGCTCGTAGAACGGCCGTTCGCGAGCGTCGAGGATCCGGTACTGCTCAGCCAGGTTGGCCCGGTCGGGCCGTAGCCAGGCGTCGACGTTCTCGCGCCGAAGCGGAATGATGCAGCGATCGTGGCCAGCGGCGGCGACTTCCGGCGGTGGCTCGTCGGTCACCGCCGCGAAGCTCAGGAGATTTGGCTGGCCAGGCGCCTGCCACCGCGACCAGATGCACGCGACGAGCATCTCCTCGAGCCCGTTCGGCCGGAATTCCAAGATCATGTCTTCCTCGACCTCGCCTGGCGCCAGCTCGCGGCCTTCGGCTTTGTGCCGCGGCACATGCTCGTAGAACGAGCTTGCGATGATGATGCCGTGACGGTAGCCGAAGACTTTCCCCCACATGTGGCCCTCGAGGTTGTCGCGGCGAGCGTTGTAGGTGCCGGGGAACTTGACGTCGTAGAAGGCCGGATGGCCCTCCGGCCTGCACTGGTAGCGCATCGGCATCACGACGAGCTCACCGTTCTCGACCACCATCACAGGGCAGTAGACGCCGGGGAAGATGCGCTCGTCGCGTGGCAGCAGTTCTGTTCGGCGCAGGTCAGCCAAGTCGCGCTGCGCCTTCGCGATCTTGTCGGTAGCGATGCGCTGGTCGTCCACGGCCTTCTTCGTCGGCTTCGCCCCGGCGAGCACTCGGTCGGCGTTGACCAGGCGCGTGCGCTGCTTGAACAGCTCCTGTTCGATGCGAGTCGCCTCGCGGGCGGTGTGCTGATCGATGAGCTCCTTGAGGCGCTGTTCGCCTTCGGTCTCCGGCTGGGCGAAGGCGAGCTCCATCGCCTTCGGCACCTTGATCTTGGCCTCGGGCTCCTGGATGCGTCTGTAGAACGTCTCGTGGAACTCCTCGAGCGACATCGTCGCGCCGAACATGCGGACGAACTTCTTCCAGTTGGCGTAGACCTGGGCCGAGTAGCACATGGGTGGGGTCTCCTGCGGCGGATTCTGCACGATCGCCATCGGACGACGCGCCGGACACGTAGGACGATCAAGCGCTGGGCCGCATGAACGCTCATCCGTCGAAACGTTCGACGCGATGCCCGCGGCTCAACTTCTGAACTGGAATGCACACCGGCAGCGACGAAGAACAGAGCAGCATGTAACCGACCACGACCAGCTTCTAGGACGTAGGAGATACTGCCCTGCTCACAAGGGAGGCAATGACATGCGGGACCAGTACTGGGGCACCCATACGCCCGACGGCACAACAAACAAGTTCACGTACGCAGCGTCATACAGGACCAGCGGCGATAGGATCAGTTGGCACGCCACAGTGACGCTTGGCGAACGCAGTTGGCCTGTTGAAGGCCATGTCGCGATGATCAACGGCTTGGCGAACGTCGACCCGGTGCCGATCGTACACGCAGAGGTGAAGTCCAGAATCAATCAGATCCAGGTCTGAACCGTCACGCACTCGCGCCAGCCTTAGTCCGAGTCGTGGGCCTTGCGCACACGATAGCCTGGCGCGCAGGTGCTGAGGCGAGTGCTTGCGCGCCGCGTTCGACGTCGTACAACAGCCGGAACCACTCCAGCACCTCCGCCGCGATCATGCTGCGGTTCGCGGCCCAGAGGTCGCAGAACTTGCGACGTGCGTGTGCGAGGCAGCGGGCTGCGATCTCGCGCGCTCGATGGCGCGGAGATCGGCGAGCACCGTCAGTGCGACTGTCGACGTCGAAGGCCGACGCCCACAGCGAACAGCCCCGCCATCAAGAGGGCGTAGCTGCTTGGCTCAGGCACCGGAGACGTCGTGATGGGGCCAGTTCCACCGGTCGTCGCATGAAGGTCCGTCAGATAGACCGCGCTATCCAGCTCTTGATCGTTGACGTCACCGACTTCGAAGTACAGCGTGTGACTGCCAGCTGCCAACGTTCCGGTCGTCGTGGTCAGGACGCCGATCAATCCCTGGGGACTCGTGAAGGCCGTGCTGGTGTCCGCGGTCGTCAGTGAGGACGCGAAGCTGCTGCCCACCTGGACGGGATGCCCAGTGGAATCAAAGACGATCTGATTGCTCGCCGCCGTTCCGTCGAGGAACGTCATGAACGCATCGGTGAAGTCGTTCACGTAGTCGGGATACTCCATGGAGCCGAACACGAACGAGAACGCGACGGCGCTCGCAGTAGGCAGCGTGAAGTCAATCTTCAGAGCGGCGACGTCAAAGCCTTCGGTGAAATTCGTGACGTTCGCGATACCGTAGGCGTTGTACTCATTCGTGCCTCCCGAACCCTCCTCGGTGCTGAGGACGTCGCCGGGGATCGGATGCTCAGTGTCCTTGACATTTCCCGACGACAGCACCACGCCGTTGCCCAGCGTGATCACCGAGCCGTTGAAGCCAGAGTAGGTGCCGAATTGAGCGGCAGCACCGTTGGTGATGGTCGCGGAGTCAACGGTGAGGCCAGCGCCTTGCAACGCTCCCCCGAGCGCTGTCGGCGAGGTGGTTTGCGTAACGCTGATGCCGGCTTGTGCCTGCTGGCTCGCCAGGCTTGCGAGCAAACAGGCGGCTGAAGCCAATGCCACCGGTGTAGGTCTGTTGAACGAGCTCATGGGTTCCTCGTGGGATGTTTTGAAACGGGCTGACGACTCGCGAAGGGCCTGAGGTCGCTCCGCGCAGAAGTCGAAAAGCAAGTACGGTACCGAGCGCCTCCCGGTGATGAAACCCCCAAGTCCGATCCCCCAAGTTCGTGGGACCCTCTGCCAATTCCGGGCCGTCCCCGCCAAACGGGCTTGAAACTGCCTGATTCGCGCACAGCGCCGCGAGGCATCGTCGCTACGCTCTTCGGAATGGCTTCCCTGACTTCCGACCAGCTCGAGCTTCTACAGCGCGCTCGCGACGGGCTACCGATGTGGGGCGGCAGCGTTGCCATCGATCGGCTGCGCCGCGAGGTCGAGCTGCTGCTGGCCATGAGCCTGGTTGAACCGGCCGGCGCAGTGCCGTACCGCCTGACGCCGCTGGGCGCTCTGGTACTCGACTCCGCGGCCGCACACAGGTCGACGGCTTCGGGCTAGCCAGGGATGTCGGCCGCCTGATCGTCGGGGCCGGGATGGGGCAGCTGGCGGGCAGCAGGCCAGATTCGCTGGTTCACCTGGTCTTGGGTGCGCGCGCCCGGTCTGGCCGGCCCGCGGAATCGGCTCATCACCGCATCCGTCGCCCGCCACGCGGCGCGCTCCTGCTCGGCATCCCATTTCGCCGCGTCGGCGGGCACGCCGGGCCGCAGCGATCGCCATTCGGGCTCGGGAATGGCCTTCGACGGCGGCGCGCCCCAGATCATGCGTTTCTCGGTAATCCGTGCGCCGTCTGGCATCCAGCCCGTCGGCTGAGCGTCACCTGGTCCGGGCGTCCAGTAGACGCATCCCGTCGCGGGCGACGCTTGGAGCGCCGCGCCAAGCCGGGCACAGCTGACGTGCGCCTCCGCCACGACGGCGCCGAAGTACTGGCAGCGCCAGCAGGCGCGGGACAGGTCGAGGTTGTCGGGATTGCGATGGGTCATGGCCGAGATCGTGGCAAGCGGCAGGCTCAGCCGGTGACCCAGCGCAGCGGCTACGATGCCGCGCATGAACCTTCCGATCCGTCCCATCGCCGCGTTGATCATGTGCGGCGCCCTCCTCGCGCCGGCCGTCCAAGCTCGCAAGTCAAAGTCCATCGTCGATCAAGCCGTTGAGGCCTACCAGTCGACCAACTCCACCACAGTGCCGGCCGCCGGAAGCATCGAGGTTGCCTTCAGCCCGAACGAAGGCAGCGAGCACCTGGTCATCAAGGTGATCGACAGCGCGAAGTCTGAGCTCGACCTTCTGTCGTACAGCTTCACCAGCGTTCCCGTCGTCGAGGCGCTCGTCCGCGCGCGGCACCGCGGCGTGAAGGTCACGCTCGTGGCCGACTACAAGGACAACGTCTCGGCCGACCGCTCGGGGAAGGCGCGCGCAGCGCTGGGCGCCCTGGTGAACGCCGGCGCCGATGTGCGCACCATCAGCGTTTACGCGATCCACCACGACAAGGTCATCATTGCCGACCGGCAGACCGTCGAACAGGGTAGCTTCAACTACAGCGACGCCGCGGCGCACAAGAACAGCGAGAACGTGCTGGTGAACTGGGGCAACCCTAAGCTGGCCGAGGTGTACCTGAAGCACTTCGCCAGAAACTATGCCCAGGCCGTCGCCTATCGCGAGGCGTACTAAGCAGCGGCAACGACAATGACGCTCCCAACTACGGAGCAACCATGGACGACCAAGCCGGGCTGACAATACTTCGAGACGAACTTGCCAAGGCAAAGGCCCAGGGGGCCGCTGACGTGCGCGTGGATGCGCTGGAGAAGCTCATCACGGGGTTGCTGGATCAAGCGGGCTTGTCTCTCGAAGAGCGCAAGCTCCTCACCCAGCACACGCTGGCGCAATACGAGGCGCAGACGAGGAGCGACCTGGAGGCCGTCAGGGCGGCGATTGAATCTGGGCGCGAGGCGCTTAACGCGCTGCTGCTGATCAACGGCGGCGCTGTCGTTGCACTGCTGGGGTTTGTCGGCGCGATGGCATCGAAGACGAATGGGATGGCCGTCGCGTCCTCGATGCGTGCTCCGCTCCTGCGGTTCGGCACCGGCGTACTGCTGGGCGCCCTCGCGTTCGGCGCGCGCTATGTTGCGCAGGCGTTCTACGCCTCCGACATGAACCGTTGGGGACACGCATTCAATTTGCTGTCGATCACGCTTTCGATCGGCGGGTACGCGATGTTCGGCTTAGGCATGCTGGGCGCCAGCGAGGCCATCACAGCCAAAGCACCGTAGCACGGCACGGTGCCGCCGCCTCAATGGGTATGGTGCCAGCGGGCCTTGCTGAGGCCCTACGAGCCGCGATCGCCGATGCGCATGACCGCATGCGTGGCATTCGGCCGGCTCAAGGTGTTCCCGCTACTCCGCGCCGGCTGTATCCTACTGAGCATGCACTCGTTCTACTTCAACATCTGGGAAGATCCAACTGACCCGGCGGCAAGAGAGCGAGAGGCAGAATTCATCATCACAGCCGCTGCAGTAGCCGATATTGGTTACCACGCGGAGATACACCGGTATGACCGGTTGACGGCCGTCTACGTCACGATTGAAGACGATCAGGACGCCGCCGCTTTCAGGCTGACTGTCCCTCCCGCGCTTGTGCGCAGCCGATAGCCCAGCCTTCGTCGCGTTGTCGAATAGAGCACCTGATCATGAAAGCCATCGCCCTCAGCACGCTGCTTCTCGCGACTGCCTTTCCGCTCTCGGCGGCGGCCGGTCTCTTCGACGACACCCCAGATCTGAAGGGGAAGACCATCGTCTATGCGGGCGAGATCGAGCAGGTGAGCTGCCCTGCCGCAGGCAAGTACGACTGCCTTCAGTGGCCCAGGGGCTTCTACAAGACCAGGGACAACGACTGCTTCGTCACCGACGAAACCAGTTGCTCCTACACCTGCAATGCCCTGATCGCTGTCGATCGGAACCGACAGCTCAGCACCTACATTCTGCCGTCGATGGGCATGGGCATGAAGAAGGGCTCGTTTACCTCGTACAAGTGCCCGAGCCCGTACTGACTGACGCCTTCATGCTGCCGAGTCCCCAGCGCTGCCGTCCGTGCCCTCGCCCTCATTGAGCCGCTGGATGGCCAGCTTGAACGCCGTGAGGAAGCAGATCGACGGGTGGAACTTCACCGTGCGCGATGCCGCGAACCAGCTGCTCTCGATGCCCAGCAGCCAGTACTTCAGCTTTCCGTCCACGGCCTTGACGCCCCAGACCGGCGAACCACTCATTCCCTCGACGTCGGAGACGTACGCCGTGTCCAACCCGGGCTGAGTGATGATCTTGCCGTACTGCGCCGGGAAGTCTGCGGCGATTGCGCCCTCGACGCCGCTGGCATCCACCTGCGGTGCGCCGGCGGGCGCCTGGGTCGGCTGAAGCGGCACGATCGAAAGCTTCAACAGGTGCTGACTCCCCGCGCGCTCGTAGGACTCAGCAGCGATGCCGGTCAGCAACCAGTGGTCGTAGTCCTCGAACGGCGGTGGCCCCCACGCAATCTCACCGATCGGGGCGATGCCACCCGCCTTTAGTCCATTGACGAAAAACCAGGGCAATGGCGTGGCGGCGATGTCCGCGTCCTGCGTGTCGAACACGATCCACGTGTCATCGTCGAACGGAATTGGCACGCCGAACGGATACTGATTGCCCGCTAGCTTGTCGTGCAGCGTGAAATCCGAGTAGGTGGTGCCGAGAGCGCAGCCCTTGCGGATGTCGCTGATCACGTGGCCCGCTGTGACTAGAAACCAGTGCGACTCGACCTCGACCAAGAAACATGATGCGTACAGGAACCGGCTCGATCCGTCAGGCTCCAAGGCGCGAAAGCTCATGCACACGAAATGCTTGGCGGCCGTGTCACGCAAGAACTGCACGCTCGGCGAATCGACGGTGTCGAAGGTCATGACGGGTCTCCTGATCGTCAGTCTACGGCGACCCGCCGCTCACGCTGTCACGGGCTGATGCGGCCGTTCTGGATTCCGGTGTACCAGTCCTTGATCCCTTGCGGGTCGGCGTTGCCGTTGTAGACATCCCAGAGGAACGAGCCGGTCTGGGACAACTGGCCCGTCGGCAGGCCCACAGCGTAGCCGGCTGCCTGGGCGACGTCCTTGCCCACATGCTGCGGCATCGGCTGGCCCGTGGCGACCTTTTCGGCATCCTCGGTCGCCTTCACGATGGCCTTGCCGGCGGACTCCAGTGGCGAAATCGTGTAGTCGCGCCCGTTGATCGCCGCGCTGGCCAGGTCGCGCAGGATGGGCACGCCGCTGACGAACCCGAGTCCCAGTTCCTTGGCCATGTGCGTCGCCTCGTCGTCCTGATCGTTGGCCGGCGTCGGCTTGAGCGCGGCATGGATCAACTGCGGAACGACGAAGTACCACCACGATCGCGCCAGCAGCTTCGCGAAGTCCTTCGTCCCGGATCCCTGCTTGAATGAGTCCGGCAGGTTCGCGTAGCCCTTGAACAGGTCGCGCTGCCGGTTGTACATGTGGTTCCAGTAGCTGTAGAACATCGTGGCCAGCGACATCACGCCCTTGCTGCGCTGAACCGCGGCGAGATCCTTCGCGCCGCCGCCGCCGTGAGCGTTGCGGACAGCGCGGTTCGCGGCGTCGACGGCAGCCTCCTCCGACAGGCCCAGGCCGCCCTTCGCCTCCGGCGACATCCCTTTGAGGTACGCCGCCATCCAGGTTGGAGCGGCAGAGCCCATGTCGAGGGCTGCGACGCCGTAGAACGCGAAGCGACGCGCGCCGTCAACCGCTTTGCGCGTGGTCGACACCGGCCCGAAAGATCGCTGGCGCTCGTTGATCTGGTCGATTGCCTCGTGCACGTTGCGGTCCATTTCGTCGAAGCGATGCGCCATCTCGGGCGACCGGTCGTACATGAACTGCTTGGTGCCGGCCCAGTCCTTCGCGAACGCCGACGCGCCCTTGGCAAACCAGGTCGGCCCCACCTCACCGATGGAGTTGGCCAGCGCCGACAGGCCGTGGATCTCCATCGTGGAGATGCGGAAGCCAAGGCCCACCATCGACGCGTTCGTCCGCGCCTTTCGGTAGAAGCTCTCCCAGGCGCTGTCGCCGGCGGTGTTGAAGACCTTGTCGTTCGCCATTGCCTGCAGCCACGGCCGGAACTGCTTGGTGTACTCCTTGCCCAGCACCTGGTCGACGTCGCGCTGGATGTCTGGATGCGACAGGAACTTGTTCATGTCGACGATCGCCTCGCGCCAGGCCAGGTCGTGAGTGACCTGGTCGAGATGCCGCGCGATCACGCCGAGGCTCAGGTGGATCGGGCCGACGTAGCCCGTGCGCTGCACCGTATGACCTTGGCTGGTGGTCGGCCGCGCCCACTGGTTCTCGAACAACGCGTCGGCGTTGCGGTCGTACTTCTCGCTGATCTTGCGGTCCTGGAACGCGTCATAGACCAGCGGGTAGTAGCCGCCCTCGAACTCGCCGTGGTTGTTGGTGATGCGCCGCGGCTGCGCCATGTCCGGCGTGGCGCCGGTCTGCCGGCGCTCGAGCTGCTTGATCTGCTCGCCGTACTTGCCGACGGCCTTCCAGGTGCCCTGCACGAACTTCCACTCGCTGTCCGAGAGGTGGCGATCGAGGACGTGCTCGACGACGTCCGGATTCCAGCCGTAGCCCTCAGCGAGCTTGCGAAGGTTCTCGGCGTTGCCGGTGTTCAGAGCCGCGGAGATCAGCTCCTCCCGATACCATTGGGTGCCGCGGCCCTGACGCGGCAACTCGGGCACGGTCACGGTCTGGTGGATGTCCACGCCATGCAGCAGGCCCTTCAGGTCGCGCAGATCCTTGGTCGAGTCCGCGCGCATGGCGCGTTCAGCCCCTTCCGCGTCCGCGGCACGCTGGAACATCTCCAGGTAAGGGCCCGACTTCTCCAGACCCCCCAAGCCGGCGCGGCCGCCGTGCGTGAGCCACTGGAACACCTGCTCGATCTTCAGGAGCGCAGCGTCCATGCCGCGCACCTTGCTCTTGAGGCTCAGCCATGAGGCGTTGATGCGGTCGAGGCCGCGCGCGTGGGCGAGATGCGGCTGCACGTCGACCGGCTCAGCGTGCGGCATCGACGCGGTCTGGGCGAGCGCGCGCTGCACCAGCTCGTCGAGCTCGACCCGCTTGCCGTTGACCGTCACCTGAGTCTGCTCGCGCCCGACATGCTCGAGGCTCTTGACCGCGTCGACGAGGCCGCGGAACTGCTCGACGCTCATCTCCTTCCAGTGCACCCGCGCAGCGAAGTCCAGCAGCGCATCAGGCACCTGTGGCAAGACGCCCGTGCGCTGGAACTCGGCGTCCAGCCACTGCCGGAAGCCCGCCCGGTTCGCGATGGACTGCTTCGTTGCCGCGCGCGCCGTCACGTCGTATTGCGACAGCAGCTCATTGATGCGATCCATGTAATCCGCACCCACCGCCTTGGCCGTGCTGGGCTTGTCGAACTTGCGCAGGTACGCCACGCCCTTCGTGACCTCGTCCTGCGCGTCCCTGGCTGCCTTGGCGAGCCGGTTGTTCAGCAGGGCCGCGCGCTGGGACTCGATGGCCTGCGCCGGATCCTTGGCGGCGGCCGCGATCGCGGCGGCGTTGGCCCGCGTCTCCGCGGCGAGGTACAGGTCAGGCCGTAGCTCGCCGACGCGCTTGCCGGCGATGATGCCGTCAGCGGCCGCTTTGGCCGCGCGGGCGAGCTCCGCAGCGGGTAGCGGTGACTCCGTGAGAGCCTTCAGGCCCGTCGCCATGAAGCGCGCACGCGCCTCGTTGTGGACAGCAGCGTTGGCAGCGTCCTCGACTGCCTGCGGATCGACCAGTTCGCCGTGCTCCTGCAGCATGCGCTGATCTGTCATGGCTCGGATGACGTCTGCCTTGTCGCCAGCCGCCATGATCGCCTGGCGCATTGCGTCGCCGGAATCGAAGCCGTGCATTGCAGCGACGAACTCGAGGTCGCTCCGATCCTCGGGACGCGGCCGCGGGCTGTTGCGCTCCCAGTCGACCATGCGTCGCTCGACCTCCGCCTCGATCGCGCGCTTGTTCTTGGCCATGAACTGGCCCTTCTGCAGCCCCTTGTGGCCCGCAGCCGCCTCGGGCGACGCTTCCCACAGCTCCGCCTTGACGGACTGCTTCGTTTCGTCGGCAGCCTTGGCCCTGCGCTCAGCCCAGTCCTTGGCGGCGGCCTTGAACTCCTCGCCCTGCCCAGCGTGCTCGCGCATGAAATCCTGGGCCTGAAACGCTGGATGTGCGCTGACCTCGTTTTCCACCTTGGCTCGCACCTGCTCGCGCGCCGCATCGGCCTCGCGCTGCAGCGCGCGCAGGGCTTTGCTCTTCGCCCGCGAGGCCCACTTCATGTCCTGCATGCTGCGGGCCTGCAGCTCCGAAACGGCGGTATCCGTGGCGCGCTGACCCTCCGCCAGGTAGGCGTTGAAGTCTTCGGTGGACATGCCGGCCGCCTTGGCGTTCTCGAACAATGGGGCGTACCGACGCTGGGCCTCGGCCTGCCGGATTGCAGTATCGGTGGCAAGCATGCGATCCATGACCGCGCGCACCTCCGGGTCGAGCGGCACGCCGCGCAGTTGCTTGTAGACGTTCAGGAGCCACGACCGGAACCGGGCGAATAGCGTCTGCAGCTCAGGCGACGGCGCCTTGCCCTCCATCAGGTAGCGCTCGAACGACTCGGCGAACTGCTCGTGCGCAGCGCGCTTCTCGTCGACGGACTTGCCTACCCAAGCAGCCAGGCGCTCCTCGGGGGTCTTGCCCTCGACGCCGAAGTGCTTGAGGAGCGTGTCCATGTCGGCCCGCGCGCCTTCCGAGCCACCGCCCGCGGCGATCCGCTCGAGGCTGTCGAGGAAGAAGTGCCCGGACTCGTGCAGGAAGGTCGAGAGGTCGGCGTCCTTGAGGACACTGATCGTCCGGGTCGCCGGCGCATACGTGCCGCGCTCACCCTGGGCACCGGAGCCTTCGCCAGCTACGCCTTGGTAGAAGCTGCCTTCGAGGCCACCAGCTCCCGAGCCGCCACCACCCGACTCCCCACGTAGGCGCTCCAGAACTGCTCGTCGTTCATCCGGGCCCCGTAGAAGGGCACGGAAGAGAGCTGCTCTTTGTAGAGTGGAACGGCCGCTTGCTCCAGGGCCAGACGATCCGCGCTCAAGCTGCGAAAGTAGGTCGAATGCTCCAGCAGCATCGCCAACGACGTGCCCTTCGCGATCTCGGAATTCACCTGTTCGCGGGTCGTAATCGAGGCCAGTTCCTGCGGGGTGGTTGTGCTCATTGGTGGCGGCAGAGGCGCGGACCATCGACTCGATGTTCTCCGCGTGGGAGCCATCTTCCCACTTCAGAGGCGGCAGGCCAAGTTCCGTTTCGCCGCGCAGCTGGCGCGCGTGCGGCTCCAGCTGCTCGGTCGTGCCGTACTTCACGGCCGACGACAGCATGTTTTCCAGCCGCCGGCGCATGCCCGCGTCGGACAGGCCGTCCGGGTCGCCGGTGAACTTCAGGCCGTTCGAATGCGCGTAGTTGGCCGCCAGGTCGTATAGCAGCGAGCCGCCCTTGCCCTCACCCACGCCCGAGGCGTTGATCCAGACCTTGCCATCCCTCTCCTCGATCGAGCCCTTGCGGCCGCCCGGCAGCGTCACGCTGTAGCGCCCCGTGGGCTTCTCGCTGCCGTCCATCTGGGTGATGGTGTCGGCCTCGACCTTCAGTCGCGGATCCTTGTCCTTGGCGATGGTCTCGAGGTCCTTGGCCGGCGACTTCGGGTACTGGAAAAGGTCTTCGTGCTTGCCAGCCTCCATGAGCGTGGAGCCGACGTCTCGCTCCGCCCCTTGTTGGGCCAGCCGATCGCCACCGGCGTCGTCCGCCGCGACTCGGAGCGGGTGCTTCTGGAAGAGTGCCGACGGTGTCGTGCCCTCGCGCTGCGCCTGCGCGCCGTAGAACTCCGAAACGAGGGTCGCGTACGCTTTGTTTACCGCGTCGGTGTTGCGACCCGTGGCCGTCAGCTGGTCGAGCACCTGCTGGTGCACCGAATCCTTGTCGACGTCGAAGGCAACGCGCTGCTGCCGCGCCTGCGCCAGAACCTCCGCGCGCGACGTCATCATTTGTTGCGCGTTCTGGTAAAGCTGCTGTGCCTCGGAGAACGTGGGACCGTCCGGCTGGGCCCGCATCTCAGGCAAAGCCGCCTTCTCGACCGGGTTGCCAGCGATGGCGCTGGCGTACTCGTCCATCGGGATCCGCACGTCGCCGCCCGTGACCACTGCCTCCCGGATGCGCGACGCAAGGTCCTGCGACGGCACCGACTTGGACTGCGCGAAGGCCGCCTCGAGCTTGCTGCCGTTGACGTAGACAGCATCCAGAGGAGAGCCGTCAGTCACTGATCGAACGAACTCCTGGAAGGCTGCCGGGTTCGCCGCCCGCAGTTGCGAGTCTGCGGCCACCTGGCCGAGAACGCCGACGCGTTGCGAGGCGTCGAGGGCCATGTCCGCCTGCAACGTGTCTGCGTAGGTCTGGCGCACCGCCGCGTGCATCTCCGGTTCACGCCGCGGGCCGAGCGCGCCGCCCAGCACCGCACCAGTGATGGCGTTGAACAGGACATCGTTGGGGTCGAACGACTGCTGCATGCCCGCCGGCAGGATCGCATTCATTGCCTCACGCTGGGCCTCGCCGGTGACGACGCCGGACACGCCGCCCGTCAGGATGCGCATGCCGAGTCCGCCTGGCGCCGACATGGGGATCAGGCCTTGCGCGGTCGTCAGTGCGTACGATCCCAGGGCGGCGCGCGCCGCCGCGCCTGGGTCGTCGGTCTGCTCGAGGACGTGCTGTCCCGTGTCGACTGCTGACGAAAGCGACGGGATCGCCATTCCTCTGACTGCGTTCGCGGCCGCCGCGCCTGCCGTCTCCAGTGCGCCAGCGGTCGCCGGCAGCGCGCTTTCACCGCCGGTGGCCACAGCTGCGCCGAGCATGGCCGCCATGTTCGCGGCGTAGGCGGTGGCGCGCTTGGCGAAGCCGGCATTGGCCGCAAGCCGCTGGGACTCGATGTAGCGGTCCATGCTGCCGACCGTGTGCTCCAGCTGCCAGTCTGCCCACCGCGAATCGCCCGTCGCATAGCCATACAGGGCCGCCGGCGCGGCGAGCGCCAGGTATGCGGGCTTGACCACCTGATCAAGGGCGCTGACGACCTGCCCGTAGGCGAACTTGGTGCCGTCCCAGGTCTTCTCCAGGAGCGAGAGCTTGTCGTACTCGTCTTGCGCCACGCGCGCGGAGTCAGGGTTGGCTGCAACCCACTGGGCCAGCACCGGGCTCTGGGCAAGGATCGCCGCGTTGCGCTGCTGGTCTGCCTGCTGCTGGAAGCGCGGCACATCGGTCTCGACGACGGCTTGCGGCAGGCCAACCTGGGGCGCGAGCTTGGCCGCTTGTGCGGCGGTCTGGCTGCTCTGCGCCGAATTCGCCGCGGTGACTGCCTGTGCGGCCTGCAGCGTTTGGCCGGCGCGCGCCCTGTCCTCCTGGTCGAAGAATCCGGACATCGGGTTCGGAACTGCGACGTCTGACGATGCACCTGCGTTCGGGCCGCTGTTGCCGCCCAGCGAGGACGGCGCCGGGGGCGCAACCGCGGCGTCGGCCTGATCGAAGAATCCACCGAGTTGAGTCGTCATTGGGGCATCCATGGAGGGGCTTTGCCGCTGGCCAGTACCTGCTTCGTCACTGCGGCCTGCAGCTCGTTGTCGGAGGCGGGCGGGCGCCCGTACTTGCGCTGGAAGTCCTGATTCAGCGCAGCGCGCATCTCGCTCTTGGCCGGGGGAAGCGGCACGTAGAACTGGCTCGCCTTGCCCTCAGACTGCGCCTGGAAAAAGCGCTCCGTCGCGTCAGGGCCAGCTCCCCACAGCCAGCCGGAGCCCGCGACGGCACCTTGCGCCAGCAAGCCGCCGGCGATCTTCTGCGTCGTCGGCGTGTCCGGCCATTTCTGGTTCGTGTCGTGGTACTGCTGGAGGGCCTCGCTGAACCGACCCGAGAACTGATCCATCAGCTGCTTCGACTTGGCCTCGCCGACCGTCTTGGAGTCGATGACCGGAGCCACCATCTGCTGCACGTCGCCCAGAGAGCGCTTCCAGTTCAGGTCTCGCTGCTGCTGGCCGATGTCCTTCGCGTTGATCGACTTCTGCTGGTTCATCAGAGCCAACAGCAAGTTGTCCGGCACCTGCCCGTAGTACGCGCTGAGGTTCGTGTTGACGAAGGCCTCGGGGTTGTTGCCGGCCATCCCCAGCAGGCCGTAGTAGGTCTGGACGCTGGACGCGTCCAGCTGTTTGTCACCGCGCGCGAGGCGCTGCTGGAAGGCGAGCCTGGTCTCCGGCGACGCCGAGTCATACGCTGCCTTGACCTGGGGATCTGCGAAGGCTTGTTCGAGCGTTCGCGGCGCGTCGCTGCCGTCGCCTTGCTGCCCCACGATCGCCTGCGTCAGCGTATCGCTGGACGCTTGCTGCTGGGCCTGCTGGCCTCGAATGGCTTCGTTCCAATAGCCCTCGACCCGACTGGCCGCGGCGTCTGCCCCGATCGGGTCATTGGGGTACATCTGAGCCCAGAGGTTTCGGGCCTCGGCCATCATCCCGGGCAGGCGCGTCTTGAGGTCGGCGACCGTGGGGCGCGAAGGGGGCGGTTGCATAGGAGCAAGGCGGCCGTCGGCACCTGTGGTGCCAGCGAACTGCGCCGGGTTGGCCTTCTCCGCGTCTTGCGCCTGCACTGCGGCATGCGCGGCCAACAGCTGGCCCAACCCGTTGGCCACGTACTTGCTGGTTTCGGAGAACGGGATCTTCGCGGCCCAGTCGGCGGTCGAGATCTGGCCGATGCGCGGATCGCCGAACTGCTGGATCCACTTGTCCACCTGGCCCGGGCCCGCGTTGTAGGCTGCAAGCACCAGCGCCGGGTTGTCGTAGCGCGCGGTCATCGCACCGAGATAGTCGCGGCCCACGCGCTCGAGCTCGCCAGGAAGCGGCTTGCCGTCCGCGCCAACCTGCGCTGGCCGTACGCCGTAGCCCGGGTTGGCAGCCGTGTCGGGCATGACCTGCATGGCGCCCTGCGCGCCCTTCGGGCTCACAGCATCAGTGCCCGGCCCACTGCCGGTCTCCAAGCTCTTGACGATGCCGGCAAGAGGCGCGGTGCCATCCGTAATTGGCGCCAGGAGCGCGGGGCTGGTCGGCAGGCCACCGTTGAAGATCTTCTGCGCGATGTCGCGCTGTTGGACGCTTTTCACGGCGTTCTGGACTTCCGCGCCGAGGGCCGTCTGGGCCTGAGGGCCAAGTTGATCCTGCACCTGGTCGAACATTTTCTCGGCCAGGTACGGATTCGACTGGACGACGCCGGGGATGCCGTTTGAAACGGTCAAGATGCGCGTGCTGTAGGCCTGATCCAGGTACTGGCCCTTCAGGGCTTGAACTGAGGCGGGCGACAACCCCTTTCGTTGGCCAACACCGTCTATCGTTGCATTGATCTGGGCCATGCCGCCGGCGAAGTTGAGATCGTCGAGGGGGCGCGACGCCATCGAGCGCAAGGCCAGCTTGACCGTGTCGTCTGCCGTCGTATCGTTGAAAAGGTCCGTCTGCCGCGCTTGGTGCTCCAACAAGGCCTGCCGGTATTGCAGCCCGATGATTTCGGCGTGCTGCCTGAACATCTGCTGTTGGTCCTGCGAGGTCAGATGACCGGAGATGGCGTCCTGCACATTCGCCAGCTTCTGCGTGTAGTCGTCAACGAACTGGCTCCCGACGGTACCGCCTTCCTTCACGTTCGCGAAGCCCGTCGTCGGGTCGTACTGCAAGCCGATCGCAGCCTGGCGCAATGAGTTGGCCGCCGACTGCGCCACGATGGCGTCCTGACGCTCGTTGGTTTGGGCGATCGTGTCAGCGGCTTGCTCAAGCGCGCCCCCGGCGCTCGAAACCTCCTGGCCGGCCATGCCGACCTGGCGCCAGTTTGGCGGCTCGAACGAGGCGATGCCTCCGGCAGGCTGAGGGGCGCTGGAATTTCCTAGAGAAGGGAGGTCGGGCAACGTGGGCACAGGTGCGCTCCGGCAGGTCAGTAGAGGTTGAGAGTCGCCGTCAGCCGCCCAGCGAGCCGCCGGAGTTGCCGGGGCTGGTGAGAATCGTGGAGGCGCGGCCGCGGCGCGCGAGCTGCTGGATGATCTTCTGCTGCTGCGCCTGCTGCTGGGCGAGCGGGTCGGGCATCGCGATCGGTGCCGCGGCCTTCGGCGGCTTGGGTTGCAGCAGGCTGTTGATCACCGCTGGCGCGACCGCCTTCGCAGCGCCCTTGGCAAAGTCCATCCATCCAGACGAGCCAGCACCAGCGCCTGAGCCCGCCGCCGTGCCAGCTCCTGCGGTCGCGCCGCTGGTTCCGCCCACGTCCGCCGCCGTTAGGCCCAGTTGTGCCGATGCGCCGGCAGAGTCGGCCGCGCCCAGAGTGCCTGCGGCGCCGCCCATTGCGGTGCCAGTCCCAGCGCCGGCGCCGGCGCCAGCACCGCCCGCTGCGCCGCCTGTTGCCGCAGCGGCTCCGCCGAGGCCTGCTGCGTCGTAGGCATAGTCGCCAGCCTCGTAAACGGCGATCGCGTCAGCCACGTACCCCAGATCCCGCGAATACGTTGTGTTGTAGCCGCGATCCTGCGACGTTCGGTACTGAGTGTTCGTCTCGCCGCCGAACACGTTGACTTGGGGCGTGAAGTTGAACCCCGTCAGCCCGCTCCACACCTTGGCACCGACCGGGTCGGCGGCGCCGAGCAAGTCCTGCAATGGGTTCTTGAGCGCCGAATTGGTCAACTGGCCCAAGTGGTCGGCTTCACTGCCGAAAAAATCGCCGATGGCACTCCAGATGGACATGATCAGAACTCCTTGGTGCGCGAACTGCGCTGGCTACTCGAGACATCAGGCATGGAACACCCGCTCGACATGGACGTCCTGTGCGTCAACCCGAATGACGCAGGCGCCGACGTCGACGCGCACTGGATCGGTCGACAGCAGGCGCATCGGAGTACGTCCGGCGATGCGCGCCCAGGCGTTGAACGTTTCAACCGCCTTGGTGATGTTCTGCACGGCAATCATCTCGGCCGCCGCGCCAAGGAACGCCATCCTCATTGGGTCGTCCGCTTCCTCCTGACGCCCGAGCTCCTGTCGAATCCTCGCCACTATGCGTTTGCCGGTTGGTGTGCAGGTTCCCCGGGCGATCCAATCGTGCAGCGAAAGCTGATACACGCTGAAGGGTGGCAAAGTAGAGCCGGCAACGCAGGCCAGATCGAACGAGAACGCGAAGCCCGATCGCTTCAACGCGCGCGTCTCGGAGCGGGCGGCACGCGGCACAGCGACGAACAGGAAGTCGACGCCCGTCCTGCTGACAAAGATCTTCCCGATAGTTGCCTCCCAGCGTGCGCGGCCGGCCGGCGAGAACCCTTGTCGCAACAGGTTGGTGTGGAGCATGAACCGGCCAGGGAACAGGCATTCGGCCACGATACAGCCATCGTCGGCGTCGTCTGCGTCATCCGCGACCAGTGCGAACGAGGCAGCGCGATCTGACTCTGCCGTCGGCAACGCCGCCTCTCGAACCACGTCAATGGATCGCAGGATCTCGGGCTCGGCGCACCGGGCCTTCAAAGCAGGAAGATCGGCCGGCTCTGAAAACCTCACAATGCCGCCCCCTTCTCGCGCTCGATCTCAGCGGCGCCGCGCGCAAGGATGAAGGCGATCGCCTTGGCACCTTGGATCGGATCAATGTCCTGGGGCGTGGTCGGCGGATCGGTGAAATGCGCCAAGCCGTAGGCCTCACGTTCCAAGCCGACCAACACCTTCAGGGTCTCGGCCAGGGTGCGCAACCAAATGGTGTGCTCCTTCATCGACGCGGTAACCGGAGGTTCACCAGACGAGCCGGAAGTCTCGGTCCCTGCCTTTGCCAGGGTCGCGGCGACCGATGGGGCCTCGGCGATCTCCAGGCCTTCCAGGGCGGACATCAAACGGTTGGCGTGGTTGCGAGCGCGGCGAATGTCCACCCGATGCTCATCTCGAACCTTGGCGATCTGCGTGGCATTGGCCTCGATAATCTCGCGCTCGGTTGCCTTGTCGACCGCGCTTGGTGCGCAGCCGCCCTCGTGCGTACTCTGGTTGCGTACCGCCTGCTTGCGTACTAGGTCTTCGGCCCGCGCGTCGATCTTGGCCTTCAGGTCGCGCGTCCAGCCGTCGCGCTTCGCGCGCTTTCGGATCGCCCCCTCGGTCACGTTTCCGTCCTTGGCTGCGATCTCGCGCAGAGACAGCACGCCCGCGCGGTAATCGCCCTCGATGCGCTCCCAATCCGGGCCAGTCTTCGGGTCGGTCATCGGGTACCTCCGAACTCGGCCTCGATC
>FTIZ01002870.1_pt2 | contig 33595 bp, 30 predicted proteins | sample 1658381 | NCBI WGS metagenome assembly FTIZ01 (sample SAMEA3914822, study PRJEB12502) | metagenome | biome: forest; material: soil | place: USA | collected 2012-03-12 | depth 0.1 m
ATACCCGGCAAACCGGCACCTCGACCGACACGCTCTACTTCGAGAACGATTATTGCGTGGATGGCCCCGGCGGCCCGTTCGACCCCAACCGGCCGATCGGTTCGTTCCTCTTCCTGGGGCCCACGGGTGTCGGCAAGACCGAGCTTAACAAGGCTTTGGCGGAATTTCTGTTCGACGATGAGACGGCGATCACCCGGCTCGACATGTCGGAATATATGGAAAAGCACAGCGTCTCGCGGATGATCGGCGCGCCTCCGGGCTATGTCGGTTACGACGAGGGCGGGGCGCTGACCGAAGCGGTGCGCCGGCGTCCATATCAGGTGGTGCTGTTCGATGAGGTCGAAAAGGCGCATCCGGACGTGTTCAACATCCTGCTGCAGGTGCTGGACGACGGCCGGCTGACCGACGGACAGGGACGGGTGGTCGATTTCCGCAACACGCTGATCGTCATGACGTCGAACCTGGGCTCGGATTTCCTGGTCAATATAGACCAGGACCGCGATATCGAAACGGTGCGGCCTCTGGTCATGGAAACGGTGCGCAAGCATTTCCGGCCGGAGTTCCTCAATCGCGTCGACGAGATGATCCTTTTCCATCGCCTGGACCAGGCGCATATGCACGATATCGTCCGCATCCAGCTCAAGGGCCTGGAAAAGCTGATGAGCGATCGCGGCCTGTCGTTGAGCATCGATGACGCAGCGCTGAACTTCCTGGCAGAGCGCGGCTTCGATCCGGCCTATGGCGCCCGGCCGTTGAAGCGGGTGATCCAGAAACTGCTGGTCGACCAGATCGCGCGGCGCATTCTGGCCGGCGATTTCGGCGACGAGGATGTGATCCATGTCGGGTTTGACGGGGAAGGGCTGACGATCGGGCGGCCGACCATGAACTAACGGGGTGTGGAGCCTGCGGCCCCAAGCCTTCCCTTTTTCTTTTCCGTCTCAGCCCTCTGGGCCGGAGCGGAAAAGAAAGAAGAAAAGATGTGGGGTCTCGGACCCCACGCCCCGTTAGTTGATGGCGCGCACCGTCCGCAGCCAATCCTCGAAATCCTCGCACCAGCCGCAGTCTTCCCACCCTGGCCGGGTGAAGTCGTGGACCACGAACACCCGTTCGCCGCCGTCCATCTCCCAGCACGCGATCTCGTCGCAGTCTATGCGGCGCGCGAACGGAAACAGGTCACGCATAGGGTAGCGCGACTTTAACCGGCTGGCATAATCGACCGAAAAGGCGAAACTGAGAAAGGCCCACGGCGCCACGTCGGGCAGGCCGCCTTCACTCAGGCGCACATACGACGCCGGATAGTGAAAGCCGATGGCATAGTCGCCGCTCCCCGGAATGTGCACCTCATCCTCCCGCCAGAGTCTTGCCGAGCAACCATTGCAGGCCTGAAAGATGCTGGGCATCGTGGCTGCAGAGGTAGTGCATCAGGCCGCGCATCGTCGTCGGGCCGTAATCCTCGAACTCGGCCGGACGGTTCCAATCGTCCTCATCCAGGCTCGACAACAGCCCAAGCGTATAGCTGCGCGCCGAACGAAAATCGGCCAGCACCTTGTCCGGATCGGCGTGGGCGTAGTCGCGTTCGTCGCGCAGAATATTGCCATCGACGCCCGGCAAAAACGGCCGGTTTTCGCTTAAAGTCCGGCGGAAGCGGACATGATAGCCATCGATTTCGATGTCGCGGACATGGCAGATCTGCTCCAGCGCCGTGAAGTCCTCCGACGGGCTGCCGTCCCATGACGGCGGCGCCCACTGCCGGAATGGCTTCGGGAAGGCGCCGAAATGCGCGGCCAGCACATCGGGAAAGTCGGTCAGGGCTTTGAGCGTCGCGTCCATCTCCCGACGATGCCACAGGCCGGGCTTGGCGACAAATTAAGGCCACGTAATGAAATTAAGCTTTTGTAATCTTGCCGGCGACCCCGTCCGTTTGGATGTCAGTATACGGGCGGCATCCGGATTTCGGGCATGGGTATGTGCGACCCCAGCCACGCCGCGATGGCCGCGTCCTGCTGCTTGCGCACCGATGACGTGAGCCGGCCCTTGACCTTGGCCAACATGTCCCGGAAATCATCAACGGTCGCGGGAGGCGAGTCCTTGCCGGCATTGGCTGGCCGGTTATACGGACGATATTCCGTCGACAGCTTGAGCCAGAAATAGGCATTGGTATCGTCGCCCTGGGCCGCATACAGCATGCCCAGTTTCGCCATCGCCAGCGGCTTCAGTTGATCGAAGCCGATCCATGTGCCGTTGACGACCTTTTCGTAATTGTCTCGCGCGGCATCGCTATCGACCGGCCCGCCAAGGCCTTCGGCGTAGAGATCGCCCAGGGCCACCAGCGCATCGGGGGCATCGATACCCGCGCCCATCTGGGTGTAGCAGACGCGCAGCTTGGTATAGTCAGGCTGGCTGTCGAGCCTGACCATCAGGCTATAGTCCTCCGCCTTGACCGGCCGGAACATGCCATCACCTTTGTAATAGCGGCAAAGCTGTTGCTGGGCGTCCAGGAAGATTTTGCCCTTGCTGAAGGCGTCCCCTTTCGGGCCGAAATAGACGCTGCCGTCGCGATAGGCGATCCTTTGCATCCAGGTTTCCATGCGCCCCAGGTCGCGCGATGGCGTGTCGAGCGCATAAAGACCGGAAACGACGTATTCCGCCCCGAGGTCGTCCTGTTCCGCAGCCTTGCCATACCACGCTATGGCCTCGGGCAGGTTCTGGTCGCCGTCACCGGCCGCCCATACCGGACGGTCGCCACGTGGCTTGAGGTCGTATTTATAGCCGTCGAAATAGTAGTCGCCCATGCGGATTTCGGCGGCGGCAACGCCCTGGGCGGCGGACAGGCGAATCCACTTCATGTCGTCGGTTTCACCGAAACAGCGGCCGTCATTGCCGATGTCGACGGCGAAGTCGTATTGTGCCTGGGCGTCGCCGGCTTCGGCGCGCCCCTTCAGGTCCAGGTATCGGGCATAGTCGGCAGCGGTCGTTTCGGCGACGGTCTTCGCCGGCCCGAAGCCCTGGTCCGCCGCTTTTCTGTACCAGTCGAGCGCGGCGAGGCGGTCGCAGGGCAGGTCATCCTTCCTGTACTCGCGCATCGTGCCAAGCCGGTATTCGGCTTCCGCGTCACCCTGTGCTGCCTTGGCCTGGATCTCCGCCAGGGAAGGCTGTGGCGTTGGCGGGACGGGCGACGCCGGCTGTGGTTCAATTTGAAAAGCTGCCGCCTGTCCGGCGACCGCTCCAAGCAGCGCCACCACGGCTATCGTCTTGCCAAGAAAATTCTTCATGTCCGCCCCCGCTTTCTTTTTGTAGCAAGGACAGCGGAATACGCAAGAAGCCTAGTCGCGCAGCAGTTCGTTGATGCCGGTCTTGGCGCGGGTCTGGGCGTCGACGCGCTTGACGATGACGGCGCAATAAAGCGACGGGCCACCCTTGGGATCGGGCAAAGACCCTGGCACCACAACCGAATAGGCCGGCACGCGGCCGCGGAAGATTTCACCAGTAGCGCGGTCGACGATCCTGGTCGACGCCGACAAATAGACGCCCATCGACAGCACGCTGCCCTGCTCGACAATCACGCCCTCCGCCACTTCCGACCGTGCGCCGATGAAGCAGTCGTCCTCGATGATGGTGGGGTTGGCCTGCAACGGCTCCAGCACGCCGCCGATGCCGACGCCGCCCGACAGGTGAACGTTCTTGCCGATCTGGGCGCAGGAGCCGACCGTCGACCAGCCGTCGACCATCGAACCCTCATCGACATAGGCGCCGATATTGACGAAGGACGGCATCAGGACGACGTTGCGGGCGACATAGGCGCCGGCGCGGACGATGGCGCCCGGCACGGCGCGGAAGCCGGCGGCCTCGAAATCCTTGTCGTTCCATTTGGCGAACTTGTTCGGCACCTTGTCCCAGTAAGGGCCCAGCGGCGCCTGCTCGAACAGTCCGCGCCCGGTATGCATCAGTTCATTGCCGTTGAGGCGGAACGACAGCAGGACGGCCTTCTTCAGCCAGTCGTGCGTCACCCATTGCCCGTCGATCTTGTCGGCGACACGAAAACGGCCGTTGTCGAGAAGGCCCAGCACCTTTTCCACCGCCGAGCGATAGGGACCGTGATAGGACGGCGACAGCGTATCGCGCGCCTCCCAGGCGGCTTCGATATCATCCCTGAAGGCGGCGAGGTCGGACATGGCGTAATCCCTTTGGTCGGCAATCGCACCGGCCATAAGGGCAGACCGCGCAAGGATCAAGGATTAATCCGCCTTGTCGAGTACATAGGCCTCATCCAGCAAGCCGTAGGATTTCATGAAGTCGCGGATGCTGCCATAATCGACTGTGACGATGTCGGCGCCGGGCTGGTCGTCCATCTTGAGGCGCGAATCCACCATGGGGCCGAACAGGCGCTCCAGGACATTGGCATGGATGACGGTAGGCTTGAAGTGCGCCGTCAGGTCGGCCTTGATCTGGGCATAGTCGGTGGTCTGCCAGGCGGCCGAGGCGATGACGTCGAGCAGGAATTCGGTGCAGTTCTGGTGGCGGGCGTCGAAGGGATTGGAGACCAGCGAATAGCTGTCGACATGCAGCCGCTCATAGCCCGGGGAGGCGATGACCGCGGCGATGCGGCGCTGCATTTCCGGTGACGGAATGATGATGCCGACATCGTCAACCTGGTTGGCGCTGATGAAATCGATGGGAAAGTCCTGGGCTAGGTAGGATTGGTCCACGGGCAGGCTTTTGCCGTCGCCCTGGTAAAGGTTGTACGAAGCGTAACCGTTGTACACCTTGCCATCGGCGCCCTTGATCTCGTCGTAAATCCAGAAGGCGCCGTGGGTATATTGGATGCCGTCGCGAAGCTGGTTCCTCGGCTTGCCGGCGCGGAAGACGATGGCGAGGTGGGCACCTTTGCTGCCGAGGTCGCGCTCGATCTGCTTGGCAAAGGCGGCGGCCTGCGGTGCGGTGAAGTGCGGCTTGGGTGCGGCGCCGGAACCGCCGGAATCCGGGATCGGCTTTGGATCGCTGTTGTCTTGAGCAAAGGCCGGGCTGGCAGCCATCGCAGCAAAGGCCGCAAGGAACGCGCGCCGGTTCATCGCGAACGGTCATCCGTCTGATCGCGATCATCGTGGCCGCGGTCATCGCGGCGGCTGTCGTATGGCACCTGAGGCGCCGGCTGCGCTGTCACGGTTTCCGGCGAAATATCGAGTGGACCGTTGGCGCTGTCCCAGACGTCCTCGCCGCCTTGGCGCACCGCCCGGCCGGTGCTTTCGGCGACGGTCCCGACCGCGACGAAGGGCAGGGCGACGGCGCCGGCCACAACCTTGACGCCGGCCTCGCTCAACTCGGCGGCGGCCACGACGGAATCGCCCGATGCCTTGGATACATTGGCCAGACTGTCCTGGGCATGGACGGTACCAGCGGCCATGGCGATCCCGGCGGCAATAGTAACAATGCGCGTTTTCATGATCTTCCCTCGATGTGAACGTTGTTCAATTGAACATGGTTCAAATTTACGCGGGCGTCAAGCTACGATTTTGCGTCGGGGCTGATCAGGCGAAAAAGTCTTCCAGGAACGCCTTGAGCGACGGGGCGCGAAAATCGACGAAATCATCTGTATTGGCGGGCGCTTTCGGTCCGACCAGGATGGTGCTCATGCCCAAAGCCTTGGCGGGCTTGAGGTTGCGCGGGCTGTCCTCGAAGAAGGCCGTCTCGGCCGGCGTCACGCCATGCGCCGCCATCATCAGTTCGAAAGTCGAAAGGTTGGGCTTGGGTATGAAATTGGCGTCCTCGATATGAAACAGCCCGTCGAACAGTTCGCCCATGGCCATCCGGTCAAGGATGCGATCGGCATGGGGCGCGTCGCTGTTGGTGAACACAAGCTTGCGGCCGGGCAGGCGTTCGATCAGGCCGTTGAGCTCGAAATCGGGATGCAGGCTGTCGAGCGAGACGTCGTGGACCTCGTCTAGGAAGCGACGCGGCTCGACGCCGTGATGCGCCATCAGCCCGGCCAGGCTGGTGCCGTGTTCGTTGAGGTAGCGCTTCTGCAGCGCGTAGGCCTCCTCAGGTGACAGGCCGGTCTCGCGCGCCACGAAGGCGGCGATGCGTGTCTCGATCAGCGCCATCACTTCCGCCTCATGCGGATAAAGCGTGTTGTCGAGGTCGAACAGCCAGGTGGTGACGTGGGAAAGATCGGGCATGACGGGCTTCCTGGTGAGGCGCGGGCGGACAATACAGCCCAAACGTCGCCGATCAAGGCCGGAAACAGCGCTTTTCCGCAAAATTCCTGCCGTTGCGGCTTTGATCGCCGCTTCATCTGCCGTAAGGATTATAAAGCTTGCAATGACGACGTGGCGGCGGACCGATGGACGACCTGGAACTTAAACGCTGGACTCCCGAACCGGAAGACAAGCCGGCGGCCTCGCCGATGCGGCTGGCCATGATCCTGGCCGGCATCGTCGCCTTCGTCCTGTTGGCTATTGTCGTCGCCGTCAACCTGTTCGGTCATCCGCCGGCGAAAAGCGCGGATCAGGTGGCAACGGATGCCGTGGCCGAAACCAGCCTTACGGCGTCATCCGGTGCGGTGGCGGCCCTGCCGCCCGTCCGGCCGGCTGCGCCCGCCGTTGTCAGGCCCAAGCCCGCGCCGGTGGTGAAGGCAAAAACGCCGGTACGCGCCAAGACGGCCAAGGCCAAGCCCCGTCCGTCAAAAGCCGCCAAGCCCGTCGTCAGGAAGAAACAGGCCGCAAAGCCGGCGCCGAAAAGGAAAGCCGCGCCGGGCCTCGATCTCGACGCCCTCAGCAAGTACGGCACCAAGCCGCACTGAACGGTGTTTAGCCGGCCTTGATCAGGGTGCCCGAACCGTGCTCGGTGAAAAGCTCCACCAGCATGGCGTGCGGGCGGCGGCCATCCAGGATGACGACGGCCTCGACGCCGGATTCAACGGCGGCAATGGCCGTTTCCAGCTTCGGGATCATGCCGCCCGACGCCACGCCCGAGGCGATCAGGTCGCGCGCCTGCGAAACGGTCAATTCGCGGATCAATTCCTTGTTGTCGTCGAGCACGCCGACCACGTCGGTCAACAGCAACATGCGCTTGGCATTAAGCTTGCCAGCCATAGCGCCGGCCACCGTATCGGCGTTGATATTGTAGGTCTGGCCGTCCTCGGCAACACCGATCGGCGCGATTACCGGCACATAGTCGTGCTCCAGGTCGCCGATAAGGGTGCGGATCAGCTTGTCGTCGACATGCTTCGGCTCGCCGACAAAACCCAGATCGACCACCTGTTCGATCATCGAGTCGGGGTCTTTCTTCGTGCGTGTCGCCTTTTCGACCGTGATCAGGCCGGCGTCCTTGCCCGAAAGCCCGACGCCGCGCACATCAGCTTCTTGTCCGGCGCGGGTGATCCATGAAGCGATTTCCTTGTTAACCGCGCCTGACAGCACCATCTCGGCGATTTCCATGGTGGCGTCGTCGGTGACGCGCAGGCCGTCGACGAAGGTCGACTTGACGCCCGCCCGGCCGAGCATGGCCGAAATCTGCGGTCCGCCGCCGTGCACCACGATCGGATGGATGCCGAGCAGTTTCAGCAGCACCACGTCCTTGGCGAACAGCTTGGCGTTGGCCTCCTCGCCCATGGCATGGCCGCCGTACTTCACCACCACGATCTCGCGGTCGTAGATCTGGATGAACGGCAGGGCCTCGGCCAGGGTCCTGGCGGTGGCCCAGCCGCTTTCTTCTTCGGGAGTCAAGGTTGCCAAGGCATGCCCTTCATACGCAAAAAACCAGCGTCCGACCGGACGCCGGCGACGGTTCGCCGCCTTCGCGAAGCCGCGCACGCAAGTGCGCGACGTTAAGCGAAAGAATGTGCGCGCATTAGCGGAGAACCATGACACTGTCATGTGGTTTTGCGCCGCGGCTACAAAAACATGTGTCCGCGCTTCGGCTTGAGGTTAAGCGGCGGTTAATATATCAAGATTGCAACAACTCCGCCCGGGGCGGCCGGTGCCATCAGGCCCGGCTGGCGGAGTCCATCCCGCTTCGTACGATGTGGAGGAAGACATGCCCGTTGTCTCGGACTATACCGCGCTCATTTCCGGCGACTCGTGGAACGGCCTCGAAATCACCTCGAAGCCCGCGATCGTCACCTTTGCCTTCGCCACCAGCGCGCCGCCGACCGACGCCGCCGAAATGGGCGCCGCTTTCGGCACCTTCGCGGAACTGACCCCCAACCAGCAGACCACGGTGCGTGACGCGCTCAAGGCATGGGCCGATGCCAGCGGACTGACCTTTGTCGAGGTGCCCTACGGCCAGTCCGACATCACCTTCTCGGCCTACGATTTCTCGACCTCCCGCGACGCCGGTGTCGACGGCGTCGGCTTCTATCCCTTCGGCGACTGGAACTACTACAGTTATCCGAACTTCTTCGATGGCGGCTTCGACGTCGCCGGCCACGTGCTGCTCAACACGGCGAGCGAAACCGCTGGCGATTTCAACCTCGGCCTGGTGATGCACGAAATCGGCCATGCGCTGGGCCTCAAGCATCCGACCGAGGATTTCGTCAACCATGCCTCCGGCGTCGACCACAACCAGGTCCTGGCCAGCGACACCGGCGTCGACACCGTCATGACGCAGAAGCCCAACGGCCCGCAAAGCCTGACGGCGCTGGATATCGCCGCCATCCAGTCGATGTACGGCACCAACGCCCAGGACGGCAGCGAATACAAGTCATGGAGCTACGACGCCGTTCATAACAGCTTTGCTTTCACTGCCCTGGCCGCCGGCGGCTTCGTGCGCGCCTCGGCCGTCGATGACACCGTCACCGGCTCCAACAATGCCGACATGGACGTGGGCCTGACCGGCAACGACACGCTCAACGGCCTTGGCGGCAACGACACCCTGTTCGGCGGCCATGGCAACGACAAGCTCGACGGTGGCGTCGGTTCGGACGTCATGTACGGCGGCGTCGGCGACGACACCTTCGTTGTCGGTAACGCCTACGACGTTGTCAGCGAATTCGCCAACGAAGGCAATGATACGGTGTCCAGCACCATCAGCTATACCCTGGGCGCCAATGTCGAAAACCTGACGCTGATCGGAACGGCCAATCTCAACGGCACCGGCAACGCCCTCGACAACATCATTACCGGCAACTCCGGCAACAATATCCTCGACGGGGGGGCAGGGGCGGACACCCTGAAAGGCGGCACCGGCGACGACACCTATTATGTCGACAACAGCGCCGACGTCATCCAGGAATACAGCAACCAGGGCACCGACACGGTTTACGCCTCGGCGACCTGGTCGATGGCGGGCAGCCACGTTGACATCCTGACCCTGACCGGCACCGGCAATATCGACGGTACCGGCAATGGCCTCGACAATACCATCACCGGTAACAGCGGCGCCAATCATCTTATCGGCGGCGACGGCGCCGACCGGCTGGATGGCGGCAGCGGCAACGACATTCTGACCGGCGGCAACGGCGCCGACCTGTTCGTGTTCCATACCGGCTCGAAGCTCGACACCATCACCGATTTTTCCGCCGCCCAAGGGGACAGCCTCAACCTGCACGCCTACGCGGCGGGCACGGTGCACGCGGGCTGGATCGCCCAGTCGGGCAATGACGTCGTCATCACCATGACGAGCACAAACGTCATCACGGTGCTCAATGCTCACGTCGCGGACGTTTCCGCCCACATCATCTGGTAACAAGAGGGGAAGATTATGGTCACGATGCTTCATCAGGGCGGCCTGAAAGTCGCCGGGTTCGGCTCACAGGCCCTGTTCGTTGGCTCGGCAACGATCACGCTCAGCGACGGCAGCTATCTTGTCGCCACTGCGGATCAGATCGGTAACATCAGCTGGCAACGTTATGGCGCCGATGGCTCGGCGTTTGGCGCGGCTGGTCATATCGCCGTGAACAATCCGGACGCCCGCCTGTCCATCATGGCGACGAGTGACGGGGGCTTCACGATTTTCCATACCTCCGACCGGCAGGCGGATTATTTTCAGCATTATCTCGCTGACGGAACGCCCGACGGTGCGGCCGTTGTTCTGCCTGAAGCGAACGGCGTCTCAGGGATATCTTTGACGGACGGCAGCTACCTGGTCATATGGAGCAATAACGGCATCCACCTGCGTCATTATGCTGCCAACGGCTCTGTCATAGGTGGCGATGTTGTACTGCAAGACCCCTCCATGCATATTGCGGCGTCTTCCGGCGGAGGATTTGTTACCGTTTCGGACAATAGCCAGACGGGAACGATCGAGCTTCAGCATTTTGACAACAGTCTGCACACGGTCGGCAATTCGGTGGTGCTTGTCGCCAATCCCCTTGCGGGCATCGATTCCATCATACGGCTGAGCGACGGCGGGTACGCCGTGACATGGGATGTCAGCTCACGCGCACCGAGCGCCGAGCAAGGGGTTTACATCCAGAAGTTCGACGCCACGGGCGCTGCGACTAGTTCAGCGGACCATGTCAGTTCAGACCCCAGCGCGATCCCTTCCGTAGCGGCGGCGCTGGACGGTGGCGGCTACATTCTTGCCTTGAAAACCGGCACGGGACTGCCCGACTCTTTAACAGAGATATCCACTCAGGTCTTTGATGACCACGGTGCAGCCGTAGGACCGCAGGTCGTGGTCACAAGTGACACCTCCGGACACTTGTCCGGATATCCCGGCGTTGCCGGATTGGCGGATGGCGGATATGTCGTCACCTGGGTCTATACCACGGCAGATACCTATCAGGTACGCACAGGCCAGCAGGTCTACAGTCCCGCCACCAGTCTGGACGGTACCACCTACCTCTACGGCACTTCCGGCGCGGACACGCTGGACGGCGGCAGCGGCGGGGATTTCATGTATGGTGGCGCGGGCGACGATACCTATGGCGTTCACAGCTCCAACGATACGGTCTTCGAGAACGCCGGAGCGGGCATCGACACCGTCATCAGCACCACATCCTACACCCTGACCGCCGACGTCGAAAACCTGACCCTGGCCGGCACGAGAGACATCTACGCCCGCGGCAACGATCTCGATAACGTCCTGAAGGGCAATTCGGGCGACAATATGCTTGACGGCAAAGGCGGCGCGGACAGGATGTCGGGTGGTGACGGCAACGACACCTATATCGTCGACAGCCATCTCGACAGCATTACCGAAGCGGCCAATGCTGGCACTGACACCGTCGTCTCCTCGGTCAGCTATATCCTGGGTGCGAATCTCGAGAACCTGACCCTGACGGGCACGGATGATATCAATGGCACCGGCAACCGCTACGATAACATCCTTATTGGCAATGCCGGCAACAATGTGCTCGATGGCAGCGTTGGCGCCGACATCATGTCGGGCGGCAAGGGCGATGATACCTACTATGTCGAAAATGCCGGCGATGTCGTTGTCGAGGCTGCCAAACAGGGTACGGACACCGTCATCGCCCACGTGACCTATACCCTGAGCGCCGACGTCGAGAATCTGACCCTCGTTGGCACGGGAAATTACGATGCCACAGGCAACCGGCTCGACAATACCCTGATCGGTAACAATGGCGACAATATACTCGACGGCCGTGATGGCGCCGATGTGATGATAGGCGGCGGCGGCTCGGATATCTATGTTGTCAATGACCCCGGCGACCTGGTCGTCGAATACGGCGATCCGGGCACCGACCGCGTCAAGGCCGACATCAGCTATACGCTAGGCGACAACCTCGAGAACCTGACCCTGACAGGATCGCATGACATTAACGGCACTGGCAACGCGTTGAGTAATGTCATTGGCGGTAATGACGGCAACAATGTCATCGATGGCGGTGCAGGAGCCGACACGATGTACGGCCGCGGCGGTGACGATACCTTTATCGTGGACAATATCCACGACCAGGTCCTTGAATATAATGGAGAGGGCACGGACACCGTGATGGCGTCGGTCAGCTTCAAGGCCTATACCAGCATTGAAATTCTGATCCTGACGGGCTCGTCTAACATCAATGCCACGGGCAGTGCGGACGCGAATACGATTACAGGTAACAGCGGCAACAATGTTCTCGACGGCGCGCTCGGCGACGATCATCTCACCGGCGGTCTGGGTGCCGATACCTTCATCCTGCACAGCCAAAGCGGTCTCGACACCATCCTGGATTTTTCAGTGGCGGATAACGACCGCATCAATCTCCACGCCTATGCCCACGGCACGGTGCATGCCTCGTGGATCGCGCAGTCGGGCAGCAGCGTGGTCATCACCATGGGTGCAGGCAATGCGGTAACGGTCCTGCACTCCAATGTGGCGGACGTCTCCTCCCACATCATCTGGTAGGCGGCAGGACCGTACGCTGCGGTGAGAACCGCGCCGCTGTCAAAAGATCGGAGACGGCGGCGACCTTGGTATCGCTGTAGCCCAGCGCTTTCATGTGGCTGCGCACTTCCGATTCCGGCAGGGCCGACTTGGCGCCCTTAGGATAGATGACCCAGAGAGGGGCGTGCGGCAGGGCGTGGATCAGGGCGTCGCTGGCCGCGGCCAGTTCGGGCGGCGTCAGGGCAATGGCGATGGCGACGGCAGCTTCCGCTTTATTGCCTGTGGTGACGCCTTGCAAGGCCTCGGTGACGGCCGGATCGTCAGTCGCGCCGTGGACCAGCGCCTTGTGCGCGGCATCGATGCCCAGCTTCTGCGCCAGCGACGGCGGTTCGCTGGTCAATTTCTTCAGCCACTTTTCGGCCTCCCCGTCAGGGAGGATGAGCGCGTAAGGCTCGCCGCCGGTCTCGAACACCAGTTGGCCATTGATGGCCTGCGGATTGTCGATGCCACTGAATTTGAACGTCTTTCTTATCGCCCCGCGCAGGATCAGTTCGTGGCTTTCCAGCAGCGCCCTGACGTGCACGCTCTGGCCGGCAAGGATGAGTTCGGCTTCGGCTTCAAGGCCCATGGGACACCTCCACGCCCAAGCTTAGGCGTGTGAACATCAAGCGGCAATAGGGAAGGGCTACAATGCCACTTCGCACGCCTGCATGATCTCGGCGCGCAATTCAGCAATGCCGAAGCCGGTTTCCGACGACGTCGCCAGCACCACCGGGTGAGCGGCCGGGCGCTTCTTGATGGCACTTTGCGTCTGCTCGATCACTTTCGCCAACTCCGCCGGCTTGATCTTGTCCGACTTGGTCAGCGTGATCTGGTAGCTGACGGCGGCCTTGTCGAGCGCATCCATCGGCTCCTTGTCGACGTCCTTGAGGCCATGGCGGGCATCGATCAGCAGGTAGGCGCGCTTCAGGTTAGGCCGGCCGCGCAGGTAATCGCGGCCCAGGTTCTGGAATTTCTTGACCGTGGTCTTTGACGCCTTGGCCCAGCCGTAGCCCGGCAGGTCGACCAGGCGCAAAGCCTCGTTGAGCACGAAAAAATTGACCTCGCGCGTGCGGCCGGGCTCGTTCGAAGCGCGCGCCAGGTATTTTTGGCCGACCAGGGCGTTGATCAGGCTCGACTTGCCGACATTCGATCGGCCGGCGAAGGTCACTTCGGGCAGGTCGGCGGCGGGAAGCTGGTCGATCGCCACCGCGCCCATCATGAAGGCGACAGGCCGGGCGAACAACACCCGCGCCGCCTCGATCTCGTCGTCGGAAAAGCCGGTCACGCCGCTTTCTTCTTGTCGAGCAGGCCGCGCACCTTGACGATCAGTTCGTCGATCGGGTTGTCGACCTTGAGGCGGCGCATGATCGAATACTGCTGGGCCATGGTCAGGATATTGCTCCAGAAGTAATAGATCATCAGCCCGATGGCGAGCGACGAGAAGAAGAACACCATCATCAGCGGCATGAAGGCCATCATCTTCTTCTGGGCCGGGTCGATGCCGGCCATCGGCGTCATCTGCTGGCTGGCCCACATCGAGGCGCCGTAGAGGATGGCGACCGGGCCGATATGCAGCGGCCCGTTCAGGATGCCGCCGATCAGCGGCACGGTGGCGGGATCGTAATGCAGCAGCCCGAACAGGGTGGTGATGCTGAGCGGATCGGGCGCCGACAGGTCCTTGATCCAGCCGAAGAACGGCGCATGGTAGAGATTAATATCGAGCTGCAGTACCTTCACCAGCAGGATGAAGACCGGCAATTGCAGCAGCATCGGCAGGCAACCGCCCAGGCCGGCCATCGGATTGACCTTCTCTTCCTGGTAAAGCTGCATGGTGGCTTCCTGCTGCTTTTGCGGATCGTCGGGAAAGCGCTTCTTGATGGCGTCGAGCTTGGGTTGCAGGCGCTGCTGGACGTGTTTCATCTTGGTCATCTGCTCATAGGAGCGGTGGGCCAGCGGATAGAACACCGCCTTGACGATGACGGTCAGGCACAGGATGGCCAGGCCATAATTGTGCACCACGCCATAGAGCCAGGTCAGCAGCAGGTAGAACGGATAAGCGAGGAATTCGAGCACGCCCCAGTCCATGCCGTAATGGAAGCGCGGAATACCGAGGGTCTTCTCATAGGCGCGCAGTTGCGTATCGAGCTTGGCGCCGGCGAAAATACGCGAATTGCCGGTCCAGGCCTGGCCCGGTGCGATGGTGACGGGAGCATCGGAATAACCCGAACGGAAGACAGGCTTGCCGTTGATAAGGTCGGCCTTAGTCATGAAATTGACGGCCTGCTTCTGGTCGGGAATGACGGCGGCCATCCAGTACTTGTCGTTGATGGCGAACCAGCCGCCGGTCGACTGGCCCTGCTGGCTGACCTTGCCCTTCTTGGCGTCATCGACCATGTTCTTGTAGCGCGGCGACTGGGTTTGATAGTCGGCACCGAAAAAGGTCTTGTTCTTGTTGGAGAAAGTGGCGATACCGCCTTCTTGGATGTAGCCCGACTTGCCCGCCGTCGCCGGCATGTCCACGCGCGTCACCGTGGCATAGGGCGTCAGGGTCGCGGCCTGCGGGCCGCTGTTGGCAATGCTGTCCTGAACGCTGATCATATAGTTGTCGTCGACACTGATGGTGCGGCGGAACTGCAGGCCGGCGCCGTTGTCATAGCCGAGCACGACCGGCTTGCCGACACTCAGGGTATCGCCCGAAACCAGCTGCCAGACAGTGGAACTGCCGGGCAGGTTGGGCAGGTTCTGGCCGGTGAAGCCCGATTCTTCGTAATAGGCATGATCCGCGCCGGCCGGTCGAAGCAATTCGACCAGCGGCGAATTGGCTTCGGTCGTCTGGCGGTACCTGGCCAGGTAAAGATCGTCGAACAAGGCGCCCGTCAGGGCGATGGAACCTTTCAGTGACGGCGTGTCGATGGCCACGCGGGCCGAACGCGCCCGTGCCTGCTCGACCGTCAGGTTCCCGGCCTGCGGCACGCCCGAAGCCAGGGCGGCGGCCGAACTCGACGAAGCGGCAGCCGCTGCGGCGGCCGCGGCGCGCTGGGCCTTCTGCTGCGGACTGTTGACGTAGAAGATCTGATAGGCGAACAGCAGCACCATCATCCCGATCATCATGTAGATCGTATTGCGGTTGTCGTCGGTATTGTTCATCGCAGATCTTGTTCCTGAGGGGTGCGCGGGGCAGGTTTGGCGCGGGAGAGCCTTATCAGGGCGGCTTTGACATCGTCAAGCAATCCCTGCCAGGCAAGCGTGGGCGTGGCGGCGCGGGCGACGAAGACATAGTCGTGGCCGGGCCGGCCGTGTTCGGGCAGAAGCTGGCGGGCGGCCTCGCGCAGGCGCCTTTTCGCACGATTGCGCGTTACCGCGTTGCCGATTTTCTTGGTGGCGGTAAAGCCGGCGCGCAGGTTTTCATCGTCGTCATCGCGATGGCGCGCCTGGACCACGACGCCGGGACGGGCCTGCCATGCCGCCCTGGAGGCGGCCACGAAGTCGGCGCGGACTTTGAGGCGGGTGATCATGTGCGGATGAGATGAGAGCGTCGGGCGCAAATACAAGGCCCGAAATGCAAGAAGAGCCCCTAAGCGGACTTAAGGGCTCTTCCCGGAAAGATTCAGCGAAGCCGATCAGGCGGTCAGCTTCTTGCGGCCCTTGGCGCGGCGGCGGGCAACGACCTTCTGGCCGTTCTTGGTGGCCATGCGCGCACGATAACCGTGGCGGCGCTTGCGCACGAGGCGGCTCGGCTGATAGGTGCGTTTCGTCGACATGACGGACTCCGGTAGGTTGGTCGGCGCCTCATGAGACGCTGGAATTCGTGAAAAGAGGCGCGTGAATAGTCCGGCCCACCCACCTTGTCAATGATATTTGCACGCTTTTGGCCGTATTTCTGCTATAGCATAAGGGGTGTGGCGACTCAAACGCCGCGGCGACAGTAAAAAGGCAGCGCGGCTGGTGTTTGATCTGGGCAAAACGGGAGCGAAGCCGAAGGCGGTGGCCGAACGTGCGCCCGTGCACCGGCAGGACCGCCAGAGCTTCTATGCGCAGCGCACCGCCCGGGCTGCCAGCGCGGTGGCCGGTTTCGCCTTTCGCCACGGCTACGACGCCGTTCTCTTCGTCCGGCGTTTCATCCTCAGCCTTTATGGCCAGTTGCTGATCCTGTCGCTGGTCTTTGTCATCATCGTCGAAGCCGTGCTGCTGGTGTCGTCCCTGGCCCAGGACCAGGAACGCTGGCTGCTCGACCGCGTCCACCAGGCCGAACTGGTGTCGCAGGCTGTGGATACGGCCCACGAAAGCTCGGTGTCGACGCGTGTGTCGTCGCAACTGCTGAAAAGCGCCAATGTCGAATTCCTCGCCATCTGGAGCAATGGCGTCCGCGCCACCCGGCTGTGGGGCGGGGTCGTCGTGCCGGACAAGGTCATCGACCTCGACGCCATGCACAAGAATTTCTTCCACGACCTGGCCTATCTGTGGGCGCCGTGGAAAACCATGATGTCGCCGCCCAGCAAGCTGCTGCATATCCAGGCCCAGCCCAAGGTGCGCGCCGGCGACCTGATCGAGATCGTGGTCAAGGCCGCGCCGCTACGGACCTATCTCAAGTCCAGCGTCATCTCGTCCCTGCGGGTATCGCTCAGCATCTCTCTTGCCGCCGGTTTGCTGGTGTTCGCCTCGCTGTCGGCCTTCATCGTCCATCCGATTCGCCAGCTGACGCGCGCCATCGTCCGTTTCAAGTCCAACCCCGAGGCGCCGGTCGAAACGCCGGAACTTTCCGGACGTCACGACGAAATCGCCCAGATCGCCCAGGAACTGGCGTCGATGCAGGAAGAGGTGCGCGGCGCCTTGCGTTCGCGGGCGCGGCTGGCGGCATTGGGGCAGGCGGTCAGCAAGATCAACCACGACCTGCGCAACATGCTGACCTCGGCGCAGATGGCGTCGGACCGGCTGTCGGCGGTGGCGTCGCACGATCCCTCCGCCGCCAAGGCCCTGCCGCGCCTGGAACGCGCCCTCGACCGCGCCCTGTCGCTGGCCAGCAACGTGCTCACCTACGGCAAGTCGGATGAGCACGCGCCACATATCCAGATCGTGCGCCTAAAGGACCTGGCCGAAGCCGCCGCCGAGGACGCCGGTCTCGGCGTTACGGCCAAGGCGACGGAGCCCGTGCGCTTCACCCTGCGCGCGCCCAAGAGCTTTTCGTTCGAGGCCGACCCGGAGCAGATGCACCGCCTGCTGGTCAATCTGATGCGCAACGCCCGCCAGGCCATCGAGCTGCAGCCCAACCGCAAGGCCGTCGGCCGCGTCACCCTGACCGCCATCAAGACCAGCGAGGACGTCATCCTGATCGTCGCCGACAACGGACCGGGCATACCGGAAAAGATCCGCGAGAAGCTGTTCCAGCCGTTCACCTCGTCGGCCACGCCCGGCGGTTCCGGCCTTGGCCTCGCCATCGCCAAGGAACTGGGCGAGATCCACGGCGGCGACGTCCGGCTGGTGCAGACCGGCTCGACCGGCACCTCGTTCGAGGTCCGCCTGCCGCTGAAAGGTCAGGCGTAGGCCACGAACGAAAACACGTTGCCGTCGGGATCGCGGACGTGGAAATCCGTGCCGCCCCAGGGCTGTTTCGTCATCGGCTGGACGATGTCCGCGCCGCGCGCCGCAATGTCCTCGAACAGCACCTCGACGTCGTCGACCTCGATGGTGGCCAGGATCAGAGAGTCCTCGCGCGCCGCCAGTTCGGCGAAGTTCGGCTTGCCGACAAAACGCAGGTGCAGGCAGACGCCGTCACGCGATACCGCGCCATAAAACGGCGGCGCGCCGTAGAGAAAGTCTGTCTCGAAGCCCAGCCTGTCATTGAACCACTGCGCGGTGGTGGTGACATCGCGCACGAACAGGATGGGCGTGACGTTTCTCAGCATGACAGCTCCTGTTGCGAAGACCGGAATTAGGCCGCCGCCGGCCGCGTCTGTCAAGCCATCAGCGCATCCAGGAACGCCGGCACGACCTGCGTTGCCGGTCCGTAGCGCGCTTCGTGGAACAGGCTGCGGCCGAGCGAGGGTTCGAGATTAAGCTCCACCGTCTTCGCGCCTGCCGAACGCGCCGCGGAGACGAAACCGGCGGCCGGATAGACATTGCCGGATGTGCCGATGGAAACGAACAGGTCGCAATCGTCCAGCGCCGCATAGATTCGTTCCATCTCCAATGGCATTTCGCCGAACCAGACGATGTGCGGCCTGAGGTCGCCATCGGCCGGCAGGTCGTCGCGCCAGTCGACGACATCGCCCGTCTCGACATGGCGCGCCTTCAAAAGCTCGCCATGCATGTGCAGGGGCGGCGAACTGCCAGCCGCCGCATGGGCGCGATCGTGCAGGTCGTCGACATTCTGCGTCACCACCAGCACCTGATGTACCCCGGCCGCCAGCCGCGCCAGGGCATGGTGCGCCGCATTGGGCTCGACCTCGCGCAACTGCCGACGGCGCTGGTTATAGAAGTCCTGCACCAGCGCCGGATTGGCGGCGAAGCCCTCCGGCGTCGCCACGTCCTCGACGCGGTGGCCGCACCACAGGCCGTCCGAGGCGCGAAAGGTCGGCACGCCCGACTCGGCCGAAATCCCCGCACCAGTCAGGACGACGATCTTCATTATTGCCCCTTGATCGCCACGCCCTCGCGGCGCGGATCGGCGCCGCTGTCGAGACTGCCGTCGCGCCGGATATTGAAACCATTGAGGCCGGATTCCTCGCCCTGGACGGCCGTCAGGCTGTAGCCCATGGCCGTCAGCCCGTCCCAGACAGCGGGCTCCATGCGCTCCTTCTCGATGCGGATGGCGTCGCCGCGGGCGATGACGTTGGGCAGGTCGATGGCGTCCTGCATCGACAGATGCCAGTCGAGCAGGCCGACCAGGGTCTTCAGGTTATAGGCGATGATCGAGGTGCCGCCGGGCGAGCCGATGGCCGCCACCACCTTGCCGTCGCGGTCGAACACGATCACCGGCGCCATCGACGAGCGCGGATGCTTGCCCCCGGCCACCGCGTTGGCCGCCGGCGCTCCGGCGGGCGTGACCGGATTGAACGAGAAATCGGTCAGTTGGTTGTTGAGGAAGAAGCCGTCGACCATGCGGCCGGTGCCGAACAGGCTCTCGACCGTCGTCGTCATGCTGAGCACGTTGCCGTAGGTGTCGCGGACGACGAAATGGGTGGTGCCGCCGGGTTCGATCGTCTTGTCGGCCCCCACCGCGCCCGGCATGTCGCCCGGCTTCGGCGCCGCATTGGCCTGGCCGACATGGATCAGGCCGGCACGGGCGCGGGTATAGTCGGCGCCGAGATAGGTGTTTTCCTGGGTGGCGAACAGGGCCGTATCGCCTTCATACTGGTCGCGGTCGGCATACATCAGGCGCTCGGCCTCGATCAGCAGTTGCCACGACCTGGGATCGTGGATGCCCCAGGTGGCGATCTCCGGCCGGGCGTCGAGGATGCGCAGGCCTTGCAGCAGCGCCGGCCCGCCCGACGGCGCGTTGTTGGTGCAGACAATATAGACGCGGTAAGGCGCGCAGATCGGCTTGCCGTTGAAATCGGCGGTAGCGACGGGTTTGGTCACCGTCTTGACGACCTTGTAGCCGGCGATATCGGCCAAGGTCATGGTGCCGGGCAGGGGATCGGCGTGCGTCTTGGCGACGATGGCTTGGGCAATAGAGCCGGAACGCAGAGCATCGGAGCGCTGGCTGGTCAGGGCGCGCAAGGTTTTGGCGTAGTCCGGATTCTTCAGCCTGTCGCCGGTTTTGAGCAGCCCGCCCTTGCCATCGCTGAAATAGCTCAGCACATCCGGCGTATGGCGCTCGGCGAAGTCGTAGGTCGTTTCCTGCAGGTCGTCGCCGAGACGCTTTGTGACGACAAAGCCGTCTGCTGCCTGCTTTTCCGCCGCACCGAACAGCGTGTTCCAGGGAAGCCGGCCGTGATCCTTCTGCGCCTGGTCCAGCATGAAGATGGCGCCGGGCACACCGGTAGCCCGGCCGGAAACCACGGCCTCGTTGAAGGTCATGGGGGCGGTGGCATCCTTCATGAACATGTCGGGTGCGGCACCCGCCGGCGCCGTTTCGCGGCCGTTGTAGTCGGTGACCTCGCCGGTTTTGGCATCGTAATAAAGCATGAACGCACCGCCGGCCAGCGACGAGCTTTGCGGCTCGACCAGGGCCAGCATGGCCTGGATCGCCACGGCCGCGTCGGCCGCCGTGCCGCCACGCTTCAATACGTCCATACCGGCCTGAGCCGCCACCGGTTCGGCGGCGACCACGATCGGCTGGATATGAGGATGCCGGTGAGGCCGCGCTTCCGCCGCCATCGCCGCGGACCAGATCAGAAGGGCGGCGGACAGCATTCGGGCGGCTTTGGGCATGGGCGGCACTCCTGAAACGCCTACATAAGCGCTGGAGACGGTATTACAGCCCCTTCGCAGCGCAGCGATCAATAAAAAATCGCCTTGGCCTGCGAAAAAAGTTCGTCATGCGCCTTGCCTTTGCGGACGCCTTCGACTAAGTGTCCGCCCCTCGCGACCGACCAGTCGCGACCTCAGATGAAATGTTCCTGCACTCGTAGCTCAGCTGGATAGAGCATCAGACTACGAATCTGAGGGTCGGGCGTTCGAATCGCTCCGAGTGCGCCATTTCATATAAAAAGCCTCCTGCAAGGGAGGCTTTTTTATTGGCGTGAAGCCTTAAGGCATGAATCGCTTTGGTGCGCTGCAATATATTTGCACACAGGGCGCATTGTGAAAAAGTACTGACCATGTCTTTTTTACGGTCATTTGACTTCATTTCAGATATCATGTTACTGTTTTGACATAAAAGAGGCATGCGATGCTGCGGTGAAAGCTGGAAATTGGTATCGTGTGAACTTGGCCGGGGAATGGAAACGATCGCTAATCTGCTGTCGGCAGGTGGGGGCTGATTTTGGACAAGGATATCGCAGCCGTGGCGGAAGCGCTGGCGCGGGAAATCGGACGCCAGTGCATGGCGCAACCCGGCCTGGAACCTTTTGATCCCAGCCTGGAGTTCGACGCGCACAGACTGGCTCTGGCAGCGATTGCGGCCATGACGGCGCGCCAGGGCGATTCCGTACCGGCGGCGTGAAGAACCGCCAGCTTCAGGCCGGCGGGATATCGGCCATGTGCATCAATGTCAGCCGGCTTTCGAACGTCCTCGCCGTCATCGCTTTTGCCGGCTTGAAGCGCACCATGGTCGTCTCGCCCGGCAGCATGTCGAAATAGTTGTCGCTGAACTTGCCGCTATCCTCGTCAAGGCTGAGATATAGGTTCTTGACCAGCCGGTCCGACCGCAGCCCGACCAGCATATCGCCGCCGGCGCTTTTGACCGTCTTTACAATCGCCGGCTTCGGCAGGATCAGGTCCTTGACCGGCGCCAGGTAGAGGATGTTGCCGGCCAGCACGCGCCCGCCCTCGATCAGCCGCACCGACAACAGCACATTCGCCGCCGCGGCTCCTTTCAGGATATCCGCCACGTCGCGCGTCATGACCAGGGCGGCGGTATTGGCCTTCAGCGTCAGCGACACGCTTTCGCTCGACAGCACTTTGCCCGAAAAGTCCATCAGCCGCAGCGACAGGCTGACAGTCCGGTCGGTGAGAAGATCGCTGACCGCGTAGATATGCACCGTCGCATCATCCAGTTGCGGCGACACCAGCACGGTGTCGAAGGCCTTGACGGCGAAATATTGCTGCGCCTTCCAGCGGCCGTAATAGTCGATGCTGCTCCACGACGCCACCGGCCAGCAATCGTTGATCTGCCAGAACAGCGAGCCCATGCAGTAGGACATGCGCGAACGGTGCGCCTCCATCGCCGTCTTGATGCCCTCGGCCTGCAACACCTGGCCGACATAGAGGAACTGGCGGAAATCGGCCGGCACGACATAATCGCGCTGCATGTAATTCTTGATCGTGCCGTTGCCGATCGAGGAGCGCTGGTGCGCCTGCATGACCTCGGAGAAGATGTCGTAATCCTGCGGCGCCGCGTAGGTCTTGACCGTGTTGAATTCCGGAAACGACTGGAAACCGTATTCGCTCATGAAACGGCCGATGTGGGTGCGGTATTCGGCAAACGGCTTCTGGCCCCACCAGACATCCCAGTAATGGATATCGCCCGATTGCTGGGCCTGGCCCAGGTCGGCGTGCTTTACATTCGTACCGTCCCAGCCGGCCAGCGGCGACGATGGCTGGTAGTAGCGGCCGGCATCCTCGGAAGCTACCGTCTCCGGCAAGATATGGTGGAAGATGGCGTCGTAGGCCTGCCACAGCTGGGCCTTCTGCTCGTCGCTGTAATTCTGCTTCCAGCCCCAGCCGCCGTTCGGCACGTCGTTTTCCCACGCTCCGTCGATCTCGTTGTTGCCGGCCCACAGAGCCAGGCAGGCGTGGTTGCGCAGCCGGCGCACGTTCTGGACCGCTTCCTGCCGCACATTGTCGAGGAAGGCGTCGTCGCCGGGATACATCGAGCAGGCGAACATGAAATCCTGCCAAACCAGGATGCCGTTCCGATCGCACAGGTCGTAGACGTAATCGTCCTCGTAGACGCCGCCGCCCCAGATGCGAATCATGTTCATGTGGGTATCGGCGGCCGAGCCGATCACCTTGTCGTAGACATCGTGCGTGACGCGCGGCAGGAAGCTGTCATTGGGGATATAGTTGGCCCCTTTCATGAAGACGGGCACGCCGTTCAGCTCGACATAGAAGCTGGTGCCCTGGGCATCGGGCTTCCTGACGACATTGAGCGTGCGGAGGCCGGTCTTGACCTCGCGGGCATCCAGCAAACGGCTCTCGGCGCTCAGGCGGAAATCCAGGCTATACAGGAACGCCTCGCCCAGGCCGTTCGACCACCACAGGCGCGGCCTGGCCAGGGTAAAGGTCAGGGTCACCGTGTTGGATCCCGGCGCCACAGCGATCTCGGTCATGGCCTTGATGCGGGCGTCGGTCGGGCTGGTCAGCGCCACGGCAATCTTGCCGGCTACATCCGCGACGATGTCGCAAACGGCGGTGACGGTGGCGCTGGCCTGGCTGACATCGCTCTGCACGATCTGGATATCGTCAATACGGGCCGTGTTCCAGGCGCGCACATGCACGGGCCGCCACAGGCCGGAGGTGACGAAGCGCGGCCCCCAGTCCCAGCCGTAGTGATAGCCGGCCTTGCGCGTGAAGACGCTGACCTTCTTGTCGCCCAAACCGCCGTTTTCGCTCTGGTCGTTGGTGGCCGGCGGAATGAAGCCGAAATCGGCCAGCTTCTTCAGGCCCTCGGTGATGGGTGAACGGAACAGGATGCGCAAGGCGTTGTCGCCCGGCGTGACGTGCGCCTTGATGTCGGCCGTCCAGGTGCGGAACATGTTGTCGGCCTGCAGCACAAGCGCGTCATTGACATAGACGTCGGCGTAGGTGTCGAGCCCCTCGAACACCAACTCGATGTTTCGCCGCGCGCAGGTGGCGGCATCGAGCGCCAGCGTCGTTTTGTATTCCCAGTCCTTCTTGTCGATCCATTGCTGGTCGCGCTCGTTGGTGCGGTAGAACGGGTCATCGATCCTGTGGTTGGCCAGCAGGTCGGTGTGCACCGTGCCCGGCACCGTGGCGGGCAGCCAGTCGGCCGTGTCGGCCTGGCGGAAGGTCCAGCCCGTATCGATAACCTGGTCTGTCAGGGCGGGCGCTGCCATCCGCCGCCGGGGCGCCTTGGCAAGGGCGCCATCGCCCAGGGTCGCAACGGCAAGCCCAACGCCGGCGCCTTTCAGCAGGGCGCGCTTTTCACGGTCCACGGTCTTCATCTTGCTCTTCCCTGACTGTTTTTATCGCCGGACGGGCGTGACTAAATAAAGACAATTTATTTAAGCCGGGCGCAAGAGGCTTGTCGCCGGTTAACCCTTACGTGAAATTGACCTTCCGGCGCATGTTCGCCATCTCGGCATTATGCCGATTTCCCTACACTTCTTCCTGTGAAGGCGGTCACACCGGCAGCCTGTCAAAAGGAGAAAATTATGCACGTTGAAGGCTTACTCGCCATGCTCGTCGTCGGCCTGATCGCCGGCTGGCTGGCGCACATCATCATGGGCGGCCGCGGCGGCCTGGTCGGCAACCTCGTCGTCGGCCTGCTCGGTTCCGTCATCGGCGGTTTCCTCGCCAGCGCGCTCGGCATCGGTTTCTACGGCCTGATCGGCAGCATCCTGATCTCGACGCTCGGCGCCGTGGTCCTGCTCGCCATCTTCGGCCTGATCAGCCGCAACCGAACGGTTTAGGCAGCGGTTTCATGCCGACAAAAAAGGCGTCCCGTCACGGGACGCCTTTTTCTTGTCAGGATCACGCGGCGGAACGAATGCCGTCGCGCTCGGCCAGAAAGGCGTCGTGCAGCTTGCGGGCGTCGTCGCGCTTCAGGCAATGGCGCGCCAGATGGAAGACGTCGTGCTCTTCCTCGTCGAAATGGCGCAGCAGGGCCAGGCGGAAAGCCGCCAGCCGCTCATTCCAGGTGTCGCCATCGCCAATCGCTTCCAGTGCCGCCAGCATGTCGCGCGTGTGCTCCGCAAAGGCATCGACCAGCGCGTGCTCGCCGCACGCCGCATAAAACACCTTCGATTTGCAGGCGAGATAGACGGGCAGGTCGCGATGAAACTCGGCCAGCAACAGATTCTGCAACGCCCGGTCCGAGGATTCGATGATGGTCTCGATCAGGTCGAACAGCCGGCTGTTCTCGGCTTTCAGATATCCGTATATGTCCATGTTTCTTCCCTTGGCGGGCAGGATAGCGTCGCCGGCCATAAGAAAGAAATGCGTTAACCTTACCGGATAAGGCGGCGCAGGCGGCGTTGCAGGTCGACCCACAGCCGCGGCGACCGGTCGAGCCGCTTGACGTCGACCAGGGTGACGTCGCCCGCCGCCGACAGCGTATGCAGGCCGTCCGGATAACCGGGATGCAGGCCGGGTGTGAAGCGCCGGACCGGCGACGCGGCGAAGCGATCCGGCATTAGCTCGTCGATCCTCAGCACGTTCAGCGCCGCGCCATAGGTGCCGGTGCAATCCTGCACGGGCAGGTGCAGCGCGCCGTCATGCACAAACGGCAGGCCGCCCGGCCGCGTGCTGTCCAGGCCTTCGCGCACCGGATTGCCGGCGTGCTGCCGCCACGGTCCCGTCAGCGCCTCGGCACAGGCGACGTGCAGTTCGCGCATGGCGCGCCGGTCGGGGCCGGGCAGGCTGTAAAACATCCACCACAGGCCGTCGTGCTGGATAACACTGGCGTCGATAGCAGGAAAATCGAAGTCGGCCGCCGGCGCCCAGCGGTCCGGAAACCGCTCGGCGCGATACAGCGTCAGCTTTCCGCTGCGGTGCGCCTCGGGCAGCATGTAAATCTCACCGCCGTCGCGGATCAGGGCAGGGTAGGAGAGGTGATAGGGTCGGCGCAACGCCGCACCGCTGGCGACGGGCTGGAAATCGTGATCGTAGCTGTGGAAGTGGATTTCGCCCTTCTTGTCGCGGTAATCGTAATATTCGACCAGCACGGTGAACAGGCCGTCGTGCCATAGGCCGAACGGATCGGCGTTGAAACGGAAAGGGCCCGTCTCCGCCAGCCACGTCACCTCGGCGTCATCGAGGCCACGCGCCATTACCTCGCCGATCGCACGATGGACGATGCCGGTCTGCCAGATGTCTGTTGCGTTTTTCATGCGCCGAATGGGCCACGACTCGGCGGCCGAGGCAAGTTACTCGGCCGGCAGGATGGCGGGATCGAACGCCGGTTCGGCTCGCGGATCAAGGTCCGGACGGCCGCTGCGAATGGTTTCGACGGCCTGGCGCAGGCGTGCCGCCCCCGAAGCGAAGCTGAACGTCGCCAGGGCGTGCGCCTGCGCCTGCCGGGCCGTGGCCAGCGCGCCCGTCCAGTCGGCGAAGACCGCGCCCATGGCCTCGGCCAGGGCGGCCGGGTCTTCGCCGCGACAAAGCGCGCCGAACTTGCCATTGCTGAGAATGTCGCGCGGCCCCTTGATATCCGAGGCCACCACCGGCACGCCCGCCGCCATGGCCTCGACGACCACCAGGCCGAAGGCTTCATGGCGCGACGGCACCACGAACAGGTCGACCCCGGCCATGAAGTCTTCCGGCTTCGACAACCAGCCGCAGAAGTCGACGCGATCGCCGAGGTTCAGCTGGTTGCGCAGGGCGCGCAGGTTTTGCAGCTCCGGACCGTCGCCGGCCAGCCTGAGGCGGAAATCGACGCCCCGGTCGCGCAACAGGGCGGCAGCGCGCAGCAGCACGTCGAAGCCCTTGACCTCGTGCAGGCGGCCGAGCGCGCCGATCACAGGCGGCGACTGCGGGCCTGCCTTCACTGGCTTGTGTTCCAGCCACGAAAAGTTGGCGACTTCGTGCGCCTTGATGCCCGGATAGGCGGCGACCAGTCCGTCGCGCACGCCGGCGCTGACGCAGATGGCGGCCGACACACGTTTCAGGTGCGGCTTGAAGCACTGGTTATGCAGCACCTGCACCACCTGGGCGCCCTGCGCCACGAACGGCATCAGGGCCAGGTTGGTGGCGCGGTTGCCGTGGTTGAGGATGAGGTGCGGGCGGAATTCGCGCACCTGTTCGTACAGGCGGGCGGCAGCCAGGATATCGTAGTTGCAGCCGGAGGTGAGCGGGCGGAAACTGTTGCGCACCAGGCCCTGGGCCAGGACGCCTTCGGGATGGCCCAGGCTCATCACCCGATAGCCTTCGGCGCGCAAAGCCTCGTGGTAACGCAGGGCCATGGTTTCAACGCCCCCACGCCCCTTGGCCAGCATCACGTTGAGAACTCGAATTTCCACCCCGGGCTACTCTTCTTACTGTGCTTTTGTCGGGGTGGTAAACCGCGCCGGCCGGACCTCTCGGCCCGGCCGGCTGTAGCCGGTATCTCCCCTGTTCTGTTGACACAGCCGCGCGCCCAAACCCTCATGTCAAAGCTGAAATTTTTTCGACGCCCGGGGAAAAGCGGCGCCATGACGGGCCAAGACGCCTTGCGGGCAAGGGAAACGCCGCCTATAAAATTTTTCGCCGTTTCACCTTTCAGCCGGGTTTTTCCGACCTTGACGTCTTCGCGATCGATCCTGCTGACAACCTATCTCGACCAGCGCGACATGCTTTTGCGTCTGTTCGCGCGGCGCACCGGCGACGCCGCCACGGCCGAGGACGTGCTCCAGGACCTCTATCTCAAGCTCGAAACCGGCGACGTCACGACCCAGGTCGACAATCCGGTCGCCTTCCTGATGCGCATGGCCAACAACCTCTATCTCAATCGCCTGCGCTCGCAGACCAGCGAGCGCGGCCGCGACCGGGCGTGGCATGACGCCAGCCGCGAAACGACCGGCGACGAGGTCGTCGATGACGTGCCTTCGCCTGAAACCCAGGTGGCGTCGCGCCAGCAACTGCTTCTGCTGGTCGCCACGTTGAAGGAACTGCCGGAAAAGACCCAGACCATCTTCCGGCTTCACAAGATCGACGGCCTGAGCCAGGGGGAGGTGGCGCGACGGCTGGAAATTTCCATAAGTTCGGTGGAAAAGCACCTGGCGACGGCGCTGAGGCATCTTTTGTTACGCATGCGACATCAAAGCGGGCCGTAAATCCGTTTTTATGGATTCTTTATTTGTTTTTTATGAGGGTTCCACGCACCGGAAGTGTCTTCCGGTCAGAGAGGGCAAAAATCGCAACCCATGTCAGTTTCCGGCGAAGATCTCGATGTCATCGACATGGCGGCCTCCCAGTGGGCGGTCCGCAGCCAGGACGACGCGTTCGGCGAAGCCGACGTAGCGGCGCTTGTGCTGTGGCTTGAGGAATCCCCCCTGCATGCCCGGGCCTATGACCAGGCCATGCGCCTGTGGACCGAACTCGACAGCCTGCGCGACACCGACGTGGTGGCGCCGGGCGCCGAGGTCATCCGCCTTAGCGGCCGCCGTCGCCGCGACCCGATGAAGCCCGGCTTCGCGATGTGGGCCGCGGGCGGCGCCATCGCGGCCTGCCTGGCCGCCGCGGTCGCCGTTCCGCTGCTGCTGTTCCAGCCGGCGCCGGCGCAGATGTACCAGACCGCCAAGGGCGAGCGCCGCCAGGTGGCCTTGGCCGACGGGTCCGTTCTCATGCTCAACACCGACACGAAGGTTTCCGTCCAGATGGGCGCGCACGATCGCAGGCTGACGCTCGACCACGGCGAAGTGGCGCTCAAGGTGACGCATGACGCCGCCCGCCCGCTCACCCTTACGGCCGGCGACACGACCATCCGCGATCTCGGCACCGAGTTCGACGTGCTGCGCGATGCCGGTTCGGTCAAGGTTGCCGTGCGCGAGGGCGAGGTCAGCCTGGGCCACGGCGAAACCCTGCGCGCCGGCGACATGAGCCTGCACCAGGAAGGTCGCGCCGGCAACGACGTCAGCCGCGTCGACGCCGATGAAGCCTTTGCGTGGCAAACCGCCCATGCTATCTATCGCGATCAGCCCCTGTCCGTCGTGGTCAGGGATCTGAATCGTTATTTTGACAAGCCGCTGGTGGTCGACGAGGCCAGCGGCAAGCTCAGGCTGACGGCCATTCTGACCCTGGACTCGGAGACCTCGGTTGTCGAGCGACTGCAAGATTTCCTGCCGCTCGACGCCCGGGCGACGGAAAATGGCGTCCTGCTTACCCGCGCTGCTGATCGCAGGCACGGCGCTAAGCTGTAACGCCCGCGCGGGCACCCCGACCTACACCCTCGATATTCCCGCTGCCCCCATGCACGACGCCCTAGTGGCGCTGGCGCTCAAAACCGACATCTCCATCGGCGGCGCCGATCCCGCCGCCTGCGGCACGTCGCGTCCCATACGCGGCGCCTACCGGCCCGAAGCCGCCCTGCGCGCCCTGCTGGCCGGCAGCCGCTGTGAGGTCCGCCGCTACAACGCCACCACCTTCAGCCTGACGGTAAAACCTGTCCGTCCCGCCCGCCCGCCCGCGCCGGCCATCGTGCCCGCAACCCCGACGCCCGAAGCCCGCCCGGCGGAAGAGACCACGCTCGTGGTGGTGCAGCGCCGGCCGACGACCCTGGCGTCGGCACCCTCGGCGATCAGCGTCGTCGGCCGCGACGTCCTGGCCGGCAACGATCTCGACCTGTCCCGCGTGGCGGCGCGCGTGCCCGGCATGGCGGTGACCAATCTCGGCCCCGGCCGCGACAAGATCCTGTTGCGCGGCATTTCCGACAGCGTCGTTACCGGCCGCACCCAGTCCCTGGTCGGCCTGTTCCTCGACGATTCGCCGATCACCTACAACGCGCCCGACCCCGACCTGCTGCTCACCGACATGGCGCGCGTTGAAGTGCTGAAGGGGCCGCAAGGCGCGCTCTACGGCCAGGGCTCGATGGCCGGCGTCGTCCGCCTGGTCACCAACAAGCCCAGGGCCGACCGCTACGAAAGCGAGATCGGCATCGGCTATGGCCTGACCGATGGCGGCCAGTCGTCGTCGCGCGCCACGGCCATGCTGAACCTGCCGCTGGTCCATGACAGGCTGGCTGTGCGCGGTGTCATCTATAACGACGATAGCGGCGGCTTCATCCGCGACGAGAACCCCAGGCGCAGCGCCAGCAACTCGACCGGGCGCTATGGCGGTCGCCTTGCCCTCGGCTGGCAGGTCGACGGCGCCACCACGCTCAATATCTCGGTACTGAAGCAGCATCTGAGTTCGGAGAACAGCCAGTACGTCTATAGCAAGGCGGACATGATCCACCGCGCCACCACCCTGGCCGAGCCGCACAATAACGACATCGAGGATTACGCCGCCGTGCTCGACCGGCGGACCCGCCTCGGCCAGTTGAAAATCTCGCTTAACCGCATCCGCCATACCATCCACAGCGGCTACGACGCCCAGCCTTTGGGACCGGTCGTCACCGTGCCCAATTCCGGTGTCCTGTTCTACGACGAGGACCAGAGCATCGCCCTGTCGACCCAGGACATCAGCCTGGTGTCGCCGGCCGGGCAACGCCTTGGCTGGCTGGCCGGCTGGTTCTCGGCGCAGGGCTCAGAGCATTTCACGCCACATATCGTCGATGTCTTCACCGGCCACACGATCTATAACGAGGACCGCCAGGACAAGACCGAGGACGCCGCCCTGTTCGGCCAGTTGAGCTACGACTTTACCCCGCGCTGGACGGCGACGCTCGGCCTGCGCGCCGGCTGGTCGCACCACGAGACCCTCAGCCAGATCGACCATGTCAAGCTGGCCAACGCCGAAGGCATGGGCGACGTCGTCGGTACCCTTCGCGCCGGCCGCCTGACCCACGGCGTGATGGTCAGCTACCGCGCCAGCCCGGACCTGGTGTGGTACGCGCAAAACGCCGACGGCTTCCGCACCGGCGGCTTCAACACCACCACCCTGTCGGTCACGACCGTGCCGTCGGCCTATCTCGGCGACCATCTCGACAACTATGAAACCGGTGTACGCTGGCAGACGCCGGACGGCGCCTTCCACATGAACCTGTCGGTCTTTCATATCCGCTGGCGCGATATCCAGAGCGACCAGTTGCGCCAGTCCGGCCTGCCGATCACGCTCAATCTCGGCGACGGCGTCAACACCGGCATCGAATTCGAAGGCGCCTGGCGTGTGGCGTCCTCGGCCAGCCTGCATCTCGCCGCCCAGCTCAACAATCCGCGCCTCGACCATCCCAATCCCCTCTTCACCCACGACCAGGGCTCGGGCATGCCCTATATCGCCAAGACCAGCTTCAGCGTCAGCGCCGACTGGGACGAGGCGCTCGGCGGCCTCGTGCTCAACAACAGCGCCACCTTCTCCTACCGCTCGAAATCGCCGCTGAACTACGGGCCCCTGCGCACCATCCGCATGGACGCCATCGCCAATCTCGACCTGGCGTCATCGGTGACGCTCGGCCACCTGTCCTACACCGTGCGCCTCGACAATGCCGCTGCCTCCAAGGGCAACAGCTTCGCCTATGGCAATCCGTTCACGCTCGGCAGTTCCAGCCAGATCACGCCGCTGCGGCCACGCACCCTGTGGCTCGAAATCAGCCGCAGGTATTGAAATCGAAGGCTGAAAATCCCGCCCGATAAGCGGAATTTTAATCGTAAGGACGTAGGATCGGGCTTCCCATCCCTGTCATGCGTGCCGCCATGTCCTGCCTTACCCGAAACGCCGTCACCGTCACCGGAGAGGGGAACAAGCCCCTTGTCTTCCTGCATGGCTACGGCTGCGACCAGACCATGTGGCGTCACATCGCCCCGCATTTCGCCGCCGACCGCAAGCTGGTGCTGTACGATCACACCGGCTCGGGCCGCTCCGACATCGCCGCCTACGACAAGCGCAAGTATAACGACCTGCACGGCTATGCCGACGACCTGATCGAAATCTGCGAAGAACTCGGCCTGGAACGCGCCGACGTCGCCGGCCACAGCGTCGGCGGCATGATCGCCCTGCTGGCGGCGAAGAAACGCCCGGAGCTGTTCGACCGCCTGATGCTGCTGGGCCCGTCGCCGTGCTACCAGAACCTGCCCGGCTATCCCGGCGGTTTTTCGCGCGAGGGCATCGAGGAACTGCTCGCCTTCCTGGAAATCAACATCGCGGCATGGTCGGCCCACCTGGCGCCGATGGTCATGGCCAATCCGGAACGCCCGGAACTGACGGCCGAACTGGAGGGCTATTTCACGCGCAACGACCCTGCCATCCTGCGCCATTTCGCCAAGGTCGTCTTCCTGTCGGACTATCGCAAGGAACTAAAGGCGGTCCGCACCCCCAGCCTGATCATGCAGTGCTCCGACGACATCATCGCGCCGCTTGAAGTCGGCGATTTCATGCACGCCGAGATGCCCGGCAGCGACCTGGTCGTGCTCGATACCCACGGCCATTACCCGCACCTGAGCGCTCCGGGCGCGGTGGCAGACGCCATGCGCGGCTATCTCGATCTCAAGCTGGCGGCCTGATGGACGACACCTTCCTTTTTGAAAACGCCCTGTGCGGCCTGCTGGTCTGCGATGCCGAAACCGGCCGCATCCTGCGCGCCAACGCCACCTTCTGCGCCCTTGCGCATTATCGCTCCGAGGCTCAGGGCCGCTTCCGCCAGCTACTGACCCGGCCGTCGCAGTTCGTCTACAACGCCCAACTCCTGCCGCAACTCAACCTGCAGGGCGAGGCGAAGGAAATCGCGCTCGACCTGACCGGGCCGGGCGACACCGTCATCCCCATCCTGGTCAACGCCAGGACCATCGCGCGTCCCGGCCAGGCGCCGGTCATCACCTACGCCGTCTTTCCGGCCCGCGACCGCCGCGAATACGAGCGCGAACAGCTGCAGGCCCGGCGCGAACTGACGCAATACCGCGACTCGCTGCAACTGGCGGAAAAGCTGGCCCACGTCGGCCACTGGCGCCTCAACCTGCTCGACGACACCGCCTACTGGTCGGCGGAAATCTACAACATCCTCGGCTGCGATCCGAAAACCTATGTGCCCAGGCGCGGCGGCGCCATGCACCTCTACCACGAGGACGACCGCGCCGGTGTCGCAAAGATCGTCGAGACCGCCATCCGCCACAAGTCCGGCTTCAACTTCCGCAAGCGCATGCGCCGCGCCGATAACGGCGAGATCCGCATCGTCACCGCCAGCGGCATCTGCGAATGCGACGAAAACGGCAGCGCCACCGGCCTGTTCGGCATCTTCCACGACATGACCGAGATCGTCCAGGCCCAGACCAAGCTCGAACGCAGCGAGGCGCGTTACCGCCTGCTGGCCGACCACGCCAACGACATCATCACTGTCTTCGATCTCGACGGCCGCTTCGACTACGTCTCGCCGGCCGTCACCAAAGTGCTGGGCTATGCACCGGAAGACCTGCTTGGCCAGAGCGTCCGCCGCATCGTCATCCCCGAGGATTTCGAGCGCACCCAGGCCGCCTATGCCGGCTATGTCAAAGGCGGTGCGTGGCACGACAGCCCGCGCATCCAGTACCGCGCCCATCACAAGGACGGTCACGTCGTGTGGCTGGAGGCCCACCCCACGGCCATCATCGCCTCGGACGGCAGGATATCGCGCCTCCAGGACACGGTCCGCGACATCAGCGAGCAGAAGGCGACCGAAGCAGCGCTCGCCCGCGCCAGCCTGGAAGCCAACGCCGCCGCCGAAGCCAAGGCCAACTTCCTCGCCACCATGAGCCACGAACTGCGCACGCCTCTGACCAGCATCATCGGCTTCTCGGCCCTGCTGCGCGACCTTCTTTCCAGCCATCCCGACCTCAAAAGCCACGCCACCCGCATCCATTCTTCGGGCCAGAACCTGCTCGGCCTGATCAACGAC
>FTIZ01751992.1_pt1 | contig 32867 bp, 29 predicted proteins | sample 1658381 | NCBI WGS metagenome assembly FTIZ01 (sample SAMEA3914822, study PRJEB12502) | metagenome | biome: forest; material: soil | place: USA | collected 2012-03-12 | depth 0.1 m
GATTCGGGGAGTGGGTGGCAACAACGACCTGTAGCTCACCGGCAGCGGAATAGTCTGCGGGCGGTGTCGCACGCGATTGCTTAGCCTGATCCTTCAGAAAGCTCAGGACCGCCGCCTGCAATTGTGGGTGGAGGTGCGCCTCGGGCTCTTCGACCAGGAACAGGGTCAGGTCTGCGCTACGCACCTTTTCGAGTTCGACTGCGATCGTCGCCATAAACAGCAAATTGGCATAGCCATGCCCCGAATATCGGAGGTCTTCGGGCACAACGCCGTGGTCGGCCAGGCGGAATCTCAGATCTCGCGCAATATCGATCAGGGCTTCGTTTGTGGCGAAACCCAATGAGGCACCTTGGCGTCGAACGCCCGCCGTCAAGGCGTTGAGGCTCCGGTCGACGGCTTCATCGACGCGGGTCAGCACATCGTGCTCATTGGCGCGGGCCAGCTTCTCCGCCAGCTCTGAAGGCGTGGTGCCTTCCAGAAAATGATTCAGCAGTGCCATGATGCGTGTGGGGTTGCCGGAGGCAAGGGACCGTTTGGCGTCGCGCAGGGGCGGCAAATAGACGTGGCGGATCATCTCTTGGCTGCCTGGCTCTGGAGAATTGCCCGGCCGCCCGGCCCAAACCTGTGGCTTTGCGCCGAGGCACGCCCCGTCAAACCGCAATCCGAATGCGGCACGCTCGAGTGTGGCATCGGTTACGGCGGAAAGCAGCCGACCCTGTTGGCCGGCGGAGAGCCCGGTGAAAAGTGATTCCAGCTCGAACAGCCTAGAGGGGCTTTGAAAGCGCGCGTCCGTCGCTTCGCAATAGATTTCGCGCCGGCCACTCAAGGGTGTGGTCAACAGGCGGACGGCGTCGATAGCGTTGCTCTTGCCGCCGTTATTCTCGCCGACAAATACCGTTAGGTCGCTCTGAAACCGGATGCGGCCGTCTTCGAACGAGCGGAAGTTCTTTAGTTTTATGGATTCTAGGTACATCCTGAGCCCCTGTTGCAGGAGCATACATCAAGGTTTGATTCTACTCGATAGGGTTGTGTGCGATTGCATCGAGCTACGGCGCGACGTCGCCACGCTTATGTCGACTTCCGCTCCCAGCAACGCCGTTTTGCGCGGAGGAACGGCTGACATCGGTGATTGTCTAGCATGGTCTTTAATCGAACTTATCCGGCAGCGACGGCAAGGTCATGAACCCGCCATAGGGCGCGGGGCCGGTCAGTTTGAGTTTGTCGGAAGTCGTCGTGACTTCGGAAGGCCAGTTCACCTTGATGGGTTCGGCCGCGTACTCGGAGAGCGGATGGTTGAGGAAATGCTGGCGGAAAGCGTCAGCAACCGCCTTTTGCTTTCGATCCGTCGCGAACTGAAGCACGTCGACGCCTTCTTTCCAGGCGATAGGCGCCTTCTTGCGGCGGGCCTGCTCCGCGGCCAGGTAAGTCATGGCATCGGGCTCGAATGTCCCGCTGGTCCAAATCTCAAAGGTGATCGATGCCTCCCGCAGGTGGTTGTTCGCGAGGTGCGCCCGCATAACGGCCGTCTTTTGTAGCCAGCGTTGAACCTCATCCAACCCGACCGTTCCGCCAGGATCGCGGCCCTTGCATTCGATACAGGTGACGCTGGCGCCTTCATTCTTCACGGCGAGGATATCGATGTCGGCGCTAGCGCCGGAGACGGGATCTCGCGCCAAGACGCCCATGTCGATTGACGTGGCTTCCCTGCGCACGAGATAGGCGACGATCATCTCGAAAAGAGCGCCGCGCAGGTTTAGCGACCTGCCTTCTATATCGGACAGATCGTCGACCAGCTTAATAATTCGGTCGGGTTTGTCCGCAGAGGCGTAGGCGGCGACGTTTTTCAACGTCTCCAGCAATGTCGATAGGGCTGCGCCCACGCGGCGGCCGAATAGAATAGTCGGCGTAGCCAAGCTGATCCCGGCGGCATGACCCGCCTTGAGAGCCGACCCAGTGAAGCTATCCGCGATTAGAAAGGGGAGCAGCTTGGGGCCGCCAATCGCCGCCGTCATGGAGACCTTGCGGATGAAGTATTGAACATGATGCTCGTTGAGTGGTCCGCCGGCGAATACGTCGGCGACCAAGAAGCCCGGTCGGCCCTTGCCGGACGGCTGGAGTGGTGAGAGATAGCTTGGTCCGGCCAGGTCATAGAGGAACGGACCGATGGCGCGTAATTCCGGCTCGCCACGAATGGCAATGGAGTTATACGAGGCAAGTCCCAGCTTTCGCGCCCAGTCACGCACGGCGTCGAGGATGATGCGTTCCGGCGTCGAACGGACATCCGTGTAGACGGGTTCAAAATTGGTGCGGACATAGATGTCGCCGGTCTCGTTGCGGAATTCCATGATCAGGTCGCCGGCGATCAAGGTCTTGCGCACACTTTCGGCGTTGACTTGGCCCTTCATCGGAAGGGCCGGCGCGCCGGTAATCACGGCATACTGATCTTCGGGGACGATATGCCCCCGAGCCGCCAGGCCGTCCATGGCCAGGCCGTAAACCGAGCCCGAGGCCCGAAGGTCCCGGATGAGATTGGCCCAGAAGGCCTCAGTGTTGCGGTCATCCTGGAGGTAGTAGAACCCTTCGTTCTTGGGCAGCAGTTTGACCGGGAAACGCCGTATGGGCGCTTGCGCGCGGGACAGGCGCTGTCTCGCCGTTTCGGGTGAAAGGCCGTCTTTAATCAGGGCTTCGATGATCACGGAGCCACGGGTTGGGCCATGTGTCGACAGGTAATTGGTAATGGGGCTGGCCATGATGTCACACTGCTTAATTTATTAATATAACTACCTTCATGCGGTCCCCTTTTCAAGTTTCGTCATGGTGAGAGTGTAGGCGCTAACAAAAACAATGGCTTAAGTTTTGTGAAGTCGCGTCTTTTCACTTTTTGCAGACGCGGTAGAAGTCAGCGGCCGCGACGAAATCAATCGTATGTTCTTTGCCAGGGCGGGCCGTGATGAAGGTTGATATCTCCATGGGGCTGAAGCTGAACCAGGTCGACATATCTTTGATTTCTGCCTTTACCCGGCCATCCACATTGTTGCAGTCACTGCACACCAGGCCGGGTTCGAAGCGGGCGATGAGCTCGCACATCCTGTCCTGCAATCTGCCGGTGGCGGGCAGTACGCGCTGGACCCAGTTTTCACCAAACCTGCATTTGAGCATATCTTTGAGGCGATCCTGAAGGTGATCGTGGTGCCAGTCGAGCTTGGCAAGCAATATTCCCTTGGGGGAAAGACGGAAAATCTTCGGCTTTTCCCGCTTGCAGCCAGGGCATGTCCACCATCGCGCCGTACTTGCCCAGTTGGAGTTGAGATCCAACTGCGCCGTTTTGAAGCGCGACAGCGCGTCCTTGGTGACGTCGCTCCACGGCCCGTCCAAGTCGAAGAAGTGGCGCTGCAACTCCTCGTCACTCATCTTAGAAAGATTGGGCAATGACAGTGTCACCACCCTTCGCTTGTCAGTCATTGACTACCTTGGCATTTCAGAAATTGTCGAAAGTACAATTGGTGATTCGTGCCATACTGGTTGCAAAAAATGAGGCAGCATACTCCCTGCTAGTTCAAACGGACCTGAAATGAATGAGCCGCGTGATCACCACTATGTGCCGCAATTCTATCTGCGGAGTTTCGCGGTGGACCCCGAACGACTAAAGGTGGCGACTGTCGCCAAGAACGGCGAAATGGCCGTCTGGGCGGTGCGATCAATCGAGGGCATCGGTTTCGAACGGGACCTCTATGTGCACATGCAACGCGGGACGCCGGTCTCGGTCGAAACAACGATAAACGCGGACATCGAAACTCCGCTTTCCAAAAGCGATACCTGGCAGAAGATTATCCAGGGGCGGGAGGACGCCCTGGACGCATCGGACAAGCCTAATCTTTACGCTTTAATTCGTCACCTCAATGTGCGGACACCGCATGCCTTGACAACGACTATGGAACTTGCGGCCATGGCCGCCGACCCGGACAGCACAATGGAATTTGCTGACGAGGAGCGGGCATTTTACGCGTCGCTGCACAACAATCCGCAGAAGGCACAGGCGTTATTCAATGCACAGGCTTCGAGCCTGGGTTGGGCGGAGCGTGATTACCGTAACGCGCGAATGACCGTCTACCGGTCGCCAATACCCTTGCGAACGGCGACGACCCCCGTGATGAGTCTAAAGGTGCCAGAGCATCGATCATTGGTTTTGCCGTTGCCAGGAATGACGCCTTATCAGCTTGTACTTCCGTTAAGTCCGGCGGCCATTTTGACCCTGGTGCAGGCCGACTTCGAAGATGAATTCCGTAATCGAGAAATCCCTTTAGAGGTTGCTACATACTACAACCAATCCCGCACGGGCGTTTTTGCCAAATTCGACACGGTCAGGCACATGGTAACGGACCGGGAAGGCCTGGTCGAGACCATGACCTGGGCGCCTTATGACTTGATCAAGGATACGCCGACAAAAATTGTTTTTCGGCGGCGCTAGGCGGAACGCAGATCGTACAAACGGTCGAAGGCGTCGCGAATGGCGAGACCGACGTTGACGCGAACCAAGGTGACTGCGTTCTGTCGGGCGGCGAGGAATTCTTCCTCAATCTGTTTCACACGGCGTCGCGTCTCCGGATCGGAGAAGACAGTACCAACGTCATACTCGTCGGTCAGGTGCATGATCTGAGTGGCGGACCCGCGTCCTTCGATGCGGTAATCGAGTCCGACAGGCAAACCGTCGCTGGACACGGGCGAGAAGACCTTGATGTTGTCCAGGCCGTGAGACGCGCTCATAACCCATTTATGGTCCGCGATTTCCAGAACGAAGTCGCCGACCTGCGCCCGTCCCCTGGCATAGCTGTCCGAGGATCGCAAAAGCCGGTGGAGCCAGAAGTCCCGATCAGTCTTGTCCCAGCCCGGCGCCTTGCTGGGCCACGGCGCGTGCCCGGAAGCGACGCCCGGCTTCCGGATGAACGTGTTCAGGTTTGACGGGATCTTACCGTAGTTTGAGCGGTGTTCTTCTGCGAAGGCCTCCGCCACACGTGCTGATACGAGGAGTTCGAAGCCAGCTAGGTTAAGAGCGCCGATCATCGCCGCATGCGCGATGCCTACGCCATCGAAAGCCCGCGCGCCGCTCTGGCCGCCAGCATCGCGCACCGGATCGGGAGCAAGCCCCTTATCGATGAGAAGCGCAAAGTTGCGGGGGGTAATGCCAGCAGCCTTAGCAATTTCCGAGGTGCTCACGAGTTCAAGATCTGTACGTTCTGGCCGCCCCATGGAGTAACTTTCAATTAGTGGAAGTTTTAACTTACACTAATTGGTAGATTTGTCAACACGGGTAATGGAAATGACCGCTTATGGGCAGTCTCGTAATCATTTCGAGAGAGGGCCGCTTTGGGGCGCGTTTGAGACATCACATATCAAACGTACCTATACTGTTCGCAACTCGACTTAAAACAATCGCCTGATTTGTAAGGCCTGACATTTGAGTAAGTAAGCCATTCTTTTATATGCTGAAATGCTTGATGTCTGAGTGACAGCATGCCAATGTCGGCGTGCGGAGCGATGAGTCTCGCCCGTGGGGCGTAGGAACCCCTTTAGCACTCAGGCCGGTCAAGATTTCCTTGGCCGGGCGGCTGTCGCGCATGTCCAAGGCCCTGCCCAAAGGCGGCAGCGCCTTGTGCTGAGTGCAAGGTTCCTAACGCCCGGCTGTGGCCGGGCTGCCCCTTCGTTGAGGATAGGGGCTAGTATCGTGGAGCCAAGAACAAAACCTCGTCATCAAATTACAGGCAATGCTGGCCTGAATTACGCTGCCTGGCAACTATCTCGCCGAGGTTGGCATGTCATGCCCACGGTTAGAAATGCCCGAGGTTCCGACCTGATCGTTACCGATGCCGAGGAAACGGTATTTTTCGGCATTCAGTCCAAAGCGCTTAATAAGCGCAATGCCGTCCCGCTTGGCACGTCGCTCGACAGTTTGAGATCGGAATGGTGGATTATCACCACCCATGCCAATTCTGACAGTCCAATCTGTTATATCCTTACGCTTGACGAGGTCAAACAGCGCGCATCCCAGGACAAAAACGGCGGCGCTTATTGGTTAGAACCTCGCGCCTATGATCAGGAAATATTCCGAGAGGCGTGGGGGCGGCTGGCAGCTACGCCGGAGAATGTCACCTGACGTAGGTCATACACTCAACACATACATGTCGATGGGTTGCCGCTGAATGGAAAAAGCTGTATAAATATAGGCAGCTCGCTTGTTGCCCAACTTTGGGCAATGGTTACTCATGATCTGGGTAACACGGTCATATGATCAACGAAAAGCCGAAAGGCAGCGGGCTTGAGCGCAGTTAAACGGGCGCCCTTATGAAAGGGTGACCTTATGAGACTGAACGACTGGACGCCACGCGTCAAAACTAAGCCTATCAAGTTGTTACGACCCTATGATCGTAACGCACGTCGTCATTCGTCGAAACAAGTCCAGCAAATCGCGAACAGTATCGAGCGGTTCGGCTTCGTGACACCGGTACTAGTCGATGCCGACAATCAAATCGTCGCCGGCCATGGCCGTGTCGCGGCCGCCAAGAAGCTGGGCATGATGGAGGTGCCGACGATTGCGATCGAGCACCTGACGCCTGACGAGTTGCGTGCCTATGCCTTGGCCGACAACAAGATTGCTGAAAACGCCGACTGGGATCTCGATATCCTCGCCATCGAGCTTCAGCACCTGACGACGGTGGCGGATCTCGATCTCGGCCTGACCGGTTTCGAGATGGCCGAAATCGACCTGGTTATCGAAGGCAGCAAGAAGACGCCCCCGTCGGAGGAAATCATCCCCACCGTCGAGGCCCGCGCTATCACCCAAACCGGTGACGTCTGGCTGCTTGGCGATCATCGCTTGATTTGCGGCAACGCCCTGCTGGCCGACACCTATCAAAGTCTGATGGAAGACCACAACGCGTCCATGGTTTTCACGGATCCGCCCTACAATGTCCCTGTCGACGGGCACGTCTGCGGCCTTGGGCGCATCAAGCATCGCGAGTTCGCCATGGGTGTCGGCGAAATGAGCGAAGAGGAGTTTACGGCCTTTCTGAAAGCGGCCTGCGAAAACCTCACCCGCTTCTCGGGTGACGGCGCTCTGCACTACATCTGCATGGACTGGCGCCATGTCTATGAATTGTTGTCGGCCAGCAGGGGCGTCTACAGCGAACTAAAAAACATCTGCGTTTGGAATAAAGATAATGCCGGCATGGGGTCGCTCTACCGCTCGAAGCACGAGTTGGTGGCCGTTTTCAAACATGGCAAGGCGCCACATACCAACAATATCGAACTCGGTCGTCATGGCCGGTATCGCACGAACGTGTGGGACTATGCCGGCGTCAACACGATGCGCAAGGGCCGCCTGGAAGAGCTGGCCATGCACCCGACGGTCAAGCCGACGGCCCTGGTCTCAGACGCGATCATGGATAGCACGAAGCGCGGCCAGATCGTTCTGGACCCATTTGCCGGCTCGGGCACGACACTGATGGCCGCGGATAAGACCGGCCGTATCGCTCGCTGCATCGAACTTGATGCGCATTATTGCGACGTCATCATCCGGCGCTGGGAAACCCTCACCGATGGCGACGCCGTCCATCAGGCGCAGGGTAAGACCTTCAAGTCGCTCCAGGCGGAATCGGAGGCCGGCCATGAATAAGGACGACTATGAAGTCGGTTATGGCAAGCCGCCAAAGGATACGCGATTCAGGGCTGGCCAGTCGGGGAATCCAAAAGGGCGGCCGCGGAAGCCGCGTGACCTCGGAATCCTGATCAATCAAGAGCTCGATGCCACAGTTCAAATCACGGAAAATGGTGTCGCCAAAAGGATAACTCTGCGCGAGGCCTTTTCCAAAACCTTGGTCAACCGGGCCGTGAAAGGCGATCACCGTGCGTCGCTTTTGGTGCTGAAATTCCTCCAGGACACCCCCGAAGCCGTCGACTTCGACGTCGAGCTGGACGACCTGGCGGCGCTCGAGAAATACAAGGCAAGTATTGCGGGAGGGTCCAAAGAATGAAAGCCCGGGAGCTTGTCGCCAGCCTGTACCGACAGAACCTGGCCAGTTTCATTCCCTTTGCATTCCGGCAGACACACCCGGGCGTCGGCTTCCTCGACAACTGGCACATCGAAGTCGTGGCCGACGCGCTGGATAAGGTCTGGCGCGGCGAAATCAACCGGCTGATCATCAACCTGCCACCGCGGTCGTTGAAGTCCTTCTGCGTCAGCGTGGCTTTCGTGGCCTGGATTATGGCCAAGGCACCAAACAGGGAGATCCTGCACATCGTCGGCAATCGAGACCTCAAAAAGGACCTCGAGGACGCATGTCGTGCCTTACTGCTGAGCCCAAAGATGCGCGCCTTGTTCCCGCCCCTACGCCTTTTGAAGGCCGCCAAAGGAATCGTCCTTGCTCAGGGCGGCTCACGCCGTTCCGCGATGACCTACGAAAACCTGACCGGCAAGGGTGCCGATATGATCATCCTTGACGACCCCATGGATGCCGGCAAGGCCGATGACCCGAAAGAAATCGCCCGCCTGGCCAAGTGGGTTCAATCGACCATCGTCCAGCGCCTGAATCGGACGGAGGATCCGGTCATCCTGGTCATGCAGCGACTACATGACGAAGACCTGACCCGCCATCTGCTCGAAAGCGGCGACAAATGGACTCTGCTGAACATCCCGGCCATCGCGACCCGAGATGAAACCTGGATCCTTTCCGACGGCAGAGTACTTACGCGGAAGCGTCGCGAACCATTACATGCTGCCCGCCAGAGCATTGATGACCTGCTCGAAGTCGCGCAAACCATCGGTGGATTAAACTTTTGGGCACAATATCAGCAAAGTCCAATCGGCAAAATCGCGGCTCAGCAGAGATCGACTGTATGGGTGCCGGCGAACAAAAATCCGAACAAGCCATGCGGCCTCTATCGGGTCGACGAATTGGATCGCGTTAAGGTCGACGTTTTTTGCATTGGCGAAGCCTGGTATAGTGTTGCTCCTCATGAGCACCAAAGTTGGGAGGAAATCGAGGCGGAGGCGGTTGCGGAACAGGCTAAACTGGTCGCGTCGATGCGCGCCGATTTTCTATAAAAAGGCGTAGCAAATAACTGGACTTCCGTTCGGTATCGAGCATTGGTGTTCTTGCGCCCGGCTGGTTCCGGGCCTGTCTCGGTGAGGGCGGCGGAATAGTCCGCGCCCTGGCAAAACCGAGGATAACATGCTCCGCAAATCATCATCCAGGACGGCCGTTACCGCGCCGGTCGATAGTAAGGCCACCACTAAACGAGCAAACCGCAAGCGTAAGGCCGAGCCAGCCCTGGCGGTGCCCCTGAAGCCAGGCCATCAGATCGACGCCAAGGGCCGTATAACGGCGGGTGCCGTCCCGCCGCCCGATGCACCCGTGGTTGCCAAGGTGAGCAAGCAGGAGACCATTCTGAGCCTGCTGCGCCGAGCCGAGGGGGTGACAGTCGATCAAATGATGAAGGCCACTAGCTGGCAGGCCCACAGTGTTCGCGGCTTCCTGTCCGGCACGGTCCGCAAGAAGCTCGGACTCAGCCTGATCTCGGAGACCATAGACGGCCATCGCCATTACCGCATCGACGGCGGAGTTGCCTGATGCGCAAGGCAAAGGCAGCGGCCTTGGAGGCCGCGATCGTGGCGGTCGAGACAGTCACGGATCGGGAAGCGTTGATGTCGATCTGGCGGGAGCAGTTCGATCTGCCGCCGCCACGCGGGATCAGCTTGAAGATGATGAAGCTGGCCATCGCCTATCAGCTTCAGGTCAAGGCGCATGGAGGTCTGAAGCCGGCCTCCGCGCGTTACCTGCAGCAGGTGGTGTCGACCGATGTTCAGCGCGCCCGCCTTTTCGATAGCGTTCCGGTCGGCACCCGCCTGCTGCGCCAATGGCATGGCCAGGTTTACGAGGGCGTGGTCGAAGCCGATGGCGTCTTGGTCAACAACCGAAAATATCGCTCCCTGTCGCACGCCGCCTGCACCATCACCGGCGCCCATTTGTCAGGGCCGAGGTTCTTCGGCATCCGAAAGGTCCGGGCCGCATGACCAAGCCTATTCGCTGCGCCAACTCTCTGCATGCGCAGCGCGAGGCCTGCGAGGCTTACATCACCAGCCAGAAACACGAAGGCTGGAAGCTGCTGCCGCAGGCCTATGATGATGGTGGCATCTCCGGCGGCACCATGCAGCGTCCGGCCTTGCAGCGGCTGCTGAAGGCTGTCGAGTCTCGCCAGGTCGACATCATCGTCGTGTATAAGGTCGACCGCCTGACGCGCTCCCTGGCCGACTTCGCCAGGATGGTGGAACTGTTCGACGGCCACGGGGTGTCGTTTGTTTCCGTCACCCAGCAGTTCAACACCACCACCTCCATGGGCCGCCTGACCCTGAATGTGCTGTTATCGTTTGCGCAATTCGAGCGGGAGGTAACCTCAGAGCGCATCCGCGACAAGGTGAAAGCCTCCAAAGCCAAGGGGATGTGGATGGGCGGCAATGTACCTTTCGGCTACCAGATCAAGGATCGCAAGCTGATCGTTGATGCCAAGGATGCTGAGACCCTGCGCACCGTCTTCCAACAGTATGTGGAGGTCGGCACCATCACCCGCCTGATCGCACGCCTGAAGGCGATGGGCATCTGCCGCCTTGGCCGGGACGGCAAGCCTACCGACTTCACACGCGGCGGGCTGCAAACCTTGCTGGCCAACCCGATCTATATCGGCAAGATTCGGCATGGAAAGGTTCTGCATGACGGTCAGCACGAGGCCATCGTTGACATCGCGTTGTGGGCCGCCGTCCAAGAGCAGTTCCGCATCAATAGCCAGGGCCCGAAATGGCGGGAACGGGTGACAGAGCCATTACCGCTTCTTGGCACGCTCTATGATGCCGAGATGCGCCGGTTTGTCGGCAGCCATACGATTAAGAAGGCCAGGCGATATCGCTTCTACATCTCTGAATCGTTGCGCCGCGAGGCTGATCCTACCGGGTGGCGGTTGCCGGCGGCGATCATCGAGGACAAGGTCACTGAACTGATCCGACTGATGCTGAAAGATGGCGTCACCATCACGGGAGCGGCATACGAGGCTGATATAGACCCGGCATATATTAAAGGTCTTATCGCTCACGCCTCCGACGCCGCATCGAAATGGAGTCTGGATACACTGGTCAGGGAGGTGGTAGTTCAGGTCCAGATTCAGACGGATCAGATCTGTCTGCAACTAAAGCTCGATATTCTCCTACCCAAGGCAGCAAAGCGCGATGAGATACCCATCGTTATCCGCCGTCAGTTTCCGGTCGTTCTCAAGCGTCGAGGCGTCGAGATGCGGTTGGTTATGAAGCCGGCCGATTACCGTATGCCCAATATCGATCAGCAACTCGTCAGCGCTATCGCCAAGGGCCACGTCTGGTTCGATGACTGGATGCGTGGCCGGATTAAAGGCTACAAGGACATCGTCGAACGTGAGGACATCAGCGCAAGCTATGCAGGCGATGTGATGAAGCTGGCCTTCTTGTCGCCGGCTATCGTGGAGGATATCATCCAGGGTCGGCAGCCGGACGGGTTGATGGTTAGCCATCTGACCAAGGTTGAGGATATGCCTCTGCGGTGGGAAGACCAGGCCGCCCAATACGGGTGGGCATAACCGGCCCCGGCAAACGCACACCTACATCTTGCCCGGCAGAGACGCCGGGCTTTTTTGCGCCCATTCAGCGTTGAGCACCCGAGTCTCAGGTTTATGGATTGGTTTGCCGGTCGAGAAAAGCGACGCGAATACCGTCGCTTACAACGTACATAGCGTCGGAACCGAAATCATTCATTGCATATAAGGAAGAAGTGGTGGTTCCCGCGATGCTCGGATCGCCGACCTGGAAACGCACACTCGAAAATTCGATGACAGAGACATTGGCCAAAATGGTGTCATAACACCGCTAAATGATCAGGTCTCTTGCGTGCATAGTACCGCATGGCATAAGGAAAGTGCCGTCAATACCGTGACTTAGGTAATACTCTCATAACGAGTATTTTCATATATTTCAACCTAAGGAAGAAGTGGTGGTTGGAGGCGGGATCGAACCGCCGACCTGCGGGTTATGAATCCGCCGCTCTAACCATCTGAGCTACCCAACCTGATATCTGTCGACAAAGGCGAGTGGTCACGCGCTTTGCGAAGGGCCACGCCTATAGCTGCTCATGCTTCGGCCTTCAAGCCCTTAAACGGTGCTGCAGGTGATTTTGCGCGATTTGCTCCAGCGTGGCTTTCAGCCGTGCGGCGCCCGCCTCCAGGCTGAAGTGGGTAAGGGCGTAGGCCTTGGCGGCGCGCGCCTTGTTGAGCGTGCCCGGCCAGTCGCCCAACACCGACTTGACCGCTTCCGCCAGGGCTTGCGGATCCTCGGACGGGCTCAGGGTTCCCAGCACGCCGTCGAGCAGGATTTCCTTCGGGCCGTCGATGGCCGAGGCGATCACCGGCGCGCCGGCGGCCATGGCTTCGGTGACGACAAGGCCGAACGGTTCGACCCGTGATGGCAGCAGGAACAGGTCCAGGCTGTTGAGGTAGTCGGCGGTTTCCTCGACCCAGCCGGCGAAAGCGACCGCGTCCTGCACGCCCAGTTCGCCGGCCAGGCGCGCCAGGGCCTGCTGTTCCGGTCCGTCGCCGGCGATGCGCAAGGTGATACGGACGCCCTGGTCCTTCAGGAGCGCCACGGCGCGGATGGCGATATCCAGACCCTTGTTGACGTGCAGGCGCCCAAGCGTGCCCAGCACGGGTATCCCCTCAGGCGCCACCTTTACCGGACGCTCGGTCAGGGGGCCGAAATTAGCCAGCTCGTAGACCGGCAGGCCGGGGCGTGCCGATTTGACGTTGTCGCGTACCGAGGCCGAGACGCAGATGGCGGCCGTGACGCGGGTGATCTGGTTCTTGTGGCGGAAATTGTGCACCACCTGCACCGTCTTGTCGGCGGTGCCGAGAAAAGGCAGGAGTGCGATGCCGGTGGCGCGGTTGCCATGGGTCAGGACGAGGTCCGGCCGGAAATCGCGGGCAGCGGCACGAACGCCCATTGCGGCCAGCGGATCGTGGTTGATCAGCGCACCGACGGCGCGGAACTGGCCCGCCGGCAGATCGCCAAGCGTGCCGCCACCGTGCCCGAGGCTCAGCACCTCGAAGCCCGATTGCGTCATGGCCTCGTGATAGCGCAAGGCCATGGTCTCGACGCCGCCGCGAACCTGCGCCAGCATGATGTTCAAAATGCGCATGCGTCCAACCGACCTATCGGTTTTTTCCCCGGACACGCAATTTACGCAGGTTCGGCGGCAAAAACCAACAGTTCGCAATGGCTTGGGTCGAATTTCGGGCGATTTTGAAACAATTTTGTCAAAATCGCACCCTAAAACAATGACAAGGGTAGAAAATACCTTGAAAAGCCACCATGACTATGCGTCATAGCTTCTTTTTCGTCTTGCCGGGGTAAATTTTGTCTGACCTGATCGATGACCTCGATGCCCGTATCCTCGACCTGATTCAGGAGGATGCCTCGCTGTCGGTGGCCGACCTGGCCGAAAGGGTCGGCCTGTCGCCATCGCCGTGCTGGCGCCGCATCAAGCGTCTGGAAGATCTGGGCGTCATCCGCAAGCGCGTGACCCTGCTCGATCCCGACAAGCTCGGTCTCGGCTTCGAGGTCTATGCCGCCGTCAAGCTGTCCCTGCCGTCGCGCGCCAATCTTGAAGCCTTCGAAGCGCGTCTCGACGGTTGGCCGGAGGTGGTGTCCTGTGTTACGGTGACGGGCCACGAAGACTATATGCTGCGGGTCATGACGCGCGACATGCACGCCTATGACGATTTCCTGCGCGACAAGCTTCTGGCCTCGGACCTGGTGTCCGGTGTGGAAAGCCGTATCATCATGCGTCTGGTCAAGGCCACCACCGCGGTGCCGATCAGCCTGGCGCTGGAGGAAGCGCGGCGCAACTGAAGAAAGCGGTTTGACATGCCGAAGTCCCTGAGCCTGGCCGTCGTGGCCGTCCTCCTCGCCACATCGGCTTCCGCCCAGACGATCGATCCCAATTCCGACCTCGGCCAGTTCCGCAGCCTTCGTGCCGCTGGCATGGAGGCGCTCGATCGCGGCGAGACGGACAACGCCATGGACGATTTCACCAAGGCGGCGGCGATCATGCCGGATTCGCCATCCATCCTGTTGCTGAAAGCGCAGGCGGCGCTGCAAAGCCGCCGCAAGGACGATGCCCACGCCACGCTTGCCGATTATCTCGGGCGTGGCTTCGTCGTCGACCTGGGCAAGAACCCTGACTTCAACCAGGTGTGGGACGCCGGCCTCGAAGACCAGCAGAGCCTGAACCAGGGGCCGGTCGGCGACCTGCATGCGGAGGCCACGCTCGATGGCTTCACGCTCACCGATGCCCTGGCCTATGCGCCCGACAGCCGCCAGATCTTCGCCGCCGGCATCCGGACCGGCAAGATCGTGGCCATCGCGCCGCAAGGATCGCGTGACGTCATCACCTTCCGGCCAGGCGTCGCCGCCTATGGCCTGGGCTTGAGGGACAATATGATCTGGGCCACCACCGCCGCCAGCCGCCAGACGGCCGGCTTCGACGGCAGGGCCATCGCTTCCAAGGTGGTGACGATCAATCCGGCCAACGGCCAGGTCACAGCCGCCTTTACCGATGCCTCGCAGCCCGACCTGCGCTTCGGCCATCTGCTGCTGGGGCGCGATGACCTTTACGTCGCCGATTCGACGCATGGCGAGATCCTGCGGCTCAACGGCTATGCCGGCACGCTGCAGACCCTGGTGCCGGAAGGTTACATGGACTCGCCGTCGGGCCTGGCTGAAAACGCCGACGCTTCGGCCCTGATGGTGTCGGACTTCATCTCGGGGCTTTACCGCGTCGACCTAGCCGCCGGCACCATGGCGCGGCTCCGTGCGCCTGATGGCGGGTCGCTGCTCGGCATCTCGTCGCTGAGCCGCTACGGCGACGACCTGGTCGCCATCGAAAACGGTTTCAAGCCGGCCAGGGTGCTGCGCCTGCATATGTCGCCGGACTGGTTGACGGTGCAGTCGGTCGAGGTGCTGCTGCGGTCCGACAAGCTGTTGTCGCAACCGTCGCAGGGCCTGGTCGATGGTGACCGCTTCCTGTTCGTGGCGCAGAGCCAGTGGGCCAATATGGACGACCAGGGCAATCCGGTCAGCGACACGCCCGATCCGGCGGTGATCGGCTCGATCGACCTGATGTCGGCGCCGTAAAAAAAGCGCGGACCCGAAAAGCTGGGCCCGCGCTCAAACAATCTTTATGCGTAAGGGAAAGCGTACATCGACGTCGTTTTCATGGCCCGATTGGTGCCCGATACTGACGCGATGGCGGAAAAAACGCCAAGGTCAGGTGACCAGCATATGGCTGTCCAGGGATTATCGACAGCGCTCGAATGCGTGGTCCAATGAATGCCGTCCGGCGAAGTCATCACGCGATTGCCTGTGCCGGTAGACGAGACGGCTGTAAACAGCCCAAGCTCGGGCGACCAGCATATGTTCTGCCAGGCATTTGCGGTTATAGTTCCAGATGGTTGCGTCCAGGTGCTACCATCCAGAGAGGTCATAACGTAGTTGCCGCCGCTTCCCGCGCTGGCGACTGCACAAAACAGGCCGAGTTCCGGCGACCAGCATACGCTGACCCAACCATTGGTTGGAACGGTGCTGGCTGGGGTTGTCCAGTTCAAGCCATCGGACGAAGTCATGACGCGGAAGGCGGTGCCGCTCCCCCCGGTTGTACCGGAATCCCCGACAGCACAGAACAGGTGCAATTCCGGCGACCAGCAAACACTTCTCCATGTGACGGCCGACGCGCCTACGGGAATTCCAGTCCGTCTTGTCCAGGTAAGACCATCGGGCGAGGTCATGACGGAGTTATTCGCGCCGCTTGTGGCCACCGCGCAGAAAAGGCCGAGGTCCGACGACCAGCACACACTGGTCCAAGTATCGGCCGGCACAGTGCCGCCTGGCTGAGCCCAGCTTATACCATCGGAAGAGGTCATGACCCGATTGCCCGATCCGGTGTTGGCGACGGCGACGAACAGGTTCTGCTCCGGAGACCAGCAGACACCCAGCCACTGATAGGCGGCGGGCGTGGTACGCGCCGTCCAGACCAAGCCGTCGGGCGAGGTTGCTATGCGGCTGCCGCTACCGTCCTCGCTGTAGGCGACCGCTACAAACAGCCTGTTTTTCGGTGACCAGCAGATGCTGTGCCAATTGATAGCCGCAGGTGCTGTGGTGCTCGATGTCCAGCCGCTGTTCAATACATATTCGCGTTTGAACACGTCCGGCGTTTTCATCGGCACGCCGATCCTGGAGCGGCCACTGCCGTAGGTGGTGAGCGCTTCCTTGCCGTCAACGATCAGTGACAGTTTATGCATTCCGGCGTCGATCCCAGTCGCGGGGTAGGCCGTGAAGGCGAAGCCAGGCGTGCTGGGATTTCCAGATATAGCTTTGATTGGCGCAAGAGCGTCTACACCATTAATGGCATGGAGCGGAGTTGTGGTATCCATGCGCACGACGCCGCGACCATCGACATAATCGACTGCGCCAGTTCCCGGCAGGATGAAGTTCGGATTGATATATTCGGCCACGGATGTATCGGCGTTGCTGGAAACGTAAAGACCAACCTGGTTGTCGCCGTATTTGCCGCCATGAACATCCACAAACAGCAGGCTGGTGGTTGCGCTGTCCTTGCTCGGTGTTTCCGCCCCTATAGAAATCGCGATGCTTGCGGCTACGTCCGCGGGACGTACATTAACGCCGACCATTTTCAGATATTGATTGAAAGCGGCACGCACCAGAACATGCCGATTGGCCGTGCCTTCGCTTTGAGGCTGGGGCTTTGTAGGCGAGGAACCCGCGACAGCTAAATAGCAGTCCGTGCTTCCGTAGGTTATGACGATCGGGTTGGTGCTGTTGTCGCGCGTATTGATGGTGTGTATCTGGCCGCCAATGAAGGCAACTTTCAGGACGGATTGATTGCCCCAGCTATTGTCTATGTTCACGAACGTCTTGTGCTCGCAATCACGAATGTCCGCGCCGTAGAAGTATTGATTGTCGATCGTGGTTTTGTTGTCACCGGCATCTGTATCGGTGGTGGAATCGGTGGACTGAATTTGGCCGGTCCTGATATTGATACCCAAGTCATTCCCCGGCAATGCGCTGTTTCCGGTGTTGTTGATGTCCCATAAGGGCTCTTCATCAAGTACGGGCAACCAATACCGATTGGCGTAGCCGCTATTGGTCGTATAAGGAGCACCGGCAATTCCAGGTGTCGTCGAAAGCGCGAAAGGGTCGTAATTCGGACCCGTCGGATTGTGACTTGTGCGCATGAAGTATTGTGGCTCTACCTCTACCCAGTATGCCGCGTTGAGATCGGGTCTGTAATTTAAATTGCCAGCGATTTTGGAGCGATAGTATTTATGCTTTGTCGGATCTATATTTGTAATGTCATATGTCACCAAGCTTGAAGTATCGTAAGTCGTCGTACTGGACCAGCCGACAAATTCGCGAAGGACAACTTCACCCCGAGAATATGTCGCCGCCGGTGTCCAGAAACTTTTGTAGTGACCGTCGGACGGGTTAAGCCATGACGCAGGTCGACGGGCGCAAAGCGCGGATTTCGTGTGAAGCCATACATTTTCCGAAGATTTGTCGAGATGTATGGCCGTGCCGTATGAGCGATAGACTTCGACTGCAGTCAGGGTCGACAAATAAAGATTTTCAAACCAGATGCCGCGTGCGACGCACCGGCAGTCCACGACCAGGCGATTAATGTGCAGGCGATTGCCGATATTGCCAAGTTGATAATCTACGTTTTTGTCAACTATATTGGCGCCGCGACAGGGAAATTTGAGCACGTAGTCACCAATAAAATCGTAGTCTCCCGGAGACGTCACTTGAGGGTCTTCGGTCGTGTGGCCATCACCACTGGTGAGGCCGGCCTGGATTTGTCCAAGGCAGGTAATCGTCGCCATCCTGCGCTGGAAAATCAAAGGAAATCTGACGGACCAAATACCTGGTGGAATATAAAGATGGCCGCCCTCCGCCAAATCGTCAAAGGCGCCACTCACATGCGTCATGGTATGGGTAGTGGTATTGTAATAGTCGTATCCAAAAACATAGGACAGATCTTTTGTGCCGTCAGCAGTATCTGTACCTGACAGATATGTCGAAACATCTATGTATGGTTTTATTGTCATTTTAACGCCCTTAAGTTGTTAAATTTGAATCATGCAGCTTGCTAGATTTCGGCTTGTTCGAAATCACCTGCCAAAATGTGCCTCCTGTCGATCAAGGGGAATTAGATGCGGGCGAATGGAAGCCAGACCTTGTCCGCCAATGGCTCGTCCGGCCAGGGCGACGACGCCGGGCTTGAAAGCAGAATCCATGGAACCCATACGAAGGTTTTCCGCTTGCCACAGGCATAATTGCAAATTATTCTCAATTGCAAATCAGGAATCACGCCATGCTGCTGCTGAGCCTCGGACCCGATCTCCTTGCCGCCTTGCTGAACGGTTCGGCGCCGCGCGATTTCAACGGACCCGACCTGTCCTGGCTGCTGTTCGGACCCGACCTGGCCGCCCTGCCCGCCGCGCCGCCTGACATTTCCGAACAAATCCAGGCGGCTGAATAGTTAACAAAATCTTCTTTATCTGCGCCGGCCTTTGTGGCAAGGGTGGCATCAAACCTGCCTGAACAGAGGACAGGACGAGGCGCCGTGTGCTGTTTCCGCACAGAGGGACGCCCGAAAAGCAGAAGGCGGTGGCGTGGTGGCTTGGCGGATCAAGACGGTCGGAATGGCTGTGGCGATGATGGTGGTGTCGGTTGCGGCGCATGCGTCGACCTTGACGCCCGATTTCAGCATGCTGCACGCTTCGAACCAGACCCTGGCCCGTGATGGCGATTTCGACGGCGACGGCCGCCGCGACGACCTCTACCTCAGCACCGAAGCCGATACCGGCCGCGTGGCGGTCTATGTCCGGCTGAACACGGCCGACGGCGCACGCGACATCCGTGTCACCAGCCTGGATGCCGATGTCGATTCCCCGCTCGACCTGCATGTCGTCCACGCCGGCACCTATGCCGCCGACTGCGGCAATTTCGCCTCCGACTGCGGCGCCGGCGTCAAGGCCGATCACGACAGCCTGATTCTCGGCCTCGACAGTGGATCGTCGGTGTTGATGCACTGGCAAAACGATCACTTTGAGACCGATTTCGTGCGTAATGACGAAGCACAGATGGCGCGGGCATTGTCCGCCATGTATGCAGTCAATCCGTAACACGTTATAGCAATCGTTTGCATTGCCTGATCAGGTAATTGCGAGCATTTTTGCTTTGGAACTTCTCCTTTTCATCGATATGATGACCGCCGAACAATGACGGAAGACCGGTGATTTGCCTTGCCGGATCGACCGCGATCATAACGATTACAAAGTAAAGAGTACTCACTGAATGGGGCGTTCTGCAGACTACACAAAGCAGCGCTGTGCCATAGCGGCCAGCCTGCATATCATCGGCGAGCCATGGACTCTGCTGATCCTTCGCGATGCGTTTCGCGGCCTTACCCGTTTCGAACAATGGCAGGAAAGCCTCGGCATGGCGCGCAATGTGCTGGCCGCGCGGCTGAAGAGCCTGGTGGCGCACGGCATCTTCGAGGCGAAGGTCTATTGCGACCGGCCGAAGCGACATGAGTATGTGCTGACCGAGAAGGGCTACGAACTGCGGCCGGTGATTTTCCACCTCGCCGACTGGGGCACGCGCCATATCTATGGCGGTGACCGGCCGATGATGGAGATGGTGCACGACCGGTGCGGCCATACGCTGATGCCGCATACGCACTGCGCCGAATGCGAAGGGCGGATCGTGCGCGACGACGTGACCATCCGCCAGAATCCGGCGGCCAGGACCTTGGCCGAGGTGTTCAAGGCCGAACCGGTTTAGCATCGTCGAGTCACGGGGCGTGGGGCCTCAGGCCCCAAACCCCATGATTTGACAGCGCTAAACGGCTGCCCTTGTCCTCGCGATAAACCCGCCGCCCAGCACCCGACCTGTGTCCTCGGCGTCGTACAGCACGCACGCCTGGCCCGGGGCCACGCCTTCCTCGGCGTCATCGAACTCGACCTCGATGCCGTCCGCGCCATTGACCAGCCGCGCCGCTACCGGCGGCCGGGTCGAGCGTACGCGCGCCAGCACCGGCCGGCCGATGGCGCCGGCCATATCCGCCTCGTCGCCCAGCCAGTTGGTTTCCTTGAGGCTTAAGGATCGCGTCAGCAGCGCCTCGCGCGGACCGACGATCACGTCCTTCGCCCCGGGATCGATCCTGACCACGAACAAGGGCTCGCCGACCGCCACGTTCAACCCGCGCCTCTGGCCGATGGTGTAGCCGGTAATGCCGCCATGTTCGCCCAGCACACGTCCGTCGACATGGCGGATTTTACCCTTTTCGCGCCCTTGTGGGCGGAGCTTGTCGATCAGGTTGGTGTACTTGCCCTCGGGCACGAAGCAGATGTCCTGGCTGTCCGGCTTGTGCGCGATCTTGAGGCCCAGTTGCCGGGCGATGTCGCGCACCTGCGGCTTGGGGATGCCCGCCAGCGGGAAGCGCAGGAAATCCAGTTGCTCACGCGTGGTGGCGAAGAGGAAATAGCTCTGGTCGCGGCTCTGGTCGGCGGCCGTGCGCAACTGGCCTTCCGGCGAGCGCTCGACATAATGGCCGGTGGCCATGGCGTCCGCACCCAGGTCCCTGGCGACCTGCAACAGGTCGTGGAACTTGACCGACTGGTTGCAGCGGATGCACGGCACCGGCGTTTCGCCGCGCAGATAGCTGTCGGCGAACTCCTCGATGACGCTGTCGCGGAAACGGCTTTCATAATCGAGGACATAATGGTGGATGCCGAGCTTTTCAGCCGCCATGCGCGCGTCGTGGATATCCTGGCCGGCGCAGCACGCGCCCGTTTTTTTGAGCGCCGCGCCGTGATCGTAGAGTTGCAGCGTCACGCCGACGGTTTCATAACCCGCAGCGTGTAGCAGCGCCGCCACGACGGTGGAATCGACGCCGCCCGACATGGCCGCCACCACGCGGCTACCTGCCGGCAGCCCTACGCTCAGGCGCGTGGCGGCAATCGCCACATCGAGATCGGCGGATTCGAGCAAAGGTACGGGGCAGGCGGTGTCCATATTCCAAACGCGTTGACTCGCTCAACGGGTTTGGCAAGGGCGACTGCCCGGCGCCGCGAATGCGGCGAGCCATGCGGCGATTGAGCTAAAAAAAGCTAGATAAGGGAAAGGCGCCGAAATTGCTAGTCGTGCCGCCATCATGCCATCACAGCCCTGATGGATTGCAATAAGAATCAGACCTGAGCGCCATATTGCCGGAGCAGATAGGCCGGCGTGCAGCTCCACGCATGGCAGAAGCTGTTGATATGGAAATCGCCATATGGAGCGACGCGGGGATTATCCGGCGCATAGGCCTCCCAGAAGGTATCGGCGCCCGCCTTGATCATGCCGCCCCAGTAGGCGCGCATCATCGCCACGGCGTCTTCGTGGCAGCCGGCCATGAACAACGCCTCGACGACATAGTGGTTGAGATAGGGCGTGCGCGGCCGGATGACCTGAGGATCGGCCAGCGCCGCGCGCAGGGCGCGCGCCTGCTGCGCTTTCGTGCCGACACCCGCGAAAGTCAGCCAGGCTTGCGAGGCCAGCGACACCTGGCGCTGCGGGCCGCTGACGAAAACGCCGGCTTTCCTGTCGTAAAAGGTTGCCAGCGAGGCTTTTTCCATCAGGGCGATGCGCGCCGGATAGTCGGCGATATCGGTGGCGCGGTTCAAGGCCTGCGCCAGTTCGCGCACGCGCTTCAGGCCGTAGAGATAGACGCCCTGCATCGACGCCGAGCGTTCGAGCGTATCGTGCCAGTCGATGAAGACCCACATGCCGGCGGGAATGACGAACAGGCCGGCCGGGCTGACATACTGTTTCAGGACCTCAAGCTGGCGGATGGCGGTCGGCCACAGGTCGAGGCCGGTTTCGGTGTCGCCGGTCGCCTTGACGTAGTCGGCCAGGGCGACGGCGAAGAAGACGGCGTAGTCGCCGGGAAAATCGGCGCCGTGCGCCGGTTCGGGCTGGTCGTAGACATCGCCGGCCAGCAGTCCGTCCTCACGCGGAAAGGCCGCCAGCAGGTAAAGGCAGCGCTTGACCAGATCGTTGTTGGGCAAGGCGGAATAGCTGGTCAGGGCCTGCAGGCGCAGGTCGCCGGTCCACAGGCGCTGGTCGCGGCGCGGCCCATCCTCGAAGACCGTCTGCATGCAATCGCGCAAGGTGGCGACCGCCACGGCGTCGATGGCCTTGAGATCTTCCGGCATGGTGGCGGGCAGGGGTGGGGCCGCCGTTTTCGCCGAGGTCAGGGCGTGCGCCGTCACGTTGCTGAAGGTGACGCCGAAGCTGCCCGAGGTGTCGATGATCTCGATCTTGACGAAGCGAAAGGCATAGCGACGCGGCAGGACAACCGACTGCGGCAGGTAATCGATAGTGACGATCTCTTCCGGCAGCCACGATTCCGACAGCCAGCCGGTGTAGGGATGGAGCGGTTCGGCGACATCGGTGATAACCTCGCCGAAAGTGAAGCGCAGGCGCGCCGGCGCATCGACGCCGCGCCCCACGCCCGCCAGGTCGAACGACAAATGGCCGGTGCGGTGGCCGCCGAAATCGATGATGCAGCTGTCGCCCTCGTGAAAGACCAGTTGCTCCAGCGCTTCCGGACCGGCCGTCGGCTGGATGCGCCAGCCCAGGGGCTGTGCCGCGTCGGCTACCGGCACGATCAGGCCCAGCGGCGATTGCCGGGTCTCGGTCAGGGATGGCTTGCAGGCCTCGGCCCTGGCCAGGAAAGCGGCGTTGGCGGGCGCATAGCGGGTGGTATCGGCGGGGGCGGCTGGTTCGGGCTTTTTTTCGGAGATATCATCGGCTTTGGCCGTGCCCGTCATCAGGAAGGCGGCAAAGCCGCCCGTCAGTTTCAGCACCTTGCGTCGGTTCATGCCGGCCTCCAGGTTTTTCATATTATGGTATTAAAAACTACAATGCGGGATTTTATCTGTCAACAATGAACGAAGATGAACCCTGCGCTCAAACGACGTTCAGGTTCAAGGGCGCATCCTGGGCCCCGGTCCGGCTGCGATGGTCGCCGCCGGCTTTTCCGGGGAATTTGTAATGCCCAAGCGTATCACCTTGAATCTTGCCTTGGCCGGCCTGGCGTTCTGCGCCGCCGCTGGCCTTTCCGTCCCCGCCGCGGCGTCGGCGCAAAGCGCCTATGTCACTTTTTCGACCGGCGGCTACAATAGCTATTATGACAACGGCTACGGTCGCGGCGATAATCGTCGTGGCGGCTATTATTATAACGACCAAGGCCATGGCTACGGCCAGGACGGTGGCTGGCGCGACGACTGGGGCTATTACCACGACCGCGATGGCCGGTGGTGTGACGACGACGGCCGTTGGCACGATCGCCGCGACGATGGCTGGCGCCGCGAAGACTGGCGCCATGACGACTGGCGCCGCCATCACCGCGACGGCGACGGCTGGCGTTATCACCGCCACGACCATGGCGGCTACGGCCGGGGCTGGTAAGGCTTGAAATAACGTGCGCATGGGCCATAAGAAGCGACATGATCCATGCGCACAGTCATTTTCCATCGCCGGTCGGCCGGCTGAAGCTCGTCGCCGGCGCGCACGGCCTGGTCGCCATTTTGTGGGAGAACGACCGGCCCGGCCGTGTGCGCCCAGCCGAGACAGTGGAAGATCCGCATCATCCGGTGCTGGCCGAAACCGCCCGCCAGCTTGACGGCTATTTCGCAGGGAACCGCCGGGCCTTCGATCTGCCGCTCGATTTCAATGGCACCGCTTTCCAGCAAAGCGTCTGGCGCGAACTGCTGGCCATTCCGTTCGGCGAAACGCGCACCTATGGCCAACTGGCGGAAAGGCTCGGCCGGCCCACCGCGGCGCGCGCCGTCGGCGCCGCCAATGGCCGCAATCCGATCTCGATCATAGCCCCCTGCCATCGTGTCATCGGCGCTTCGGGCGGTTTGACCGGTTTCGCCGGCGGACTGGCCGCCAAGGCCCTTCTTCTTGATCTTGAACGGGCAAAAGGCGGCTGACAGGCCACGGAATCGGGCATAGTCCTTAAGGAAACCCTTGGCGTGAACGCCTTTGGGTCGTAAAGGCAGGCGCATGGCCATCCTGCGGGTACATCACGTCACGACGTACAGCTACCGCCGGCCGGTCGGCTTCGGCCAGCATCGCCTGATGTTCCGGCCCCGCGACAGCTACGACCAGCGCCTGCTCGAATCGTCGCTGATCATCCTGCCCGTGCCATCCGATCTGTTCTGGATCCACGATGTCTTCGGCAATTGCGTCGCCTGCGCCGATTTCGACAGCGAATCCGACTTCCTGCGCTTCGAGACCGGCATCGTCCTCGACCATACGCCGCAACTGGGGCCGCACTTCCGCGCCGACGCCGGCGCCAGGACCTGGCCGTTCGCCTATGACGACGAGGACTTGCCCGACCTGCTGCCGTCGATGCGCCGTCATCACCCCGACGACGTCACCGAAGCCTGGGCGCGCCGTTTCATCAATGCCCAGGGCCCCACGGATACGGCGCGGCTGCTCGAAACCATGACCCACGCCATCAGGCACGACTTCAAATATATCAGCCGCGGCAATCCCGGCACGCAGACGCCGGAAATGACGCTCTATTCGCTAAGCGGCACCTGCCGCGATTTCGCCTTGCTGATGATGGAAGCAGTGCGGTCGCTGGGCTTCGCCGCCCGCTTCGTCACCGGCTATATCTACTCGCCGGGGCGCGACGGCGACGGCTGGCAGGGCGGCGGCGCCACACACGCCTGGGTCCAGGTCTTCGTGCCCGGCGCCGGCTGGATCGAGTTCGACCCGACCAACGGCATCATCGGCAACCGCGACCTGATCCGCGTCGGCGTCACCCGCGATCCGCACCAGGCAATACCGCTCTGGGGCACTCATGACGGTTCACGCATCGATTCCTTAGGCATGAGCGTTCAGGTTCAGGTCACATCGGTCGAGGCCGTTCCGCAGACAACACAGTACACATAAGGATTTCCATGCAGATCAGGGCCGGTTACTCCCTCACCTACGATTGCCCGCAACCGACGCCGATGCTGCTGTGCCTCAATATCCATCGCGCGCGGCGGGCCGATCTCCTGACGCCGCAGACCCTGAAGTTCTCGCACGGCCTCAAATCGTGGGACTATACCGACGGCTTCGGCAATATCTGTACGCGCATCACCGCGCCGGCGGGGCGCACCACGATCTCGACCGAGTTCGAAATCTATGACGCCGGCCTGCCCGACCACGTGCCGCACGATGCCGCCCAGCACGATATTCGCGACCTGCCCGACGAGGTGCTCACCTTCCTGCTCGGTTCGCGCTACTGTGAAACCGACAAGCTGTCCGACATCGCCTGGAACCTGTTCGGCCACACGCCGCCCGGCTGGCCGCGCGTCCAGGCCATCCTCGACTTCGCCCACAACCGCATCCGCTTCGACTACCAGCTGGCCGACCGCACGCGCAGCGCCTTCGACGGCTACAGCCAGCAGGTCGGCGTCTGCCGCGACTTCGCCCACCTGGCCCTGACGCTGTGCCGTTGCATGAACATCCCGGCGCGCTACTGCACCGGCTATCTCGGCGACATCGGCGTGCCGCCGTCGCCCAATCCGATGGACTTCTCCGGCTGGTTCGAAGTCTATCTCGGCGGCCACTGGTACACCGCCGACGCCCGCCACAACCGGCCGCGCATCGGCCGCATCCTGATGGCGGTCGGCCGCGATGCCACCGACGTCGCCATCTCGACCCAGTTCGGCCCGGCCACACTGACCGAGTTCAAGGTCATCACCGAGGAGATCAAATCCGTTGCCTGACTGGCCCGCGCCTGTCGAAATCTTCAATGCCGGCGGCGCTTCGGCGTTCTTGCTGTTGTGCGAGCATGCTGCGAACCACATTCCGGCCGAATATGACGGCCTCGGCTTGTCAAAGTACGACCTGTCGCGTCATATCGCCTGGGATATCGGCGCGGCGGAAGTGGCGCGGCGATTGTCGGCGCTGATCGATGCGCCGGCCTACGTCGCCAGTTATTCCAGGCTGCTGATCGATCTCAACCGGCCGCTCGCCGCCGCCAGCAGCATCGTCACGCGTTCGGAAGACACCGACATTCCCGGCAATGCGCACCTCGACGATGCCGAACGCGCCCGTCGCGCGGTCCGGATCTTCCGGCCGTTCCACGACGCGGTGACGGCGCATCTCGACCGCTGCAAGACGGAAGGCCGCACTGTCCGCCTGGTTGCCGTCCACAGCTTCACGCCGGTCTATCGCGGCATCGCCCGGCCGTGGCACGCCGGCGTCCTGTTCGACCGTGCGGAAGCTTTCGGCCGCGCCGTCATCGCCGGCCTGCGGGCGCCCGGCGTGATCGTTGATGCCAACGTGCCGTACGTTTCCAGCCGCGACGAGGACTATGCCGTCCCCGTCCACGGCGACGATCGCGGCATTCCCGCCATCCTGGTCGAAATCCGCCAGGACCTGATCGCTGACAGTGCGGGTCAGGCGGAATGGGCGGACAGGCTGGCGGCGGCGCTTATTTCAGCAGGTTGAGCAGGCTGCTCTGGTTGAGGTTGGCCAGAACCTGGGCCGAGGCCTGGACCGCCACCTGGGCCTGTTGCAGGTCGGAATAGGCCTTCGACATGTCGGCGTCGGTGCGGTCGCCGACCAGGCCCGACAGAGAATCCGACTGGTCCTGCAGCGATTTCTGGCTGTTGTCGACGCGGTTCTGCAGCGTGCCGTTCAGCGATGTCTGCTCGACCAGCTTGTCGTATTCGGCCGAAAACTCCTGCGACTTGGTGGTCAGGAAAGTCTTCTGCGCATCGGTCAGGGTGTCGCCGAAGGGGCCGGTGGCGGGATCGGCGTTATATTTGGCTATATCCTGGAAGGTCTGCATCATGGCCTGGCCCAGGTCCGACGCCAGCATGCCGGTCTGGATCGAGGTGTTGGCGTCGATGCGCGACGTCTTCTTGACCGTGCCGTTGGCGAAGACCGAGGCCACGGACGACGCCGAGGTCAGGGCCGACAGGGTCGTGGCCGTCACCGGCGCCGTGTTGTCGTTGCCGCCACCGAACAGGTACTGGCCATTGTGTTCGTAGTTCAGCCCGTCGAGCGCGGTGGCGAAATTGCCCTGGATGCCTTCCATCATCGCCGAGCCGCTGCCCGAGGCGAGCGCGTTCATCAAGGTATCCTTGGCGTCGCTGGCGGCCTGGCTGGCGGTGGTCAGCGCGATGTCCTGGCTGTTGAGCCGTTCGGTCACCGTCTTGTTGACCTCGATATAGCTGTTGGTCCGCGACAATGTCGTCTGGTAGGCGGCGATGATCTCGGACGAGCGGCCATAGCCCATCAGGTCGGTGGCGACCTTCTGGGTCGAAACCTGGTTGTTGGCGTCTTCCTGGCGCTGCTGCGCGTTCTGCAGATTGAGCAGGGCGCTGTTCCAGGTCTCGGCGGTGGAGATTCTCATGTCCTATCTCCCTTAAATCATGTTCAGCAGGACGTCGTACATGTCCTTGGCGGCCTGGATCAGGCGCCCGGCCGCCGAATAACCCTGCTGGTAGGTGGTGAGATTGACCAGTTCCTCGTCGAGATTGACGCCTTCGTAGGCGTTGCGGCGCGAGGTCGCCTCGGTCGTGAGCGCGGTGTTCGAATCCTTCGTCGTCTTGGCGTTGGCGGCCAGGTTGCCGACCTGGCCGGCCAGGTCGGAGCCGTAGCGTTCCAGCGTTGACTGCCCGCCGCTGTTGAGGCCGGTCTTGGCGAAGGTCAGGGGCTGGCTGGCGATATCGGCCATCGCCTGGCCACCGGAACCGTCGCCGCTGATCAGGGCCGCGTTGCCGCTGCCGGGGCTGAGATTGACCTGGGCCATCGCCATCTGGGCGGGGTCGTTATAGATGCGGTCGGCGATCTGCAGGTGGCCGGCGATGTTGGACGCATTGCCGGCCAGGCCGAAGAACTGGCTGAACGAGGCGCCGCCGAGGCGCGAAGTCGAATCCGAGGTAACGCCGAGCGTATTGGCCGGATTGCCGAAGCCCTGGAAGGTGAGGGCGCCGTTGCCGTCGAGCGAGAAGGTGCCGTAGCGGCCGACGCCGGTATTGGTGTCGTTGAGCGCGCTCACGAGATCGGACATGGTGCCGCCCGTCGGCATGGTGAAGCTGACATTGCTGAGCGTCGCCCCCGCCGCCGATTTCAGCGAGAAGCCGATCTGGCCGGCGCTGAAATTGGCTTGCGAACCGGCCGTCAGGCCGGTCTGCGGATTGGTCGGCACGTCCGAGGTGATGAAGTCGTTGAGGCCGAAGAACTGTGAAAAACCCTGGCCCAGCTTTTGCGAGCCGCCGGACGACGGATCGACGACGCCGACGCCGGCATTGCCGCCGCTGCCGCTGGCGGCCAGGGACATCCGTCCACCCAAGAAGGTGAGCGTGGCCGCGCCGCCGAAGCCTGCCGTGATGTCGCTGGCGAAGCTGGAGGCCGTGAAGGTGCTGGCCGCGCCGCCGTCGAGGCTGTAGGTGCCGGCGTCGAAATCGATCGCCATCTTGTGGGTGATGTTGCCCGAGGAATCGAGGGTGACGAGATTGGTCTTGCCGGTGAAGCCGCCCAGGGCCTCGACTGCGGTCTGGCTCAGGTCCTTGCCGGTCAGCGACGCCGGCGCCGGCACGGCCGACGAGGCGTTGTGGGCGGCGTTCATGGCGTCGGCGAACTTGCCCATGTACTGGTTGAGCTGGTCGTTGACCGCCACGGCCGTGTTGTCGCGGGTATCGAGCAGGCCCTTGATCTCGCCCGAGGCCAGGTTGTCGGCCAGGTCGCGCTGCTCGCCGTTGACGCCGGTGACGACGATGCCGTTGAAGCTGGTGGTGGCGTCGACGCTGGCGGCGGCCTGGTAGCTCAAGGTGGCGTACTTGTCGCCGGTCAGGTAGAGGCCCGATTGCGTGCGCACGGTGACGCCGCCATTGGCGTTCTGGGTCACATTGACATCGAGCAGCTTCGACAGCTGGTCGATATATTGCATCTGCGTGGTCTGGGCGCCGGTGGCGTCGTCGCCGGCCACGGTGGCGCCGGAAATGGTCGAGTTGAGGTCGCTGATCGACTTCAGCAGGTCATTGACCGAATTGACATCGGCGCTGATGCGGCTGTCGGCGTCGCCGCGGATGGTCTGGATCTTGCCGGCGATGCGCGAGCCTTCCGACAGGAAGCTGGCCACATTGCTCAGCACCTGCTGGCGGCCGGCGCTCGAGGTCGGGTCTTCCGCCGCCTGCGCCATGCTGGAAAGGGCCGATGCCGCCTGGTTGAACAGGTTGTTGGTATCGGTCAGGTCGCCGAACTGCGACTGGATCTGGTCGAGCAGGTCGTAGGCGGTGTCGGACTGTGCCGAGGCCGATGACGCCTTCAGCGAGGCCGCCTGCAGGTACTTGTCGGCCGCCAGGGTGACCTGGCCGGTGGTGACGCCCATGCCCTTGCCGCCGACGACCACGCTCTGCTGTTGCGACACCTTGCGGATATAGCCGGGCGTGTTGACGTTGGAGATGTTATCGGAGGTCAGGCGCAACTGGTCCTGGGCCGTCATCAGGCCGCTGACGCCGATATTCATGATCGAACTTAACGACATAGGCGCGCCCTTTCAGGCAAAAAGCGCCCGCTACCCGGCAATTCTGGCCGGGTACGTGTCGGCACGTTCAAAATTTTTCCTATGATTTTCATAGACTTGACTTTTTTCACCTTCACCGGAGTCGGGCTCCTGGCGTTAAGGTTTCAAGTCGCGTGCCATGGAAGCTTTCGCAAACCATGTTGCGTGTTCATGCCCGTTGCGGATGCGCCGGCGCCATGACGGACATGTCTCGCCGAGCCGGCATCCCTAGGCAAAAAGCGCCGTCAAACTTGCCGACACGGCAAAAGCCGCCCGGCGCCTTGCCAGTATAAGTATAACAAATTCAAATAGATAGTCTCTGGCCCATGGCTTGCAACATGGACACGACGTGACGCGCAAAAGGCGCTTTCCGGACCTTCCACCTCATCCGCCACGGGCGTGATGTGGTCGGTCCAGTCCTTTTTTGCGCGAGTCCTCATGGTCCCGAACCTGCTGTCCCAGCTGTTGCCTGCCACCGGCCCTGTCCCGGCCGGCGCAGCTGCGTCCGTGGCGGATAATCCTGGGGCGGATGTGTTTGCCAACCTGTTGGCGCAATTCTCCGGTGCGGCGCATTCGGCGCCGCAAGCCACCCCAGAGGCCAATTCGCAGGTCGATGCCTCGATATCTGTCATCACCCCTGCACCCGTCATGGCGCCTCCAGCTCAGGCAGAGCCTGCCGCCGCGGCGGCGCCCGTGCCCGCCAAACCTGCGGCGGCGAAGGATGCCAGGTCCACCGACGCAAAAAGTTCGGACAACGATGATCAGGACGCGCCGGTGCCCGCCGCCGATCCGACGAACCAGGCCAGCCCCTTGCTGCCGGTGCCGATAACTCCGCCTGTGCCCGCGCCGCAGACAGTTGTGCCGCCGGCCGAAACTGCCGAGGCTGGAGCCATCGCTCCCGCCAAGCCGCCGGCAAAAGCTTCGCCTGCCAAGCCCGATGTCCCCGCGCCGTCCGACGCTGATCTGGCCGATGACCTCGCCTCAGCCGACAGCGCGCCGTCAAAAGATACGAAATCATCCGCCAAGGCGCCGAAGCCCGCCGCGCGCAACCAGCCTGCCAGTCCGCTCAAGGATACAGCGCCGACCGTCGCCCAGGCCGATCCGCAAACCGCTGCTCCGCTCAAGACGACGCAAAAACCCGCCGCCACAAACACCTTCACCGATCCCGCGCCGCGCATCGCCGCCAGGACCGACGATCCCGCACCTGTCGCCACGGCCACCGCCGCCGACCCTGGCAAACCGGCGCAGGCCTTTTCGCTGCAACCCGCCGCCAACACGCCGGCCAGCACCTACGGCCCGTCCGTGGCGCCCGATGCGCCGCCGGCGACCTCGCTGTCGCAGGTGGCGGTCGAATCCCTGTCGGCGCTTAGTGTCCAGATCAGCAAGCGGCTGAAGGACGGCAACAGCAAGTTCGCGCTGGAACTGCATCCCGCCGATCTCGGACGGGTCGACGTGGCGCTCAACATCGCTCGTGACGGCAAGGTGTCCGCCCATCTCAGCTTCGATTCGCCGGTCACCGCCACCGCCTTCCATGCCCGCGAAAGCGAACTGCGCCAGCAACTGGCCCAGGCCGGCCTCGATGTCTCGGGCGATGCCTTGAGCTTTTCGTCGCGCGATTCCGGTGCCAATTCCGGCGCGCCACAGCAGGACCAGCCGCAGCCGCGCCTGCCCCAGGCGTTGCGCGCGTTGGCCGATGCCGCCCAGACGGCGGCCGACGCCGATCCCGACACGCTTATCAACCAGCTCCGCCGCCCGGCTTCCCGCCTGGCGCTCGATCTTCTCGTCTAGGAACCCGCTTTCAGGATTTTTTTGGCATGGTCTCCCCCGTCACCAACACCCCGTCCGCCACCTCGCAGAGCGCCACGGCCGTCGATACCGCCGCGCTCACCGGCAACTACACCACCTTCCTCAACCTGCTGACCGCCCAGATCAAGAACCAGGATCCGCTGTCGCCGATGGACACCACCCAGTGGACCAACCAGCTGGTGCAGTACTCCTCGGTCGAACAGCAGCTCAAGGCCAACGGCTATCTCGAACAGCTGGCCAATGCCAACACCGCCAATTCGATGAACGCGGCGGTCAGCTATATCGGCAAGACGGTTTCAGCCGACCAGCCCAACGCGACACTGGCCAACGGTTCCGCCAGCTGGGACTACGCGCTGGCGGCCCCGGCCAGCGACGCCACGCTTACCATCAGCGACGCCCAGGGCAATACCGTCTGGAGCGACAAGGCGCCCGACCTGACCAAGGGCCTGCACACCTTCACGTGGGACGGCAAGACCAGTTCGGGCCAGCAACTGCCCGACGGCGACTATACGCTCAAGATCACCGCCACCAACGGCACTACCGCCATCGATGCCGGCGTCGGCGTCTCCGGCGTCGTCACCTCGGCCCTGAGCGACGGCACCTCCGTCGTCCTCAAGGTCGGCAACACCTCCGTTCCCCTCGCCAGCGTCACCAAGGTTTCCTAACCACATCTTCCGGGAGTTTTCACCATGAGTATCAACCGCGCCATGCAATCCGGCGTCACCGCCCTGGCCGCCAATTCGGCCGCGCTCGCCACCATCTCGAACAACATCGCCAATTCCAACACCACGGGCTTCAAGCGCGTTCTGACCAACTATACCGACCTGGTCTCCGGCACCTCGACCAAGACCATGTACGGCGGCAACGGCGTCACCACCACCACCCAGCAGACCCTGACCGACCGCGGCGAGCTGAATTCGTCGACGGCGGGCTACAGCCTCGGCATCGACGGCCAGGGCTTCTTCGTCACCTCCGACAGCTCGAACCCGGTCGACGCCAGTTCGCCGCTGTTGTTCACCCGCGACGGTTCGTTCACCACCGACACCAAGGGCTATCTCACCAACTCGGCCGGCCTCTATCTCGAAGGCTGGACCGCCGACACCAGCGGCAATATCGACACCTCGTCGACCGACGTCACCAAGCTGGGGCCGATCAACGTCTCCAATATCGCCAACGCGCCGGTCGCCACCACCGCGGCCACCTTCAAGGCCAATGTCGATTCGGCGACGCCGGTTTCGACCGCGCACCGCGCCTGCGCCGCTTCGGCAAGGTTGAACAGCAGGTCCATGTCGC
>FTIZ01004960.1_pt2 | contig 32008 bp, 41 predicted proteins | sample 1658381 | NCBI WGS metagenome assembly FTIZ01 (sample SAMEA3914822, study PRJEB12502) | metagenome | biome: forest; material: soil | place: USA | collected 2012-03-12 | depth 0.1 m
ACCGTCATCGCAACCACCAACCAGTGCCGCACCTGCCCGGTCCCGGCGTGCCTGGTGCTGAGCACCCTGACACAGAACTGCGGCTGCCCAGACACGCCGGCGACCTCGTACCTGTCCTTCCCCTGCGAGTCGCAGTGCAAGGGCCTCGGCTGCTCGACCACCTACGCCGTCGTGCCAGCCACGGGCTGCACGACCAGCACCTCCGCTCCGCCGTCGTCGTCCACCGAAGACTGCGACTCTACCACCGTCACCCTCTCCCACTCCACCACCAGCAAGCCCCCGACCAGCACCAGCACCACCTCCAAGCCCACCTCCTCCTCCACCACGGACGAGTGTGACGACGACGACGACACCACCACGCTCGTCACCAAGACGACGACCGTCACGGAGACCACCAGCTGCGAGACGGAGACGGAGACGGAGACGGAAACCACCGACTGCGAGACTGAGACGGGGACCGGGTCGTCGATCCCGTCCCAGCCGCCGTCCACGTCGACCAAGACAACTACTGAGACGGGCTCGCCCTCGCCCCCGCCCAAGACGTCGACTACCCCGACCGTGCCTCCTTCTAGCTCCAAGCCGCCGACGCCGACCAGCAGTATTGCTACTGCTGGGGCGAGGCGGAGGGCGCAGCCTTTTAGGTTTTGGTAGGGTGTTTGTCAGGTGGTGAGAGGTGGGAGTGGTGGATTGAAGGTCGGGTGGGATGGTTTGGTGTGATGGGAGGGGATATTTGTGGTTGATGGAGGTTTGAGGCGATAGAGGATCATGATGGAATGACTTGATGCGATGATCGGAATGATGGAGTAATACTGGATTCGCTTAGTTAGCCTAGTTAGGTAGTTAATTAGTAGCAATTCCCCTTAGTCTTTTGGAACTGTTGTCGGTTGTGTGTTTGTTCCACGGCATGAATGGGATGGTATGGATGGGTGTGAATCCTCCGAAGGCGGGGTCAATCAGACAGCGCCTCTCCCCCACTCTTACCCGTGAACTTCCCGCTCGCTTCCCGCATCTCCCGCCCCCACCCCCGGTCATCCTCCAACCCTTCCATCACAAACCCGACCATCACTAGCTCACCCGAATCCAACCTAAAAAATGGCGTCCATCCTCGCCCGCTACAAACTCGTCTTCCACGTGCCCCCCGCGGCCCTCGAGGCCTGCAAGACGGCCATCTTTGCCGCCGGAGCCGGGCGGTACCCCGGCGCCGGCAACTACACCGAGTGCTGCTTCACCGTGTTCGGCACCGGACAGTTCCGTCCTGGCGATGCGGCTAACCCACACATTGGCAAGGTCGGCGAGCTGGAACATGTTGAGGAGGCGAGGGTCGAGACGCTGTGTGTGGGAGAGGAGGTTGCGAGGAAAGCCGTTGCGGCGTTGAAGAAGTGCGTTTCTACCTACTTGTGGCAATGCTTTGTTTTGTTGCTGGTGTTGTTGTTGCTTTTGTTTGGAGTTTAGGGAGCTAATCTACGATGTAGGGCACATCCGTACGAGGAACCTGCTTATGAGGTGTATAAGCTTGAGGACTTTTGATGGTTGTTACATCCCGACTGCCGGCGTCTACTAAGCTCAGTGTAGCAGGCCTGCGTCAAGAGCTGTGCAGTAAGTGCTACTATAGCCGCAAGCCTAATAATTTAGTTTGTCCATCCCGAAAACCGTTCTAATCCAATAAATACCGGATTTAACGGATAACCTACTTGCAAACACTTGGCCCCCATTCTCAAACCGTCGACTGCTTGAACTCGGTGTGCACTCGAATCCCATGCAGCGGCATCTCGTCTTCGCTCAGACTCTCACCATCCCCATGTCCCGGCTGGCTGGTCACGGTATATCGATGCCCATGCGTCGGTCTCAGCTCAGAGTCCACCGCCTTCGTCGGCTCGCTCGAAGCCTGTCCCTCCGGCAAGCGATAGAACACGGCCCCCGCGCTGCCCTTCCGAGCCCTCTGCAGCTCCACCTCGGTGCGGTCGCTCACCGAGCCCGTGGCCGACTGGCCGAAGGTCTTGGAGCCCGACGTGTTGCCTGTGTTTCCGCCGCGGGTGGTGCCCAGCAGGGTCCGCTTGATGCCCAGCTTGCTAGCGCACAAGGCCAGGATGGGCCCCAGGGTCGGGAGACAGGCCGAGACGATGCCGGCCGACATCTCGATGCTCGTCCACCCGACCGTTGGGGCCAGCGTGTAGGTGGGGTCGCCGTTGCTGTACGAGAAGAGAACGCTGAAGCGGTAGGCCGAGGCGAACACAACGCTGGGGGGGTACTGTCAGCAAGTATGAAAAAGCATCGACGTATTGGAGGCAATACTGACAAGAACCCGAGGCCAAAGGCAAAAGTCACACCGAGCTTCTCCGGCTTCCGCAGCTGCAGTTTCCAGACCTGAGGGATGGGCAGGAGCAGAATGGCAAAGTCGGACAGGATCGTGGAGACAGCGTTGGCGATCCACGTGCCGACCTGATCGATGCAATGCCCCGGCAGGTCCGGATACCAGAGTTTTTCCACCGGCACACAGATGAAAATGAACAAAAAGGTAATGGTGATGACCCAAGCGATGCAGAAGGCGCCGATCCCGTACGCCATCTTCTTGAAGTAGGGGAAGTGGAAGATGCGGTAGTACATGAGCAAGATGCTCAGCTTGGTCCACACGAGGTTGAAGGCGTACAGAATCTCGGCCACGACGAGAAACTTGGCCATGCGGACGATGTCGTCGAGCAGGACTTTGTCTGCGTGGATGCCCATGCCCGCCGAGTGCATGGCAAAAATGAAACCCACGACAAGGTAATTCCAGAACTGATGAGGGTGGGCGTCAGCAGCAGTCTCCTTAGCCATGGCACGATCTCTATCGGACGGCATACCAGCGAGAATATGATCATGTAGTCATCCCACCAGAGATTCTGGGCCTTGATATATCGGCTGAGCAAACGCAGGGCCACGGCCACAGTGGCCAGGACTGTCACTGAGGTCACGACGGCCACGGTCCATGGCTGGAGGTTGTCGGGGTCGTACCCCGGAATTCCCGGGAGCACCGAGCCTGGCATGATGAGGTTGGATGGAGAGGACGACGATGGAGCGAAAGATCCGACATGGAGCAGCGAGGAGACGGCAGGAATTTGAGTCTATCACCGTCCCAGCAGCAGCATGGGGGGCAACCGACAGGGGGACAAATGAAAGTTTCACACATGCATGCAACGCGAACTCTAATATCACCCAAGCCAGTTATGAGGGCTGGGCGCCTGTCAATCGTGTGCAAAAAAGGTTAGGGACCCTCGTCGGACTCGGAGTTGTGGGGCCGGCTAAGCCCGAGCCCTTGGGAGCGGCGATTTCGATCGAGGGGCAACACGAACCCGATCAGACTGGGCATCGATCATTGTGCATGATATTCCTACGGGATGCTCCATCTAGAAATTTAGCAACGTTCTTGGATTGGACTCGGTCAACAGCGTCCCCTCGCCACTCCGCCGTCGAAGGCGTCTTTATATGATCGTGCTTATTCTCGGGTTTGTTCTCCGCAGATGGAATATTCTCCCGTTTACTTCGATGTGCACTCTTTCCCTTCATTGTTGTTTCGTATTCGGCCTAGCGGCACGGGCCGGTGGGGAGGTTGTTGGTGGCGAGTGGAGGACTTTGTCCAGGACCTCCCTCCTCATTGGGTTGGGAGAAACCTGGGGGGGGCTTTTCAGACCTTGTCAGGCCACACCACACCACCACCCGCCGGGGAAACACTTCCCTCTCCGTCGACGATCTTCAGTCCGTCTTGGCACGCAGAAAAGTGCCGCAGCAGCGCAGAGAAAAGGGTCGATTCCGCTTGAATTTCGCTTGGACCATGGATTCCACCCCGGTTCCACTCCACCGGGACGCTTGCGGCACTTCCCCGGTGCGACGGTAACGCTGATACAACACTAGTGCCTCTTTCTCCCTCTCCTCCGGGATTTGCTTTTCTTTTACTCCTGTCCGTGTTGCCTGTGGCAGAAGCCATCGTACGGACTTGGCGGAACGGCTGACCAACGCCTCCACACCTCTAACGTGGCAACGATGGACCCCTTGCTGATCTTGCCCCCTAGAGCAAGTATAAAAATCACATGCGGCACCAAGTGGCACCAAGACTCGCAGAAACAGTAACATGTGGACTCAAATCTCCACCAGCAAGCTCAACCCAACCAAGACTAGCTGCGCGTCACTTGGCACTCTCCCCGGATCGGTCTTCTAACATTAGTGTAGTTCGTCGACCTCTCGCTTGCACGAGACATCCACTCCTAGACTCCCAACAGCCTGGGAACCCCTCTCTTCCCCTGCTGCCCCCTGCCCTGGACAACTCAAGCTTCCGCCTCCCCCGCGCAGTTTTACCGTCTCTTCTCCGCATCCATCACTGCACCTTTCTCTCAATCCATACACTGCTTCACGCCACCGAAAAAAGCAACCACAAGAAACTCCTCGCTTCCTTGACTGGACGCCACTTGCGTGTTGATCATGGCAGCCACCACGACCGTCAAAGTCCCCCACCTAGGCGGCATCACAGCCGGCTACGCCCTCTCAGGCGGGGCCTACGACCCGTCCAAGCCGACCTGCGTGCTGATCAACTCCATGTGCACCACCGTATCGCTCTACAAAACCCAATTCGCCGACGCCACCCTCACCGACACCCTCAACCTGCTCGCCATCGAGCCGCTCGGCCACGGCGCCACCTCCTGCCCCACCGAGCACTTCACCTACTGGGACACGGCCGTCATGGCCCTGCAGGTGCTGGACGCGCTGGGTATTGACAAGGCGTTTGCGCTCGGCACCAGCCAGGGCGGCTGGATGGTCGCGCGCATGGCGCTGCTGGCGCCGCAGCGGATTCAGGGGCTGCTGCTGCTCGGCACGTCGATGGACTACGAGTCGGCTGACTCGAGGAGCAAGGGGTGCTGGGACCCCGAGCCACTGCTGGCGCCGTTTTATGATGGCTGGTGCAGCGCCGTGCCGACGCCCGAGTTTGTTGTTGAGGATGTCTGGTGTGGCATGGTGGCCACGCTGGGGTTTGGGGCGGCTGGCACGGCTGAGGTCACCGCGTTCTGGACACAGACGCTCAAGGAGGTGTACAGGGGGGATGAGGGTAGGAAGAAGCTCAAGATGGCGGTTGGGTGTTTGCTGGATAGGGATGGGCTGCTGCGGCGCGTGAGGGATATCCCCTGCCCGGTGCGCTGGCTTCAGGTACGGTAATGTGTCGGTCTGTGGCGGGGTGTGGAAGTGTTGGCTAATCGTGGTTGTTGCTTGCGCTCTAGGGAACGGACGACCCGGTATATGGGAACCAAGTTCAGACCGAGCAGATCAAGCTCTTCACCTCATCCAAGGACGCCACCCTCAGCATGCTCGAGGGGGGGAACCATTACCTCAGCGCGACAAACCCGACCGAGGTTGCGGCTGCGTTGCTGGAGCTGGTCAACAAGTACCGATGATCGGCAGTGATTTGGAGAGAGATCATCATCCGCGTGGCCTTGCAGCAATCTAATACCCCTGGTGCCGAGATAGAAGAGAGTGACGTTTGGTTTTATTAAGCCCCACTTCGTCGACAAACATCAAGAGACGGGGTCCTTCGTCACGAAGAATGTCAGATGCGAAAGGCTGAAGAACTATGCTGTTTGACATGTGATATGAGATGCTCCGGTTCAAGGTCTGTTGTTTGCCCCACGAAGTTCTACCACCAAATTGGCGAACGCCGCGAGTCTCTCTCAACCGACGGCTGTTTGTTCCGAGGAACCAACAATGCCTTGTTCATCATGCACGCCGACGATATTCGCATCCCGGCGCCCACGGTGGCAGTTACGGCTTCAAAGATGGCAAAGACAACCCGCGGCTGCTGTACGCCACTGTCATCAACGCGGTTTGATTTGGTAGTTCGGGACAGAGGGAACCGCTTCATCTTTCTGAGCCAGACCAACTACGTCAACAAGATCGGACACCCTTCTGACCGCTTCGTCGAAGCTATCAACCCGCTTGCCGACGCTGCTCGGTTCCACATTTGAAAGTATTCGACCGGCACGGATAAGAGGGCTGTGGGGCACTTGGTTGGCTTGAGCAGAAGAGAAGAGTAGAGCTGGTTGGGCTGGGAGGTTCAGTGGATTGCAGCTCGAATCACTCGAGGCATGTCCAGAGATTATGTTCGACGTTGTGGGTACGTCCTGGGCCATGACAACGTGGCTCAAAGATGGCGAGACCCGGCAGACTAAGCAAACATGAGATTGCCTAGGCACTCAATCGAAGCTAACATGACAGGACGTACATAGTAGAGTGCTGGGTGGACTCCATGATCCCCAGGTCTTTTATTCCCGCCAGAATAGTTGAGTCTTGCGCGATTGGCTCCGGCCAGGCTCCGGCCGCTTTAAGCGAGGGTTGGTGAGCTAGGTGAGCTAGAGTGTGCTGGGGTGAGCTGGAGTGTGCTGGGGTGAGCTAGAGTGTGCTTGGGTGAGCTAGAGTGAGCTGGGGTGAGCTGGAGGGGATAATCTCCAGAACTGGACGACGATCATTTCGAATCAACCGTGACGGCGGCCAACAGCCATCGGCCCCCAACGATGATGCGAGGCATCGAGGAGCAGCCGCCCCGGCCACCGACTCTGCTACGGCTGCCTCCTCACCTACACCACCGCATATATCTTCACATAGACATAGCCCGCCGTGACGAGCGCCTATACACGTATTACTTAGATGGTCGCAAGGAGTCGCGAATAATCGTGTCGGCCTTTGACCAGCCGCCGACGCGCAACTTCGCCGGCTTACTCCAGTCCTACCGCGACCTATACACCGAAGCTACTGCCCTGCTATATTCAACTAACCAATTTGTTATCTACGCTGATAAAGCCTCCCTCGAGCCCCTTTAAGCCTTGTCGCTAACGGCCATCGCCTCTTTAATAAGTCTTAAAATCGTTCTTAACAAACAAATGCTCGTGCCACTATCTAGTCGACTCGAAAGACTATCCGCCGGTTTACTATTACGACGACGTCGAGCATAGGCCGTACTCTAATAGTATCCGCGCCTAATACGCTAAGTACAACAGGAGTCCTACCTCCGCTTCCTTAAGCTTATCTTCCCGGTCTACATGCTATAGGACTAGCCCGTTGACGAACACCCTACTATAGTAGACTAGTGTAATACGGTTTATTAGCTATATGCTAAGATCGACGTAACGGCGTTTACTATGCATATCGTCTTTGCCGACTTCCTTAACAACCTTGCGGCACGACGCAACGCGACGACTAAGGACGAGGGGATGCAGATTATGAGAGGCTATATGCACATCACTTAACCTTTGACGTCTCTGGTCAATCATAACGGTCTAGCCTCGCTATTCGTTCAGGCAGCATTTCCCTGGTCATAAGTAGAGAACGTCCTCCGACAGGGGCTACATCCGGACGACTGGTGGAGCCAGCGGCTGGCCGAGGAGGAGCAACGGCTGAAGGAGCACTTAGAACGTATACTAGGCGCGATTGTCGATTCACGCAACAGACCTGAGCCGAGAAGGAGCGCTTGGCAAACATGGTACAATGTAGACTTGTATTATTAACTGGTGACCTAGCGTCTTCCTACGCTGGGTCAGCCCGCGTCATTTGTAGAATTTGTCGAGCTAGGGGACGCTACCTCAAAGGATTCTTATAGGAGAAGCAACCCCCTCTGCTTGCAGGTCCCCTTCACTCCACCCGCCTTGAATCCCCGTGAACATCTTAGTCCTCACACTTACTCAGGCCAGAGGATCTTTAGATATCTGTAGTAAGGGCCATAAGAATCGAGCAATCCAGGCTTACATCTGTCCCGTCACCCGACGACAGATATGCGAAGCCATCGCATGACAGGATATCACTTCTGCCATCCGCCACAAGAGTAAGGATGTTAGTCGTCGGATCAATACAGTCCTTGATCCGCACAAAGTCCGGCGTGCCATCCTCGACTGTCGCCTGGTCGGCGGTAAAGACCAGCTGAGTCGGAGACGAGCCGCCTGCAAGATTGATGAATAGGACCGAGTCCTCCGGCGGGACTCGCTCAATGAGGCCATTGATATCCAGCACGAAGGTACTGCGCAACCGGGGCATCTCAAAGTCTGCGGCAGTCGTTTCGCTGTCAGGCACCTGCCTCACCCGGTGCGTCTCGGCTTGTTCGACCATGATGAACAGTTTGCAAAAAGAATGCCGGTGCATGCGTCTGAAAATTTCATTGACTCATCGCATTAGATAGTTAGACAATGGACCCATTGGGGGGTATGGACCCATCGGAAGGCGTTTCGTCCGGGTTCACGCCGTCCCTCTTGCCGTCCGTCTCGCCGTCCGCCCCGCCGTCCGCCCTCGGCTCTGCCCACTTAACCTGCCTCTCCGCGATGAACAGCTCCCTTTCGTCCCCCGTGCCAGTCATTGTGACCTCGGGCGGGTTCGTAAAATCCCCGCCTCTTAGCCGCCTCCGCCACCCCTTGCCGCTCGTCGACTCACCCTTCATGAGGCTCTCGACCAGATTCCACTGCAGCGTGTGTGACCACTCCTCGCCCGCGGTGAAGCTCAGCAGGGCCCACGACAGCATAAGCAGGACCGGGGAGATGAGCACTAGCGTGAGCTGTAGCCACGACGCCGCGGCGACGGGGTACGTCTCGGCCACCGTGACCAGCGTTGCGTCCACGCCCACGGCGAACCCCCGCGCCAGCAGCAGGGAGTCGATGCGCTCGGCCACAGCCGGCGAGTTGACCCACTGCCAGACCCTCTCGTCCAGAGCGACCGCGCTGTGGTTAGATTGCCCGTCGCCCAGCCCGGTCATGATGAGCACCGCCGACGTGTCGACCTGGCCGAAGAACCGGGGCCGCGACGACAGGTTCCTGGATTTTGCCCAATCCACATCCGTCTCGGCAAGCCTGCAGTCTGTCCCAATGACCCGGCCGCCGTAAGCGACGTTCATAAACGTCGTCGGGCAGCTTTCGTTGTTGAACGGCGCCGGCACGCGGGACGCCGGGAGCGTCTCGGAGCGCACGAGCTCGATCGCACTGACGCCGTAGCGAAGCACCGAGTATATGGGCATCTTGTCCGTCTCGCTCGTCACGGTCAGGTACTCCCACGTCACCTGGCTGACAGTCGTGTTGTCGAGAGCGAGGTTGTATCCGTAGATAAAGCAATTCTTCTCCGCCTGCGCAAGCTGGATGTCGCGGGACACGACCGACAGGATCGGCAGTGCCTGTTGCCGCTCCGTATCGTTGCGGCCAGACACACGCCAGAGCAGGTCGTCGATCTCGGAGGCGGCGAAGAGGGAAGTTGGGGGCGTCCACAGGCTGGTGCGAAAGGCCAGGTGGGAGAAGGTGTGACGCCGATTTCCCTTGGTCACGGTGAAGACCTGCTTCATCTGGGCTGTGCCGGCGCCCGTGCTGTACGAGGCCCAGATGTTGTCGATCCGGTTTGGCCGGATGTAGCGCGTGTCCAGCACGAGATCCGATTCGTCGTCCCAATGCACCTGGGGTCTGCTGGTGGTATGGCCCATCTGGTCCAACCCAGAGGTGTTGTTGAACGTACAGCTCCACACCCACCCGACAAAAGGGGAGGCGAGCACCTTTGGTGCGCACGCCTTGACTGGGACGATCTGTCCAGATGCGTTCGTTGTTTGCATAACCCAGACCAAATCGTCCGGCGACACCGAGAAGCCGTCTTCGTCTAGCCAGATCCGGGCGCCTGCGTCTGGCTGGGTTGCGTTGACAACTTGCGGTTGGCCTAGCGAGACCGCCTCCAATGTGAGATTCTTCTCGGGCTTGATGAGGTTGGCTGTCAAGCGGCGAGCGAGATCGAGTTCGAGGGGCTCTAGGGTGTCGGCATTGATGGGGAGGTTGACGATGTACTCCGGCGCGTCGAGAAATGGACGGTCAAACGCGGCGAGGCTCTTGTTCGAGGTTTGCAGCACGTACCCCGGGAAGTCAAGAGACCAAATGAGAGTGCTGTACAGGGAGGCTACGAGGCCCACGACGGTGAACCAGAGAACGAGCTGACTGACTGGGGCACGGAAGCCGCGGGACCATATGAAGAAGGCTCGCTGCCTGTAGCCTTCGCTAAACATCAGATAGGCCGCGAAGTCGCCGCCGGCGGCGGCGATCCGGGCAAAGATGTAGTTCACCGACAGCCCGAAGAACAGGCTGGCGGTACCGAAGATGAGAGACTTAACGGCATTGTAGTAAAGAATGATTTCCGAGTGGAGATACATGGCGAGGCGGAACAAAACCGGACAACTCGGAGCCAAGATGTGGAAGTTAAAGGTCTGGCCTTCATCGGAACGCAGTGGGTTGTGAGCCTGATTTATAAAATCGCGACGTTGCTCGCCTCGAGTCGTGCGTCTCTCAGCCTTCCCTATGTTGCAACACTGACCGGACATGTGCACATCATCACTCTGTCTGCACCCCGTCGGACATTGGAAAGAGGCTGAGCGGAGGGGAGGGGATTTGGTCTCCAGCCAACCACAAACGGCAACACGCGCCACGGCTTTGTTTATTGCATGTCCCTGGCGTCTTTCCTAAAGCGGCCGGGCGAGGCTCAGCGGGTCGAAAGAAGGGTGACGACCGTGAGCTGCGCCGAGAGGGACCAAGCCTCTGCTGTGTTGCACATATGGCAGACCAGGTAGATTCATACAAGGCGCGCCCGGAAATAACCCCGGACCCCCCAACCACGCATGACAATACGCTCTCACCCTGTCAGGCTGTAACGCACTGCACCAGATTCTGGGTACCTCCACGAGCCCATTCTCTACTTGCAGTGCTATTGGGCGGCAGTTGGCCGGGTCTCGGCCGTGGACCACAATCGACCGAGAGGCAGCCCATGCAGCCACGCCTTTCAGGGGTTAGCTGCCCACCGTCCTCCCGGGACGAGAGATCTGGCTCATTATATACGCGACACCTCAGTATTCTAGACGTCAGAAAGCCACATAGGCAGGCTCGAGACAGATAAACTGTCCAACGAGGGTGGGGAGACATGATCTCGACGTGTGTGGTGCTCGATAAGGTCCCCAGTTGGCCCGGAAGCTGACGACAGAGTCACAGACGCCGACGGTGATGCAGCCTACGACGTCCCTACGAGCGTGAAGGATGGAATGCGAGGCGAGTCGAGGGCAAGTCGCACCTCGACCGTTCTGGAAAAGTGAGGCGAGCCCGCTAGGATGGACGCCAGCAACAAGGCAAGGCAACATGCCAGACGGCTCGCAGGCACGCCCCCCCATCGTTTTTCACGTAGTCAGCCGCTAAGTCTGTCGCGGGCCATATCGAGAGGAAAGCTGCCAAGAAATTCAGCAAGGCTGCGGCGGGGTGGCCGGGGACCGGGGTCGGCCCCGAGGGTATCGACACGGCTTGCTCCGTCATCCCACTTGGTTATTGCTCTCTGGTGGTCCGTGAACTACCTAGCTAGCGAGAAAAAAAGCAGAAAAAGAAGCAACGCCTGGATGCCGCTCTGGTGCCGTGCATGCAAGTGGTCCCAACCTGAAACCGCATTCTCTGCCCCAGCTGCGATGCCAGCACCTGAGAACTTCGGATACGAGAAATTGCCACCCGCAGCACGCGCCTACCGTCGTTTGCTTAGCCCTGTCGGCGTTGCCGGTTGCCAACTGGAGCAGTGAAGAATGCGGGCGGCCGTGATGCTTGTGGGTGCCGACGCGCGGTGTGGCAGGGGAGGCGCGGGCGTTGAGTTTGGGGCTGCTGTTGGCCGCGGACTTGGCACCTAACTATTGCATCAGCTCACTTCGCCGCTTATGTACTAAGCCTCACACGCCCGCTGTCAGCAGATCGCGCAAGCTCGCCGAGTACCGAGTAGGGGACGAGGTCAGGCGATGCGTCTGCGTCCCCGCCTGCGACGGCTGGTATTCCTACATCGACGCCTGCTCAGGCTGTCTGTCCTCATCTGGCACCGGCAATTTCTGGGGCCAGATGGGCAGGTTCATGTACTCGCTTTACTCGGCTTGCCGCGGGGGCCCTGACGCCAACGTCACCAGTGACGGGTTCAGCCTCTGCGCGACCGAGATCAAGTACGAAAACTGCATATCGCTAAACGACGGCTCCGAGGGTAAAATCTGGGTGAGTTTCAGGGGGTTGTCGGACGGAAGATACGACAGCAATCAGACGCATCTTCTCAATCTTGCGGCGGCGAGGGCGAACTCGACCACATCGACTCCCACCGAATCGACTGCGGCCAAGACGACCGCCACCACAACGGCACCCACGGGATCCGACACCACGGCCTCGACGACTCCCACCATTACGCCAGCCACTGGAACTGGCAGCCAAGCCCCGTCGACCACGGCTGTTGATGAAGCCAACGGAATCGACGTTTTGGGGTGGGAGCGCCTGCAACAGCACCCGCAGGATTTCAAGGCTAACATCCCCGGCACTCTCAACAGCCCAATGCAGAGCAGTCGCTCTCCTTTCAAGCGTTGGAACCCCCCAGTAGTCCTTCCATTGACGCGTCAGCGTCGAGTGATGGGTAGATTGAATAGGTTCCAGGAGGATGCCCATGGAGTCGGAGCAAGATGCAATCAGCGCTTGTACTCCCTCCAAATCCCTCTCCTGGATGGCCCTGCATAGTGCTTCTGGCGACGCAAACAATGTCGGACCGGCAGAGATGCCTGGCGTTGCATTGGTATCCCCAACCGAGGATGCCCCATTGTTCCTCCCTGACGGCGCGGTCGGATAACGTCGAGATGTTTGCGGCGGTGTTGCATTAATGGCCGTAGACAACGGTGCGTTGTTCCTCCTTGACGGGACGGTCCGATGGCGTTGAGACGTCTGCGCCGGCGTTGCATCGATATCCTCAGCCGATGATGTCCGATTGTTCCCCCTTGACAGCACGGTCCGATGGCGTCGGGATGTTTGTGGCGCTATCATCTTGTTAGATGTATGGATCAAGATAGAAGTACGATGTCACAAACCGTCTCTTGCATCATCTAAGATCGGCATGTGGAAGAAGAGTTGCCGAGCGTATGCCGCCGCAGCAGCAGCGGCATATCCATGCCACTGGTCGTTCTTGTGAGAGTCACAGTAGTCCGAAATACCACGAATGACCAAGCAGGAAAAGTCGTTTAAGGCACCGGCTGCTTCTGTCTCAAAGCACAATGCGCCGGATGCCGCGGCGAGCCCATCCCGTTGTACTGCATCCCGGACTACCAAGCCGCCCGACGCAATCGTCCCCCGATGCACCACAATGTCGGGTTCACCGTCCTCTCGGGCACGGTTAACGCGTTGAGTTGGATCACAGCCACACTCGTCGCAGGGCACCGCGGATGTTTGATGGATGTAGGTAGCCGCGTAGAGGGCGTCATGCTCTTGCTTGGGACGCGTATAGCGCCGCAGCCCATGAATAGCAGTGTTAATCCTTTTGACATTACTTTGGACGGGATCGTCACTCAATCGTGCCCGCTCTGCTGCGAGTCGCTGAGCGGCGCTGAGGAGGACGTTGGGTGGCGGAGAGATCACGCCGGTGCGTTCAAACTGACCGGCCTGGGCCTTGCCGTGGTCGTATTGTACAGCACCTGAAAGGGTGCCAGTCGGCTTGCTAACGACGACATGGCCCAGCCGAATATGGCCATTATCCGTCGTCGTTGGCACACCGCCTCCGATTCCAACCAGCAGAGCGTATCGGACGTTCTGAAACGTCCTGGCCATGTGAGCAACCACAGTGGCTGCAGACGCATTGCCGGTGCCAGGTAGGCTTGCGATAACGATATTGTATCCCGCAATGCTACCAAGCGTGTAGGCGTTGTGATCCGTGTGAGGCTGTGAAAGACGTGGGTGCGTTTCGTCGAGCATCTCGAGAGCCGCAACGAGTTCGACCTCGAGCGGGCAAATCCACCCGACCGTGTAGTCGTCCTTGGAGAGTGGCCTTGCCATAGTGCATTTGGCCAAACCAAACGACTCTCAGTCGTTTTTCAGGATGTATATGTATGGGTGAACACAGATCTGATCAGGTGCACAGATTGCCGAGTTTCAAGGGATTGACGTCTCCCGGAAAAGCAGAGCCTCATCGCCAAGGTCGGAGAGGCGGTAACAAATAGCTTGGCGTTTGCGGCGGGCGTGACCTGCATCGTGGCAAAGCGGTTCGGGCCTGCAGCTTCCTCAGCCACCTAATTTCGCAAGATTCAGGGGCAAAGGGCCGCCCGCAACATCGGGACAAGCATTATGACGGAGTACGAATACCATTCAAAACACCCTTAACAGGTGCGGCGCCGTCAAGAACCGTGCCAGGTGACATGGGCCATCGGTCGGGGACTCCAGCGTTGTCAAAGAAAAAGGGGGAAGCAACTGACATTGGCGGGCACCCAACAGCTGCTGCTACACGACTCGTGCGGTTCGCGCGCCAGGAAATGCACCGTTTGGCTGTTGCCCTCTGCAAAGATCTCCAAGCCCTGGGGACAGGAGTCGGAGACTGCAACCCGAACAGCGGAGGTTGTGGCGTTGGAGCTGTGAGCTGTCTTGCCATAGGTACCTTACTTAAAGCATACCGACGAGAATTGAGGTAAAGGGTGGCATCCTTTCATGGTTGACACAGAAAATGCCCGATTCCAAGACTCAACAAGCGCTGTCAAGACTCTGGTAACAAGCGCCGTCAACGATCCCTCCTCGCGAACGTGTCGTCAATTAAATAAGTACCTAGGTAGTCCCAGCCCCGTCCCCCGCCGTATCCGACCCCTTCGCCGCCTCCAAGCGCGGCGATGCCGACCTCTCAGTAATCTTGTTGAAGAAGCTGCTCAGCCGGTTCTTCCTCTTCTTCCTTATCGGCTTGAGCAGTGCCAGCCTCGTTGCATGCTCAAAGACCTCCCTCACGCCTTCGCAAGTCCGAGCGGAACACTCCAGGTACTTAACCGCCCCGATTTTACGCGCCACTGATTCTCCCTGGCATAGGTTGAAACGTAGATTGTCAGCCACGTCCGTGTTGCTGAGCGGGATATGGGATGGGGTACCTGTTCATATGTTACCGGGACTTGGTTCTCCCTCGCGAGCCATTTGATGGTGCTCGCGTCGTGTCGGAGGTCCTTTTTCAGGCCGACGAGGATGATGGGCGTTGTTGGGCAGAAGTGGAGAACTTCGCTGATCCACTGTTGATTCTCTGTGTAAGCTGAAGACTGTCAAGGCCCAAGGCTGTTTCGGTGAGATACCGACCTTTTCTTGCACGTTATCCAGCGAATCGGGCGAGTCGATCGCAAAACACACGAGCATCACATGCGTGTCGGGATACGACAGTGGCCGCAGCCGGTCGTAGTCCTCTAGGCCGCTATGGTCCCACAAGGCGAGCTCGACATGCGTGCCGTCGACCTCGACATCGGCGACGTAGTTTTCGAAGACTGAGGGTTGCCACACCTAGGCAAATAAAAGCATCAGAAGGGGTCAATAGTATCGTTTAGAGACTCCAATGATTTTTGTCTTACCTCGGGATATTTTCCTGTTGAAAAGACGCTGTTGAAGAACAGCCCGGTCAGCCTCTGACGATATTGTAGAGAATACATCAATGACATCTAGGCTTGACACTTACATGAAGAGCGTGGATTTTCCCGTTGCGCCGTCGCCAACGATGCACAGCTTCCTCCTAGCCTCCGCTCCGCTAGAGACCGGCAAAATGCTCTCGGTAGCTGGAACTTGGGGTGTAGGGTCATCAACCGGTGGCACGGAGAGCAGTGATGTGTCCTCCGGTTGCGGCCGACTTGGCAACTTTGCCGTGATCGCGGATGGCTGGACAGGACCACCGCTCAACCCAAGACTTGTCGCCAGCTGAGTCAGACCTGGGCTGGGAGGGATGTCCTCGTGTGGCAGGATAACCACTCTGGACGGCGGTGGGGCCGCAGGCGGCGCGTGTCGCGCGAGCGCCATGGTGTAGTTGTATGGGTCGTAGTCTCTCCGGGATGGGCCCATGACACCCGTGTTGTCGGGGTTTCCCACGGCTGTAGCATCAACAGCGGAGGGGTTCTTGTCGTCTAACGCAGGGGAAACCTCGTGGTTCGGCCTTGTGTCCTGCGTGGTAAACGCTTTGTACGCCGTGTGCATGGTCGTGAGATAGGCCTGAGCAAAGTCGTCGGCAACCTTGGAGGGTGCGGTGTCAGCAACAATGACCGGGCTGAGGGTTTCGGTGTGGACTGGAATGGGCTGTGCTATTTGTGAGTTTAAGTTCGCCACTTGGTCTGGTGGGCGGTTCTCTCGGGCTGCCTCTGAAGGAACCAGTACCACATGGCCTGGTAGTGCTAAGTCGGGTTCCGCAACGGAGGGTGGATTCACGGGCTCACACGCCTGGCCAGGTGCCTGGTCTGATGCGCTGAGAGCGGCCAATTGAGGAGATCCCGGACGAGCTGCTGCCGTGGCTGAAGGTTGTGATGGCCCGTGGTGGTGCTTGTCATCGCTGCGTCCGACTATCAACTCTGCTATGCCCCCTTCCCCATCCTCCCGAGCGCCACTCTCCTCCACCAGGCCACCGACGCTCTCCGCGCTGGGTTTTCTGGAGAGAGTATGGCGACTGCCCCCATCCGAGTCCCACACAACATCGTTGCAGACGGTCTCGGCGTACGACGTGAGGCTGTCCAGATATCGTTCTAGGACGTAGTTCTGATCCCTCATGGTCGTCGGTATATTTCCGGCAGCGAGGATAGCGCGTAATCTCGTTAGCTCAGCCATAATCTGCGGTATCTGGCTCGTGTCCTGTTTGATATCATGGACGTCGTCCCGAACCATAATCATGTCGCCCCGAACAACAGTCACGCCGTCTAGAATAGCCCTGGACATAGATACCGAGACCAGTTCGAGCACTAGATTTAGCGAGCCCCGATGTGCCTCTAGCGACATACGCAGGCCAGCGACCTCGGCCTTGCCAAAGGCGACCCATTTCGCTGCGCCGGTCTTGCCCGAGTGGTTCTGGAGCACCTTGTTGATGTTGTCGATGACGGCGGAGCAGTTCTTGATAATGGAGAGGATCTGGGCCTGGAGCGATTCGGGGATGACGCGACCGTCGGTGACGGAAGCATCGTCCTTGAGCAGGTCGAGGACTAGGTGCAGCTGAGTGAGCTCGCCAGAGAGGGACGTCAGGTCGGAGCGGGCGTCGCGGCAGCCGCGGATAAAGGTCGTGACGGCCAGTGACGTCTTAGCCACGGTGCCCAGAAGTGCGAGGCAGGCCGTGGTGATGGATAACGGGTCCATCACGGATCCGGCTCGTGATCTGCCTCTTGCCTTCCGCCGGCGGAGAGATGAATGAGATGATGGCTGACGGGGCTGAACTGAAAGCCTGAGAGTGCGCTTGGCGGAAACAGCTCAGCTGAGGCACTGCGGACACCCCACTAACCCCAAAAGTGCGGAACAGCCTAGCCTATTCGAGCTGTGCCTGAAGTCGTGTACGCCCATGGTGGAATGAAGTCGTCACCATACCCCTAATTCAGTCAGTGCTGCATTGAGTTTGGCAGTGAAAAAAATCTGGGTCATGGAAGCAGTAGAGGATTTACAATACGCCCACTAGCGCACGCCGGAAATCGTGCCATAGTTAGCGCGGTAAAGAGCTGCTTCAGCAGAGCCACTCGGGGGTCAGGTTGATACTACCACACAGTCGTCTGCTGATGTCTGAGAAGCTAGCTTAGTGAATACAGAAGGGAAGTAGGCCGAGGGTTCCAAATGCAACATGCGTTCCCATTTTCATTAATCGAGATTCGGGCCCGTTCGGGAATGAAATCACCTGAACCCAACGGCCAACCGACAAATGGGTGCGCAAGAGTGCAATATTCCTGCCGCTGAGAGGGCGGCTTATCACCCTGATATTGTTGTTGAATTCAACAAAGAGGCATACAACAACGAAGATCTCTTCTTCCGCTGGATTGATGAGCGACTACAGCCAACGTTAGAAGGCGATACAATGCTTGTCATGGATGTCGCATCATTCCACAAGACCAACTAGTACGGCTAAGCCGACAAAAGGAACTTCTGGCTTATGTTTTGCCAGACATGATTTCAGGCCGCCTTACTTGTCGCATCCTCTCGACACTGCAGTAAATACGACGTTTAAGAAGCTCCTGCAAGATGTAGTCGACTAGTATATCACTGGCTGGGAAAAAGAATATTTAGGGTAGGCTTGGGTAGTTAATGACAAGCGTATCACGATGACCAATGTCGTTGCAAAAGTCTGGCACCTCATTTGCGTTGAGAAATAGGATCTGATTATCAAATCTTTTATCATACCTCCCTGGTTTGGGATGGCTGGGAGGAAGCAAAAGATATTGCCATCAAGATGGAGGACCACCAGGAGGTTCCGCCTAGACTTGACGCCTTAGTTGCCTTCCAGACAGCTACTGAGAATATGGTAGGGCCTCATCGGTATGGCCTGATGCCAAAGGATGAGCTTGTCAAACTGTGTAAATATTATGGTATTAAAGTCTGGGAACAAGGAGAATCTGGTTGAGCGGTTGAGAGCTTGGGATGCGGGATCAGGGCCCCAGGGGCAGGAGGAGGAGGAGCAGGAGGAGGGGCAGGGTGTGGCTGGGATCAACCTATTGTGTACTTCAATATTGATGGGCGGCTAGCTGGCACTAGGCCCTAATAGGCAAGGTTATTTCTGAGTTTCTCGAGATTATGCGGCAGTGCAAACCAGGAAACTGTTTCAGTTCCTAACACCGTTGAGTTGAGCGGCATTACAATTGGCTGGATGGCTGCCGCAAAAAGGGCGGTTTCCGCTTCCCAAATTGTGGCGCTGCGGAGGCAGCCAGCAGGGTGGCTGCAGCCTTGCGAGGGAGCAAAAGGGACGGCCACCCCCACCCGCTACCATTTCAACTTTGACCATCCGAGTTGATCTTGACATCGGCATTGGCTTTGTAATGCCACATTCAACATGGGAAAACGGCGCATTTCTAATGATGCAATCTCGCCGATGAAGAGACCGGGACCGACTGAGAGAACGCTTGAACAGGACGCAATTCAGGTTATTGAAATTCCGTCGACCCCGCCACCGACTTTGACAGCACCGTATCATGTCGAAACCTCGGGGGATTGCAGCTTGAGCTGTGTTGAGGGAGACGGAAAGAGTCTCAACACCACAGGTACGATCGCATATCATCAATATTATTGATATGAGATTGGACTCCGACAAGACCCAGAGACTAACGTGCGCTAGCCACCTCTGCTGAGAACTCTGCGGGTCTGCCGTATGAAGTCTGTTTCGGATTGGTATGGATCACTTGTGGGCCATTGTCTCGTAACTGCCGCTAATCTACATACCATTAGCTCTTGATGGAGGCAACCTGTACGCACAAGACCTGGGAACCAGCCCCAGAATCTGCTCCGGTGCAGATCAACTGTGTCAGCAACGTGCTGAACCTCCGGTACGAAGATACCGGGATATCAGCTGGAATGTTGGTCTCCGAGCCCCTCGCACGACTCATGAAAGAGCACTCGGTGACTCTAGCTGCGTCGATCGGCACGGAAAACGGGCGGGGATCCCACCCCCCGGGAAAATCACGATATGCGTTTGACGGCATCCGGGTGCGCCCAGTCAGAATCATCGTCTACGGTTTTCTGACAAACAAGGATGACGTTGCGAACCTTCTTGACGAGGGTGGTTTGTTTCTTCAATACCCGGAGGAGTCTGAGTATGATAGTAGGGTCAAGTATCTCAACCCCATGTATCTTCTTCCCCCGGGACAAGACATGCCGAAGATTCGAAGCCCTTCCAACGCCGGAGGGCCAAGAAACAGAGATAACTCTGTTGATCAAGAAGAACTCGGGGAAGTGGGAAGAAGCCGGATGCAAAGAATATTCGACGAGGCAAGCGGTCCAACTGAGAGCTCGATGTCGGTATTGAAACAGAGCACCAGGATTGTTTCGACTCTGAAAGCGTAGGTGATGGTTACTTGCCCACGGTACATAACTCTGTGAGGTAAAAACAACTCAACGGCATTCTAGTCACCAACTCGAGGCCGTCGCCATGATGGTTGAAAGAGAGCACGGCACCCTGGACGACAAAGCGCGATTCCCGTCGCTGTGGGAATCGTCGGTTGAGAAGGGAGAAACCGTGTAAGAATTACCTCTCCAAGTTTGGTGTCTCGGCGGTTAACCACTTCTTACTGTAGATATCGACACATTGTTACCAAGGCGCTTCAGCCCACACCCCTGCCGAGCCTGCGAGGAGGTATCTTAGCCGATGTATGTCAGAATGTTTCGTGTGATACATCCAATTCATTTAACAATAGCTAGGAAATGGGCTTGGGGAAAACGCTGTCTACCCTAGCGCTGATCTGCCGACATCTCGACATCCTGGAAGACCTTCATTCACCTCAACTAACCCACGTGTCCAAGGCAACACTAATAGTGACACCAAAGTCAAGTGCGTGTCAATGCTACTATAAGCTCCATGAACACTGCGTGTGAAGCAACTACTGACTCGACTGGTGTGAAGCGATCTACGGATGGCAGCAACAGATTCAGAAACATATTCGACCTGACGGACTTCGGTCATTCGTATACCACGGCTCGAAGCGAACCGATGCGGCCAATGAACTACACAGCTTTGACATTGTCCTCACAACATACGACACGCTTCGTTCAGACTGGGCTACGTCCGGCCCGCTATACGCTCGCACTTGGGCTAGGATTGTACTAGATGAAGGCGAGTCAACGGCCCTAGCATGAACAGACGCGTCTCCTCCCTATCACCCTTCTCAAGTTGTTATCCTACTTGGCAGAGACTAACCAATCCCACCCCCTTAGCTCACAAAATCCGCAACCCCACCTCCCAAATCTTCCACGCTACCTGCGAAGCCCCTGCGCGCAACCGTTGGTGCCTCACAGGAACACCAATTCAGAACAAGCTTAGTGACTTTGGCTCCCTACTCGCCTTCATCGGCGTCCCTCCGTTTGTGACGCAGGCGCAGTTCCGGTTCTGGATCTCCGCGCCCGTGCTCGCTCACCGCCAACACAGCCTGCTGATGTTGCGCAAGCTCGTACGCGCGACCTGTCTGCGCCGGACCAAGGCGCATCCGCGTCTGGCATCGACTCTGAGGTTGCCCGCGAAGAGGGAAAGGGTGGAGAGTGTTGCATTTAGAGAGGAGGAGAGGGAGCTGTATGAGTTTTTCAAGCGGCGGTTTTATCTGCTTACTGCTACGAATGATGCCGGTGGTGAGCAGTGCTCGGCGGCCGGTTCGGGCTCCAGGCGTGGTAGTTCGAAAGAGGTGGCTATGAAACGGCCGGGGAAGAGGCAGCGGAACATCTCTGGAAAAACACGGCGCAAGAGCGCGGGAAATATCGTCCTTCTGCTCTCGATCCTGCGCCGGATCTGCGACCACGGCGAGGCGCTGCTTCCGCACGCTGCGCTCGAGGTATGGCGGAACCGCGACGCGAGCGTTTTGAGCTGGGATGTGCTAGAGAAAGCGGCGGAGGCGGGGCGGAGCTGTTGCGTCTGTGGCGAGGGCGTTGAAAATGGCGAGGACGGGGAGAAGTGTGAAGTGAACGTGACCCTTGAGTTTCCGTGCGGGAAACACGTCGCGTGCGACACGTGCGCTACACCGGCAGCAAACGATCTTGTACTGACATGCCCGAAGTGTCCGGGTACAGAAGATGCCTCTCCTGTTTCGAAAATGCCGTGTGGTGTTGGCTCGGCTTATGGCCCATCGTCCAAGGTTTCGGCCGTACTGCGCAAAGTCCTTGCCACGCTCAGAGGCACGGATTTGGTTGATGGCGATGTCGCCCCTATCAAGAGGTTTGTCGCCTATTTCGTTTGGTCTCACGTATCGATCACTAACGATGCATAGCGTCATTTTCTCCCAGTGGACCGGCATGCTCGACTTGATATCTCAAGGCTTAGATCCCCAGCTCTCGTCTCTTGGCCTCTCCTCGGCACGTATCGATGGCCAATCCTCACTCCAGAGTCGTCGTAACACCCTAGAGCGGTTCAATTCTAACATGGGCTGCGTGGTGATGCTCGCCACTATCGGGGCAGTAGGTGAGGGGTATGTCTTGTTACCATTGTTCATTATCACCCAACCACTGGCATCTTTCTGACAGCTAAACTCTACTCTCGAATACCTTAGAATTGATCTCAGCGTCGCATCCGAGGTACACATTGTCGAGCCCCACTGGAACCCCATGGCAGAGGCTCAGGCAGTGGACCGCGTACATCGCATCGGTCAAACGAGGGATGTGAACATCACAAGATATTGTGTGGATGGGAGTATCGAAGAAGCAGGTTGATCGCGAATTAATATTCCCAAAGTACATACACTAACCCGCGTATCAGTACATTCAATGGGTCCAGGCCAGAAAAACGAGGATGATTGGCGAATCCCTCTCATCGGCTGATGAGAGACAGAGCGACGGAAAGGCGGCGGAAGAAAGTCTTGTCGAGGAGCGCTGGGAGGTGAGTTTCTGCAGGGGGCGTTGACAAGGTCACACACACTAACAATTTCATATCCATAGAAACTCCTTGAATTTCTTCTATAGTAGTTTTCCGCATTATGATCAAATCGCCATCGGGGCTTATTATTTCTTGTTGCATTGGTCCCGTAGCCTAGGTACCTTCCTTAACTAACCGGAAATATCTACTCGTCCTCTTCTTCTTCGCCACTATCACATCTTTGCCTCTTTTTCGCTTTCCGACGCCGTTTTGGCTTGGACAACTCCTCATCCTCATCCTCACCTAAGCCGTCCTCCAATTCTCCCCCCTCCCTCTTCCTTGCTTGCCTCGCCTCCTTAGTCCTCGCCACCACCTCATCCCACGACTCGCCCAGCCACTTCTGCATCAACTCTGCCCCCTTTTCTTCCGCAGGCGTCACGTCAGCCCACCCATACCTGGGATCAGCGCCCTCCTCGAGCAGGAAGCGCGCGAACCGCGCCGCCTGCTCCGACGTCGCCCGCGACGCGTAATGCAGCGCCGACATACCTTTGAACCGCTTCGCATGCTTCATAGGAACCTTTTTACCGTTTGTTCCAAGCCTCCAACGGCCCGACAGACTCTCGAAATCGACCCTCACCTCCCCAATAGCGCCCGCCCTTCCGCGCGGAAAGTCAATGGGCGCGCCCAGCCGCAGCAGCTCCGCCGCCAGAGTGATCGAGTGGTTGGACGACCGCGCCAGCATGTTGAGCGACCAGCCTAGAAACCGGCGGTCGAGAGGCCCAACGGCCTCGATCAGGCGATGCCACGTCTGGATGAGGCGGGCCTCGAATAAGGCGTCCTTCTTGACCGCCCAGAAGACCGACTTGGAGAAGACCACCGAGAGCTTCCCAAAGTGCGGGATCAGCGCCTGGACCTCGTCGAACGTGGCAGGCTCCCGGTCGAGCCTCTCATTAGATCCCACGCGTGGGACCCGAGCCGACGTGAGTTGCCGCGCGGGGTCCAGCAGAAAGTTCTCCCACTCAGCGAACATCTCAGGCGAGCTGGTGGCAAACGCCTCGGCGGCTAAGGAGCCGTAGGCCGCGACCGCCTCCTCATCGCCATAACGGTCTACGCGCGATTCGCATAGCTTGTCCAGCCACCAGCGGAAGAGGGCTGGGTTCTCGCTTTTGACCAGCGCGCCGAAGAGCGAATCATCGCCCGAGATGTTGTTGAATTGGCTGAGGATCTCCACCATCGGCAACGACCCCATCCTTGTCGCGAGAAGGAGCGCAGGTGCCGCTCTCCAGCCGTGCCACTCCAAGTGAGGGGTGATGCGCCGCAGGCCGTCTACGTCGCCGGCCTTGGTCAGCTCGAACACCAAAACCCGGAGATCGTCCCGCGAGAAGCAATCTTGCGCGAGGCTATTAATCGCCAGCCCAGCCGGCTCGGAGGTGCTCTGGTGTAGTTCCTGCCAGTGCCTGCTCTGGTCTCGCCATGAAGCAAAGCCGATAGTGGCGTAGAAACACGAGGCGTCAGGGCATTTCCAGGGCCGGGCGTGGCTGTCGACGTGGGCTTTGCAGGCGGCGCGGGTGGGGAAGCCGGAGCGGTTGAGACTGCAGCTGGGGTACGGGCACTTGAAGAGGTTGGCTCCGTAGTGCCGGTGCAGGGCTGTGCAGAAGCAGCCGGGTGGCGTTTTGTGTTTTCTTTCTTTGCAGAGTAACCCTTCGAGACTGCCGTAGATGCGTGTTGACGTGGAGGACATGACTGAGGGGTCTAGGTCAACCCACGTGTCACCTGTGATATGGCGGCCCAGTTAGCTTTTTTCACTGGTTTGACATTCAACTTGAGGGGTTGCGGCTTGTATCGCATACTGTTTGTGTAATTCCAATCTGACTGTCTGTCGTCTTGTCGAAAGCGCAAAATTCCGCAGACAAACTGGTAAATCTCAGGCTGGTCTGGTTTCAAGGCCCGGAAAACACGGTCGTCGAGGTCTGCTTGGCAATTGAAAGAATAGTTCCTTAGCTCCAGTGCTATGCGCGTGAGGAGTTCAAGCAAGTCCGGGCAGGCGGACAGGTCCTTGGACTTTTCTACACAGCGCCTGGCGAGGATGATCCATTGGCTTGTAGCAAACCAATGGAGGCGGTATATTCCAGCCACGACGTTCTCTCGAAGCTGTTGGTCTGAAAGTTCCTTGTCGAATGCCCCAGAGCAGAGATAGGTTAGCAGGGTCTTTGTAAGGCTGTAATTGGCTTCGGCATGGTCGATAAAGCCACTGATTTCTCGACTGAAAATGTATCTGTAGTAGCCTTGTCAGTGCTTCCGAATTCATCGCGGCGGAGGGTCAACATTTACTCCTTGACAGTGAAATGCACAAACTGTAGGCTCCCGTCGACAACTTCTACGATGGGACCGCAAATGCGGACAAAATTTAGACTGGAGATGACGGCGGGAGCTGCGTTTGAGTTTGAGTCGACCAGCAAAGCTTGCTCCATCTCGTGTTGTGTCATGGGAATCGGGGACGACCCAATCCAGCCGAGGATCATATTCGCTTTTCGTCGCAAGGCTGGAGAGGACTGGCTGATTCGGGCAAGTATCCGGTGATAGCTAAAATATCACTTAGTCTCCATGACGACAGGCGATTCCACCGCTCACCAGACTCACGCGTCATTCAAGTTGATGGGGAGGATTCTGAGTTCTCGTTCGATTTCCTCAAGGCCGTTGCACGTTTCGGCGTTATCCAGGATGATGCGAGCATAGAGAAACATGCCTTTGCCACAGCGTTAGCAAACTCGAACTTAATTGAGATGAACAGAACCCGCGGGGGTTCGCAGGGGGTTCTGACTAGTTACTTACCGTTAGCGGTTTGCGCTACGGGAGCTAGCAGATGCTCGACCTGCTTCCGCATTTCTTGGTCGAGGTTTGCAGTCTGTATCCAGTCCCGAGTCCTCTGGTTGACATAAGACTGAATGCTGTCCGAATTTTTCTTATCCACCCGGATTTCGGAGGCCCTGGCGGCGAGGATGCTAGCAATGTCGTCCTCGGGCCGACTGCTGATGAGGATTTTTACCTCGGGGCAACTTTCCAAATCAGCAAGCTGCTGTAACAAAATCCCGCGTTCGACAACCTCCATCTCGTCGAGCCCATCGAGAACGATATACGTTGGCCCAACAGTAGGGCTCATCAGGAGCGTTTTGAGCAACTCTAGGACGTATCTAGTGCTGCCGAGCAGTTCTCGTTCGTTTGACTCAACCAGGACAGACTGCGCATCCTTGACGTCAAATGCCAGTTGGAAGAGGAGCGACTGGAGAATGGATCTAGTTGTAGTGCTGGCTTCATGGATGTGGCTCGCAAACACAAAAAGTGTTCGGTGGCGTGTCTTGGCCTCGTCGATAGCGGCTGCGGAAAGAAAGGTCTTGCCTAGAGTCCAACAACGGATGAGTAAGTAACATTGTTGAGCTAAAGGACAATGTGAGCTTACCTGCTCCTGGAATTCCCTGCAGCCACAACAGTCGCACGTCCGGGTTGGAGTTGTCGAGCCATCCTTGGAAGATATTGTCGGTGACAAGCCACTCGGCCGAAGCTTTAGACGAGCGATTTAGCAGCCAGTCCAGTCGATCGTCATAGATCCGAGGGGAGACGCGAGTCTTCAGCGTTTGGAATTTTTGCAGGTCTTGGAATTCTCTCTCGTGATCGAAATGAGCCATAGCCTGGGTTCGGAATTTGTGCTCTTCACTTATGCGCTGCATTGTCACCTCGCTTCTCAGCAAAGTTGTATGCCGCTCGATGTTGCTCACAATGACATCGATCTTGTCCCGTTGCTTTGGCCACACCGATTCAAAGACAAGCCTCGGCCCTAGTGGTAATGAGTATGGAGTACCTGACATTTGGAGCTGTCGAGGGAAGCACATACGAGATAGACTGAAGAATTTCAAGGCAATGGCGTAGAAGTCGAGGATGTCCTTGTAAAACAACACCAGAACCGCCTTCAACTTGTCATGGTCGCCAAAGATGGTGGCCAACTTGAGAGCATTTGGCAGCGCATCGCCAATCTTCTTCATGGCTTCGTTGACAGCGTCGGCAAACTTTGCGATATTGCTCGTCCATACTAGCAATAGGCGAATGGGTCCCCAAATTAGTGCTAAGATATCCGGCTTGACCTGCACAAATGTGTCGACGACAGATGCGTAATTGGTCAACTTGTCGATGAAGGTGCGGATCTTGGCTGTGTGTCGGAGGCGTCTGTCTGCGTACGGCGTTGCCAAGGCATCCTCTGCAGCCTTGTAAACCTGCTCGACGTTGGTGGTTGCGAGCAGTTCCCTAAACAAGTTCTCGTCTTTCAAGCTTTGCCGGAAGGCATTTTTGGCGGCTTCGAATGCCTGCTGTGAGGGATCAGGGGACGACATTTTTGTCCAAGGTGACTCGATCTTCACTCTGGGCGGGTGTGACAGCGATTATGAGGCCCCCCCGCAGAAAATGGGCTCATGTTTGCGCATAGACAACCTCCCAGGGCCCCCACGCAGGGGCAGGTGTTTGAGGCCGCACGGGGTTGACCTTTGCAGGCGGCAAGGCATTTCTCCTGCTGGCATCACGGCGCGTATCAGCCACTTAAATCGGGTTAGTCGAGATTGAAAAGACAAGATTACCGCATGATCTTGAGAAACTCGCCAAAACTGTTTCCCATTTAGGCTTAGATTTAACCTGGGCGTCCGCCAATTAGAACCACTGAACTAACCAGGGTCTGCCACTAAGCCACACTTCGGCACACCGTCGATCGCGACGCGGTTGCGTTGAGGCCGCCAGCAAGGTCATGTTGAGTCCGTAGGCAAGGCTATTTATATACAGCTTAATTCTGAACATGCCTCTTCAGTCGACCCTCACACGCATCGCCACAGCGGTCGGGCCGCAGCGGCTGTTTTAAGACCGCCGCTGCAGTAAATCTCAACGAACGCTCGCTTGCCGCCCCTGAATGCAAACTATTGTGCGTCTTTCTCCATCCTGTGCCCAGCAAATGTAACTCAAACCGGCCGAAGCCCATCGATGATGACATCATCAGCTCCGTTAGTATCACTTGCTGCAGAGAGAATCTCTCAAAGTAGCAGGATTCGTGTCCGCTTTCCCCCAGGTCCACTCCTCTGTACATTTTCAAAATGTCAGATATCAGCCAAGGTTAGAGGTTATCTATCCCCTTCAGGGACGAGTGGGCACAGGGAGGGACCCACTTCTAATCACATCACCACTCTTCACCAGATCGCCCCAAGGCAAAAGTTGCCAGTCATTGGAGCGGAACTCTTCGTATGAGTTACTGCAGGTGTCCAACGAAGTCTCTCGGGTGGCGAAGGTGGCGTGGTAGAAAGCGCCGACGTAGACCTTCGCATGGTCTCGGTTCTTGGCGTCCTGGTCGAGCTTGTCCCAGTCACTACACTTCCTGTCAGTGGGAGATCATACATTCCATGTCATGGTCTTGCACGTACCCATTGACGGTGTTTTGAATCTCATTCCACCGGATGAAGGTGAATCCTGAGTGGAAGCTCAGACGGATACTCTCTCTGATCCACCCTCCGTTTCCATCGCCATTCCACTCCACGATGACGTTTTCCCAGTCGCTCGAGTGCCCCGAGTCCTATAGGGCAATTCGGTTAGACCAGGAATCGATTGCTTGTAGAGATGAGGATACTGACATGTCTAAAATAGATACTATACGCGACCCTGACCCGACCAGAGCACTCTCTGATCGTGTAGTACACGGGAAACGGCGTGCCCTGGGTGTTTCGAGCACCCAAAGGGCCCGGCGAACGACACCCCGCTCTGAGATTGGTGCAGGAGTCCTGGTCGTTCCCATTAACTTACACCCCATTGTACTCTGCGTCCTCGGGATAGCAAGGTGTCTCTCCGCGAGGGGCTCCGAAGTGATACATGGGCACTGCAGCCATGGCAGCTCGCTTTCCGCCATCTGATGTGTAGAAGTTAGCTCCCTGGCTCGCGTTCTCCCTGGTACGTAAGGTGGGAAGTAAAATACCGTCCCAGAAGTCGTTCCAACGAATTGGCGTGTTTGCAGACACGGGAGTGGTCACTGTCAACGCAGCGATGAAAATTTTAAAGGCGAAGAGGAAGATCATCCTGGGTAGTGGTCGATCGTGTGTTGTGCTTGATGCTGTATTCCAGATTGTGTTCGGAGATGGTGAGCGTGCTCGGGAACAAACGATCAGGGTGGGCCAAATAAATCGTTGCAGGACAGAGAAAGTGGTAATATTGCGAGGTGTTGGATTGTTGGATGTCGGAGGAAGACCTGGAATGCCTGAGAAAAAGAAAAAGAATGTTAAGTAGGTGTGGGCGGTTTAAGCTCGCTAACTGACCTGGTGTAACAACAGGGCTGCTGCCCTGGTAATATAAATCTGATGCTGTGTGTTTACTTGTGTTCGTGATCGAGACATACAGGCAGCCTGAGGCAGGCGCCTGGTCTCCAGCTGCCCGGTCCTTGGTGAGCTGCAGGCCCCCACTCCTGGGGTACTGTACCACCATCGATGTGACCCACCCATCGACCCAAAACCCCAACGCTTGCATCTCCGCCCGCTCTGTTTTCTCGTTCCAATTGATTGAAAGGGCGGGCAAAAAAGTACCCGGGCGCACATGCGAGGGTTGGGTTATGAGTCTGTTCATGGCGCAGGTGGTGCAATACTGCAATGTGCTTGGGAGGCAACTTCCATTCTTCTGGAGAATCGCACAGCAAACGATAAAAAGGATCGCTCAAAACGGCTAGCGTCACGCCCAGCATGGCCTGATCCGGCTCTCAGCTTCCCGAGAATCCTGCGCTCTCGTCCCTGAACCAGAAGCGGTAGCAGTGGAACGCGCGGGTTCCGTCCTTGAGACTCTCTCTGCACACCGTCGCGCGTACATAAGATGCATTTTCTGCTTCCTCTAATGTCTAACATAACAAACTTCTCGAATTCGCATCTTGACGCCCATTCCCCCCGATTACCGCGAAAATGACATCAGGCCACCCCAACGGCAGCATGGCCAGTCACCCCTACTACCCTCCTGATCTGGTGCTCCCCGGCTTCATGCCGAACGAGATCCCGGTACCGATCCTCATCGCGTCCTTTGCCGGCGCTTCGGGCTTAGTGGTTTGGATTACCTCCGTTCTGGCACGAACAATACGGCCCAGAATCGATAAAACCGACCTGTTGACGGCCATGTGGTTCATGCTCTGCGGTTGTATCCACCTCTTCTTCGAAGGTTGGTCCAATTTGCTTTTCTTCCGCTCTTCTTCAAAAACCCCAACAGCCTGCCGCACCCCTCTCCCTGCCCCTTGGCTCCGACTCGCTTCTAACCCCATCCGCGCATAACAGGCTATTTCGCCTACCATAACGGCGCCATGCCAACGCGTACCGATCTTTTTGGCCAACTGTGGAAAGAGTACGCCAAATCGGACCGCCGGTACCTGACGCGAGACTCCTTCACTGTGTGCATGGAAACCGTGACAGCCGTCGCTTGGGGCCCGCTCTCCTTCGTGATCAGCTGGCTTGTCATGAAGGACCACCCCCTCCGCCACCCACTGCAGCTCACCGTCAGCCTCGGCCAGATGTATGGCGACGTGCTGTACTACGCCATATTCTTCTTCGACGAGTCTGTCTACGGGGCGGTCTACTGCCGGCCAGAGTCGTTTTATTTCTGGGCTTATTTCATCATGCTCAACGGATTTTGGATTGTCATTCCCGGGTTGTTGATTTATCTCAGTACTGTCGAAATTACCAAGGTGTTTCGATTCGCGCAAGAGGCACGGAAACAAAGGTCAACTAAATAGGGGCGGGTTCTTCCCGGGCAAACCAAGGCAGATGTCTCGTGTTACCGCCCTAGGCTCTGGCGCCTTGAGCGGGTGCGTCTTCGGCTATCGATGTATGAGAAGCTTAACTCCAAGCAGTGCCACTGGCCAGGGAAGTCGATTTCCAAATCTGGAAATGTTGCTTTCAGTCTTGGGAAGCTTGGCGATCAAATCCTCGAAGCACCCCGTCCATAAAATGTTTCCAACTCGGGCCTGGCAGAGCCTCAACATCCACTTCTCAAGTCAACCCCACATCAGCGCGGCCTGGAATACGCGTATCTGATCCACCAAATTACCTTTCTCGGCATGTTCCGTCCGCAGCGCTCACAACCGCCAGAGTGCCAAGCACAGGGTGGACGATGTGGACAGCCCGCTACGCGTATTTTCCCCCAAAAGCCGCCGGACCACGCGCGGCCGTTTGTTTTGTTGTTGGAGTGTTACGTCGTCCTTCACCGCCCCCTTCCAGACAGAGGGACGCGCAATAATTATGAGTCCCCTGAAAACCGAGAGGAGGGTGGAACGGCCTTGGCACCCGAGTAAATAAATCAGACGTATCGCTGGTGGTGAACACATGTTAGCTCGCTGCGACACCCAGATACTGCTCGACCGTTCACGCACAACCTCCCTACGACTCCCAAAGCCCAATCCAACATACGACCCCCCCAATCCGGTCAAGATGGGAAAATCTTGGTTCCTTGACCCGAGGCGCAAGACGCTGGAGCACTTTGCTCAGCTAGCCCTCGTCATTGTGGCCATCATTCTCACAGGAGTCTACCTCAACATGGGCATCAGGGTGACGAGATCCGAGATTATGATCATACCCATCGTGAGAAGAACCCCGATTGATCGTCCCATAAGTCTTTTCAGACGATTTGGAAGCTGATGCGTCGTCAACTGCGCAGGGAGTCAAATCCATCGTCATCATCGGCTACCAACTGCTCAGCGAGCACACGGCGCGGTTCTCGCGATGGAGGAGTTTCAAGGCCAATGCCATCCTCAACTGCCTCGAGGTTGTGTTCTGGCTGGCCGCCATCATTGTGAAGTTCATGGGCGTGTCGAGGGGTTGTTCTGGGAACAGCTGCGCAGTGAATTGCATCGTCCTCTTGGTCGCCATCTCTATCTTGTGAGTCTTGGTTCTGGCCGTCAATGGATGAGCTCCTCATTCTTTGCTCTGGGGCGACCTCTGTGACTGACTCGCTGCTTCGCGCGCAGTTTATTGTCCATACACGTCGCCATTCTTTCCATCGTGGAATACCGGTCGTTTAAGAGCTATAGAGCCCATGGGGTATCCAGGATCTAATCAACCAATTTGAAACACGCTGACGACGAGGCGTCTTCGCCCCATGGACCATGAGTAGAACAGAAACATCACCTTCAGGTTCTGCGGGGGCTTTTCTGCTACTTGGGGCCTTGGTCAGCATTAAGTTCACAAACTTATTGGCAGCATAATTAGGTATACAACTTTCCTTCGCTTTAGCCTTGCCAGGTATGAGGGTCAAGCCCCGTCTTCATTGTATGCATTTCCGTAATTAGATGTGGTTATTTTGATCCATCCGCGACTTTTAGAGGTGGCCATTGGCCGTCCATGATTCGTGCCAAACCAACAATGCAGACAGAACTGAGACTGTCAGTGCTCTGGGAATGATTCGCAGCCAAAGACGGGAGATCGGCGCGGGACTTGCCGGGACCTGGTGGCAAAACCCAATGTTGGCTGTGTTGCCACGGCGAATAGTGGAGCTGATCACGGCCAGCCGGGTTGGACTCTGAACAGGAACGGATACGCGTATTGCCAATCTGAGACAATGCGCCACAGAGCAGTGCCAGACAAATGGGGTCGTATAAAAGTTCGTTTGCGATGGGACAGGAGAAGAAAATGAAGAAGAGAAGAGGATTTGGCATGCGGTGAACATCTTTCATTTT
>FTIZ01089515.1_pt1 | contig 31668 bp, 27 predicted proteins | sample 1658381 | NCBI WGS metagenome assembly FTIZ01 (sample SAMEA3914822, study PRJEB12502) | metagenome | biome: forest; material: soil | place: USA | collected 2012-03-12 | depth 0.1 m
CGGGGCCGACTGCGGTGGCGGCGGAGACGGAAGCCATCGAGTTGCTCTTGCAGGCGAAGCGGATGAACCCGGGCGGAGGTGGTGGCGGCGCGGCCTCCATCTCGACGGGCGGCGCGTCATGTTCGGTGTGCGGCACCGGCGGTACCGGGATCGGCGGCGGCGGCGCGATATCGGTCGGCGGCGTTTCGCGCGGCTGGACGACCGGCGGCGGCGCGTCAAGGTCGGTACGGCCGCCCCGGCGGGCCGAGGTCATTTCCCTCTTCGCCTCGGCCAAGCTCATCGGCTTTTGCGCCCACCACGCCTTTTCCTCGTCCCACATCGCTTGCACGCTCTCAAGCCGGCCGGCCTTCCTGTCGGCCGCTATGCCGTCGAGGCGTTTCTTCTCGGTGGCATAGTCGGCCAGCATGTCGGCCGACAGGGTGGACGGCGGCGTCACGCCGGCGCGGGCATAGGCCAGGCCGCTTTCGAGGACGACGAAACTGACGTCGGGCGTGGCCACGTGATAGCGCCGGGCCAAGGCCAGGATGGCGTCGGCGTCGGGCGCATCGGTGGCGTTGAGCGCGTCGATCTGCGACGCGCCCCACAGCGTGCCGGCGCCGTCATTGGCGATCGTCGCCACGCGCGTCAGGTCGAAGACCTGGTTCTCGTTGTTATACTCCAGCGTCAGGCTCGATGTGCGCGGCGCCGGGCCGATCACACGGTAAAGGTCGTCGCCCATCGGCGTGATGCTGTACGGCAGGGACTGGCCGTCGTCGCCCAGAATGTCCCACAGCTTCGGCGCCCGCACCAGCAGCTGTTTCAGCGCCTCGTCGTGACCCAGCGCGGAAAGGTCGGCATAGACCCCGCCATTGCGCGCCGCCAGTTGCCGCAGTACGTCGCGCCGTGCCCCCTTGGCCGACGACACTGTCATGACCCGGCACGGCCAGTGCTTGACCGCGAAGCTGTCGAGCGTCATCTGGCCGTCCGTCACCATCAGGCAGACATCGGCATGGCCGCCGACCGCGGCGTCGAGATCGCTGAACCGCGTGGCGCCGCTATAGGTCACCTTCGACAAGGCGTCGGTCACGGCCTGTGGCGTGGGACGGTCGAAATGCATCACCCGCGGTGCGCCGTCGGCGAAGACGACGAGGTCCAGCCTTTCGGGCGTGGTTTTGGCGATATAGTCGGCCACCAGCTGCGTTTCGCCGGCGATATCGTCGTCGCGGCGCGAGCGCGAGGCGTCCCAGTAGAGGCGCACGCTGTCGGCCTTGAAGCTGCCGGCCGGCTCGGCCGCCACCGTCAGTTCGAAAAAACGCTCGCCGTTGCTGTGCTGGCTCAGCGCCACCGGTTGGGCGGGATTGAGCCCGGTAATGACCAGGCTGCCGTTCAGGGCCTTGCCGCCCGTTTCCGCCGCCAGGCCGCCGTCTTTAATCACGAAGCCTAACGTATCGGCCGGCGTGGCGATGACCGGCGTCATGCCGTGGGCTGTGACGGTGATGCTGGCGGCGCCGACGACGCCGGCGGTGCGCAGCGGCACCTCGAAACGGCCATCGGGCCCCAGCGGCGTGACATAGACGATGCGCACCGTGCGGCCGGAACCCGGCAGGATCGGGAAGACGTGGGTGCGGAACTGGTTGGCAGGCGTCACCTCGGCCAGGCCCGGATCGACGCCGCGCCGCAGTTGCTCCTCATAGACCTCCTGCGCCTTCAGCTTCGGCTCCAGCACGCCATCGGTCATCACGCCGTTGACGTCGAGCCCGTAGGCGGTGACCGAGGCGCCGACCGGCAGGTCGAGGCTGAAATCGCCCTCCAGCCGCGCATCGGTCGGGTTGGCGAAGGTGACGGTCAGCGTCGTCTGCGCCATGCGGCCGGTGATATCGACCGCCACGTCGAGCTTGGCGATGGTGAGCGCGGCATCGATCGCCTGGGCGCGGTCGGCGCGGATGTCGTGCGCCACCAGTTGCAGGGCCGGCTTGTCGTTGGCGACCTGGGCCGGCGGAGGCGGCGTTTTCGGCGTCAGCGCCAAGGCCGGCAAGGCCGCTCCGGCCAGCAAGGCCGCCATCGATACCGTCAGGAACCCGCGCATGATCCACCCCCGTGTAACACTTGTGACACAAACTGGACCGGCAAAACGGCAAAGTAAAGGCAGGGTGCGAACAGGTCGTCTTGTCGTCTTCCAGCACAAAGGTGATCCGTAGGGAACATTTTCGCCCTCCCCATTTATGGGGAGGGGGGACCGTCGCCCTTGCGACGGTGGGCGGGGCTACGGACGGTAGAATGCCCCTTCCATCACTCGCTTCGCTTGTGCCACCTCCCTCACAACGGCAGTTGCCGTAAATGGAGGAGGCGATCTATGAAAACCTGGGAAGACGTCTCGTAATGTCAGCCGCTACGCATCCACCGAAATCGTCGTGCTGGCCGCCGAGGCCGTGGCGACAGCGCCGCTGCTGGAGTTATAGGCATCGAGCGCCTTCAGCAATTGCTGCATCAGGTCGGACAGCGAGCCTTGCGAACCGTCGGAGCCCTCCGCCGATGCCTGATCCGTCGGCGGGGGTCCCGGCGGCGGACCACCGGCGCCCCTGGGCCCCTGCGTCTTCATCTGGTCGTCGAAGGCCGTCTTTTCGTCGGCCGACACCACGCCGTCGCCATCGGCATCCATCTTGCCGAAGATATCGTCCGCCTTGCCGGTGTCGGCATCGCCATGCACCGACTGGCCGTAGGCTTCCATTTCCGCCTTGCTGATGCTGCCGTCGCCGTCCGTATCGATGGCGTCGAGCGAGGGCGGCTGGAAGCCATGGCCATGGCCGGACTGGCCCTGCAGCAGGCCATCCATGGTGCCCTGCGACAGCGCCGGCAGGAAGAAGGCCGGATTTTCCGAGACGGTGGTCGCGGTGGCGGCCGAGGATTGCGCCGCTGTCGTTGCGGTATCGCCGGTCTGCGCCGCCTGCAGTTTCGCCTGCAACTGCGCCAGTAACTGGCTGAGCGATGGCCCCGCCGTGCTGCTTATCTGCATGATCAACTCCGAAATACAGCATCCGGCAAAGTCACCGGTGCCCATCAAAGTCAAACAGCGTAATTAACAAAACCTAAATTCAGCGCACATTTCAATAATGATACGAATTTGCCACAATTAAATCTGAATATTTGAAATATTATTGAAGCAATATATCGCAAATTACATAAAATCAAGCTATATTTACAGTGGGAAAATTCTGCCGGGCAAGCTTTTCCCGCTCGCAAACATCGCTTGCTTTGTTAGGGCGGCAAAGTTAGTCTCGACACGTCCCCGCCGTCCAAGAGTGCCCCATGCGCCAGTTCCGTTACCTGCCCTGTCTCCTGCCGCTGCTTGCCGCCGCCATGGCCACATGCGCCCATGCCCAGGATCCGTCGCAGGGCTACGAGGCGTCGACCTTGGGCAAGGTCATCTTCATCTCGCCGTCGGGACAGCCCTTCCGCGCCTCGGTCGGCCAGCCCTTCCCGGAAGCCGCCTGGATCGCCCAGGCCGATACCGACAAGGACGGCCGGATCAGCGCCGCCGAATTCAGCGCCGACGCCGGCAACTTCTTCAATATGCTCGACATCAACCACGACGGCTATGTTTCGAGCCCCGAAAATACCAATTACGAAAGCAATATCGCGCCGGAAATCACCCACATGGATCCCCGCGTCGCCCAGCCGGAGGACCGCGTTCAGGCGCCCGACCCGGACATGGACGCCGACCCCAACGGCGACAAGACGCATTATATCAAGCAGATCATCGGCGCCTCGCAATACGGCCTGATCGACGAGCCGCAGCCGATCCGCGCCGCCGACGCCAATTTCGACTTCCGCATCTCGACGGACGAATGGGCCGCCGCCACGACGCAGCGTTTCTCCATCCTCGACCGCAACGGCGACGGCTACATCACGCCGGACGAACTGCCCAAGACCCCGTTGCAGGCCTTCCTCGAAGCACCCACGCCCGCACCGGGCCAGGGCAAGCACAAGCACCACGGCTGGGGCGGCTGAGTTTCAACTCGCCAACCGTAGCCGTTTATGTTACGGGCGCGCTTTCGCTTCGAGGTCGCTTCCGTGGGCAAGCACGTACGTACATTGGGTCTGTTCGGTCTGGGCGCGTTCGGCCGCCTGATCGTCAGGCATCTGTCGCCCTATTTCGACATCTTCGCCTGCGATCCGGCGCCCGAAGCGCGCGCCTATGCCCGCCGCCACAACGTCACCCTGTGCGACCTGGAAACCGCCGCCCGCTGCGATATCGTCGTCCTGGCGACGCCGGTGCGCACGCTGAAGGCCATGGCCGAGGCGGTGGCGCCCTTCGTCAAGCCGCACGGCCTGGTGGTCGATGTCGGCTCGGTCAAGATGAAACCGGCCAAATGGCTGACCGACGCCCTGCCCCCGACCGTCAGCATCCTGTGCACCCATCCCCTGTTCGGGCCACAGTCGGCGCGCCTCGGCGTCCACGGCCTCGAAATCGTGCTGTGCCCGGTGCGCGTGCGTCATCTCAAGACGCTGGTGCGCTTCTTCCATGAAACGCTCGATCTCAAGGTGACGGTGACGACGCCGGAGGGCCACGACCAGGCACTGGCCGCCGTCCAGGGCCTGACCCACCTGATCGCCAAGGTGATGACCGGCCTCGAACCCCTGCCCAAGGTCCACACCACGCGTTCCTACGACCTGATGATGCAGGGCATTGGCCTGGTCCAGGGCGACAGCGACGAACTGTTCCTGTCGATCGAGCGCGACAATCCCTTCGCCGTCGACATGCGCAAGCGTTTCTTCGCCGAGATCGACACCCTGCGCGCCCGGCTGGAAAGCCACGACGGCGGCGGCAAGTAGCCGCACCCCCCTGAACAGGGCTGGTGGACGGCAAGGCGCCGCCGCACGATGGCGCCAAACCGGAGGTCGCCATGCCGCGCCGTCTTGCCATCCTGCTCGTCCCTCTTCTCCTGGCCGCCACGGCGCATGCCCAGGACCGGCAGGGCAATCCGCCGGCGCAGTCCCAGGCCCTCACCGACGCCGAAAACGCGCTGATGGCCAAGGTGGCCGAAGGCGACAAGGCCTATGACGCGGCCGCCGACGCCATCGATGCCGGCAAGGACGCCGCCGCCATCTGCCCCAGCCTGGCCGATGCCCTGACGGCCTACGAGGCCAGCTTGCCGATGATGGAGCAGGTCAAGACGATGATCGCCGCCGAACCCGGCATGGCCGATACCATGCGCGCGTCCGAAACGGGTGCCGTCGATGACCTCAAGACCGACATCGACGCCAGCCTCGGCGAGGTCGAAGGCGCGCAGGTCACCCACGACTGCCCGGAATAGCCCGCCCCCTTAGAGCGTGCTGCGTTTAGAAGGAAACGCAGCACGCTCTAAGTCTTTGCTTGGTCGCGCAATTTATCCGAAAAGTGGTGTCCACTTTATCGGATTGCGCTCTAACGCCTGGAATTCGTCATGAAACGCCGCCTTGCCGTCTTTGCCGCCTGCCTGTTCGCCACCGCCGCCCACGCCCAGTCGCTCAACGACATATTGAGCGACCTCACCACCCGGATGAGCCACATGAACGACGAAGGCGAAGCGGCGGTAGCATCGCTGCACGACGGCGACCTCGCCACCGCCTGCGCCCACCTGGCCAACCGCAGCGCCTATGCCGAACAGGCCGGCGCCGACCTCGACACCATGCAGGCCACGCTCGACGCCAACACCGTCATGTCCGACGCCGCCCGCGCCGACTGGCAGGGCCACATCATCGACGCGCGCGGCAGCATCGCCCAGATCGCCGACGCCAACGACAGCACCCGGGCGCGATATTGCGCGTGACGGCTAGCCAGAATCCCATTTTGCGGGCACTATGACCGTTCGCGGGGAGATGGCGATGAAATCCTTCATGTTTGTGCTGGCCGCGTCGCTGGTCCTGGTCCCTGCCGCCCATGCGCAGGAAACCGTGGTCCAGGCCAACCCGCCGCGATCGCCGCCGCCCGCGAAAGCCGCGCCCCCGGAAACAGCGCCCCAGGACACGACCACCACGGCGCAGGCCGACTTCATGGCCACCGCCGCCACCGTCCAGCAGGATGTCGTCAAGGCGCGCGACGAAACCCGGGCCGCCCAGACCGCCGGCGCCGCCGGCGACGACGCGGGCGCCTGCGGCCACCTCAATGCCGCCTACAGCGACATGAACGAAATCATCGTCCTGTCCGATACCTATGCCGCCCAGCTCGACGCCCACGACGAATATTCGCCGGCCGACAAGCAGAAGCTGCTCGACCAGGTCAACACCATCCGCAGCAGTGTCGCGGTCGCCCAGGCCACCGTCGGCGACGAGCTGAAAACCAATTGTACGCCTTGAGTTCCGAGTCTTTTCGCATCAACCCGAAACCAAGAGAGATGTTCATGAAGCCTTACCTTGCCGCCGCCGTCATCGCCCTGATGCTTGCCGCCCCGGCCGTCCACGCCCAGACGACTCCCGACCCGGCCTCGCTCGACACCAAGGCCCTGATCGACGACATGGTCGCCCATTCCGACGCCGCCAAGGCGTCATCCACCAAGGCGGCCGACGATTTCAACACCAAGAACGACAAGGTCGCCGGCTGCGCCGACCTCGACGCCACCAAGACCGAGATGGACCTGGCCTTTGCCGACATGGACGAGTACGACAACCGCCTCGAAACCGACACGACCCTGTCGGCTGCCGACCGCGCCGACATGCAGAAGGACGCCGCCACGACGCGCGACCAGATGCAGGACATGTACGACACCCTGATGGACAAGACGGTCGAGCAGTGCCCGGAATAGGCTGGCCAGCCGCGAGACATCAGCATTTTCCGGGGATTTTCTTATGTTCAAACGACTTGCGGTGATGACCGCCGCCCTTGTGGCCCTCGCCTCCGCCGCCCACGCCCAGGATCTCAAAAGCCTGTCGGCGCAATTCCAGGGCGACGCCGACGACGCCGACCGGCAAATGACCTATGCCGAAAACAACGCCGGCGCCCGTGACGACTATTCCGCCTGCCTAAATGTCCGCAACGCCATCAACGACTATGAAGACGCCATCCAGGCGCTGCAGGACATGGCGGCCATCATCGCCGCAAGGACCGACATCAGCGACGACCAGCGCAAGGAATTCACCGACACGAACACCGAGGCGCAGGTCGATTTCACCGACCGCCTCGACACGGCCAAACGCAGCGCCGGCCATGTCTGCTACGGCAATTAGACTTTGATGGTCTGGGTTGCACCTTCTGACTTTTCCTTCCCCTTTTAAGGGGAAGGTGGCGCGAGCGTAGCGAGCGACGGAAGGGGGAAGCCCACCATCCGCCTCCTCCCGACGATTTACGCAATCCCCGGCGGCAGGGCCTCGTCGCGGATGCCGAACGCGGACCGGAAATCGTCGCGCCGCTGGTGCACGCTGGCCAGCACCAGCCCCATCGGCACGCCGACATCGATCAGGGTGTTTTCCGCCAGTTGCAGCGCCGCCTCGATGGTCTCCGGCACGGCGTCGGTGGCGCCCATCTGGTACAGCCGCTGGGCATGGCCGGCATCCCTGGCGCGGGCGATGATGTGGACGTCCGGACGCAGGGCGCGCACCGCCGCCACGACCGCATCGGTGAAGCCCGGCGACGAAGCGGTGACCACCACCGCCCGGGCGCGCTCCAGCCCCATGCGCAGCAGGAAATCTGACACCGAGGCGTCGCCGTACCAGGCTTCGATGCCGGCGGCGCGGGCACGGCTGGCCACCTGCGGATTGAAGTCGACCACGGTGAAGGCGATGTCGTGCACCTTCAGCATGTCGGCGACCAGGGCGCCGACGCGGCCGAAACCGACGATGATGACCGAAGGCCCGGCGCCGGCCTGTTCCGGCGCTTCGGCTACCATCGCGCCGGGCGCCATCTTCTTCGTCAACCGGCCCGCCAGTTCGGCCAGCAGCGGCACGCAGAACAGCGACAGGATGGCCGACAGGATGATCGCCTGGCCGAAACCGGCGCTGAGGAGTTTATGCCCGATGGCCTCGTCGATGATGACGAAGGCGAATTCGCCCGCCGGCCCCAGCACCGCCGCCGCCTCGATGGCGCTGCGGTTGGAAAGGCCGAACGCGCGCGCCAGCGGATAGACCAGCACCGCCTTGATGACGATCAGGGCGGCGGCCAGCCCGAACACCAGCCCGGGATGGGCCAGCACGCTCGATATCTCCAGCCGCGCCCCGACCGTCACGAAGAACAGCCCCAGCAGCAGCCCCTTGAACGGGTCGATCATCACCTCGATCTCGCGGCGGAACTCGGTTTCGGCCAGCAGCACGCCGGCGATGAAGGCCCCCAGCCCCATGCTGAGACCGGTCAGCACCGCCACCTGCCCCGACACCACCACCACCAGCAGGCACGCCGCCATGAACAGTTCGCGGCTCTTGGAGAAAGCCGCCAGCCTGAACAGCGGCCGCAGCAGCCAGCGCCCGCCTATGACCAGCACGCCCATGCCGAGCAGGGCCGGGATCAGGGCCAGCAGGCCTTCCCAGCCGCTTTTGCCGCCCGCCGCGCCCGCCAGCATGGTCACCGTGATCAGGATCGGCGCCACGCTCAGGTCCTGGGCCAGCAGCACGGCGAAGACGCCGCGGCCCGAGGCGCTGTGCAGCGCCTTGCGGTCGGCCAGCACCGGAATGACCACCGCCGTCGACGACAGGGCCAGCGCCATGCCCAGCATGGCGGCGGGCAGGATATCGAGCCGCAGCGCCATGAACAGCGCCGTCAGCACGACGGAGCTCAGCACCAGTTGCGACGCGCCCAGCCCGAAGACCAGCCGGCGCAGCGACTTCAGCCGCTCGAAGGTCAGTTCCAGTCCGATCGAGAACAGCAGGAAGACCACGCCCAGCTCGGCCAGGTGCTGGATGCTGTGCGAACGCATCACCGAAAAAGCGTCGAACAGCGGCCACACCGTGGCCAGCCGGCCGGCGATATCGGGCCCCAGCAGCACGCCGACCAGCAGGAAGCCCAGCACGCTCGACACCTTGTAGCGCTGGAACACCGGCACCACCACCGCCGAGGCCAGCAGGAAGGCGATGATGAAGACGTAATAGCCGTTGATATGTGTGCCGGTCATGGCCTCACTATTCAACGCACGGGAGAGATGTGTCCACCCCGATCACGCCGATCTGGCGAAGTTGTGAGGTCGCGGCGAAACATTAACAAATTTTCATGTTTCGTGGCGGCAAAAATAGCTATGGTGATGGTTTCAAATACAACTGCCGCGACCGGAGAGCGCGACAGGGCAACATGGGGAAAATCCTTAAGATGCGCCTGCTTAAAACCCTCACCCTCACCACGGCCCTGGCGGGCCTGGCCATGACGGCCGCCGCCCACGCCGGCACCTGCCTCAACGATCCGTGCACCATGGTGTCGCTCGATTCCATCGACGCCCTGATGGCCGGCCAGGATGCCGCCGCGTCCGACGACACCGTCTCGACCGTCGCGCCGCGCTTCGGTGCCTGGGGCATCGACCTTTCCGGCATGGACACCTCCGTGAAGCCCGGCGACGACTTCTTCGAGTACGTCAACGGCACCGCGGTCAAGAACATCGTCATTCCCGACGACAAGACCTCCTACGGCAGCTTCGTCGCCCTGCGCGACCTGTCGGAAGCGCGCTCGAAGGCCATCGTCACGGCACTGGCCAGCCAGACCAACCTCAGCGGTGACGACGCCAAGATTTCCGCCGCCTACAACAGCATGATGGACGAAGCCACGGCCGACAAGCTCGACTTCGACCCGATCGCGCCGCAGCTCGACGCCATCGCCGCCATCAAGACCAAGAGCCAGATGGCCGCCTATATGGGCAGGACCTCGTCGGGCTTCGGTTCGGCCTTCTTCGGCATGGGCGTCGGCTCCGACGCCAAGAACCCCACCTTCAACGTGCTGAGCATCGGCCAGTCGGGCCTGGGTCTTCCTGACCGCGACTACTACCTCCAGGACAAGTACGCCGACAAGAAGACCAAGTACCAGGCCTATGTCGCCGACATGCTGGGCAAGACGGGCTATCCCGACGCCGTGAAGGCCGCCGCCGACATCGTCGCCATGGAAACCGCCATCGCCGACGCCTCGTGGTCGCGCATCGACCGCCGCGACGACACCAAGACCTACAACCCGACGACCCTGGCCGGCATGCCGGCGCTGGCGCCGGGCTTCGACTGGGCCGCCTATTTCAACGCCGCCGGCGTTTCGAAGGCGAAGAAGATCATCGTCGGCGAAAACACCGCCTTCCCGAAGATCGCCAAGATCTTCGCCGACACGCCACTGGAAACGATCAAGGCGTGGGAGACTTTCCGCACCATAGACGAGGCCTCGCCCTACCTGTCGCAACGCTTCGTCGACGCCAACTGGGGCTTGCACGCCCGCGACATGTCCGGCGCCCAGGCGCAGCAGCCGCGCTGGAAGCGCGCCATCGGCCTGGTCAATGGCGAACTCGGCGAAGCGCTGGGCCGCGACTACGTCGCCCAGTATTTCCCACCCGAATCCAAGGCCAAGATGGTGCAACTGGTCGCCGACCTGCGCACGGCGCTCAAGGCGCGCATCGAAAACCTGACCTGGATGTCGGACGCCACCAAGCAGAAGGCGCTGCTGAAGCTGTCGCAATATACCGTCAAGATCGGCTATCCCGACAAGTGGCGTGACTATTCCAAGCTGACGATCAAGGCCGACGACCTGGTCGGCAACGTCAAGCGGTCCTCGGTCTTCGAATGGAACCGCCAGCTGGTCAGGATCGACAAGCCGGTCGACAAGACCGAGTGGGGCATGACGCCGCAGACGGTCAACGCCTACTATAACCCGACCTTCAACGAGATCGTCTTCCCGGCCGCCATCCTGCAGCCGCCGTTCTTCGATCCCGACGCCGACATGGCCGTCAACTACGGCGGCATCGGCGGCGTCATCGGCCACGAAATCACCCACGGCTTCGACGACCAGGGCCGCCACTACGACGGCACCGGCCTGCTCACCGACTGGTGGACGGCCGACGACGCCGACAAGTTCGACGCCGAGGCCAAGAAGTACGGCGCCCAGTATGACACCTACGAGCCCGTGCCCGGCTATCACGTGCAGGGCGGCCTGACCATGGGCGAGAACATCGCCGACCTGGGCGGCAACCTGCTCGGCCTCGACGCCTACCACCTGTATCTCGCCGGCAAGGAATCGCCCGTGCTCGACGGCTTCACCGGCGACCAGCGCGTCTTCATGGGCTTTGCCCAGGTGTGGCGCTCGAAATACCGCGACGACGCGATCAAGCTGCAGGTCGCCACCGACCCGCACTCGCCGCCGCAGTTCCGCGTCATCGGCCCGGTGCGCAACATCGACGCCTGGTACGCCGCCTTCAACGTCCAGCCGGGCGAGAAGTACTACATCGCGCCGGAAGACCGCGTCCGCATCTGGTAAGGGTCCGAAGGACCCTTACCCGGAATCGTGACAGCGCGGACCACCTATACCTCCCTGAACGCGCAGCGTTTGGGGAGGGGGACCGCACGAGCGCGCTTCTTCAGCGCGTGAGATGTGGTGGTGGGGCGACTTGCTTCCTTACATCGGAGGCAAGGTGAAGACGTAAGATACCCACCGCCGCGTCGAAGAAACGCGGCGGCCCCCTTCCCCGGCAAGCGGGGAGGCACAAGAAACAGGAACCCCGCCATGCGCCTGACCACGCTCCTCACCCTGACCACGGCCCTCGTCGCCCTGCCCTTCGCCGCCCACGCCCAGGACGCAACCGCGACGCCGGCCCCGGACGCCGCCCCCAGCCTGGCCGACCCGCACTTCGGCGCCTGGGGCATCGACCTCACCGGCATGGACACATCGGTCAAGCCCGGCGACAACTTCTTCGACTATGTCAACGGCGCGGCCGACGCCAGGCTGGTCATCCCGGCCGACAAGACGTCGAACGGCGTCAATGAAGTCCTCGAAGACCTGTCGGAAAACCGCTCGAAAGCCATCGTCGAGGGCCTGGCCGCCAAGGCGGGCCTGACCGGCGACGATGCCAAGATCGCCGCCCTCTACAATGCGATGATGGATACCGCCACGGTCGAGAAGCTCGACGCCGCGCCGCTGAAACCCGCGCTCGACGCCATCGCCGCCATTCAGACCAAGGACGACATGGCCGCCTATATGGGCCGCAGCAACTCAACCTTCGGTTCGTCCTTCTTCGGCGCCAATATCGACGCCGACGCCAGGAACCCGAAGATCAACACGCTTTATATCGGCCAGGGCGGCCTGGGCCTGCCCGACCTCGACTATTATCTCACCGACACCTATGCCGACAAGAAGGCCGCCTACGAGGCCTATGTCGCCCAGATGCTGGGCATGGCCGGCTACCCCGACCCGGCGAAGAATGCCCACGACATCGTGGCGCTCGAAACCGCCATCGCCGGCGTCAGCTGGACGCGCACCCAGCGCCGCGACCCCATCGCCACCTACAACCCGATGCAGGAAGCCGACCTCGCCACCTACGCGCCGGGCTTCGACTGGTCCGCCTACTTCACCGCCGCCGGCCTGCAAAACGCCCACCAGGTCATCGTCGGCGAAAACACCGCCTTCCCCAAGATCGCCAAGGTCTTCGCCGATACGCCGCTCGATACGCTGAAAGCCTGGGAAGCCTTCCACACCATCGACCAGGCCGCACCCTACCTGTCGCAGCGCTTTGTCGATGCCTCGTGGGAGTTCAAAAGCCACAAGATGCGCGGCGCCACCGAGCAGCGCCCGCGCTGGAAACGCGCCATCGGCCTGGTCGAAGACGATCTCGGCATGGCGCTCGGCCGCGATTACGTGGCGCAATACTTCCCGCCGGAATCGAAGGCCGCGGTCCAGGCCATCGTCGCCAACTTCCGCACGGCGCTGAAGGCGCGCATCATGAACGTGTCGTGGATGTCCGACGCCACCAAGGAAAAGGCGGCCGAGAAGCTCGACAAGATGAACACCAAGATCGGCTATCCTGACAAGTGGAAGGACTATTCGCTGTACCAGGTCCAGGCCGGCGACCTTTACGGCAATGTCGATCGCGCCTCGCAATTCGACTGGAACTTCCAGTTGTCCAAGCTCGACAAGCCTGTCGATCCGCTCGAATGGGGCATGACGCCGCAGACGGTCAATGCCTATTACGACCCGACCCGCAACGAAATCGTCCTGCCGGCGGCCGAACTGGCCCCGCCCTTCTTCGATCCCAAGGCCGACATGGCGGTCAATTACGGCGGCATCGGCGCCTCCACCATCGGCCACGAAATCACCCACGGCTTCGACGACGAGGGCCGCCACTATGACGGCGACGGCAAGCTCGTCGAGTGGTGGACCGACGACGACGCCAGGCGCTTCGACGCCGAGGCGTCGAAATACGCCGCCCAGTTCGATACCTACGAACCCCTGCCCGGCCTGCACATCAAGGGCGACCAGACGCTCGGCGAAAACATCGCCGACCTCGGCGGCGTGCTGATCGCGCTCGACGCCTATCACCTGGCGCTGGGCGGCCAGCCCGCCCCGGTCATCGATGGCTATGACGGCGACCAGCGCCTGCTCATGGGCTACGCCGAGTCGTGGCAAGGCATGATCCGCGACGACACCGTCAAGATGCTGCTGGTCTCGGACGTCCACTCACCGTACGCCTTCCGGGTCATCGGCCCGATGCGCAATGTCGACGCCTGGTACAAGGAGTTCAACGTCCAGCCCGGCGACAAATACTACCTCAAGCCCGAAGACCGTGTCCGCATCTGGTAAGGATAGCGCGCCCTAACCCGTTACTCGCCAGCGCTGAACAGCGCGGAATCTATCCCTTCTATACCTCCCTGAACGCGTAGCGTTTGGGGAGGGGGACCGCACGAGTGAGCCTTTGCCCTGGCAAAGATGTGGTGGTGGGGTATCTGACTTCCTTGCTTACCCAAACTCAATCGCATGCCGCCCGCGTCAGCCAGGCGATCTCGGCCGACAACCGCTGCATCGGCACGGCGATCAGCCGCTCCTCCAGCCCGATGGTGATGATGCCGTGCACCGCCGCGAACAAGGTCCGCGCCCTGACCGTGCGCGCCACCGTATCGAGCTTCGGGAAGATGACATTGAGCGGCTCGGCGATATGGCGGAACAGACGCAACTGGTCCTGGGCCGCCCATTCCGGCAGCGGCGCATCCAGCCGCAGCTCGAACACCATCCGCCACAGCGCCAGGTTTTCGCGCGCGAATTTCAGATAGGTGTGTGCCACCGCCACCAGCCGCTCCACCGCCTCGGCATGCGTCGCCATGGGCAGGTGGCCCGTCGCCGCCTCCGCCGCCTCGCCCAGCCGGCGCAGGGTGCGCGACGAAATCTGCAGCAACAAGGCGTCCATGTCGGCGACAATATTGTAAAGCCCGCCCAGCGCCACGCCGATATCGGCGGCCAGGTCGCGTGCCTTCAGCGTGGCCAGGCCGTTGGCGCAGATGCGCTTTTCGGCCGCCTCGACCAGGGCTTCGAGCTGGGCCTGGCGGCGGTCCATGGTGCTGGCGAGGGCCATGCCGGTAGTCTTTCCCAAAAAATATTTGAACGTTGTTCAAAATAAATATTGAACGACGTTCAAATGTGCGCTATGCCTTCATTCGTGAACGACGTTCATATCATGAAACGCCCACTTGATACAAATGTTGTTTCACATGTACGCGCTCAGAGGCCGCGCAGGCTCGCCGCATAAGCGGCGGCGGGCCGTCGCCCTTGCCGAACTCCTGCGGAATTCGGAGCGCACCATCGGGGGGACCGAGGGGGGAAAGAAGGACGAACGGGTCATGACCCACCCGCTTCGTCCTTCACCCCGGCCGGCCCCATATTCTGGGAGGTTTCGATGCGTAGGTTCCTGACCGGTTTGATGTTCGCCCTGCCGCTGGCTGCGGCCTGCACCCTGGCCCTGACCCAGCCATCCGGCGCGCAGGCGTGGCGCAGCGCCGCCGCGCACATGACCGGCGACATGGCCGAGATGGTGGGCTACCACCCCACCGACGGCGCTTCCCGCGCCGGCGATATCCGCCAGGCGATGAACCCGACCGCCGTCCAGCCACGCTGACCGCCATGCTCGGCAAGCTTTTTCGCGCCTATGTGACCGGACGGGTCTGATGGCCCTGTGGCAGCAGGCGCCGGCAACCTTTCGTTAATCCGCATCGCTTTCCTATGCGTAGAAGGTCACATTGTGTTTCAAACCGGGCCGTACGGTTTCCGGTTTCCTATATAGTTCGCATGGCGGTGTCTCGCCGCCACAGAAAGGTCCTTATCATGGCTCCGGCCAAACTCATGACGATCGCGGGTGCTTCCCTGGCCGCCGCTGCCGCCGTCGTCGCGCTCCTGCTCTTTTCCGGCCACGCCGGCCCGACGGCCGCGCTTGTCTTGCGGCTCGATATCGTGGCCCTGATCGCCGGCGTGATCCTCGCCGTCTCCGGCCTCGTCTTCGCCGACATGCGCAAGCTGTTCTGGGAAAACGCCCGCGCGTCCCTGCGCAAGGACGCCGGCGACAAGCACGCCTGATCGGCCCGGCCTACACTCATGAAAAAGCCCGCCCCGGATCGCCGGCGCGGGCTTTTTTTCTACCCTCCTTCCCATTTAGGAAATGGGGAGGTGTCAGGCGGCGTGAAACGCCGAATGACGGAGGGGTCGGCACCGGCGGAGACCACCCCTCCGGCTTTGCCGAGCAAGCTCGTCAAATCCTCCTCCCCATGCTGCCGCATAGGGAGGAGGGTGACCGCGGCCCCCGACGAGGTACTTTTACCAGATTCTGACGCGGTTTTCCGGCGCGACATAATAGGTGTCGCCAGGCTGGACGTTGAAGGTCTTGTACCACAGGTCGATATTGCGCGTGGCGCCGATCGGACGGAAGTGATCCGGCGAGTGGACGTCGACGCTGACCAGCATCTTCATGAAGTCGTCCTTGTACTTCGACTGCCACACCTGGGCGAAGCCGAGATAGAAGCGCTGGTCGCCGGTGAAGCCGTCGATGACCTTGTCCGGCTGGCCGTTCAGCGACATGTGGTAGGCGTCGGTCGCCATCAGCAGGCCGCCCAGGTCGGCGATGTTCTCGCCCATGGTCTGGTCGCCCTTGACGTTGACGCCCGGCACCGGCTGGTAGGTATCGAACTGGGCGCCGAGCTTGGCGGTCTGGGCGGTGAACTTGTCGGAATCGGCCTGCGTCCACCAGTCGGTCAGCGCGCCGGTGCCGTCGTAATGGCGGCCCTGGTCGTCGAAGCCGTGGGTGATTTCATGGCCGATGACCGCGCCGATGCCGCCGTAATTGACCGCCATGTCGGCGTTCGGATCGAAGAACGGCGCCGCCAGGATGGCCGCCGGGAAGACGATCTCGTTGCGCGTCGGGATGTATTCGGCATTGACCGTCTGCGGTTCCATGCCCCAGTCGTTGGGATCGATCGGACCGTCGATCTGGCCGACGCGGTAGGCCCATTCGAAGGCCGAGGCGCGCTCGATATTGCCGTAGATGTCGTCGGCCTTGATGGTCAGGGCGCTGTAGTCGCGCCACTTGTCCTGGTAACCGACGCGGACGCCGAACATGCTGAGCTTGGTCAGGGCCTTGGCCTTGGTCTCGTCGCTCATCCACGCCACGTTCTGGATGCGCACCTTCATGGCGGCCAGCAGGTTGCCGATCAGGGCCTGCATCTTGGCCTTCGATTCCGGCGGGAAATAGCGGTCGGCATAGGCATGGCCCAGCGCATCGCCGAGATTGTCGTCGGCGGCGCCCACGGCGCGCTTCCACAGCGGACGCTGCTGGTCGACACCGTACAGCGTCTTCGAGCGGAAATCGAAGCGTGCATTGTAGAAGCGGTCCGACAGGTAGGACGAAGCCTGGTCGATGGTGTGGAAGGCTTCCCACGCCTTCAGCGTGTCGAGCGAGGTGTCGCCGTAGATCTTGGCGATCTTCGGGAAGGCGGTGTTCTGGGCCACGATCACCTTCTTGGCGCCGGAAACGCCGGCGCCGGCGAAGTAGGCGTCCCAGTCGAAGCCGGGCGCGTAGGTGTCGAGGTCCTTCAGCGCCATCGGGTTATAGGTCTTGGTGTCGTCGCGGCTTTCGATGCGCGTCCAGCTCACCCTGGCGATCTGGGTTTCCAGCGCCACGATGTCGTGCGCGTTCTTGGCCGGGTCGGCATAGCCGGCCAGGGTCAGCATGTCGGTGATGTAGGTCTCGTACGCCTTCAGCTTGTCGGCGTACTTGGCGTCGAGATAATAGTCGCGGTCGGGCAGGCCCAAACCGCCCTGGCCGGCCTGCAGCGCGTAGAAGCCGGGGTTCTTGGCGTCGTCGCTGACATAGATGCCGAAGAAGGCCGAACCGAAGTGGCCCGAGGTGGCGCCCATGTAACCGGCCATGGCGCTCTTGTCGGCGACCGCGGCGATGGCGGCCAGTTCCGGCTGCAGCGGCTTGGCGTCCAGCTGGTTCTTCAGGTCGTCATTCATTACCGACTTGTACATGTCGGCGATCTTCTGGTCGTCGCCGGTCAGGCCGGTCTTCGACGCCAGGTCGGTGACCAGCAGCTTTTCACGCAGTTCCGACAGGTCGGCCAGCTTGTTGAAGCTGCCGTAGCCCGGCTGGTCGCCGGGGATCTGCATGGCGGCCAGGGCCTTGCCGTTGGCGTACATGAAGAAGTCGTCGCCCGGCTTGACCGAGGTGTCCATGCCGGAGACGTCGAAGCCCCAGGTGCCGTAGGGCTTGGCCAGGGCCGCCATCTGGTCGGCGTCGCTGCCGCCGTCGGTGGCGTCGAACATCAGGGTATGGGCGGCATAGGGCTGCGGCACGTCGTGCGACACCACCTCGGCGGCGGCGTGGGAGGCGATAACGGCAGTCGCAAGGGCAAGAGCGGAGGTGAAGAGCGTCAGGCGGCGCATGCAATGTCTTTCCGGCACAGGGGATCGCGCGCTCAGGCGCCATCCCGGTGAAAACTGGTCCTCACCATGATACAGATTAACAGGTTTGTATCATGAAATTTTGTTCATCTTGGAACGATCGTCCGCAAGAGCGGGTTGCTCAGTCGCGGAAGATGCCCGCAAGGCGATCTTCTTTATCTTATACCTCCCCATCTTCGATGGGGAGGGGGACCATGAGCGCGGCCCGGACGGTTGGATCAACCGGAATGCGCGAAATGGTGGTGGGGCGTCTTGCTTAATCTTCACAGCGCCGCCATTTTCTGACCACACCGTCAAAAACGTGTAACCGTTTGCAAAAATATGACAATTCGCGCCTGGATTCCAGGCAAGAAAAAACCCGCCACGGGGGGATAACACCGGGCGGGTCTCTTGCTTGTATGAAAGAGCGTTTCCTCCCCGAAACGCCGGGAACTGACTTCACTCTGCGGGCGAAGTTCCGTTCTCTTGAGGCTGCTTAAAACAGGTTTTCGCACACCCTGTCAACAGCATTTTATGACGAAGCGTCAAAATTTTTCCGCTTTTTTACGCATGCGATAACATTTCTCGTGATGTTAGCGATATCACAGCGTTATTTTGACAGCGCTGTCAGTGACTTTCCACGATAGATTTCAAATGGTTGATCGCTTCAGCTCGCGGCAATGTGACCTGGCCGGGCCGGCCTTCGCGCCACTGTTTATTGTCACTTATTTGCATCGCCATTTCGCGGCCCAGGTCAAGGTCCTTGATGGTGACCGTGCCGTTGGCCAGTTCATCGCCGCCGATCATCACCGCCGCCGGGCTCATCCGCCGGTCGGCATATTTCATCTGCGCCTTCATGCCGGAGCGGCCGAGATAGACTTCCGCCGCCAAGCCGGCCGCGCGGATCTCCGCCGCCAGCCGGAAATAGTCGCCCATGTCGGCTTCGGAAAAGTTGATGATGACGATGGGACCGCGCACCGCACCTTGCGTCTCCGCCAGGGCCAGCGCCGCCGCCAGGCGCGACACGCCGAACGAAAAGCCGGTGGCCGGCGTCCGCTCGCCGGTGAAGCGCGCCACCAGGTCGTCATAGCGTCCGCCGCCGCCGACGCTGCCGAACCTGACCAGTTCCCCCTTGTCGTCGCGCGTTTCCAGCAGCAGTTCGGCCTCGAACACGGCGCCGGTGTAATATTCCAGCCCGCGCACAATCGACGGATCGAAGATCGCGCCGTCTTCCGACACGCCCATGGCCGTCAGCGCCGTCGAGATGCGCGACAGGTCTTCAAGCCCCGCCTGGCCTTCCGGCGAATTGGCCAGCACCTGGCCGAGACGATCCAGCACCTCGGCGCGCGAAGAAGCTCCTTGCGCCGCCGCCACGAAATCGAGCACCGGCTGGATGGCCGCATCGCTCAGTTCCGCGCCCTTGGTGAAGGCGCCGCTCTCGTCCTTGCGCCCCTTGCCGAGCAACAGGCGCACCCCGTCGAGCCCCAGCCGGTCGAGCTTGTCGATGGCGCGCAGAACGCCCATCTGCTGGCCGCTCTCCACCACGCCCAAACCGGTCAGCAGGCCGTTGAGCAGCTTGCGGTTGTTGATGCGCATCTGCGCCGGCACGCCCGCCGCCGCAAAACCGGCGACGCCCAGCGCCACCACCTCGGCGTCGGCCTCGGGCCGGTCCGAGCCGACCGTATCGGCGTCGCACTGCATGAATTCGCGCAGGCGGCCCGGCCCCGGCTTCTCGTTGCGCCACACCGGCCCGAAGGCGTAGCGGCGGAACGGCTTGGCCAGGGTCTCCCAGTTCTGCGCCGCGAAGCGGGCCAACGGCGCCGTCAGGTCGTAGCGCAGCGCCATCCACTGCCCATGACCTTCAGAATCTGGATCGTCCTGCAGCGCGAAGACGCCGACATTGGGCCGGTCCGAGTCGGGCAAAAACTTGCCCAGCGCATCGGCATATTCGAAGGCCGGCGTTTGCAGGGCCTCGAAGCCGAAGTCCTCGTAAACCTTCGAGACCGTCGCAATCAGGCGGCGTTCGATGGCGATCTCGCGGGCGCGTTTATCGGCAAAGCCGCGAGGGCTGCGGGCCTCGGGACGGAAGTCGGAAACGGAGGGTTTTTCAGGATTTTCGCTCATGTCCCGCGCTTAAACCATCGCGCCCCCGCCGACAACCCCGTTTGCACGCCCGGCCGCACCGCCCATAACCACACCACCCCTTTTCCTTCCCCGTTCACGGGGAAGGTGGCGGCAAAGCCGACGGAAGGGGGAAACGGCCGGGCCTCACGCTACACCCCCAGCCATGGTAATTTGACAACAGCGTCAAAAATCATGCCCGGCACGCCTGCCAGGCGAATAAAACCGTGTTATACCGACGGTGTCGGGCGTCAGCGGCACCAAAACCGCAACGCCTTCCAGGGAGGGCATATCCATGACCAGGCGCTCGCGGGCGATGGAGAGTTTTTCGCGTTTCCTCGTCGCCACCGCCGGCGCGCTGGCCGTGATGGGGGCGGTTGCCTTCATCTTCGCCTCGTTCGACGGCGGCCTCTGCTCCGGCAGCACCGGTTGCCGCCCCGGCGCCGTCCTGCATCGCTGAGCGCTCGTCCTTAACCCTTTGTTGGCCGGTCTTTTGCATAGTGCGTGGCGATAGTCTCCGACGGGAGCCCGCCGTGCCCATGACCCTGCGCCTGATCTTCGCGACCTCCGCCCTGCTCCTCGGCACGGCGGCCAGCGTCCATGCCGACGATGCGCCCGCCACCAGCGCCATCTCGCACGAGCCGTTCTACGCCGGCATCGTCAGCCACGCCCAGGGGCTGCTGGCGCAAAGCGACGCCTTCGCCACGGCGCCCGATCCGCGCTCCGGCCCGGATTTCGCCGCCTTCGCCGCCTCCGTCACCGCCCTGTCGGCCGATGACCTGAAGGGCCATTACGACCTGCGCGCCCGTGGCACCGACAACGACCTGAAATGCATCCTGATGGGCGTGTCGCGCGACCTGCCGCTCAAGCTCGACGCCGTCCGCAAAGCGCCGGCGGGCCCGGGCCTGACCGCCGCCTTCACCGCCCTGTCGCAGGATATCAGCGACAATATCGACGTCATCGTCACGCCCGAAACGGTCGAGTCCGGCCTCGACTGCGTCATCGAATTCGGCAAGGGCGCCTGATCCGGGCGCCGGGGCGCTTAAGCGGCGTCAAGCCGGATATTGACCCGCCGCCCCAAGGCAGTGGCGACATTGACCAACGCGTCCAGCGAGAATTTCGAAATCCGGCCGCGCAACAGGTCATTGATCCTGGGCTGGGTGACGCCGCAATGCACGGCAGCTTCGGCCTGGGTCCAGCCCCCGGCTGTAACAATATCCGCGATCTGCGCCATCAATTCGGAACGCACGCGCAGGTTCGCCGCCTCTTCCGGCGTGTCCGCCAGGGCGTCCCAGATGCTGGCAAAACCTTGCTCCTGTTCACTCATGTCCTGTCTCTCATCAAGTGTCCAAACCGCGTCTTTGCTATGTCGATATCCGGCTTGGCCGTTGTCTGGGTCTTCTTCTGGAAGGCGTGCAGGACATAAATCCTGTCCGCCAGCCTGGCCGTATAGATGACGCGATACGCGCCCGTATCGTCGCGGACACGGATTTCTTCCACGCCCTTGCCGACCGATGGCATCGGCTTGAAGTCGACAGGCTGGAGGCCGCGTTGCAATCGATCGAGCTGGTAGCCAGCGTCCTGCCTCGCCTCATCGGGAAATTCCCGCATGCGCTTCAGAGAGTCGCCGAGAAAATGAACCAGCTTCATAGTAAAATTATATCAGCTTTGATATAATTCTTCAATGGCCGCCCCGGATCATCTTCACCAGCGCGTCAGTGTTCAGCAACTGCGGCAGGATCACCGGCGCCGCGTTGCCGGGGCCGTAATAGACGTAGAGCGGCACGCCCGACCGGCCATAAAGCTTGAGGTAGTTGGAAATGTCGGCGTCCTGGTTGGTCCAGTCGCCGACCATGTAGACCGTGCCGGTGTCGCCCAAAGCCCTGGCCACGGCCGGCTGCGTCAGCACCAGTTTCTCGTTGACCTTGCAGGTGACGCACCACGCCGCCGTCAGGTCGACCAGGACCGGCTTGCCCTGTTCGCGCAAGGCCGCCAGCGTGTCCGGACTGAAATCGCGGTGCGGCAGCAGGCCCGACGGCATCGACTGCATCTTCGAGGCCGCCGGCTGGAAGGCGGCGGCGGCGCACAGCACGACGCCCAGGACCAGCAGGCCGGGCTTCAGCCACGTCTTCAGCAGCGGTGGCCGCGCCGGCAGCCGGCCGGCGAAGACCAGGGTGGCTGTAATGACGGCCAAGGCCAGCACCAGCAGGACCAGCCCGCCCGCCTGGACCTGCTGGGCGAACACCCACACCAGCCAAAGGGCCGCCAGGTACATCAGCACGCTGAGACCGTGCTTCAGCCGGTCCATCCACACGCCCGGCCGGGGCAGGCGCGACGCCACCGCCGGCACCAGGGTGATCAGGAAGGTCAGGGCCACGAACGGCAGGGCGAAACCGAGGCCAAGCGCCAGGAAGATGGCGAACGAGATGACCCCGCCCTGGGCCAGGGCCACGCCGATGGCGGTGGCCATGAAGGGCGCGGTGCAGGGCGCGGCCACCACCACGGCCAGCACCCCGGTCATGAAGGCCGATGCCAGCGGCCGGTTTTGATCCAATATGCCCGCGCCGAAACCCTGCAGCGACGAACCAATTTCGAAAAAGCCCGACATGTTGAGCGCCACCAGCAGCATGACCAGGGCCAGCCCTGCCGTCACAAAAGGCGATTGCAGCTGGAAGCCCCAGCCGAGCGCCGCCCCTGCCCCTTGCGCCAGTTGCAGCACCAGGGCCAGCACGACGAAGCTGATCACCGCCCCGCCGCCATAGACCAGCGATTCGGTCTGCGCCGCTTTTGTCTCGTGGCCGGCGCGCGACAGGCTGAGCAGCTTCATCGACAGCACTGGAAAGACGCACGGCATCAGGTTGAGGATCAGGCCGCCGATGAAGGCGAACAGCACGGCCAGCGCGATACCGCCGAACGAGGTGTCGGCCTTTCCCGCCGGCGCCGCGCCCAGGCCATGGACGCCGGGGGCCAGGGCGGCGCGATCGAGCGCGACCGCGTAGCTGCGCCCGTCGCCCATCCGCAGCACGCCGCTCAAGGCGCCGTCGGGCAGGGTGGTGTCGGCCGCCTTGACGCGCAAGGCAAAGCCGTTGGTGCCGAGGTCGAGCGCCTGCGGATCGCCCGGCGCGAACAGGTCATCCTGTTCGGGGAAGAAATAGGCGCCCTGGGGCTGGCCCAGCTTGCCATCGGGAAAACCCAGTTCGACCTGGCCGTCCTTGAGATCGATCGTCGCCGCCACCGGGGCTGCGGCCGGCAGGGCGGCCATGGCCTTGGCGATCGTGTCGGCGTCGGGGCCGGGCGCGGCCGGGCCCACCTTCAGGGTCACGCCGACGTCGAGGCTTTCGGGGATGCATACGTCCTTGCAGACCAGGAAATCGACGTGCGCCTTGATGGGCAAGGCGTCACCGGCCGCGAACGTACCGCCATCATGCAGGGTGATGACGGCGATGGTCCGTTCGTCGTAGCCATAGCTGGTCAGGCCCAGGGTCGGCAGGATCTTCGGCGTCGGCCACTGGACCTTGCTCACCGTCACGCCGTCGGGCAGGTTCCACTTGAAGGTGGCGGGCAAGCCGGCGTCGCCCGGATTGGTCCAGTAGGTATGCCAGCCGGGCGTGGCGGTATAGTCGAGCGCGATGACCGCGTCGCCGCCCTGCGGTACGCTCAGGGACTGCGCGATCAGCCGCGCCGTGATATGGTTGGACGTGCCGTCGGAGGCTTCAGCGGCCGAAGCGCCGAAAACCGCCAGAACCACGAACAGAAACCGGAAAATCGCCGAACGCACGCATCACCTGCCTGGATATGTAACGGTGGCTGTTGTGGCGCGGACAGCCGTCCCCGGCAAGGGGATTCTTGGGTTTTGCCCGCGGCGTCCGGTCACAATGTCGGCGCGTTCCCGCTCTCCGCCTTCGGTTGGCGCACCGGCAGGCCCTGGCTGGTCACCGCGTGGTAGACGATCATGAAGACAAACAGGACGATGGCGATATAAGGGCTGACGAACCCGCCCAGCAGCGCCGCCAGGCTATAGGCGCCGACGCCGACGAACGGCCGGCTGACCTGGGCCTCGAACAGGCCTTCGGGCACCTCGGGCTTCACCAGTTCCGGATGTTTGGCCAGATAGGGAAAGATCGGAATCCACGCCGCCGACATCAGGCCGCACACCACGGCGTAAAGCACCACCGCCGTCTTTTCATTGACCATGTCGCCGGCGCGGAAGGCGTCGGCCATCACCACCGCGGGGAACGGGATCAGGACGGTGGCGCCCAGGCCCAGCAGGTTGAGGAAGTTGAGCTTGAGGTCGACCTTGGCCAGGCAGCGGAAGATGGCGTGGTGGTTGAGCCAGATGATGCCGGCGTAGCAGAACGCCATGACATAGGCGAGATAGGCCGGCCAGGCCTTGAGCAGGTCGGAGGCCAGTTGCCCCGGCGCCGGGCTGGGACGGTGGATTTCCAGAACCAGCAGGGTCAGGGTAATGGCGAAGACGCCGTCGCTCAGGGCTTCGGCGCGATGGCAGCTATCGAGATTGCGCGATGTACCCGTCATGGCCCACCTGTTTCCGTGGGCGCAACATAACTGCGTTCTTTGGTAAAGTAAAAACCCGGATCGGCTTCCCACAGCCATATCATATTGTGCGCGACGGATTCATTTGGTTTAGCCTGAGGCTGGACGAACAAGCTCAATGCACACTGGCTTATGTCCGGATTGATGGGGACGCGGCGTTCTGCCGCGTCCATCAATACTACTTGAACCGCTTCTGCAATTGATCGCCAGCCACCACGAGAGTGAAACCTCCGGCGACAACATTTTTGATCAGGCCCAGATCCGTCTCAGAGAGCCAGCGCCACTGAATGGGCGTGACGACATTCCAGATCCAGACGAACAGCAGGATAAGCAGGGCCACAAAGAAGGCGGCCAGTGCCGTAAGGATAAGCCACTCCAGTGACCTGACAAGCCTGCTTTGCTGCGCATCCGAACGCACGGCGTGATGTACCGGCTTTCGAAAACTGATTTTCTGAAGTTTCTTTTGCAGCGCGGTATAGACGCGGCCCACTGCACGGCCGATTTTAAGCGACATAACGTCACCTCCTCGGTTAAGAGCCGAGGCTTGACAGCAGCGCTCCGGAGATTAAGCTCTCCGTGTCGGTTGAGACGTTTCTGTCAGCCTCGGCTGGTTGGAAAATCTCAGCACAAGGACCGTTGGAGGCGCTACAACGTTTCCAACGGTCTTTCTATACCGAGAGCTAATATAAGAAGACTCTTCTTGAGCAGAGTCAACAAAACTGATTTTCTCGCGTCAACGGTAAATGGTTAACAATAATTTAATTTTATCGTAAACTTATACTTATTAAAATAACCGGCGCAATTTTTTCTTAAGAAATGATTCTTTTTTGATTTTATAAAAAATAGAAAATCGAAAGCTTTGAATCAAAATACTCATGTATTATTGTATGAAGAAAATGTGTCATCTCATTTATCTTCGCAATCCACACGCGCTGCACGCCAACTTTCCATTAATGGTTAATCTTGATTTGCCACAATTCTGGCAAATATATTGCGCCGCAGTATCTTTTTTTGACGGTCAATTCAACTATGCAATCGTTTTCTTGGCTTGGCTCACGAGGTCATCTGCTTAAAGGTAAAAAAATTCTTAATACCGATGATAGAATCGATTTTGAGGATCAAACCCGACGTCCAATCGTCTCAATCAAAAATTGTTGATCGATGATCCGGAGTCGTGGGTATACGGACGATATTCGCCTTACAAATCCAGGTTCAGCTTCCGGGCCAGCGACAGGATCTCGTTGCGCAAGCTCCCGTTCGACGACGACATCAGCTTGAAGATGGCCTTGGACGCCGCGTCCCGGTCGCACGACAGGATCATGCGCTTGACCTGGCCCAGGCCCGCCGGCGGCATGCTGAGCCGGTTGAAGCCGAGCGCGATCAGCACGAAGGCTTCCAGCGGCCGGCCGGCGATTTCGCCGCATACCGAAACCGGCGTACCCGACTCCTCCGCCGCCTTCTGGATCGCCGCCAACGCGCGCAGCAAAGGCGGCGACAGCGGGTCGTAGCGCTCGTTCATCTTGGGGTTGGTGCGGTCGGCGGCGAAGAGGTACTGCGTCAGGTCGTTGGTGCCGACGCTGGCGAAATCGACCAGCGGCAGCAGGGCGTCGAGGTGCCACAAAAGCGACGGACATTCGATCATGGCGCCGACACGCAGCAGCGACGGCAGCGGCCGGCCGCGCCGCTTGGCCCACGAACATTCGATATCGACCAGTTCGCGCGCCTGGCGGAACTCGTCGATCGAGGCCACCATCGGGAACATGATGCGCAACTCGCGGCCGCGCGCCGCGATCAGCAGCGCCCTGAGCTGCATGCGCAGCAGGGCCGGCCGGTCCAGGCCCATGCGAATGGCGCGCCAGCCGAGCGCCGGGTTTTCCTCGCGCTCCATTTCCATGTAGGGCAGGATCTTGTCGCCGCCCAGGTCGAGCGTGCGGAAGATAACCGGCCGGTCGCCGGCGCCGTCCATGATGCGTTCGTAAAGCTCGGTCTGGCGCTTCAGGCGCGGCAGGTCTTCCGACACCATGAACTGGAATTCGGTGCGGAACAGGCCGATGCCCTCGGCCCCCGTCTCGTTCATGATGTCGATGTCGAATTCCAGCCCGGCGTTCATCAGCAGGGTGACCCGGCTGCCGTCCCTGGTGATGGCAGGCCTGTCCTTGATGCGGCTGAACTCGGCGCGGCGCTGGGCCCTGACGTCGAGGCGCGCCATGGCGGCGGCGGTGATGTCGGGGCGCGGGCGCAGGTAGGCCTCGCCGGTTTCGCCGTCGACAATGACCGGATCGCCCTGATTGACGCGGTCGCGCAAGGACTGCAGCCGGCCGACGCAGGGGATTTGCAGGGCGCGCGCCACGATGGCGGCGTGGGCCGACGACGAGCCCTCCTCCAGCAAAATACCTTTCAGCCGCGTCCGGTCGTATTCGAGCAGGTCGGCGGGGCCGAGGTCGCGTGCCACCAGGATCGAATCCTCGGGGATGGCGCGGCTCGACGTATTCTTGCCGGCCAGCACGCGCAGCAACCGGTTGGCCAGGTCTTCGAGGTCGTGCAGCCGCTCGCGCATATAGGCGTCACGCGCGGTGTTCAGACGGGCGCGCTGTTCGTACCTGACGCGTTCGACGGCGGCCTCGGCGGTCAGGCCGTTCCTGACGGCGTCGGTCAGGTTGCGCACCCAGCCGCGGTCGTGGGCGAACATGCGGTAGGTTTCGAGCACGTCGAAGGTCGGGCCGGCCAGGCCGTGCTGGCCCTCGAACATCTCGTCGATCTGTTCGCGCAGGCGATCGATGGCGACGTGCAGGCGCTTTTCCTCGGCGGTGACGTCGTCGCTCAGCAGGTGCTCCGGGGTCACCGGCACGTCGTGCAGGATGACGACGCCCAGCGCGATGCCGTCGGCGAAGACCGAACCCTTCAGCCGCTCGGGCTTGGAGGGCGACAGCTCGATATCCTTCAGTTCCTCGTTGCCGACCAGCTCGCCCGCCGTGACGATCTCGGCCAGCACCATCGAAATGATCTGCAGGTCCTCGACCTCGTCGTCCTCGTAACGCCGGGCGGCCTTGTTCTGCACCACCAGCACGCCGATGGTGCGGCCGCCGCGCAGGAGCGGCACGCCAAGGAAGGAGCGGTAAGGGTCTTCGCCGGTTTCCGGCCGGTAGGAGAAGCTCGGGTGGTCCGGCGCGTCCATCAGGTTGAGCGGCGCCCCGGCGCGGGCCACCTCGCCGACCAGGCCTTCGGACAATCGCATGCGCGTCTTGTGGACGGCGTCGGCGTTGAGGCCTTCGGTGGCGAACAGTTCCAGCTCTTCGGAAGCGCGGCGCAGATAGATCGAGCAGACTTCGGCGATCATCGAATTGGCGATGATGCGCACCACGGTATCGAGGCGCACCTGGGCGGACTGCGCCTCTTCCATGGTCTCGCGAATCTGCCGCAGCAGGCCGCGCTGGCCGCGTATCGCGCCGGTTTTCACCAGGTCGTCCCCTTCAATTCCGCGCCCGTCATCCATGGCCCTCAGTGTGCGGCGCTTTTGCCGGGCTGTCTAGCGATGTGGCTTGCGCCAAGGCAAGTCACGAAAGGGTTATAATCACAATGATTTAACAGTTGGATACATTTGTAATGCTCAGTCGCCGCAGGGCTCGCACCAACGGGTGCGGCGGGCGGGCGGCCATGCCTCGGACTGGGGCCTCGGAGGGGCGGCTGATTGGAAGGTGTGGGGATGTGAAAGCAAGAAACCCCTCCACCATCCGCCTTCGCTCCACTTCGTTTCGCTCGCCGGACGGTCCCCCTCCCCAGCAAAGCTGGAGAGGTGCAGGAAAAGCAGCCCTCACCTTTCTTGAACCTCCCCAGCTTCGCTGGGGAGGGGGACCATGAGCGCAGCGTAGGCGGCCGGAGCAACCTGAATGCGCGAAATGGTGGAGGGGTTTCTTGCTTCCCTTGTTTCCTTCCCCTTCCATCAGATTCGCGTGAAATCCCGCCCTCCCCTCGACAAAGGCGCGAGAGAGTCCTAGTCTCCGCTCCAGTCTCAGCGTAAGCCGCAAATTTCATCACAATCAAGGGGTTACAACCATGGCCATCACCCGCCAGGTCATCACGTCGCTGCAACGCGACGGTACCGATATGCTGGGCACCAAGTCTTTGGCGGTCAAGATCGCCGACGAAAGCATCGTCTCGGGATCGCTGCTCACCGTCGAAAGCAACCATTTCTGCGTGCTGAAGTCGCGCGGCGCCGTGCTCGACGTCTACGAGACCGGCCAGTACGCCCTGACCACCCCCGACAAGCCGATCCTGGGCTCGATCGCGCAAGGGTTTTTCGGCGGCGCCTCGCCGTGGGTCTATGAAGTGATCTATGTCAACCGCTCGAAGCTGCTGGTGCGCAGCTCGGGCGTGGCGACCTCGGCGGAAATGGCCGAAATGGCCTACCAGGTCGACTACTACATCCACGTCGACACCAAGGAAGCCGCGCTTGACCTGATCACCCACCTGCCCTTCAACGGCTCGATCATCAATACCGACGAGGTCGCCGAATATGCCGGCCCGGCCATCGAGCAGTCGATCAACCAGATCGTCCAGGTGACCAAGATGGAGAACGTCAACGAGCACATCAACGAAATCCGCGAGTCGGTGAAGAACCACCTGACCGACTTCCTGCGCACCTACGGCATCATGCTCAACGACCTGAAGGTGCTGATCCTGCCCAAGGACGAGCGCATGCGCGAACTGATCTCGCTGCAGGCCCTGGGCCTGACGCCGATCGAGGCCATCCGCTACTACCTGGCCCTGCGCATGGCCGAAAAGGGCCTGGTGTCGGCGCCCAATGCCGCCGTCGGCCAGCCCTACAATATCGGTTTGCAGCCGACCGGGCTTTATCCGTTGAGCGGCGATACCGGCGCGAAATAATGGCCCCGAACAGTACAAATATGGGTGGGTTTTACGACGTCGGGGCGATGCAGAAGATCGCCATCAACCTGTTCTACGGTTGGGGCTACAACTTCTACCGCAAGGAAAACCAGCTGCGCGCCGACGACCAGCTGGTCAGGGCGCGCGCCGGCGAACTGCTGGGCCAGGCCGCGGCATCGCTGGTCGTGGCGGAAAGCGATTACCGCCGCGAGCACCTGCCGCCGCCGACGCGCGACAAGCCGCGCCCGGATGCCGAGGCCATGGCCAATGCCCAGGCGCTGGAGCGGCTGGGGCGCGATCTTTCGGCGCTGAAGGGCCGGCTGGCCGCCCTGCCCGTGCCGGAAAACGACCGCATGATGCAGCGGTATCGTAACGAAGCCGAGACCCTGGCGGCGCTGGTGACGGTCGACGAGCAACTGATCGGCCAGGCCGAGATGCTGCGCGTGGCGCTTCAGGATAAGGATGGCGAGGCCGTGCTGGCGGAGATGGCGCTGCTGCAGGAAGGGCTGGCGGCGATTGGCGAGACCCTGCGCCAGCGGGCGGCAGCTTTGGGGCCGAGGGGGTAGACCTTAATTGGATGATACCGGATCGTCTCCCCATTTATGGGGGGCTATCGCATCTGGAAATGCGAGACTCCATTTTCTTTAACCTCTCCCCTTTCAAGGGGAGAAAATGCCGCAGAGCGGCAGGTGAGGAGTTCTTGCCGGCAGTGGGATCGACCCCTCATCCGTGCCGGGGGCGCCTAGCCCTCCGGGCCACCTTCTCCCCTTGAAAGGGGAGAAGTGAGTAGTCTGGCTACCCCCCGAAACTGGCGATCAACCGCAGTCCCAGCACCACCGCCGTCTTGATGTCGCGGCGGCCGGAGGGATGCAGGATGACCTGTACATCCGGTTGCAGGTTCAGGTTCGGCGTCACCGCCAGCATGACATAGGCTTCGTAATTGCGCTCGTACGGCGCCGTGTCGCCGGCAGCGCGGCGATAATCGCCGCCGAAATGCGCTTCCGACACGCTGAGGCCGGCGCTGTCACTATCGCGGCCCGGGAAGATATGGTCGCGAACCAGGGTCAGTTCGGCGCTGCGGTCGACCGGCATCAGATGGCCGTCGGCCGTGCCCAGCCGTGCCAGGACCGACAGATGGTCGTTCAGGGGAACGCCGACATGGGCATAGGTGCCGCTCCTGCGGCCCACGCCCGTGCCGTCGAGGCGCGGCGTCGCCACCGTATCGGCCCAGTGACCGAGCTTGACATAGCCGCCGCCGACATCGTGCTCGCCCTCGGCGATCAGGAAAGCACCTTCGTCCGAGGCCAGGTGGACGCCGATGAAGGCGTCGGTATGGCCGGGTTCGCCGGGCACCGCGTCGAAGACGGCGGCGCGCACGGTCCAGTCTTTCGCGACCTGCCATTCGCCGATGGCGCCGAGCGCCGAGATCGGCGAGATCGACACGCCGGCCTGGGCCATGTCGGCGCCCATGTGGCGCGACAGGTTGATGAAATCGCCGCCCGGCGTTTGTACGTCGAAATGGGCGTTGAGATCCATCAGGCCGGCCGACAGCGCCACCGGGCCGGACTGCCTGGCGACATAGGCCTGGAACAGGCGCGTGCCCGGCGGGCCGTCATTGTTGGAAACGCCCTGAAAATCGCCGCTATAGTTGGCAGAAAAACCGCCGCCGCCATCGATGAGGATATCGGCGCCGGCCGACCAGCCATCCGCCCCCTGCCAGCGGGCGCCAAGGTCGAGATCGCTGATGACGTGGCCGCCGGTGCGAATGCCGCCCGCACTGTTGTCCAGCGCATCGACGGTCAGGACGGCGCTCGGCGTGAAGCTCTTGTCTTGCGCCTGCGCCATGGCCGGCGCGCACAGCAGCAGCGCCAACAGCGCCGGATACAGCGGTTTCAGGCTCATGCCGCCTGCAGGGCCCTGACGAAGCGGGTCACTTCGTCGCGCAGGTCGCCGGCCTGGGCCTGGAGCTGGCCGGACAGCGACATCAGCTGCGCCGAAGCCGCGCCGGTCGATTCCGCCGCCCGGCCGACGCCGTAGATGTTTTCGGTGACCTGGCCGGTGCCATCCGCCGCGCGGGCGGCATTACCGGCGATTTCCTCGGTGGCGGCGCCCTGCTGTTCGACGGCGGCGGCGATGGCGGTCGAGATGGTGCGAACATTATCGACCGTGCCGACGATCTTTTCGATCGAGACGACGGTGCGCCGGGTGGCGTTCTGAATTTCGGCGACCTTTTCGCCGATGTCGTGCGTGGCCCTGGCCGTCTGGTTGGCCAACGCCTTGACCTCGGAGGCGACGAC
>FTIZ01752022.1_pt1 | contig 31339 bp, 17 predicted proteins | sample 1658381 | NCBI WGS metagenome assembly FTIZ01 (sample SAMEA3914822, study PRJEB12502) | metagenome | biome: forest; material: soil | place: USA | collected 2012-03-12 | depth 0.1 m
ACCTTGTCGGTGCCCTCGTTGGCATTCTCCACCACGACATCGCCGGCATTGTCGACGAAATAGGCGTCGTTGCCCGCGCCGCCGGCCAGGGTATCCGCCCCCAGGCCGCCGTTGAGGATATTGCCGGCCGAGTTACCGGTCAGCACGTTGGCCAGTTCGTTGCCCGTGGCGTTGATGCCGGCCGTGCCCGTCAAGGTCAGGTTCTCGACATTGGCGCCCAGGTGGTAGGAGATCGAGGCCATGACGGTATCCACCCCACCGTCGTCGACACCGGCCACCGTCTGCTCGGACACCACGTCGCCGGCATTGTCCACCACATAGGTGTCGTTGCCGGCGCCGCCGAACATGACATCCGCACCCGTGCCACCGTCCAAAAGGTTGTTGCCGCTGTTACCGATCAGGACATTGTTGAACGCATTACCGGTGGCGCTGATATCGCCTGTGCCGGTCAGGGTGATGTTTTCGGCATAGTCGCCGAAATCCGCGATGGAATAGCTGAAGGACGACTGGGCGGTATCGATGCCGGCGCTATAGGCTTCGTGAATACGGTCTCCGGGGTTGTTGATGATGTAGGTATCGTCGCCGAGACCGCCCCAAAGGTCATCGTCACCAGACGTCCCTGCCATCACATCGGCACCATCCGTGCCGAACAAGGTACGCCCCGGCAGGGTCATGCCGTCAAAATTATCGCGCGTCAGGTCGGCCAGGTTGACGTGCTGCAAGGTGATCAGCGTCGTCGTGCCGAGTTGCACCAGAACGTCGGCGCCCGACTGGACCAGGTTCATGTCGCCGTAAAGAAATGGATTGCCGAGATAATACTGCATGGCGAACAGCATCGGCGTCAGCTTGAGGACGTCGCCGGATGGCCCGCCCTGGAAATCGGTGATCGTCACGTCCCAGGCGTTGCTGCCGGGGCTGGTTTGCGGCGTAAAGACATCCCGGCCGGCGCCACCGGTCATGACGATGCCGCTGGCAAAATCAAAGGTGAAGCTGTCATCGCCGTCGCCGAGATCGACGTGCACACCCGAAGCATGCGTCACGACCACGTCGTCTCCGCTTCCGCCGTCGACCACGCCGCCCTTGCCGACCGTGATAATATCCTTGCCTGCGCCGCCGTTATAGTGATCGCTGCCATTCAGGTCGTAGAGGACGTCATCACCGTCACCGCCGTTCAGCGTGTCGTTGCCAGGTCCGCCATTGATGGTGTCGTTGCCGCCGCCGCCATTGATGACATCGTCCGTCATGTCGCCGGTGATGAGCTGTGCCTGGTCATCGCCGCCCGCCGCCAAAAGGAAGGTATGGACTTCGTGATGGCCGGGATCGCCAAAGGTGATGGCAAAGCCACCGCCGGCGATACTGTCAACAGTAAAGCTCTGAGCCGACGACGCAATGTCCACCTGGCCTCCATGGGCCGTGCCATCGGCGTTGTAGAGCTGGGCGAAGGTGTTGCCTGGATAATCGACATTGGACCAGACGACAACGAAACCGCCGTCCCCCGTCGACGCCACGCCCACAGGGCCGTGTCGCCCGGTGGCGATGTGGATTTCAGCGCCCGTGGGTGTGCCCGTCCTGTCGACAATGACGATGCCGAGGGCATCGTCGGACGTCGCGTTGGCACCGAGCGAGTAGACCGCGGCGATGTTGCCGTTGCCCAGAACAGCGGCGCCATCGAGCATCTGCTGGTCGGTCCGGGAGACATTGATCTCGACTTCACCGGTTTGTGCGACGCCGGAAGCATTGTAGGTCCGCATATAGACATCGCTGTCCTGCGTGCCGGCGACATTGTTGCCGTTCTGCTCGCTTGTCCAGACAACCGTGAAACCGCCGTCCGGCAGGGCCAGGACATGGGTTTGGAACTGCTCCTGGAAGGTCGTGGTATTGGCCAGGAATTCATCCGTCAACGGCGCACCCGCGCTGTCAAAGACCCTGGCATGGACGTCGACATAGGAACTGCCGTCCGCGTCTTCGGCAAGCCAGCTGACGACATAGCCACCGCCGGCAAGACGCGTGATGGTGGGGGTGAACGCTATGCCGGCCGCCTCGTTGGCCTGGGCCTCCGCTCCGACCGGGGCGCCGGTGGCGTCGAACCTCTGGACGTGGATCGTGTAGCCCTGGTCCCAGGCCTGGAGATAGCTGCCGTCGGCAAAGGTCGCTACGGAAACGGCAGAATAGGAAATCGCGGTGTAATCGGGTTGAATGCCCAGGTCTGTTTTGGGGCCGACCGGTTGCCCCTGGGCGTCATAGCGTTGGGAATAGGTGTCATGGATGTCGGTGAAGAAGTCGTGATAGGCGGTGATGACGAGATAATCGCCATCGGCGCCCATGATGACTCGCGTCGTGAACTCGGTGTGCGGCCCCGGATTGAAATCGACAGGAGTCGGCGTGTCGAAATAGATGGTCATTGTGAATCCCCCCTTATTATTCAGAACAAGCTACAGCATAGACCCGGCAGCGGCAAGACGCGCACTTCCGGCCGTGCCTTGCGATCACACACCCAGGCGTTCGGCGACGATGGCTTTCCAGTAGGCGATGCCGGCGGGAATGACCGCGTCATTGAAATCGTAGGTCGGGCTGTGGATCATGCAGCTGTCGGGCCGTCCGCCCTGGCCCAGCCAGACATAGGCGCCTGGCCGCGCTTCCAGCATAAAGGCGAAGTCCTCGCCGGCCATCGAGGGCGGCGTCTGGCCGGCGACATTGTCGGCGCCGACCGCACGCGCCGCCGCCCTGGCCGCATGGCTGGCGCCCTCCGCGTCGTTGATCGTGGCAGGGAAGCAGCGGCGATAGGTCACCTCGGCGGTAACGCCCAGGCCCGTGCCGACGCTTTCGGCAATCTCCGTCATGCGGCGTTCGGCCAGGTCGCGCACCTCCGGCGTGAAGCAGCGCACCGTGCCGCGCAGGTCCGCGCTTTCGGGGATGACATTGTCGGCGCTGCCGGCGTGGAACTGGGTGACGGAGACGACAAGCGCGTCCTGCGGGGCGGCGTTGCGGCTGGCGATCGATTGCAGGGCGGTGACGATGTGCGCCGCCGCGACGATCGGATCGGTGGCCAGGTGGGGCGCCGCGGCATGGCCTCCCCTGGCGCTGACGGCAATGCGGAAGAAATCGACCGACGCCATGACCGGACCGGCCGAGACACCGATCTGGCCCGCCGGCATCTGCGGCCAGTTGTGCAGGCCGTAAACCTCCTGAATGGCGAAGCGATCGAGCATGCCCTCCTCGACCATGACCTTGCCGCCACCCAGGGCCTCTTCGGCGGGCTGGAAGATGAAGACGACGGTGCCCCGGAAATCGGGGTCGGCGGCCAGGCTTTGGGCGGCGCCCAGCAGCATGGCGGTATGGCCGTCGTGGCCGCAGGCATGCATGCGGCCTGCCGAGGTGGAGGCGTGGGCGAAGCGGTTCATCTCCTGCATCGGCAGGGCATCCATGTCGGCGCGCAGGCCGATGACGCGTCCCGGCCCATGACGGCCGTTGAGGACGCCGACGACGCCGGTCCTGGCCAGGCCTTCGTGGGTTTCGATACCGAAATCGCGCAGTTTTCCGGCGACAAAGCGCGCGGTCTGGACTTCCTCGAAGCCAAGTTCGGGACGAGCATGCAGGTGCCGCCGCCACAGGGCGACCTCGTCCATATCCAGGGCATCGGCCATGATCGTCTCCGGTTTGGAAAGCCGATCATAGGCCGGGCCGGAAGCCGATGTCAAAAAGCCGGCGGCGATTGTTGAATGGGGCCGCGATCTGTGGCACGCCATCCTGAACGGAGGCTGTCATGCGCTTGGGAACTGTTATGGGATTGGCCGTGGTCATGCTGGCGCCGGCCGTTCGGGCGCAGGACGCGCCGGTTGTCTATACCCTGGCGCCAGGGCCTTCGCTTGACACTTCGCTCAAGCTGGCCCAGGCCGCACTCGGCGCCTGCCAGGCCAGGGGCTTCGCCGCCAGCGCCAGCGTCGTCGACAGCGCCGGACGCGTGAAGGTGACGCTGCGGGCCGACGGCGCCCCGAAGCCGCCGGTGGCCTCAGCCCTGAAGGCCGCCACCGCCGCTGCTTTCGATGCGCCGGGTTCGGTGCTGGAGCCGCGCAGCCGGACGGACGCGGCCTTCGCCACCGAAATGGACGCGCACAAGGATATCTACAACGATCATCCCGGTTCGCTCCCGCTGCACAGCGACGGCCGGGTCTTCGGCGGGCTGGCGGTGGCCGACGTGCCGCATGACGTTGCCGACGCCTGCGCCCGCGCGGCGCTCGATGCCGTCGCGCCGGAGCTGAAATAATGAACGATGTGCCATGGCGGCCGGACGCGGTCATCGCTCTGGCGGAAAAGGCCGGTGACTGGCAACTGGCCAACCTGACCACGACGCCAGGCACGGCCTGGAGCGAGGACTCGACCACGCCAACCTCATGGGAACAGGGTGTTTTGTTCGTCGGGCTGATGGCGCTGGCCGAACGCAGCCATAGGCCCGAGTTCCGCGAGGCTGTGCTGGCGCGCAGTTGCCTCACCGGTTGGCAGCCCGGCCCGCGCCCCTATCATGCCGACGAATATGTGATCGCTTCGTCATACCTTTGGAGCCACCGTCATGGCGCCGGCGACGCGGCCATCGCGCCGACGCGCGCCCGGCTCGACGCCATCCTGGCCGTGCCATCCACCGCCAGTCTTGATTTCTCCACGCCCGATTGCCAGGACCGCTGGTGCTGGTGCGATGCCCTGTTCATGGCCCCGCCGGTATGGCTGGAGATGGCCAAGGCAACGGGCGAAGCGAAATACGCCGATTTCGCCAGGGCCGAATTCCGTGCCACCGCCGACTACCTCTATGACCCGGCCGAAAGCCTGTTCTATCGCGACAGCCGCTTCTTTGCGCAACGCGATGACAAGGGCCGCAAGCTGTTCTGGTCGCGCGGCAATGGTTGGGTGTTCGCCAGTCTGGCCCGCATTCTGCCGCTGCTTCAGGCGAACGATCCGGACCGGGCTTGGTATGTAGACCTGTTCAGGGCCATGGCTACCCGTCTGAAGACGCTGCAAAAGCCGGACGGCTACTGGCCGCCGTCGCTGCTCGGTGACGCCGAGGCCAGCCCGCCGGAAACCAGCGGCACCGGCTTTCATACCTTTGCTTTTGCCTGGGGGATCAAGGTGGGCCTGCTCGACCGCGCCGCTTACGAACCGGCGGTTCGCAAGGGCTGGGCGGCGCTGGTCCGGGCGCTGCATCCCGACGGCAAGCTCGGCTACGTCCAGCCGGTCGGCTACCAGCCCGAGCAGGTCGGCTATGATAACACGCAGTTCTTCGGCGTCGGCGCCTTCCTGCTGGCGGCGATGGCGGTGGCTGATCTCGACCTGGCGGTGACACCATGACCGTCAGTACAGGCCACAGCGAACCCCTGGGCGCCAGCCTGACACAGGAAGGCACCAACTTCGCCGTCTACTCCGAACATGCGACCCATGTCGAGGTCTGCATGTTCGACGGCGGCGGGCGCGAAATCCGCCATCTCCTGCCCGGCCGGACGGGGCCGGTCTTTCACGGCCATGTCGCCGGGGTCAAGGCCGGTGCGCGCTATGGCCTGCGCGTGCATGGCCCCGATGCGCCCGAAGACGGCCATCGCTTCGACGCGAAAAAATGGTTGCTCGACCCCTATGCGCTCGAAGTCGACCGCGCTTTCCTGCTGATGCACGAAATGTTTTCCGGCGATAGTGCCAAGGTGATGCCACGCGCCGTGGTCTGCGCGCCCGAACCGGCGAAGGTGACCGTCAACGTGCCGTGGAGCGAGACGGTTATCTACGAACTGCACGTGCGCGGCTTTACCAAGCTTATGCCCGATGTGCCCGAAGTCCTCCGCGGCACCTTTGCCGGCCTGGCCCACCCCGCCGCGATCGCCCATCTGAAATCCTTAAGCATCACCACCGTCGAACTGTTGCCATGCATGGCGTGGATCGACGAGCCGCATTTGAAGCGCAAAGGGCTGACCAATTACTGGGGCTACAATCCCATTGCCTGGCGCGCGCCTGATCCGCGCCTGGCGCCAGGCGGCTGGGCCGAGGTGCGCGCCGCCGTCGCAGCGCTGGCCGAAGCTGGCATCGAGGTCGTTCTCGACGTCGTCTACAACCACTCCGGCGAAGGCGACGAACTGGGGCCGACGGTATCCCTGCGCGGCATCGACAACGCCACCTATTATCGCCTGCGCGAGGACGACCGGTCGCTCTATGTCAACGACGCCGGCACCGGCAACATCCTCAATTGCGACCATCCGGCCGTCATACGGCTGGTGATGGACAGCCTGCGCGCCTGGCGGACATACGGCGGCGTGGCGGGCTTCCGCTTCGACCTGGCCACGACGCTCGGCCGCACGCGCCAGGGCTTCGACCGTCATGCCGCGCTTTTGGCGGCTATCCGGCAAGATCCGGTGCTGCGCGATCTCAAGCTGATCGCCGAACCGTGGGACATAGGACCGGGCGGGTATCAAGTGGGTGGCTTCGACGCGCCGTGGGCCGAATGGAACGACCAGTACCGCGATACGATGCGCCGCTTCTGGCGCGGCGACAGCGTGAGCCTGGGGGACCTGGCGCGGCGGTTGTCGGCATCACAGGATATCTTCAATGACCGGCCGGGCTGGTCGAGCATCAATTTCATCACGGCGCACGATGGCTTCACCCTGCGCGATCTCGTCAGTTTCGAGACCAAGCACAACGAAGCCAACGGCGAGCAAAACCGCGACGGCACGGAACAGAATTTCTCCTGGGTGAGCGGCGACCCCGCCCGCGACCAGCGCAATCTGCTGGCGACCCTGTTTGTGTCGCGCGGCACGCCGATGATCGCGCAAGGCGCCGAAACCGGCCAATCGCAGTCCGGCAACAACAACGCCTATTGCCAGGACAACGCAACGAGCTGGCTCGACTGGGCAGCCCAGGACAAGCCCCTGACGGCGTTCTGCGGAAAGCTCATCGCGGCACGGCGCGAACATCCGGCCTTGCGTGGCGGTTTCCTCAACGGCGAGACCGGCGAACGCAGCTTCTATCCGGACGTGGCATGGTCGGGCGCCGACGGGAGGCCGCTCGATGCCGGCGCCTGGGACGATCCGCATGGCGAGACGCTGGTCGCCGCCCTGTGCGACGGCGCTGACCGGGTCTGCGTCATCCTACATAGCGGGCCGGGTGGTGTCGAGACGCGCCTGCCCGATGGCGCCTGGACGGTCCTGATCGATACCGCTGATGACGGGCGCGGCGAGACGGTGGCCGGCACCATGGCCGTAGCGGCGCGGTCGGTCGTCATCCTCGCCTTCGATCCACGCCGCCGGACCGGTGTCAGCGATGAAACGCTCGACCGCCTCGCCGCCGCCGCCGGCATCGAGCCCGAGTGGTGGACCATCGATGGCGTCCGCCATGAAGTTTCACGCGACACCAGGCTGCATATCCTGAAAGCGCTCGGCCTGCCCGCCGAAAGCCAGGACGAGGCGCGGCACAGCTTATTCCGCCTGGCCGAGGCTCACGACCGCGAGCCCTTGCCCCGCGCACATGTGCATCATGGCGACGGACCGGTAATCGTTCCATTGCGTACGGCGATTGGCTCTCCCCCGCCACGGACTCGCGTCGAGCTTTACAGCGACGATCTGGGCCGACGCCTGTTCGATGTCACAGACCTCGTATCGCGCCGGGTGATGGCGCGCGACGGGCGGCCGTGTCTGTCCTACGACCTCAACCTGGGTCCCTTGCCGGTGGGCCGATATACCCTGCGGCGTGAGGATGACGGCGATCATTGTCTCCTCACCGTAGCCCCCGCGCGGGCATGGCGGCCGGAAAACGAAAGCCAGCTCTACGGCATAACGGCGCAGCTTTATGCCGCCCGGCGAAACGGCGACGGCGGCATCGGCGATTTCACCACCCTGGCGGAAATGATGGAACGGTCGGGCCAGGCCGGCGCGCGCCTGGTTGGCATCAATCCCCTGCACGCCCTGTTCCCGCAGGACCGCGACCGCGCCAGCCCTTATTATCCTTCGGATCGCCGTTTCCTTGACCCGATCTATCTCGATACCGGCGAAAGCCATGACGACGGCCTCACCATCGACTATCCGGCCGTGTGGGCGCGGAAGGAGAAAGTGCTGCGTGTCCGCTACGAACAGGAAAAAAACGATCCCGACCTGGCGCGTTTCATCGCCGAGGGCGATCGCGACCTGCATGCTTTCGCCCGTTTCCAAGCCGGTGAAGGCAGTCCCCATTTCCAGGCCTACCTGCAATGGCTGTGCGACCGGCAACTCGCGAAAGCGGTCGCGCGTGGCCAGGTAGCCGGCGTCGGGCTTTATCGCGATCTCGCCATCGGCGCGGCGCCCGGCGGCGCCGAGGCGGCGGCGCTGGATTACCGGATGGCCAAAGACGTCTCGCTCGGTGCCCCGCCCGATCCGTTTTCGCGCGATGGCCAGGTATGGGGTATCCCGCCGTTCTCGCCGTTGGCGCTCAGCCGCGACGGCTATCAAGAAATATCGGCCATCTACCGCGCCAATATGCGCCACGCCCAGGCGCTCAGGATCGACCACGCCATCGGCCTGATGCGCCAGTTCTGGGTGCCCGACGGCGCTGCCGGCAGCGAAGGCGCCTATGTCCGCTTTCCGTTCGACGACCTGCTGGGCCAACTGAAGCTGGAAAGCGTCCGCGCCCGCTGCCTGATCGTCGGCGAGGACCTCGGCACCGTGCCCGAAGGCTTCCGCGAGCGCATGCATGAGGCCGGCATCCTGAGCTACAAGGTGATGCCGTTCGAACGCGAGGGCCTAGGTTTCCGCCCGCCGGAAAGCTATCCTGCCGACAGCCTGGCCTGCGCCTCGACCCACGACCTGCCGCCGCTCAAGGGCTGGTGGGAAGGCAGCGAGATCGCCGAGCGGCGAGCCCTGGGCCTCGACGTCGCCGACGATGCCGAAATTGTGCGGCAAAAGGAAAAAGCCGAATTGCTGGTCGCCTTGAAAGCCGCCGGCGTGCTGGACGACGGTGACCCCGACGACCCCTTGACGGTTGAGATCGCGGCGGCGGTCCATGCCTTCATCGCGAAAACGCCAGCCATGCTGACTATGGTTCAGCTAGAAGACCTCGCGGAGGCCTTCGTGCCGGTCAACCTGCCCGGCACCGACCGCGAACGGCCCAACTGGCGGCATCGCCTGCCGGAAACGCTGGACGCTGTGTTTGAAAGCGATTGGGCGAAGGCGCTGCTTCAAGCAATCAGCGAAGCGCGCTGATCCCAACCCTCGACGTCTCCCCTCGCCCCGTGCAACGGGGAGAGGACGAGAGGCGAACCTTCAGGTGAAGCCGATCGGGTGAGGGGCTAATGCGGTTGATATCTGGCCCCTCACCCGGTCGCTTTCACTATGTTCAGCTCCCGTCCTCTCCCCGTTGCACGGGGCGAGGGTAAGAAGCTCGTTGTAGTACATTTCGCACTTGCGATAGGGCCGCGACGGTGCCAAACCATGACTTTGTTTTTGTGTATCAAGGGGCGGCATCCGTCATGGCCGATGAAATCACCGAACTGAGGACCGATCTCGGCGCCCTGTCGCCGGCGGCCCTGGCCGAAGGCATCGAGGACGCGCTGATCTATCGCATTGGCAAGGACCGCCGCGCCGCCCGGCCGCGCGACTGGCTGACCGCCACGGTGCTGACCATCCGTGACCGGATCATCGACAAGTGGATGGCCTCGACCCGCGCCGCCCACGCCGCCGGCGCCAAGCGCGTCTATTACCTGTCGCTCGAATTCCTCATCGGCCGCCTGTTGCGCGATGCCTTGTCGAACCTCGGCGTCATGGAGCCCGTACGCGAGGCCCTGCAATTGCTCGAGGTCGATCTCGATATCATCCGCGAACTGGAACCCGACGCGGCGCTCGGCAATGGCGGCCTCGGCCGGCTGGCGGCCTGCTTCATGGAAAGCCTGGCCTCGCTGGAACTGCCGGCCTATGGCTACGGCATCCGCTACGTCAACGGCATGTTCCGCCAGCGCATCGACGACGGCTGGCAGGTCGAACTGCCGGAAACCTGGCTGGAATATGGCAATCCGTGGGAGTTCGAACGCCAGGAAAGCTGCTACAAGATCTCCTTCGGCGGCGAGGTCGTGGCCGACGAGGCCGCCCTGCCGAAATGGGCGCACGGCGAGCAGGTTATCGCCGTGGCGGTCGATACACCGGTCGTGGGCTGGCGCGGCAAGCGCGTCAACACCCTGCGCCTGTGGACTGCCCACGCCATCGATCCGATCCGCCTCGACGCCTTCAATGCCGGCGACCACATCGGCGCCCTGGCCGACAAGGCGCGCGCCGAAAGCCTGACCCGCGTCCTCTACCCCGCCGATTCGTCGCCGGCCGGCCAGGAACTGCGCCTGCGCCAGGAGTACTTCTTCTCGTCGGCGTCATTGCAGGATATCCTGCGCCGCCACTTGCAATATTTCGGCGATATCCGCACCCTGCCCGACAAGGCGGCGATCCAGCTCAACGACACCCACCCGGCCGTGTCGGTGGCCGAGATGATGCGCCTGCTCATCGACGTGCACAACCTGGCCTTCGACGAGGCATGGGACATCACCCAGCGCACCATCAGCTACACCAACCATACCCTGCTGCCCGAAGCGCTGGAATCGTGGCCGCTGCCGCTGTTCGAACGCCTGCTGCCGCGCCATATGCAACTTGTCTACGCCATCAATGCCCGCCTGCTGAAGAAGGCCGGCAAGATGGCGCCCGGCGACGACGCCTTCATTGCCGCGGTATCGCTGATCGACGAGCACGGCGAACGCCGCGTGCGCATGGCCAACCTGGCCTTCGCCGGTTCGCACAGCGTCAACGGCGTGGCCGCCCTGCATACCGACCTGATGCGCAAGACGGTATTCAAGGACCTGCACCGCCTCTTCCCCGAGCGTATCAACAACAAGACCAACGGCATCACCCCGCGCCGATGGCTGCAGCAGTGCAATCCCGGCCTCACCGGTTTGGTGCGCGAGGCGATCGGCGACGCCTTCCTCGACGACGCCGAAGCCCTGGGCAAGCTCAACGCCTTCGCCACCGACGCGACGTTCCAGGCCAGGTTCGCCGCCGTCAAGCGCGCCAACAAGGCCGCCTTGAGCGAATACCTGCGCAGGACCATGGGTGTGCGCACCGATCCCGACGCCCTGTTCGACGTCCAGATCAAGCGCATCCACGAATACAAACGGCAACTGATGAACATCCTGGAAGCCGTGGCGCTGTACGACCAGATCCGCCTGCATCCGGAAAAGGACTGGGTGCCGCGCGTCAAGATCTTCGCCGGCAAGGCGGCGTCCAGTTATCATCGCGCCAAGCAGATCATCAAGCTGGCCAACGATGTGGCCCGGCGCATCAATGCCGATCCGGCGGTCGGCGACCTGCTGAAGGTCGTGTTCGTTCCCAATTACAACGTCTCGCTGGCCGAACTGATCGTGCCGGCGGCGGACCTCAGCGAACAGATTTCGACGGCGGGACTGGAAGCGTCAGGCACCGGCAACATGAAGTTCGCCCTCAACGGCGCGCTCACCATCGGCACGCTCGACGGCGCCAATATCGAGATCAAGGACTGCGTCGGCGACGACAACATCTTCATCTTCGGCATGACCGCCGACGAAGTGGCCGCCCGCCGCGCCGCCGGTTACGAACCGCAAGGTTCCATCGACGCCTCGCCGGCGCTGGCCCAGGCGCTCTCCGCCATCGAGACCGGCGTGTTTTCTCCCGACGATCCGCATCGTTACAGCGACCTCGTCGCCGACCTGCGCCATTCCGACTGGTTCATGGTGTGCGCCGACTTCGAGGCCTACCGTTCAAAACAACGTGACATCGACGCGGCGTGGACGGCATCTTCGGACTGGACGATGCGGGCTATTCATAATACTGCCAATATGGGTTGGTTTTCCTCCGACCGAACGATCCGTGAATACGCGGCCGATATTTGGGGTATGATTTGACACCAGCCCGCAGCGAATTGGACGCCCTGACCGACGGTCTTCACGACGATCCCTTTCGCCTGCTGGGCGTCCACCACATCGACAAATCCTGGATCGCCCGCACGTTATTGCCGGGCGCGGAGACGGTCGAAGCCTTCACCGCCAAGGGCAAGTCCCTGGGCTTTTTGCAGGCCATCGGCAATGGCCTGTTCGAAGGCCCGGTCAAGCTGACCAAAGCCCAGCCGCTGACCTATCGTGCCCAGGCTGGCGGCGCGGAATGGCTGGTCACCGATCCCTACAGCTTCGGGCCGGTGCTGGGGCCGATCGACGACTACCTGATGAACGAGGGCAGCCACAAGCGCCTGTTCGACGTGCTGGGCGCCCACGCCATAGAACACGAAGGCTATCCCGGCATGCATTTCGCCGTCTGGGCGCCCAATGCCAGGCGCGTGGCGGTGGTCGGCGACTTCAACGACTGGGACGGTCGTCGCCACGGCATGCGCCGGCGCCTGGATACCGGCGTGTGGGAAATCTTCCTGCCCAATATAGGCCCGGGCCGCGCCTACAAATACGAAATCACCGGCCCGGACGGCGTCCGGCTGCCGCAGAAGGCCGACCCCCTCGCCTACCGCTCCGAGATGCGCCCGGCCACCGCCTCGGTGACGCCGGTGTCCTCCGGCCATGCCTGGGGCGACGCCGCCCATCTCGATTTCTGGGCATCGGCCGATGCGCGGCGCCAGCCGGTCAGCATCTACGAGGTTCATGCGGGCTCGTGGCGGCGCGACGGCGCCGGCGATTTCCTCACCTGGGACCAGTTGGCCGAACAGTTGATCCCCTACGTCCTCGACATGGGTTTCACCCATATCGAGCTGATGCCGGTTTCCGAACATCCGCTCGACGCCTCGTGGGGCTATCAGACGACCGGGCTTTACGCCCCGTCGGCCCGCTTCGGCGATCCCGCCGGCCTGGCGCGCTTCGTCGATGGCGCCCACCAGGCGGGGATTGGCGTCATCCTCGATTGGGTGCCGGCGCATTTCCCCATGGACGCCCACGGCCTGGCGCAATTCGACGGCACGCACCTGTACGAACACGCCGATCCGCGGCTCGGCTTCCATCCCGACTGGACGACGGCGATCTACAATTTCAGCCGCCGCGAAGTGTCGTCCTTCCTGGTCAACAACGCCCTCTATTGGGCCGAGCGCTTCCATATCGACGGCCTGCGCGTCGATGCCGTGGCCTCGATGCTGTATCGCGACTATTCACGAAAAGAAGGCGAATGGCTGCCCAACGACCAGGGCGGACGCGAGAACTGGGAGGCGGTCGAATTCCTGCGCCGCGTCAATGACGACCTGCATCGCGAACATCCGCGCGTCGTCACCATCGCCGAGGAATCGACGTCGTGGCCGGGCGTGTCGCAGCCACCATCCTCGGGCGGGCTCGGTTTCAATTTCAAATGGAACATGGGCTTCATGAACGACAGCCTGCGCTATATGCAGCGCGAGCCGATCCATCGTTCCTGGCACCACAACGACATCACCTTCGGCCTGACCTACGCCTTCTCGGAAAACTTCGTGCTGCCGATCAGCCATGACGAGGTCGTCCACGGCAAGGGCACCCTGCTCAGCAAGATGTCGGGTGACGACTGGCAGAAGTTTGCGTCCTTGCGCGCCTATTACGGCCTGATGTGGGGCTATCCCGGCAAGAAGCTGCTGTTCATGGGCCAGGAATTCGCCCAGCGCCGCGAATGGAGCGAGGCGCGCAGCCTGGACTGGGACCTTCTGGGCGCCGGCCAGCACGCCAGCATGCGTGACTGGGTGCGCGACCTCAACCACCTTTACAGCTCGCGCCCGGCCCTGCACCAGCGCGACTGCGAGGGCAACGGCTTCGAATGGCTGATCGTCGACGACAGCCGCAATTCCGTCTTCGCCTGGGTACGCTGGGCCGATGAGGCCGCGCCGATCGCCGTCGTCGTCAATATGAGCGGCCAGATGTTGTCCGGCTATCGCCTGCCCCTGCCGCGCAACGGACGCTGGCGCGAGGCGCTCAATTCCGATGCAAACGTTTACGGCGGCGCTGGAAACGGTAATATGGGCGGCTGCACGGCGGAAGACGGCGGCGCGGCCATCACCATCCCGGCCCTGTCTGCATTGTTTTTTGAATACGACCCGGCCTGAAGGCCGGGCGAAAAAATCCAAGGAGGGAAGTCCCCATGAGCGTATCCAGCACCCGGCCCCTGGCCCGCGACACCATGGCCTACGTCCTGGCCGGAGGGCGCGGCTCGCGCCTCAACGAACTGACCGACATCCGCGCCAAGCCGGCGGTCTATTTCGGCGGCAAGGCGCGCATCATCGATTTCTCGCTTAGCAACGCCCTCAATTCCGGCATCCGCCGTTTCGGCGTGGCGACGCAGTACAAGGCGCACTCGCTGATCCGCCACCTGCAATATGCCTGGAACTTCTTCCGCCCGGAACGGAACGAAAGCTTCGACATCCTGCCGGCGTCGCAACGTGTTTCCGAGACCCAGTGGTACGAAGGCACCGCCGACGCCGTCTTCCAGAACATCGACATCATCGAGGCCCACGGCCCTGAATACATGCTGATCCTGGCCGGCGACCACATCTACAAGATGGATTTCGAGCTGATGCTGCGCCAGCATTGCGACCGCAATGCCGACGTTACCATCGGCTGCATGGAAGTGCCGCGCGCCCAGGCCACGGCCTTCGGCGTCATGGCGGTCGACGAAAGCGACCAGATCACCGCCTTCGTCGAAAAGCCGGCCGATCCGCCCGCCATGCCGGGCAAGCCGGACGTCTCCCTCGTCTCGATGGGCATCTATGTCTTCAAGACCAAATTCCTGATCGAGCAGCTCAAGGCCGACGCCGCCAACCCCAGTTCCAGCCGCGACTTCGGCAAGGATATCATTCCGCACCTGGTCCAGCACGGCAAGGCGGTGGCGCACCGCTTCTCGCAATCCTGCGTGCGCGCCCCGCGCGAGCCGGAAGCCTACTGGCGCGACGTCGGCACGGTCGACGCCTACTGGGAGGCCAATATGGACCTGACCCAGCCGACGCCCCATTTCGACCTTTATGACCGGGAATGGCCGATCTGGACCTTCCAGGAAATGACGCCGCCAGCCAAGTTCGTCCACGATACCGACGGCCGCCGCGGCATGGCGGTATCGTCGCTGGTCTCGGGTGGCTGCATTATCTCGGGCGCGGCCGTGCACAACAGTCTGATTTCAAGCAATGTCCACGTCCATTCCTACGCCGAACTACACGAGGCGGTGGTGCTGCCGCGTTGCGTCATCAACGAGAAGGCCCGGTTACGCAAGGTGGTCATCGACCGCGGCGTCGTCATCCCCGAAGGCCTGGTGGTCGGCGAGGACCCCGAGCTCGATGCCGCCCGCTTCCGCCGCACCGCCAGCGGCGTGTGCCTGATCACCCAAAGCATGATCGACAATCTGGGGTAAGGCTATGAACAGCGCATTTGTCACTTATCTCACCTCTCCCCTTTCAAGGGGAGAGGACGAGAGGCGAGCAAGGCGAAGCCGATCGGGTGAGGGGTCTCGCCACCGATGGAATGCCCCCTCATCCGGCGCTACGCGCCACCTTCTCCCCTTAAAAGGGGAGAAGTGGAGGTGAACGTCCTCTCCGTTGCCTCCGAAGCCTATCCCGTCATCAAGACCGGCGGGCTGGCCGATGTCGCCGGGGCCCTGCCGGGCGCCCTGGCGCCGCACGGCGTCGTCATGACCACCCTGCTGCCGGCCTATCCCGTCGTGAAGACCAGGCTCGGCGAGGGCGAAACCGTCCACGCCTGGAAAAGCCTGCTGGGCGTCGAAGCCCACCTGACACGCCACGACCATGCAGGCCAGGCGTGGCTGCTGCTCGACGCTCCAACGCTCTATGACCGCCAAGGCGGCCCCTATACCGACGCCAAGGGCAAGGACTGGCCCGACAACTGGCGTCGCTTCGCTGCCCTGGGTCTCGCCGCCTGCGAACTCGCCGGCGGGGCTTGCAAGACTGTCACGCCCGACCTGGTCCATGCCCATGACTGGCAGGCGGCCATGGCGACGGTGTATATGCGCTATGCCGAAGGCCGCGCTGCCGCGGTGCCGAGCGTCCTGACCATCCACAACCTCGCCTTCCAGGGCCGCTTCGGCGGCGAAATCTTCGGCCAGCTTGGCCTGCCCGACGCCGCCTGGACCATGGAAGGCGTCGAATACTGGGACGATGTCAGCTTCCTGAAAGGCGCCCTGCTGGCGGCGACACGCATCACCACCGTGTCGCCGACCTATGCCGAGGAAATCCGCACGCCCGACTTCGGCATGGGCCTGGAAGGCATTATCCAGCTACGCGGCGACCACGTCTCCGGCGTCGTCAACGGCATCGACACCGACGTCTGGAACCCGGCCGCCGACGCCGCCCTGCCCGCCGCCTATTCGGCGGCGTCGCTGTCGGCGCGCAAGGCCAGCAGGAAAGCCGTCGAGAAAGCCCTGGGTCTCAAACCCGGCAAGGGGCCGCTGTTCTGCGTCGTCAGCCGCCTGACGGGGCAAAAAGGCATCGATGTGCTGGCCGACCTGTTCGACGATGTCGTCGCCATGGGCGTGCGCCTGGCCATTCTCGGCGCCGGCGACCCGGCGGTCGAGGACAAGGTGAAAGCCGGCGCCGCCCGCCATCCCGGAAAAATCGGCGTACACATCGGCTACGACGAAGCCTTCTCGCACCTGCTGCAGGGTGGCTCGGACGGCATCCTCATCCCGTCGCGCTTCGAACCCTGCGGACTGACCCAGCTTTACGGCCTGCGCTATGGCTGCGTACCCATCGTGGCGCGCACCGGCGGCCTTGCCGATACCGTGATCGACGCCAATACAGCCGCGCTCAAGGCCGGCGTGGCCACCGGATTCCAGTTCGCCGGCGTCACCCACGACAACCTCCGCCACGCGATACGACGCGCCGTTGATATTTTTGCCGACAGGTCCGTATGGACGAAGATGCAGAAATGCGGCATGAGGTGCGACGTTTCGTGGACCGGCAGCGGCGAGGCCTATGCCGGACTTTACAAATCCCTCGTGAAATCAGACCGATAGAAGGACGACTGCCATGGCCCTGCTCCCCAAAACCGGCGTCAAGCCCAACAGCTATGGCTATGAGACCAACGCGGTCGTGGCGCCGACCGGCTTCCGCGAATACGATGCGCGCTGGCTGTTCGGCAATGACCTCAACTATCTCGGCGTCCAGGCGCTGGGTCTCGGCCTCGGCACCTATTTCCATGAGATCGGCGTCACGCCGCGCGTCGTGGTGGGCCACGATTTCCGCAGCTACTCGATCAACATCAAGAACGCCCTGATGCTGGGCCTGATGCAGGCCGGCTGCGAAGTGCTCGACATCGGCCTGGCCCTGTCGCCGATTGCCTATTTCGCCCAGTTCGACCTGGAAGCCGCCTGCGTCGCCATGGTGACCGCCTCGCACAATGAAAACGGCTGGACCGGCGTCAAGATGGGCTCGAAGGCGCCCCTGACCTTCGGCCCCGAGGAAATCGGCCGCCTGAAGGAGATCGTGCTTGGCGGCCAGGGCGTTGAGCGCCCCGGCGGCAGCGTCAAGATGATAGAAGGCGTGCAGGACCGCTACATGGCCGACATCTCGGCCAAGGTGCAGTTGAAGCGCAAGCTGAAGGTGGTGTGCGCCTGCGGCAACGGCACGGCCGGGGCCTTTGCACCGCAAGTGCTGCGCGCCATGGGCGCCGAGGTCATCGAGATGGACACCGACCTCGACAATACCTTCCCCAAATACAACCCCAACCCCGAAGACCATCACATGCTGATGGAAATGGCCAAAGAAGTGAAGGCGACGGGCGCCGACCTGGCGCTCGGCTTCGACGGCGACGGTGATCGTTGTGGGGTGGTCGACGACAAGGGCGAGGAAATCTTCGCCGACAAGATCGGCCTGATGCTGGCGCGTGATCTTTCCGAGCAGTACAAGGACGCGACCTTCGTGGTCGACGTCAAGTCGACCGGCCTCTACGCCACCGACGACATCCTGAAAAAGAACGGCGCCACCACCGTCTACTGGAAGACCGGCCACTCCTACATCAAGCGCAAGACGTCGGAACTGAAGGCGCTGGCCGGCTTCGAGAAGTCGGGCCACTTCTTCTTCAACGCGCCGCTCGGCCGCGGCTATGACGACGGCCTGGTGGCGGCGTCGTGGATCCTGGCCATGCTTGACCGCAACGGCGACAAGAAGCTTAGCGAACTGAAGGACGCCCTGCCGGTGGCCTATACGAGCCTGACCATGAGCCCGCATTGCGGCGACGAGGTCAAGTACGACGTGCTGGCGAAAATCGTCAAGGAATACGAGGACCTGGGCAAATCGGGCGGCGAAATCCTCGGCCGCAAGATCAAGGAAGTGATCACCGTCAACGGGGCGCGCGTCCACCTGGACGACGGCTCGTGGGTGCTGGTCCGCGCCTCGTCGAACAAGCCGGAACTGGTGGTCGTGGTCGAAAGCCTGCGTTCGGAAGACGACATGCGCGACCTGTTCCGCAAGGAGGTCAAGCCGCGCCTGGCCAAATATCCCGAAATCGGCAAGTACAATCAGGAAATCTGAGGTTTTTGCGCTATCCTTTTCCTTCCCCGTTTACGGGGAAGGGGGACCGCGAAGCGGTGGAAGGGGAAAGGACGGCGGAATTCCCCCTTCCGTCGCGTCGCTTCACTCCGCGCCACCTTCCCCGTAAACGGGGAAGGAAAATTGGGAATTGACCGACACCTACGAACCTACGAACCTACGAAATATGGATATGCGGCTGGGCCATTTCCGGATGGGCCACCAGCATCATTTCCTGCTGCGACAGCGCATTGGCCGCGCCGATCAGCGCCGGATAGGCGTGGGTGATGATGCGCGACGGCACGCCCTGGACCATGGCGGACATCGGCGGCTTGTTTTCCATGCGGGCGCGGAAACGGGCGGCGTCGAGGTGCTTCATGACCTTGGGCGCGATGCCGCCGGCGATGAAGACGCCCGAGGTCGCGCCGTGCGACAGCACGAAATCACCGGCCACGCCGGCCATGATGTCCCAGAAGGTCATGACCGTATCGAGACACCCCGCCTCGCCGTCAACATCGGTGATCTCGGCGGCACTCAAGGCTCGCGGCACTTCCCCGCGCACCTCGCAGATGGCTTCGTAGAGATTGACCAACCCGTTGCCCGACAGGATATGCTCGACCGTCACCCGGCCGAACTTGCGCCGCATCGCCGCGTCGATCGCCAGTTCGAAATCGCCGACCGGCGAGAAGGCGACATGGCCGCTTTCGGTCGACAGACAGACCGCGCCGGCGGGACTGTCGATCAGCACCGACGCGCCGAAACCGGTCCCTGCCCCCATGACGGCATAGACGTCGCCATAGCCCGAATTGGCGCCGCCAATGGTGAAGGTATCGGCCGGCCCGAGGTGCGGCAAGCCATAGGCCAGGGCGGCATAGTCGTTGATCAGCTTGACGACGGGCGCTCCGGTCTTGTGGCGCAGCGCGCTTTCGCGCACCACCCAGTCAAGATTGGTGAAGCGGATTTCGCCTTCGCGCACCGGCCCGGCCACGGCCAGGATGGCGAAGTCGAGACGCGGCATCTCGCCGACCTTTTCGAAATAGCCGTCGAGCGCGGCGTAGAAATCGTCGAAACGCGCGCAGGCCAGCGAATGACAATGTTCCAGCTCGGTGTCTTCGCCGAAGACGCGGGCGATGGCGAAACGGGCATTGGTGCCGCCGATATCGCCGACCAGGCCGATCAGGGCATTCGAGGGACGAAACATCATGGGCGCGGTCCTGTAAGCGTTTCCAGCCATTGTTTCCGCGCAGGTTTTGTGCGGCTTTTGTGACAGTCTAATCCCATATCGCCGCCCATGACAATCACATATGCGTCGAAGGCACAGGCGGCGGCCTTTGCGTCGGGATGCCGCGGAATTCACATGACAAAGCCGGCTTTCCCGCTACACTCGCGCCGAAACCCGGCCCTATACCCGCCGCCGGAGGGGGATAAGCATGCTACGTATCGAAAACCTGACCCACGTTTACGCAAACGGGGTGCGCGCCCTCGACGGCGTCAATCTCGACCTGCCCAAGGGCATGTTCGGCCTGCTGGGCCCCAACGGCGCCGGCAAGTCGAGCCTGATGCGCTGCATCGCCACCTTGCAGACGCCATCGTCGGGCAGCATCCGCTTCGGCGATGTCGACGTCATCGCCCAGCCCGAAAAATTGCGCGAATCCCTGGGCTACCTGCCGCAGGATTTCGGCGTCTATCCGCGCATATCGGCCTATGCCATGCTCGACCACCTGGCGGTGCTGAAAGGCCTGTCGAACGGCAAGGAGCGTAACGATACGGTGTGCAGCCTGCTGGAGCAGGTCAATCTGTGGAACGTGCGCAACAAGGCGCTGGCCGGCTTTTCCGGCGGCATGCGCCAGCGCTTCGGCATCGCCCAGGCGCTGCTGGGCAATCCCAGACTGATCATCGTCGACGAACCGACCGCAGGCCTCGACCCCGAGGAACGCAATCGCTTCCTCAACCTTTTGGCCGGCATCGGCGACGACGTCGTTGTCATCCTGTCGACCCACATCGTCGAGGATGTCGCCGATCTCTGCCCCAGGATGGCGATCCTGGCCGCCGGCCAGATCCAGCTCGAAGGCGCGCCGGGTGAGCTGGTCGCCTCGCTGAAAGGCCGCGTGTGGAAAAAGACCATCGAGCGCGACCAGCTCGACGCCTACAAGGCGAAGTACACCCTGATCTCGCAACGCCTGTTCGCCGGCAAGACCGTCATCCATATCGCCGCCGACAGCGATCCCGGCGATGGCTTCGAAAATGTCGCCGGCAGCCTCGAAGACCTCTATTTCATGACCATCCACGGCAAGAAGGCGGCCTGACCATGTGGGCATCCGTCGCCGGTTTCGAGCTGAACTACCAGCTCAAGAGTCCCACCTTCTGGGTCTCGTTCATCATTTTCCTGCTGCTCGGCTTCGCCATGATCGCGGCGCCGCAGATCAGCATCATCGCCGGCGCCAATGTCCACAAGAACGCGCCGATCGTCATCATCGTCGCCCTGTCGGTGCTGACCACCTTCTTCATGTTCGTGACGACGGCGTTCGGCGCCAACCTGGTCATCCGCGACCAGGAGACCGCCTTCGGGCCGCTGCTCTACACCACGCGCATGAACACCTCGGACTATATCTTCGGCCGCACGCTCGGCGCTTTCCTGGTCTGCGCCCTGTGCCTGCTCAGCGTGCTGCTCGGCATCATGGTGGGCAGCCTGATGCCGTGGCTCGACAAGGATACGCTCGGGCCGTTCAACATCGCCTTCTATGCCTGGCCGTTTTTCCTGATCGCCCTGCCGTCGGTGCTGTTCATGGTGGCGGTGTTCTCGTCTGCCGCGACACTGACCAAATCGATGATGGGCAGCTACCTCACGGCCGTCGCCCTGCTGGTCATCTATCTCGGCCTGTCCACCCTGTCCGGCAGAAGCGAGATGGCGCGCCACGTCTATGCCTGGCTCGATCCGTTCGGCGGCGGCGCCATCGGCGAGGTGACGCGCTACTGGACGGCGGACGAAAGCAACTCAAAACTGCCGCCGTTTACCGGCGTCATCCTCTATAACCGCCTCCTTTATGTCGCCATCGGCATCGGCCTTGTCTTCCTCACCCGCTTCCTGCTGCGCTTCGACAGCGTCGGCACCAAGCTGTCCAAGGCGCAAAAGCTGCAGAAAAAGGCGGAGGCCGCGGCCAGGGCCCCGATCGCCCCGGCGCGCACCGCCACGCCCAGCTTCGGCGCGGCCACGGCGCTGGCGACCCTGGTCAAACGCACGCGCTTCGAAGCCGCCCAGGTCTTCACCGGCCCGGTCTATGCCATCCTGATGCTGCTGGCGGTCGCCCTCACCGTGCTGATGACCTTCAGCGCCAACCAGATCTACGGCACCGCCATCTATCCGGTGACGCGCGTCATGGTGTCGCCGCAGATCAGCGCCGGCTTCCTGTTCTTCGCCATGATCGTCGCCATCTTCTATTCCGGCGAACTGGTGTGGCGCGAACGCGGCCGCCGCATCCACGAAATCATCGACGCCACCGCCATTCCCAACTGGGCCTTCGTCGTCCCCAAGGCGGCCGCCCTGATGATCGTGCTGTTCTCGACCCTGCTGTTCTCGGTCGTCGCCGATGTCGGCGTGCAGTTGTTCAAGGGCTACAGCCACTTCGAGTTCGGCAAGTATCTCCTGTGGTACGTCCTGCCGTTCACGCTCAGCCTCAGCCTGACCGCCGTGCTGGCGATCTTCGTCCAGGCCCTGTCGCCCAACAAGTTCGTCGGCTGGGCCGTCATGGTGCTGTGGGTGATCTTCCAGATCGTCGCCGGCGTGCTCGGCTTCGACCACCACCTCTATCTCTACGGCGGCGGCCCGCAGATGCCGACATCGGACATGAACGGCCTCGGCCAGTTCTGGATCGGCTGGCTGGTGTTCAGGCTCTACTGGGCGGCCTTCGCCGTCATGCTGCTGGTCATCGCCCACCTGCTGTGGCGGCGCGGCGTGGTGTCGAACCTGTCGGCGCGCCTGGCCCTCGTCCCCGCCCGGCTGAAAAGCGGCGCCGGCGCCATCTTCGCCGTGGCGCTGGTGGCTTTCGTCGCGCTGGGTGGCTTCATCTTCTACAACACCAACATCCTCAACAAGTACTACACCAAGCAGCAGGTCGAGCAGAACGAGGTCAAGTTCGAAAAGACCTTCACGCCGGTGACCGGGCTGGCCGTGCCCAGCATCACGCACGTCACGCTGAAGGTCGACCTCTATCCGCACCAGCTGCGCCTGGTCTCGGCCGGCAGCTACGTGCTCGAAAACAAGACGGCGGCGCCGATTTCCGAGGTCTACCTGACCGCGCCGTTCGAACTGAAATTCAAGACCCTGACCATCGACGGCGCGCACCTGGCCAAGGATTATCCGGAATTCGCCGTCAAGCACTTCGTCTTCGACCGTCCGATGCAACCGGGCGAAACGCGCACCCTCGCCTTCCAGGCGTCGCAGGCCCAGCAGGGCTTCGGCAATGACGGCATCACCACGCGCCTGGTCGACAACGGCACCTTCCTCAACAATGTCGAGGTCTCGCCGCGGCTGGGCATCCCCGACGCCCAGGAAATGAGCGACAAGGCGCTGCGCCGCAAATACAAGCTGCCGCCGCTCAAGCGCATGAACGCGCTCGACGACGCCAATGCCGACAACCGCAACTATATCGGCGCCGACTGGACCACCTCGGACATCACCGTCTCGACCGTGGCCGACCAGACGCCGATCGCCCCCGGTTATCGTGTTTCGGACACGACGACGGCCGGCCGGCGCACGGCGCGCTTCGTCTCCGATGTGCCGATTCTCGACTTCTTCTCGATCCAGTCGGCGCATTACCAGGAAAAGCACCTGATGCACGACGGCATCGACCTGGCCGTCTATTACGATGCCCAGCATCCCTACAATGTCGACCGCATGCTGCACGCCATGGCGTCGTCACTCGACTACTACCAGGCCAATTTCTCGCCGTTCCAGTTCAAGCAGGCGCGGATTCTCGAATTTCCGGCCTACGCCACCTTCGCCCAGTCCTTCGCCAACACCATCCCCTATTCCGAAGGCATCGGCTTCATCGCCGACGTGCGCGACCCGGACAAGATCGACTACACCACCTACGTTACCGCCCACGAACTGGGCCACCAGTGGTGGGCGCACCAGATCGTCGGCGCCGACAAGGAGGGCGCGGAATCCTTGAGCGAAAGCCTGGCGCAATATTCGGCCCTGATGGTGATGGAGAAGCTCTACGGTCCCGACAAGATTCGTCGCTTCCTCAAGTACGAGCTCGACACCTACCTGATCGGCCGCCAGACCGACCCGGACCAGGAAATGCCGCTGTATAAAGAGCAGCACGAATCCTACATCTATTACAACAAGGCGTCGCTGGTCATGTACCTGCTCAAGGACCGGCTGGGCGAGGACAAGGTCAATGCCGCGCTGAGAAGCCTGCTTCAGCAATACGCCTTCAAGGGCGCGCCCTATCCGCGCTCGACGGCGCTGATCGACGCCCTGCGCGCCCAGGCCACGACGCCCCAGGACCAGGCGCTGATCACCGACCTGTTCGAGAAGATCACCCTGGTCGACCTGCGCGCCCGCGACGCACATGTCGTGAAGCGCCCCGACGGCAAGTACGACGTCACCTTCACGGTCGAGGCGCACAAGCTCTATTCGGTCGGCAAGGGCAAGGAGAACGAGACGCCGCTGAACGACAGCTTCGACATCGGCGTTTTCACCGCCAAGCCCGGCGAAGGCAAGTTCAATGCCGCCGACGTGCTGTCGATGGCCCGCCAGCCGATCCATACCGGCGTGCAGAAGATCACCGTCACCGTCGACAAGAAGCCGGTCTATGTCGGTGTCGATCCTTACAACAAGTGGATCGACCGCGACTCGGACGACAATATCGCCGAGGTCGGGGGTTAGGGTCCGTACTTCCTTAGGATTTTGCCGCGATACGAAGGCAAATGGCGCAGTGCCAGGAGCAAAATCGCCGAAAGAGTGATCTCTTTCAAGGTTTTGCGACACCGCAATGCGCTACTTTGCGTCGTACCCCGAAGGGGCGCCGCGACGGAAACCTAAGGGAGTACGGATCCTAAAGCCGACATTGACTAAGCGGCCCGCCTGTTGTCTGATAGGCGGGCCCGTTTCTCATCGTTTAAGGCGTACCATGCCCCGGATTTTCGTTCTCGCCGCCTTGACCCTGTCGCTCGCTGCCCCTGCCATCGCCGATCCGGTCACCGACGGCCAGCAGGTCTTCGTCCAGTGCAAAGCCTGCCATGCCACCGTGGCGGGCAAGACCAGCTTCGGGCCGAACCTGTTCGGCGTCGCCGGCCGCAAGGCTGGGTCGCTGCCAGGCTTCAAATATTCGGCCGCCATGACGGCGGCGGGCTTCAAGTGGACCGACGCCAATCTCGACGCCTTCCTCACCGATCCCAAGGCCAAGGTGCCCGGCAATGCCATGCCGTATTCCGGCGTCAAGGACGCGGCCAAGCGCACGGCCCTGATCGCCTATCTCAAAACGCTGCACTGAAAGGCCTGAGGCCTACGGCAAGGCGTATGCGATCACCGAACCGCCCGGCTTGACCTTGGCGTTCTTGCCGCCGCCGGCGCCGATCACGACATACTGCTTGCCATCGACCGCGTAGGTGGCGGGCGTCGAGGCCCCCGCCGCCGGCAGGTCGACCTGCCACAACAATTGCCCTGTACGCTTGTCGTAGGCGTGGAACTTGTTGTCGTAGATGGTGGCTGCGATGAACAATACACCGCCGGCGGTCACGACCGCGCCACCGTAGTTTTCCGAGCCTGTCGTCGGATCGTTCAACTCCGGATACGAGCCGAACGGGATCTTCCACGCATATTTGCCGTCGTTGACGTTGATCGCCTGGAGCGTGCCCCATGGCGGCGCCACCGCCGGATAGCCGTCGGGATCGAGGAACTTGGTGTAGCCGTCGAAAGTCCAGGCATCGCCCGAAGTATCGGGATAGGCCGGCGCCGGCCCCGCCGCCCGGCCTTCACCGCCCGTCAGGTAGTCGACGATAGCGTCGATCTCACCCGGCGAATACTGGCCGCCGAAGGCCGGCATGCGCCCGCCGCCGTTGCGGATCTGGGTCGCGATCTGCTCCTTGGTCATGTGATCGCCGACGCCGACCAGAGCCGGGAATTCCGGCGGCGAACCCTGGCGGTCGGCGCCATGGCACGAAGCGCAGGTGTTCTGGTACAGCGCCTCGCCGCTGGCCCCGGCCACCTTCGGCGCTTGCGGCTTCAGCTTGAGAATCCATGCCATTTCGTTGGCGTTGACGTACAAAAGGCCGGTCTGCGGATCGTAGGCCGACCCGCCCCATTCGGCGCCGCCGTCCATGCCGGAAAACAGGATGGTGCCGTCACGCGACGGCGGATCGAAAGGCCCGCGCGAGCGCACGCCGGCAAAGACCTTGGCGACGGCGGCATGGGCGGGCGGCGTGCGATTGGTCAGGATGTCGGCCGTCACCTGCTGGCGGGCGAAAGGTTCGGGCGCCGTTGGCATGACCTGGGTATCGGCCGTGACTTCGCCGGGGATGTCGGACGCTTGCGGATGCAGGGTTTGCAGCGGGAACAAAGGCTCGCCCGTCAGCCGGTTAAGGATGAAGACCTGGCCGGACTTGGTCGGCTGGGCCAGGGCAGGGATGTCCTGGCCGTTGCGGCGCACCGTGATCAGGGTCGGCGGCGTCGGCGGATCGCGGTCCCAGACGTCGTGTTTCACCAGTTGGAAATGCCACACGCGCTTGCCGGTATTGGCGTCGAGCGCCACCAGCGAGGTGCCGTAAAGATCGTCGCCCAGGCGATCGGCGCCGTAGAAATCCTTGTTGCCCATGCCGGCCGAACCCAGCGGCGCATAGACCAGGCCATGTTCCGGATCGAGCGTCAGGCCCGACCAGGCATTGGCGCCCATGGCCGTCTTCCACGCGTCCTTCGGCCAGGTCTCGTAGCCCGGTTCGCCCGGCCACGGAATGGTGTGGAATATCCATTTCAGTGCCCCGGTCCTGACGTCGTAGGCGCGGATATGGCCAGGCGTATTGCCGGTCGAACCCATGATGATCAGGTCCTTGTAGACCACACCCGGCGACACCTCGCTGACCGATACCGAATTGGGATCACGGCCCAGGCCATCGCGCAGGTCGACCTCGCCGTCATGGCCGAAGCCGGCGATCAGTTCGCCCGTCTTCGCGTTGACCGCCATCAGGTGCGTGCCGAAGGTGAACAGGATGCGCTCGTCATCGCCATCCGCCCAGTAGCTGACGCCGCGCAGGCGCTGGCGGCTGGTCACCGGCGCGCCGAAGGCGGGATCGAACACCCAGGTTTTCGTGCCCTTCGCGGCATCAAGGCAGAACAACCGGCCCTTGGGCGACACGAAATAAAGCCGCCCGCGCACGATCATCGGGTTGCCTTCCATGTCCGACTGGTTGCCGCCGTCACCGAAGGCGTCGCCGGAATCGAAGGTCCACGCCACCTTCAGGTTTTTCACATTCTGCGGTGTGATCTGGGCCAGGGTCGAATAGTGCGTGCCGTTCGGATTGCCGTGGTACCACGGCCAGTCGGCGCCGGCGGCCGACGAGGTGGCGTCGATCGGCTTCGGCCCGCAGCCGGCCAGCAACAAGGCGGCGAGGATCGCCGGATAAGCGCGCTTCATGATCGTTCCCTGTCTTGTATTTGTCTCAGGGATAGCACGCTTGTAATGGATTACAAGATGGCTGTCTCAACCGGCGGCGCGGGCGCGGATGGCAGCCAGGCTGTCATCGCGCAGCAGTTCGCCGTTGCGATAGACGGGCGTCAGCAGATTCATACCGTCGGCCGGCTCAAAGCTGTCCGCCGCCACCGGCACGCAAGTGTAGCCGCCCTCGCCTTTCACCAGCCCGAGCAGGCCGCGCTTCGAACGCTTGCCCGTATCGGTCACAGGGTCCTTGTAAACATCACGCCAGATACCGTTCACCCTGGCCGCCGAGGCCTTGTAAGCGAACTGCATCGTATCGCGGTCGCACTTCTGCAGCAGCGCACCACCCATGCCGAAAGCGATGTTCGAGGCGCTGAAGCCATCGGCGGTGATGCAGTCCAGGATCGCGGCGATCGATACCGGATTGACGCCGTCGCCCTGGATGACGCGGACGGTATTGAGGACGCGATAGCCTTTCGCGTTGGTCGTGGCGCCGAATTTGCCGGCCAGCAGGTGGAGCGTCTTCGCCACCACCGTCACCGGATCGCCGCTGTCGGGACGGACCACCAGGGTAGCGCCGGCGTCGATCACCTGTTGCCGCAGGGTTTCGCCCCACAGGTGCTCGACGGCCCCATAGAGGTCGTAGCTGTCCGACACCACCGCATAAAGACCGCCCGGCTTGCCGAACTGCCGAACCATGTTGGCATAGGCGTCCGCTTCATGGTCGCGGCCCCAGCTGGTGATGGTCGAATGCTCGGCCGCCGGGATGCTGAAGCCGGCCATCGGCTCGTGATAGAACCGCCGCGCCGCCATGATGGCGCTCAGCGTGTCGGTGCCCTTGAAATTGACCAGGTGCGCCATGCCGCCCAGCGCCGCCGAGGCTTCCGACGAGACCCCGCGCGCGCCGAAATCGTGCAGCTTGAACGGCAGTTCGGCCTCGGGATCGTCGGCCGTCCTGTCCAGCGCCGCCTTGATGATCCGGCGCACGCCGTGGCTGATCGTCGCTACCGTGATTGGATACCACACCCGCAGCAGCGCCGTTTCGGCGTAGGAGGTCAGCCAGAAGAAATCCGGATCGGTGTTGACCACGGTCATCAGCGGCTGGTGCACCGGGATCAGCGTACCTTCCGGCACGGCGCGGATGTCGAGCGGCAGGCGGCCGCCATGACGTTCGAGCAGCAACTCCCAGCCGGCACGATAAAACGGCAGGCCGTGCGTACTCAGCACCTCGGCCGCCTCGTCGATGTCGGCGGGGGTGACCGGCGCCAGGAATTCCTGCTTCAGGATCGCCTGCAGGCCGAAGAAAACAGCCTCAGGATAAGGCCCGCCGCGCGCCTCGACATAGGAAAAGACCGCCTCGGTGCCGGGCGGGTACTGGGCGAAATGGCTGGCCTTGTAGCTGTCCGTATTGAGAATGGGATTGAGGCGCATGAGGTGTTGTCCTACCGAGTGCCGATCACCTTATGCTCACTTTTAGCATAAGGCAAGGACCCTGCTTTAAGTCCGTTGACAATTTCGCCAAACGAGCGACATCTGTCGCCCAGGTCTGACAGGGAGAAAGCACCATGGCCAAGGTTAGCGGATTATCGGGCAATGAAATCTACTGCATGGCGCTGAAAGGCTACAGCGCCGGCGAACTGGTGGTGGGTAACAGCGTCAATTCGATGGGCTTCCTCGGTTCGCTGGGCGCCGGTTTCAACAACATCCTCGGCGGCGAAGTGCCCCAGGTGACGCAAGCCATCCAGGACGGCCGCATGCACGCCTTCGCTCGCATGGCCAAGGAAGCGCAAGGCCATGGCGCCACCGGCGTCACCGGCGTCTCGGGCGACCTGCGCGGCCTGTCCGGCAACACCGAATTCCTCTTCGTCGGCTCCTGCATCACGTCACGCAACGGCGGCGGCAATTTCTTCACCACCGCCGGCGACGCCCAGGAACTGTACTGCCACATGGACGCCGGCTATACGCCGATCCAGCACGTCTTCGGCAATATCGCCTATTCGATGGGCGTGACCGGCGGCATCCTGGGCGCCATCAAGCAGATCGCCCGCGGCGAAATCTCCGACTATTCCGACATCTTCAACAAGACCCGCCACCTGGCCCTGCAGCGCATCACCGACGCCGCCCGCGCCGACGGCGCCAACGCCGTGCTTGGCATCCGCACCACCGTCCTGCCGTGGATGGGCACGCATGAAATGGTCATGACTGGCACGGCCATGTCGCACCCCGGCCTGCCGTCAGGCCAGGTCGTCACCTCCGACCTCACCGGCGAGGAATTGTGGGCCATGGCCAGCCTGGGCTACGCTCCGGTCAAGCTGCTGATGTCGACCTCGATCTATAGCCTCGGCATGGTCGGCGGCCTGTTCTCGGCCCTGAAATCCTTCGCCAAGGGCGAGATTTCCGAACTGACCTCGCTGGTCCACGATGCACGCGAGCACTGCCTCGACCGCCTCAAGCGCGAAGCCGATTCGATCGGCGCCGAAGAGGTGGTCGGCTGCAAGACCTATATCCTCGAAATCGGCCAGGGCCTGATCGAGTTCATGGCCATCGGCACCGCTGTCAAGAAGATGGCCGGCATGGGCGTGCAGACGCAAGGCCTGCCGCCGCAAGCCATCGTGCGCGACCGAGACACCTGGGTCGATGGCGACAGCGGCTTCGGCCTGCTGCGCCAGGTCGAAACGGGATCCTAAAAGCCTATTCATCATCCCAGTAGGTGAAGGTAACGCCCTTGATCGTCTGGCCGCCCACGGTCAGGTCGCCGGTCAGGGCGTTTTCCAGGAAATATGGCTTCGGCCCGCCCGAGACCGTGATCTTGGCCACGAAAGCGGGATCAAGCTTGCCGCGGAAACTGACCTTGCCGGGACCGGCGCCTTCGCCTTCGCAGGTAAATGCGTCGCGCGTCAGGCTGTAACGCCGGCAGGCGACGCGGACCGAAACCGCATAGGACGTGCCCTCGTCCGTGGTCACGGCCGGGCTGGTGACGTCGCCGAATTCCAGCACGAAGGGCGCCTGGCTGACGGTCGCCGCGCCGCCGGCTTCGAGAGCGTCGAAATATTCCGGCGCGCCGACGCTGATGCGTTCAAGCTTGAGATGGCCGGAACGGGCGTCGCTGCTGGCTTCGTAACGGCCGCCGAGACGCAGGTTGCGATCGCGCACGAAAGCGCCGTCGCCGGCATTGGCGACATCGGGCGCCAGCGATTCCGCCACCTCCGACGATTCCGCCGACGAAGCCTCGTCGATCTGCGCCTGATGGCTGTGCATATAGTTCGCCGCATAAAAGGCGCCGATCGCCAGGCTGACCAGAAGAACCGCTCCGATGATGCCGATGATGACGACAAACGCCGTCAGGCAACCGTTCTGTTTCTGCATGACTTCTTCCCGCCCTTTTTCCCGTCCCGCGCCACACTACACCTTTCCAGCCTAAATAGGCAATTGATCGACCTTCCCCACCTGCCTAGACTTAAGGCACATAAGGGAATTTCGCTGATGCACGCCCAAAGGAACCTCCTGAAAACCTGCCTTGCGGCCGTGGCCTTCGTCGCCATGGCCGCCGCCGCGCCCGCCTTTGCCGGCGACGACAAGACGCCGACGCTCGACGATTCCGCCACCACCCGCGCGCTGGAAGCCCTGCCGCCGAAGCCGCTATCGGCGCGCACGCCCGTCGCCATCTACCAGTTCCGCTGCGCCGTGAACGGCGTCGACACCCAGGCGGCCACCGATATGTTCGTCACCGCCCTGGTCAAGTCCGGCCAGTTCCGCGTGGTCGAGCGTTCGCAACTGGCGCCCGGCGTCGCGGCCGAACACATGCTGAGCGCCAACGGGTCTTCGGATGGCGACGCCGCCCAGCACAAGCTGACCGCTGCGCAATATCTCTTCGAAGGCGTAATTTCGGAAAACGACCTCGGCACCAGCAATGCGTCCAACGATGTCGCCGTCGGCGGCCTGACCGTTTCGCACGGCAAGAGCGATGGTTCCATCGCCATCGACGTGCGCATCATCGACGCCGATACCGGCGACATTCTCGATGCCGTCGATGTCTCCCAGGCGGTCGACGGCAAGAGCACCGGCGTCCAGGGCGTCGGCAATATCCTCAACAATGTCAGCCACGGCGCGCTCGGACGTTTCGGCCTCGATGCCGACGCCCAGGTCAGCCATACCGATGGCGTCGACCGCGCCGAGCGCCAGCGCGTCGTTGAAGC
>FTIZ01010151.1_pt1 | contig 30276 bp, 29 predicted proteins | sample 1658381 | NCBI WGS metagenome assembly FTIZ01 (sample SAMEA3914822, study PRJEB12502) | metagenome | biome: forest; material: soil | place: USA | collected 2012-03-12 | depth 0.1 m
CGCCATCGCCGAAGCCGCCGGCGGACGCACCCTTGTGGTCAAGGGTCCGCCTGGCACCGGCAAGTCGCAGACCATCACCAACATCATCGCGGCGGCGGTGGCGGCGGGCAGGAAAGTGCTGTTCGTCGCCGAAAAGATGGCGGCGCTCGACGTCGTCCATCGCCGGCTGAAACAGGCCGGCCTGGGACCGCTGGCGCTGGAGCTGCATTCCAACAAGATCTCCAAGCGCGCCGTGCTGGAAGAACTGCGCCGCACGCGCGACATGGCGCCGCGCCCCTTGCGCGACGACCTGAGCGTGATCCAGCGGCTGAGCGACGTGCGCGGCGACCTCAACGCCTTCGCCGACAGGCTGCACACGCCTTTGCAGCCGTCGGGTCTGACGCCCCATGCCATTCTCGGCCGGCTGGCGAAATGGAGCGAGGACGGCGAGCCGGGCCGCGACCTTGCGCTCGACGGCGCCGACGGCTGGACGGCGGAAGATGTGGCCAGGCGGCGCGGCCTGGCCGAGGATATCACCGAACGGCTGGCGACGCTCGGCCCGGTTCCCGGTCATCCCTGGCGCGGCGTCGGCGCCGATCCGCTCGACCCGGCCCAGACCGATTCCCTCAGGCATGAGATCGCCACGGCGCGCGATTCCTTCAAGGAGGCCGAGGCCCAGGCCGTGGTCGCCACCCGCCTGCTCGGTGCGCCGCCGCCGGAGACGGTGCGCGATCTCGATCGCTCGCTGGCCTTCCTGCAGTTGACGCCCCTGCCGCGCGACATCGATCGCGCGGCGCTCGGCCACGACGCCTGGCGCAACACGAAAGCGCTGGAAGGCCTGGTCACCACCGGCAAGCTGTTGACCGATCTGCGCGGCCGCGCCGGCGCGGTCTTTGGCGACGCCGGCCTGACCGCCGACTATACCGCCATCCGCGCCGACATCGTCACCAAGGGCAGCGATCTGTTCCGCTTCCTCGACGGCGGCTACAAGCGCAACATCGCCCTGCTGCGCTCTTATATGAAGGACGCGCTGCCCAACGATCCGGGCGAGAGGCTGAAGCGGGTCGACCTCGCCGTCCACCTGCAGCAAGCCGAGACCGCCTTCGCCAGGGCCGAGCCCCACGGCGCCGCCTTCGGACGACTGTGGCTGGGCGCCGACAGCGACTGGGACGCGCTCGACAATATCGTGCGCTGGCATACATCGCACCGCGACCTGCCGGCGGAAGTGTGGCCGAAGCTGGCTGCCCTGCCCGACGCCGCCCTCGCCGAAGCCGGCGCGGCGCGCCAGGTGCTGCATGCCGCCACGGCCGAAGCGCGCCGGGCGATGGCGGCGGCCTTCACGATACTGGTGCTCGACTGGCCCGAGCAGACCCTCGATATCCTGACCGAACGGTTTTCAGCCTGGCTCGGCGACATGGAATCGCTCAGCCGCTTCATCGCCTTTGCCTGGCGCGGCCGGCAACTGGCGGCGCAGGGCGCCGGCGCGGCCGTCGGGCAGGCTCACAAAGGCGAACTCGATTCTCTCACCTTCCTGCCTGCCTTCGACGGCGCCTATACGCGCATTTTGCGTGACGCCCTGTTTCGCAACTGGCCGGAACTGAAAGCCTTCGACGGCGAGGCGCAGGGCCGCCGCGTGGCGCAGTTCCGCCAGCTCGATAGCGCGCGCATCGACCTGGCCCGCGACCAGATCGCCGCCCGGCACGCCGAAGACCGCCCCAGGGCCAGTGCCAATATGGGCGCCGGCATCGGGCCGCTCGGCGTGCTCAACGGCGAGATGGCCAAGAAAAGCCGCCACCTGCCGATCCGCGTCCTGCTCGAAAAGGCCGGCCCGGCGATCCAGCAATTGAAGCCCGTCTTCATGATGTCGCCGCTGTCGGTGGCGCAGTTCCTCAAGCCCGGCGCGCTCGATTTCGACCTGCTGGTCATGGACGAGGCGTCGCAGATCGAGCCGGTCGACGCCCTGGGCGCCGTGGCGCGCGCCCGGCAACTCGTCGTCGTCGGCGACGAACGCCAGTTGCCGCCGACCGCCTTCTTCAAGAAGCTGACCGGCGAGGACGAGGAGCCGGTCGAGGACGACGTCACGATCCAGGCGCGCGACGCCGAAAGCATACTCGATCTCTGCCTGGCCAAGGGTGCGCCCTACCGGCTGCTCAGTTGGCACTACCGTTCCAGGCACCAGTCGCTGATCGCCGTGTCGAACCGCGAATTTTACGACAACCGACTGTTCATCGTACCGTCGCCTTACGACGCCGTCGCCGGCATGGGCCTGAAGTTTCACCTGCTGAAGGACGCGCCCTACGATCGCGGCGGCTCTCGCACCAACCCGAAGGAAGCGAAGATCGTCGCCGAGGCCGTACTGGCCCACGCCAGGACCAGTCCGGGCCAGAGCCTGGGCGTGGCGGCGTTTTCGGTATCGCAACGCACGGCAATCCTGAAGGAGCTGGAGCTGTTGCGCCGGGCTAACCCGCAGTTTGAGGATTTCTTCGCGCCCGATGCCGACGAACCGTTCTTCGTCAAGAACCTGGAAAACATCCAGGGTGACGAACGCGACGTCATCTTCATCTCGATGGGCTACGGCAAGACCGCCGAAGGCTACCTGGCCCACAATTTCGGACCCTTGTCCGGCGAAGGCGGCGAACGCCGGCTCAACGTGCTGATCTCGCGCGCCAAGCTGCGCTGCGAGGTGTTCAGCAATTTCACCGGCGCCGATATCGACCTGGAACGGACGCCGGCGCGCGGCGTGGCGGCGCTGAAAATGTTCCTGACCTTTGCCGAAACCGGTCATTTCGGACAGGGCATGGCGACCAGCGACGACCATGACAGCCTGTTCGAGGACGAGGTGGCGCGCAAGCTTCGCGGCCTCGGTTACGATGTCAAGGCGCAGATCGGCGCTTCGGGCTTCCGCGTCGATCTCGCCGTCGCCGACAGTGAAAAGCCGGGCCGCTTCGTGCTCGGCATCGAATGCGACGGCGCGCAGTACCACAGTTCGCGCTCGGCGCGCGACCGCGACCGCTTGCGCCAGCAGGTGCTGGAAGCCCACGGCTGGGTCCTGCACCGCATCTGGAGCGCCGACTGGTACCTGCGGCCCAAGGAGGAGCTGCGCAAACTGGAAGCGGCGATCGCCGCGGCCAAGATCGAATGGCGCGAACGCGACGAGGCCGGCTTCGCGGCCCAACAGGCCGTGCCGCTGGTCTTCGAAACGACCGACACCAGCATGACCGCCGTGGTCGGCCAGCCATCGCCAGTGGTCGCACCCAACGCCTACGCGGAGGCCGCCTTCGCCGTCGATCGCCGGCTGGAGCCGACCGACTTGCCGTTGGCCCAGATGGCCGGGATCGTCACGCGCATCGTCGCCGTCGAAGGTCCGGTCCACGGCGATGAAGTCATGGCACGGGTGCGCCAGTTGTGGGACCTGCCCCGGGTCGGCCCGAAGTTCAAGGCGGCTGTCACACGCGCGCTGGACCAAGCTGCCAAGGCCGGCCAGGTCAGCGGCGGGCCGTTCTACAGGACGCCCGACCAGGCCGTGACGGTGCGCGACCGCTCAGGTGTCGCTTCGGCCACCTTGCGCAAGCCTGACATGCTGCCGCCGGACGAAATCGATCTTGCCGTCATCACGATGGTAGCCGACAATTTCGGCGCCACCCGGGCTGAGTTGGTGACGGCGGTGGCCCGGCAGCTTGGCTTTTCGTCTACCAGCGCGCCTTTGCGGTCGGTGCTGGAAGGCCGGATCGCGAGCCTGACGGCAAGTGGCGCCCTCGTCGAAAAAGGCGACCTGCTGACCTTGCCCTAGAAATGCAGCTTCAGCGCCACCTGGAGCATGGATTGCGTCTGGCGCGGATCGACCATCTGAAGGCTGCGCGCCGGATGGTTGGACTTCACCGTCACCGCCTCCACTGTCAGGTCGAGGTGCGGATTGACCGGCTTGATCCAGGCTACCGTGGCGCTTGTTCCCCGGTCGGCGTTGTCATCGATATCACGCATCGAGTTGTCCTTGGCGGCGAAGGTCTCCACGCGGCCGGTCAGGCGGCTCCTGTTGTCGAACATGTGCGACACCAGCACATAGGCCGACTCGAAATCGGCATCGATCGCCCAGGTGCCGTCGCCGAGGTTCCAGCCCATGCGGGTATGGCCGCGCATATATTGCGCCAGCAGTTCGGTTTTCGGATTCAACTGCGCCTGGTAACCGAGGTTGTAGAAGCGCGTGCCCCAGCCCCATTGCGCGTTGCGCACGGCGGTCGGATTGCCATGGTTGTCGTAATATTCAAGATTGAAGGCCATCGGCGCCGGCGGGCGCCAGTCGATCCGGGCATAGTAGCCGAGGCGGCCGTCGACATCGTCGACCGGGCGGCTGGCCGGCGCCTGGTAGGCGCCGAAGATCTGCGCCCAGCCCTGGTTGTCGCCCGCCGGCAGCGGCAGGGTGGTGTTTTCCGACGAGGAGATATCGTGCAGGCCCCAGCCGCGCCAGGCGAGAATCGTGCCGGCGGTGTCGTCCTTGCGGAAACCGCCCAGGGTCAGGCCCAGCATATGGTCGCCGAAATTGCGCTGGATATTGGCTTCCAACCCCTGGACCAGCACTTCCTCACCGATCCAGCTGTCGATGGCCGAAGGCGTCAGGGTGCGCAGCGGCGTCCAGCCGACGCCGTCGTGCTCCATGGATACCGGCGGAAAGAACTGGCCGAGCCGGAAACTGTAGCGCAGATTGGCCTTCGGCACCGGCTTCCACTTGAGATAGGCTTCCTCGATGCCGAGCGGATGGCCCGTGTCCGGCACGTCCTGCAAAATGACATAGGCGGTCACGGTGTCGGCCAGGCGCGGCTTCCACAGCACAGCGGCCTGGGCAACATGCAGACCGCTGTCACCCTTACCGTAGCGCAGCTTGCCGAAGCCGCCGTCGAGCCATGACCTTTCGCCGTCGACCGTGACGGCGCGGGCATCGATCCAGGCATTATAGTTCTCGGACGCGAACAATTGCGGCGCGGCCTGCGCCTGCGCCGCCGCGCCGAACAGCAGGGCCATGGTTAACGCCACGCCCTGCCAAAGACCCCACATCCCCGGATGTTGTTTCTTCATATGTTATATGGCCTTGCGTCCCTTGCGGACGTCGGGGCGGAAATCGGGCATGTTCGCCTTGGCGTCCGCCACGCCGGTAAAGGTTTCCAGGAACGGCACCAGCTGGTCGAACGGCATCGGCCGGGCGATGCCGTAGCCCTGCGCCATGTCGCAGCCCATGGCCTGAAGCAGGGCGAAGGAGGCGGCGGTTTCGACGCCTTCGGCGCACACCCGCATGCCGAGGCCGTGCGCCATGTCGATGGTCGAACGCACCAGCAGCGCGTCGCGCTTGCCGCCTTCGATCTCCATGATGAACGAACGGTCGATCTTCAGTTCCTGGGCCGGGATCTGCTTGAGATAGGCCAGCGACGACAGGCCGGTGCCGAAATCGTCGATCGAGATATCCAGGCCATGGTCGACAAAGGTGTTGATGGCGGCCAGGCCGATGCGCGGGTCCTCGATGACGGCGGTTTCGGTGATTTCGAGGCAGATATGGCCGGCCGCCTCGTCGCACAGGCTCAGAGTCTTGGCGTTGAAATCCTCGTCCGACAGCAGCCGGCCGGAATAGTTGATCGACAGCTCGATGTCGTGGCCCTGGCCCTTCAGGCGAGCCTGGTCGGCCAGGCAGGTTTGCAGCACCTGCAAGGTCAGGTCGCGGATGGCGCCGGTTTCCTCGGCGATGCCGACGAAGCGCTGCGGCGACACGAAGCCGCGCTCGGCATGGTTCCAGCGCACCAGCGCCTCGGCGGCGGTGATGCGGCCTTCGCGGTAGTTGAACTTCGGCTGGTAATAGACCTGCAGCGCCTTCGATTGCAGGGCGGCGTAGAGCTGGTCCGTCAACAGCAGGGTATCGGCCAGTTCGGAATAGATGCGCGGGTCGAACAGGGCCGTGCCGGTCTTGCCGGCGCGCGCCTGGTCCAGCGCGATCAGGGCGCGTTCGATCATCTCGTCGGCGGCCGGGCGGCCGCTGGCGACGTGATAGACGCCCAGGGATACCATGACGTCCAGGCTCTGCTCGTCCGTGACGCGGATGCGCTTGGCCAGGCGCGTCGAGATGGCGCGGGCCAGCGGCAGGGCCTGGTCGGCATCGCACGGCGCCAGGCACAGGCCCAGCGTATCGGCCGACAGGCGGGCGATGAAGGCCTTGTCGAAGATGCGGGCCAGGATTTCCTGCAGGCGCGCCACCAGGGTATGGGCATAAGTGACGCCCCAGACGGCGCGAATATGGCTGTAGCGGTCGATGCCGATGCAGATGACGACGGCGCCGGAATCGACGCCCTTCAGCGACGAGATATGGTCTTCGAAGGCTGAGCGATTGGGCAGTTCGGTGGCCAGGTCGGTCTTGGCCAGGCGGGTAATGTCGCGCTCGCGGTCTTCGATCGACACGGCCATGTCGTTGAAGGCGGAGGCCAGGTCGGCCATTTCGTCCTTGGTATCGATGCGCACCTGGCCGGGGCGGCCGTCGCGCAGGGCGAAGGCGGCGTCCTTCAGCGCCAGGATCGGACGGGTCAGCGACCGCGCCAGGTACAGCGAGGCCATGACGACGAAGGCCAGGCCCAGCATGCCGATGCCGAGCAGGACCGACAGAAGCGACTGGTAGGACTTCAGCGCCTGGCTGAGCGGATAGCTGAGCAGCAGCACGCTGCGTTGCTGGCTGTCGAGATTGGCCAGCGGCGTGGCCACCGCGATCAGGGTGCCCTGGCGGCTGTCGATCATGCTGGCGGAATGGCTGATCAGGCTCTGGTCGATGAAGAAGCTGAGCGACGACGGCTTGAAATCCTTGGTCTGCTCCTGCGGCCCCTGCCACAGGCCGCCGCGCGTCTGGGTCAGGATCGAGGCCTTGAGCGGGATCGACGACAGGCCTTGCAGGTTGCGCATTTCGGCGTCGTCGAGCCTGGAAGCGAAGACGACCCAGCCGAGGCGGTCGGGCGCCATGACGGGCGCGGCCACGGCCTGCCAGGGGTGGCTGTCGATGGCGATGACGCCGTTGACAGGACCGAAATCGTCCTTGCCCTGGAGGGCCTGAGATATGGTCTGGCCCAGCGCGCCGTTGTCGCCGGCCATGGGTTTTCCATCGGCGCCGATGATCAGGCCTGAGTCCATGCGGACGCGCGATTGCAGATTGTCGAAGGCCGACTGCACGGTGGCGAGGTCATGGGTGGCCAGGGCCTGCTTGAAGCCGAAATCGCGCCCGGTCAGCACGGCGTTGGTCTGCAGGCTGTCCGAGGTATCGTTCCAGATGCGCTTGTACACCGAGGCCGACGCCTGAAGCTCCTTCTGAACGGACGCGCGCGCATAGGAGACGACCGCGACGTAGCACGCCATGGCGATCACCATCAGCGCCAGCGAGAACAGCCCGCCGAACATCACAGCCAGTTTCGTGCTCAGTTTCTTGAAGGTCATCTGTCTTTACTCAATACGCTCCGCCCATGGGCATCATCTGATGCACCTTGACGGAAAAGGCCTGGGTCGCATTGCCCGCCGGCATGGTGACGGGCTTGCCGACTTCGTGGTCCGGCGCGTCCATCATCGGCTGCCACACCTTGAGGCTGCCCGCGCCCGCCGGCACGTTCTTCAGGGTCACCCGGCCGGTGGCGTCGGTCGTGGCGTAGTAGGGCGTGGCGACGACGCGGACATAGGCCGACATCGAATCGTGGATGTTGCAGCCCAGGGCTTCGGTGCCCGCCCTGGTGAAGGTGACGGTGCGCGTCTTGCCCTTGCCGTAGAGCGGAAGCTGGAAAGGCTGGGTCGGCGAGAACGAATAGACGTGGTGGTTGACCGGGTCCTGGTTGGGGAAGTTGACCGTGGCGCCGACCGGCACCGCCAGGACGAACGGATTGAACTGGATGTTCTTCTGCGCCATGGTGAAAGGCCCGGCCAGGGCCGAGGCCGGAATCGCAGCACCGGCGGCCGGCGTGAAGGTGACGACGGCGTCCTTGACCGGCTTGCCGGAAGCGTCGCTGACAGCAACACTGAGGTCGCCGGCCATGGCAGGCAGGGCGGCGAGAGCAAGACCCAGGCTCAGGAAAATGGTTTTCATGCCGCCAGGAATAGCAGAACAGTTATAAAACTCGGTTAAGCCGCAGGTAGGTTGCGCCTTGACTCGAAAAAACTTGCCGCACGTCTTGGCGAATTGTCTGGAGCGGCAACGGACGGGCGTTTCGCATCATCGCAACCGCTTGTCCGGCAAGGCGATAACGGACATCTTAAGACTTAATAAATTCAAGACTTTGCCCGGAAAATTCGCAATCCTGATGGCAGCCATGATGAAAATTCACCGCGATATCCGTCAGCTTGACGGCGGTGAACAGTATGAACTTTTACTTAAAGTCGCCTGAGGTGGAGTTGGCGACAACTTGCCGGCCGTGGCCGAAACCTGAGCGTCGACAATCCGGCTTTTCAGCCCGCGGCCGAGGCCCTATAGGAGGCTTTCCCGCTTTTGCCCGCGAGGTTTCATGGCCAATTTCGCAAGCGATAATACCGCTCCGGTTCACCCGAACGTCATGGCTGCCCTGGCCGCCGTCAACAGCGGCAACATGGCGGCCTACGGCAACGACGCGGTCACCGCCGCGTTGCAGGACGCCATGCGCGCAGCCTTCCGCGCGCCCGAGGCCCGTGTCTTTCCGGTATTCAACGGCTCGGCCTGCAACGGCCTGGCCCTGGCGCGCATGATCCGGCCCTACGAGTCGGTGCTGTGCCACCACCAGGCGCACATCAACAACGACGAGTGCGGCCTGCCGGAATTCTACAGCGGCGGCAAGCTGGTGCCGCTGGATGGCGACCACGGCAAGATTTCGCCCGACGGTATCGAGGCCCTGGTCGAAAAGACCCTGATGCACGCCCCGCACACCTCGCGCATCCGCGCCGTCAGCCTGACGCAATCGACCGAACTGGGCACCGTCTATTCGATCGCCGAGGTCAGGGCGATCTCGGCGGTCTGCCGCAAACTCGGTCTTTACCTGCACATGGACGGCGCCCGCATCGCCAATGCGGTGGCCTCATTAGGCTGCCACCCGGCCGAGGTCACGTCGGAAGCCGGTGTCGATATCCTCAGTTTCGGCGGCACCAAGAACGGCGCCATGCTGGCCGAGGCCGCCGTCATCTTCCATCCCGCCCTGGCCGAGGATTTCGCCTACATCCATAAGCGCGCCGGGCAACTGCCGTCGAAGGCGCGCTATGTCTCGGCGCAGCTTCAGGCCCTGCTGGCGGATGGCCTGTGGATTGAGAATGGCCGCCACGCCAATGCCATGGCCGGCCTGCTGCGCAACGGCCTGATCGGCCGCAAAGGTGTCGGCCTGCTTCATCCGGTCGAGGCCAACGAACTGTTCGTCACCCTGCCCAAAGCCATGGCTGATAACGCCATGGGCCGCGGGCATTTCTTCTATGCCTGGCCCAATGAAGGCGCCGACGCCTACCGGCTGGTCACCAGCTTCGCCACTACCGAAGTCGAGGTGGCGCAGTTCCTGGCGGACCTCGGCTGATGTCGAAGACAACGGCCGGTACGCTGTTGCTGAACAAGGCCGGCATCGCCTTCGGCCTGCATCCTTACGACTACGACCCCGATGCGCCGAGGGTCGGCTTGCAGGCCGCCGAAGCGCTGGGCGTCGATCCCAGCCAGACGTTCAAGACCCTGATGGCGGAAGCCGATGGCAAGCCGGTCTGCGTCGTCGTCCCCTCGCCTGAGGAGGTCAGCATGAAGAAGCTGGCTGCCTATTTCGGCGCCAAGTCCGCCGCCATGATGAAGGTGCCCGACGCCGAGCGCTTGACCGGCTACAAGGTCGGCGGTATCTCGCCGTTCGGCCAGAAAAAGCCGGTCGCCACGGCCATTGACGAAACGGCCCAGCTGTTCGACTTGGTCTATATCAATGCCGGCCAGCGGGGCTTGCTGCTCAGCATCGCGCCGGACGACGCGGCCAGGGTGCTTGAGGCGGCGTTTGTGGATCTGATGGCTTAAGAGCCGCCGAACCAGTTGTAACCCTGGTCCTCCCAGTAGCCGCCGGGATAGACATTGGTGACGTAAATCTCGGTGATCAGCTTGGGGTTCTTGTAACCGAGCTTGGTCGGCATCCTGAGCTTCATCGGAAAGCCGTAGTAATCCGGCAGGGTACGGTCGCGGAAGGTCAGGGCCAGCAGGGTCTGAGGATGCAGGGCCGTCGGCATGTCGATCGAGGTGTAGTAGCTGTCGGCACATTTGAAGCCGACATATTTGCAGGTGACGTCGGCGCCGATCCGTTGCAGGAGCTCGCTGAAACGGACGCCGCCCCACTTGCCGATGGCGCTCCAGCCCTCGACGCAGATATGGCGCGTCACCTGGTCTGTCTGCGGCAGGGCGCGCAAAGCGTCGAGCGTCCACGGCCGCTTGTCGGCGATCTGGCCCGACAACTGCAACCTGTAGGTCGCCGGATCGACCTGCGGGACGTCCTTCATCGGATAGAAGGCGTTATAGGGAAACGGGTTGGTGATCTTCGTTTCCGGATAGACCGGCGCCAGGTTATGCGGATTGAACAGCGCGCCCTGGACGCCGTCGTTGAAGCGCGAAATCCGTTTCAGGATTTCCTTGACCGAGCCGTAATCGTGCAGGGCCACGCCGGCGGCCAGCGACAGGCCGCCGAGCGTCAGCACATTGCCGAGAAGTCGCCGCCGCGAGGGACTGAGCAGGCCTTCCGCTTCCTTGAGGATGGCGTCTTTGTCCTTCTTGATCTCTTCGTCCATGTCAGCGCCCCCACACCATGGCCTTGATCGTCTTCGGCACCAGCAGCGCCATGACGATGTGCACCAGGGCAAAACCGACCATGCCGGCCATGGCGAAGAAATGGATGCGGCGGGCCAGTTCGTAACCGCCGAGCAGGACGCGCAGCCACGGCAGTTGCACCGACTTCCACAGCACCAGGCCTGACAGGATCAGCACGACGATATCGAGCATGGCGAACAGGTAGGCCAGTTTCTGAATGGTGTTGTACCTGCGGATGTCGGCGTGGCTGAGGTGGCCGGTGACGAAAGCCTTGATATCGGCCCACAGCGAGCGCGGCCCGACCGGCAGGAACTGGCTGCCGAAGCGGCGGGTGGCGATCGACATGACGATATAGAGGACGGCATTGACGACCAGGATCCACATGGCGGCGAAGTGCCACTGGATCGCTCCGCCCAGCCAGCCGCCGATCGTCCATTGCGTCGGAATGCGCAGGCCGAACATGAAGTGGGTGGCGTCGTAGATGCGCCAGCCGCTCATGACCAGCAGCACCACGGAGGTGGCGTTGGCCCAGTGCATCAGCCTGAGCCACAAGGGATGGATGCTTTCGCCATTATCGGCTGCAGCGGCCACATCTTCAAGTGTTGCGTCGTGTGCGCCCGCCATGATCGATCTCCGCGCCGGATCAGCCAGCATAACACGAATACGATGGCCGCCAATCACCGGTTACGCGGCGCTTGAAAGAAAGCGCGAGAGGCCGTAGTTTACGTTTGCGTCAACGGGAACTTTTGCCATGGCCAAGGCCGACCGCTTCAAGCTGATCAACTTTTATCCGCCGATGATCGGCGCCGGCATCCGCGTCACGAACATCGCGCCCGATTTCACCTGGTGCGACGTCGAGATGAAGCTGCGCTGGTGGAACAAAAATGTTGTCGGCACCCAGTTCGGCGGTTCGCTTTACATGATGTGCGACCCGTTCTTCATGGCCATCCTGATGACCAACCTGGGCAACGACTACATCGTCTGGGACAAGGCGGCATCGATCCAGTTCCTCAGGCCGGGCCGCAGCCATGTCCGCGCCCATTTCGTAATCGCATCGGAAGAGATCGCGCGCGTCAAGGCCCTGGCCGATGGTGGCGGCAAGGTCGAACCCGAATACGATGTCGACATTGTCGATACGGACGGCACGGTGGTGGCGCGGGTGCACAAGGTGCTCTATGTCCGGCGCAAGGATGCCAGGCGGCCGAAGACGTGATAGGGTCCTTGAAAACCGGGAGGCCACATGCGCAACCGCATCCTTGTCATAGTTTCATGCCTGGCCCTCGCCGCCTGCTCGCCGCAGGCGCCGTCCGCGCCCGAGACGCCGACCTCGGCGGTCAGCACCAGCCCGGTCAGCGACACGCACAAGCTGGAGGCCCAGGCCATGGCCGCCCATCCCGGCTATGCCCGGCGCGACGGCGGCGTACTCACCCTGATCTTCAACGGCAAGGACGCCGTTCGCCTCGATGACGGCAATGCCAAGGGCTGCGCCAGCATGGACGATTGCGCCGGCTGGACCTTTCGCGGCGTCGAGCCCCTGCAATCGGCGACTGGCCTCGATTCCCATGCCCTGGTGGCCCGCGACGACGGCGGCGAAAGCACGCGCTATGCCTTCATCGGCACGGAGCCGGACCTGACGTGGTTTGCCAGCTGGCCGGCGGTTTCGCCATCCGGACAATACATCGCCTCCGCTTCCGACGACGGGTCGCTGATCCTGACCGACTGGGCGACGGCTTATCCGCATACAGTGTATGATTTTGGCCCGGATTGCCGTTTCATCGCCTGGACGTCGGACCGCGAGGCGCAAGTACGCTGCACCTATCCGGGCGGACGGGCGACCCTGGCCGTTCTGGCGCTTTACAACGACGTCTGGCGGCTTGGCGACACGCAGGAAATCGACCCGGCGGCGGCCGATATCCAGCCTGTCGAAGGCACGAAACTAAAGAAGCGCGTCCTGATCGCCAAGGCGCGCCAAGGCCAGACGTCCGATGCCGCCGCGCTCAAGGCCGAGGGTTTCGAGCGGCTGGATTAAGCCTGTTCGCTGCCCGGAAGTTCGGCGGCCTTGACCGCCGCGGCTTCGGCGCGCTTCTTCTGCGCCGCCAGCATTTTGGCCGTGGCCTTCTGGGCCAGTTCCTTGCGCTGCTCGGCCAATTCGGTGGGCGTGAGCAGGCGGTGCTTGGATTTGTTCATGGGGCGGCCTTTATAATCGGATGTGCGCGTGACTTACCACGTTCACGGCAGATTGAAACCACGAACGGTGGCTTCGCGCGCGCCGACACGGTCGAGCCAGGCCATGATATGGGGCCGCGCCTGGATCATCGGCTCGATATGGTCCTTGACGCGGACGCGGTACTGCTGGATCCACGGGTAGATGGCCATGTCGGCGATGGTGTAGTCGCCGCCGCCGACATAGGGCGCCTCGCCCAACCGGGTTTCCAGCACATTGAACAGGCGCCGCACCTCCTGGGTGTAGCGCTCGACGCCGACGGGCGTCTGGCCCTTGTCGGAAACGACAAACCAGCCGAGTTGCCCCATCATCGGGCCCAGACCGCCCATCTGCCACATCAGCCACTGGATCGTGGTATATCGTTCGCGGCCCGAGGGTGCGAGAAACCTGCCGTACTTGTCCGCGAGATAGATCATCAGCGCGCCTGATTCGAAGATCGACAGCGGCCCGTCCCCAAAACCTTCACCCGGTTCGTCATCGACGATGGCCGGTATCTTGTTGTTCGGCGAAATCTTGAGGAATTCCGGCGCGAACTGTTCGTCCTTGCCGATATTGACCGGATGCAGGTCGTAGGGGATGCCCAGTTCCTCAAGCAGGATCGTCGCCTTGCGGCCATTAGGGGTGCCAAAGGTGTAAAGATGAATCATGGGCTGCGCTCCTCTGTATTGCCCGAAGATAAGTGCCCCGCAGGACGTTTCAACCGGACGCGGGCGACAAATATGCAGCCATTTGACGCACGAACCGGGCATTGTTACGTGTTAGGGTAACGCAAACCAGCCATTGAGCGCCATGACCCGGAAGCCGATATGACGGAGCCGATCTTCGCCGAGGTCTTTGGCGCGCAGTGGGAAAGGCTGCCGCCGGCCCTTAAGGCGCACTATGCCAACCGGCCGTTCTCAAATGACGTGGTGACGCACCACGGCAGCCTGACGATTACCATGTCTCCGCTGATGCGCCGTTTTCGCTGGCTGTTGCGCCTGTCGGGCCTGTTGGTGCCGTTCGAGGGCGAGGACGTGCCGGTGACGGTGTATACGCGCAGCGATGCGAAATCGAAGCGCTACATCTTCGAGCGCCACTTCTTTCCGCCCGGCCAGCCGGAATATATCTTCCGCTCCGAACTGGTCTGCGTCAGGCCGCACGTCGTCATCGAATATTTCCGCTTCGGCGGCGGCTGGCGAGCGACCTACTGGTACGAAGGCGACAAGGTCATCATTCGCCATGACGGCTTCAACTGGCGTCTGTTCGGTCGGAACATCCCCCTGCCCGGCTGGCTCGACCTCGTCTTCGGCGAGGGCGGTGCCTACGAGCAGGCCGTCAGTGACGCCGCCTACCGCATGCAAACGGCGCTGAACCACTTCCTGCACGACGGCGACCTGATGGGCTATCGCGGCGAATTCCGCATCACCGAGGTCACCCTTGCCGAATGAGGTCCTGATCCTGGGCGGCTACGGCAATTTCGGCAAGCGCATCGCGCAGGGCCTGCGGCGGCATGGCGTGCCGGTCGTCATCGCCGGGCGCGACCTCGCCAAGGGCCAGGCATTGGCCACGCGAATAGACGCCCGGGCGATCCGCGCCGATATTCACGGCGATGTCGCCGCCGTCCTCAAAGCCGAGCAGCCGTCCGTGGTCGTCCATGCCTGCGGGCCGTTCCAGGGCGCGGGCTACGCTGTTGCGCGGACCTGCCTGACAGCCGGCGTGCATTATATCGACCTCGCCGACGCCCGTGATTTCGTGCGCGACTTCAGCGACCTCGATGCCGAAGCCAGGGCGGCCGGCGTGACGCTGATCAGCGGCGCCTCGACCGTGCCCGGCCTGTCGTCGGCAGCGATCGAGCATCTGCGGCCCGATTTCTCGCGCCTCGATGCGCTCGATTTCGGCATCTCGCCGGGCCAGAAAACCGAGCGTGGCCTCGCCACCTTCCAGGCCATACTGTCGTATGCCGGCAAGCGGCTGCGGCCCTACCCCGGCCATCCCGCCGCCTATGGCTGGCAGGACCTGCACGCCGAGACCTACCCGGTGGTCGGCCGGCGCTGGTTTTCGGCGTGCGACATACCCGACCTCGACGTGTTGCCGGCGGCCTATGGCCTGAAGGCTATCCGCTTCGGCGCCGGCATCGAACTGGCGCCGCTGATGTTCTGCATGACGGCCATGGCCTGGCTGGTGAAAGCCGGTTTTCCCATCGACCTGGTCGGCATGGCGCCCTTCCTGAAAAGCGCGACCGACCTGTTCAATCCGTTCGGCAGCGACGCCGGCGGCATGCATGTCCGGCTGACCGGCATCGGCCATGACGGGCAAAAACTGACCAAGATCTGGGTCATCATCGCCGAAAACGGCGACGGCCCGCAGATTCCGTGCGTGCCGGCGATCCTGCTGGCCAGGCGGCTGCACGAAAAAGGCCCCGGGCTGGCGCCCGGGGCCTTTGCCTGTGTTGGTCTGGTCAGGCTCGAAGACTACCTTGAAGAGCTCAACCCGTTTGCGATAAAAACCTTCGCCAAGTAGGCACTGATATGTTGTGATGGTTTACAGACCGCCACAACGTCTCAGCCGCCGAGGAAGTCGGCCTTGCCGATCGGCACGCCCGAATGGCGCAGGATGGCGTAGGCCGTCGTCATGTGGAAGAACAGGTTCGGGATGGCGAAGCCGGTCAGGTAGTCGAGGCCCTTGAATTCCAGCGTCCGGCTGGGGAACTTCATGATGACATCGCGGCTTTCGGCGCCGTCGAAATTGGCCTGGGGCACGGACGAGACGAAATCGATCGTCTTCTGCAGGCGTTCATGCAACTGCGCAAAGGTGGTTTCGTCGTCGGCATAGGGCACATTCTCGACATTGCCGAGGCGCCAGGCGATGCCCTTGGCGTTGTCCGTCACCAGTTGGACCTGGCGGACGAACGGCAGCATGTCGAGCGCCAGGCGCGCGTTCAGGACGGTGTCTTCCTTGACGTTCTTTTCCGCTGCCCAGGCCTCGGCCTTGCCGAGGATGGCCTTGAGGTTCCTGAGCGCGTTCAGCGCGATCGGCACGGAGGCGTGATAGACGTCGATGCGGGCAAGGGTTGCGGTGTCGGCCATGAAAAATCTCCCTGTAGAGTTGGTGGCAAACGCAATATGGGTGGCAACCGGCTAATGGGAAGCCCTTTGCTGGCGAATATAATCGAGCTCGCCCAGGGCTGTGTCGTTGTTGGGATCGAGCGTCAGTGACTGGTTGTAGGCGGCTTCGGCCTCGTCCAGGCGGTTGAGATCGACCAGGGCATAGCCGCGCTTGCGCAGCAGGGCGGCGTGATCGAAATCGGACAGATCGGGATGGGCGGCCAGAAAAGCGTCGTCGGAGGCCAGCGCGTCCTGCGGCCGGTTGAGCTTGCACAGGGTCAGGACATACTGGCCTTGCAGGTTGGGATCGGCCGGCGCATTCAGCAGGCCCTTGGCGTAGTCGCGCTCGGCGGAAACGTAGTCGGCATGTTCGTACTCGATCCAGCCGATGATAAAGCCGAGCGAACCATAGGGCATGGCGCCCTTGAGCACGCCTTTCAGGTCGCCGACGGCCGGGTCGCCGGCCAGCAGCGTGTTGACTTTAAGCAGGTCGTTGAGGTCGTCGGAATAGATTTCGAGACTGTCACCGCACAGTTCGGGCTTGGCCGGCGCATCGGGCGCACGCGCCAAGGCGGCGCGCAGGTCGGGCATCATGGCGTCGACGACGGCAAGGTCCTGGCCCTGCATGGCGGTCAGCGCCTTCACGGCCCGGTCGCGGTCGGCCTGCTCCAGTTCGGTATCGTGGAAGCGGCAGGGGATAGCGTCGATCTTCAGCGCCGTCAGCGCATCCATGACTGGATCGGCTTGGGCCGTGCCCGCCAACAGGCCCGTGAGCATCGCGCCCGCCAATATCAGGCTTTTCATCATGTTCGTCCTCGCCCTCTTTAGCCGTCAGCAAATCATGTTTGCCCACGGGTCGCAACCCAACGCCACAGACCCGACGCAATTGTGGCGTCCCATTGCAAAAGTTTTTCGACATTAAATTTTCACAGGACATGAACCAAAGCTTCCCGGCGCGTGATAAACTTATCCACGGTGAAGCGGACATTGCCTCTTGAAAATTTAAACGTAACTATTATTGTTACAGTACGAGTTCAACACCCTCCGTGAGAGACCTGCCATGAAAACCGCCTTCGCTTCGCTTTTCGCCGCTTCCGCCCTGGCCCTGGCCTTCGTCGCCGCCACGCCGGTATTCGCCGCCACGACCTATACGCTTGACGCCAAGCACACCTCGGTGACCTTCCAGTACACCCACTTCGGCTTCTCGCACCCGACCGGCAAGTTCATGAACGCCGTCGGCTCGGTAACGCTCGACGACGCCAATCCGGCCGCCTCGCACGTTGAGGTCAGTTTCGACATCAGCGGCGTCAATACCGGCGTCCCCGGCCTCGACGAGCACCTGAAGAGCCCGGACTTCTTCGACGCCGCCAAGTTCCCGACCGCCACCTTCAAGAGCACCCGGGTCGATGTCGTGCCGCCCGCCGCCGGCGCCCAACCGACCCAAGCCAAGGTGACCGGCGACCTGACGATCCACGGCGTCACCAAGCCGGTGACCCTGGACGTCACGCTGAACCAGGAAGGCACCAATCCGATGAGCAAGGCGGGCGAAGCCGGTTTCACCGCCTCGACCACCATCAACCGCAGCGACTTCGGCGTCGACAAGTATGTGCCGATGGTCAGCGACCAGATCGACATCGCGATCGAGGCGGAAGCCAACGCCGCCCAATAGCTGAAACCATGAAAGGGTTCGAATGATCCGAAAAGCTCTGGGCCTCGCCGCTTTTCTGGCGGTCCTGGCCGCGCCCGCCTTCGCCGCGGACACCTACACGTTCGAACCCGATCATACCTCGGTGATTTTCACCTACCCACACTTCGGCCTGTCGCACCCCTCGGGCAAGATCATGGGTGCGGCAGGCGCATTGGCCCTCGACTGGGATAACCCCGCCAACTCAAGCGTCGACGTCACGCTCGACATGACGACCCTGACCACCGCCTTGCCGATGTTCGACAAGATGCTGAAGGGCGACGGCTTTTTCGACGTGACGCAGTTCCCGCAGGCGACCTTCAAGAGCACGAACGTCGAACTGTTGCCGGCCGATCCCAACGCTGAAAACGACGACGGCAGGCAGGCCAGGGTCACCGGCGACATGACCATCCACGGCGTGACCCAGAGTGTCGTGCTCGACGTCACCTTCAACAAGAAGGCCTTCAATCCGGCCCTGTTCAAGACCGGCGTCGGCTTTACCGCCGTGGCCCATCTCAGCCGCAAGGCGTTCGGGCTCAGCGGCTACGAGCCCTTCGTCGGCGACGACATTGACATCGACATAGAGGCGGAAGCTTATCCTTGAGGCTTGCGCCGCAAGGACAGACAACCATGACAACCGCCCGTACCCCCACCGTCTATATTCCTCATGGCGGCGGCCCTTGCTTCTTCATGCAATGGAATCCCGCCGACATGTGGAACGAGATGGGCGCCTACCTCAAGCGCCTGCCCACCGATATCGGTGACAAGCCCAGGGCGATCCTCGTTATTTCCGCCCACTGGGAAGAGGACAAGTTCACGGTCCAGACCAAGCCCGCGCCCGGGCTGTTCTACGACTATTACGGCTTTCCGCCCCATACCTACGAACTGTCGTGGCCGGCGCCGGGCTCGCCCGAACTGGCGGCACGCGTGCAGGCCCTGGCGGCGGAAGCCGGCATCACCGTGACAGCGGACGGCAACCGCGACTACGACCACGGTGTCTTCATCCCGCTGCTGATGGCCTGGCCCGAGGCCGTTATCCCGACGATCCAGTTGTCGTTGAAAAAGGGCCTGGATCCGGAAACGCACCTGGCACTGGGCCGTGCCCTGGCGCCGCTGCGCGATGAAGGCGTGCTGATCCTGGGTTCCGGCATGAGCTATCACAACCTGCGCCGGTTGATGCAGCGCGACACCGACGGCAGCGTCCGTCACGTGTCGCATGACTTCGACGCCTGGCTGGCCGAAACATTGGGTGGCGACCGCAACGGCCTGACCGGATGGGAAGCCGCGCCCAATGCCCGCGCCTGCCATCCGCGCGAGGAGCATCTGACGCCGCTGATGGTGGTGGCCGGCGCGTCCGGCGATGACGCCGTCCGCACAACCTACCACGAGGACAGCCTGGGCCCTACAGGCATCGCGGTTTCAGCGTTTCAATTTGGCTGAAACTCCAGCCCGATTGGCGGCAATCCGTCTGGCGGTTTTGCATGACATCGCTTAAATCCTGCCGCCATCGCGCAACAGGAGGCTCGCATGTACGAACTGCATATCGGCAACAAGAACTATTCGTCGTGGTCGCTGCGTCCGTGGGTGTTGCTGACCGCGCTCGATATCCCGTTCACCGAGCATCTGCACTGGTTTCATCCCGACAATTCGGCGTTCAGGAGCTTTTCGCCGTCGGCCCTGGTGCCGGCACTGGTCGATGGCGATGTTACGGTCTGGGATTCGCTGGCCATCGCGGAATACGCCGCCGAAGCCTTTCCCCGCGTCTGGCCGGAAGCCAAGCCGGCCCGCGCCTGGGCGCGTTCAGCGGCGGCGGAGATGCACTCCGGCTTCTCCACCTTGCGCGGCACGTGTTCGATGAGCGTAGGTGTTCGCGTCAAGCTCAACGACACGCCGCCCGCCCTGCTGCGTGACCTGGAGCGAATCGACGCTATCTGGAACGATGGCTTCACGCGCTTCGGCGGCCCTTACCTGGCCGGTGGCACCTTCACCGCGGTCGACGCCTTCTACGCGCCTGTTGTCTTCCGCATCCAGACCTATGGCCTCGGCTTCGACCTCAGCGTAGCCGCCCGCGCCTATGTCGATCGCATGCTGGCTGAACCCGCCATGCAGGCGTGGTACCGGGCCGGCCTCGCCGAAACCGTGCGCGACGCGCCGCACGAGGTCGAGATCGCAGCCTACGGGCAGATTATCGAAGACCTGCGCGCCAAATAGCTTGCGCTAAAAAGTCGTACAATTTAAACTCCCTCATATATAAAAAATGGAGGGAGCCTTTTTCATGTCACAGCGTTTCTTGACCGCCAGCCTGCTTGTGCTGGCCTTCGCCGCCGCCACGGCCCACGCCGAAACCGTCAAGGTGACGTCGCCCAACGGCCGCACCACGGTCGAAATCGGCCATGACGACGGCCTGACATTCTCGGTCACCCGCGACGGCAATACGCTGGTCGATCCCTCGCAACTCGGCATCAACACGGACGCCGGCAATTTCGGTTACGGCACCATCGCTGTCGATGCGCAGAAGGACACTACCGTCAACGACACCTATGACATGGTGGTCGGCAAGGCGTCAAAGATCGCCGACCATTACAACCAGACCGAACTGGACCTCAACGATGGCAAGCTAAAGCTGGACCTGATCGTGCGCGCCTACGACAACGGCGTGGCGTTGCGTTACGTCCTGCCGCCCCAACCGGCGCTGACCGATTTCAAGGTGATGGGCGAAATGACGCGCTTCAATTTCAGCGCCGACTACGATTGCTGGGGCATCAACCAGGGCCGTTTTCTCAACAGCCACGAAGGCGAGTTCGACAAGATCAAGGCGTCCGCCATCCGCAACATGCACCTGTTCGATGAGCCGCTGGTCTGCAAGACCGGCCACAATGATGAAACCTTCGCCATCGCCGAAGCCGACGTCAATCATTACCCCGCCTCCTGGCTGACCGGCCGAGGCGACGGCGGCACCGGCGTCGAGGTCGTGCTGACGCCGCGCGACGACAACGATCCGGGCGCGCGCCAGAAGCTGGTCGCCGCCGACCTTTCCATGACGGCGGATGGCGTCAAGACGCCATGGCGGGTGATGATGATCGGCGACCATCCCGGCGACCTGACCGCCTCGACCCTGATCCCGCAACTGGGCGCGCCGTCGCAGATCGCCGACACCTCGTGGATCAAGGCCGGCAAGACCGCCTGGGACTGGTGGAACGACTGGGCGGTCGATGTGCCGCATCCCGGCATCAACACCGATAGCTACAAGGCCTATACCGATTTCGCCGCCTCGATGAACGCGCAATATATCCTGATCGACGAGGGCTGGTCGATCGGTTCCTCGACCGAAGCCAACCCGAATGCCGATCTCACCAAGTCGATCCCGGCCATGGATATGCCGGCCATCGTTTCTTACGCCAAGTCTAAGGGCATCGGCGTCTGGGTGTGGGCGCAGTGGCAGCAGCTCGACAACCAGATGGACGCCGCCCTGGCGCAATACGAGGCCTGGGGCCTGAAAGGCGTCAAGGTCGACTTCATCAATCGCTCGGACCAACAAGCGGTTGACTATTATTACAAGCTGCTGCCTCTGGCCGCCAAGCACCACCTGATGATCGACATCCACGGCGCCTTCGCGCCCACCGGTCTTTTGCGCACATTCCCCAACTACGTCACCCAGGAAGGCGTCATGGGAGCGGAATACAACAAGTGGAGCCGGCGCATCACGGCCACGCACAACGTCACCCTGCCGTTCACGCGCATGATCCTCGGGCCGATGGACTATACGCCAGGCGGCTTCCATAACGCCACGCCGGCCGACTTCCAGCCGCGCAACCACGAACCGATGGTGCAGACGACGCGCGGTCAGGCGGTGGCCATGTATGTGGTCTACGATTCACCCCTGATGATGATCGCCGACGCGCCCTCGGCCTACAAGAACGCCGACGGAACCTGGGCCGATGGTGCCGACTTCATCCGCCAGGTGCCGGCCACCTGGGACGAAACCCGCGTGCTGCAGGGCGATATCGGCCAATATATCGTCACGGCTCGACGTTCAGGCGACACCTGGTACATCGGCGCCATGACCAACGAACAGGGCCGGACTCTGACCATTCCGCTCGATTTCCTGACCGCCGGCGGCGCCTATCAGGCCCACATCCTGCAGGACGGCGCCGATGTCACCCATCTGGCGGCTTCGGACGCGAATGTCAGCGCCACGAGCAGCCTGACCCTGACCCTGGCGTCATCGGGCGGCGGGATCGCGGTCATTGCGCCGGTCAAGGCTGCCGCCAAGCCGAAAAAACGGCACTGACGCTTTCCCCTCGCATCTGCGAGATATTCCGCCTATAGGCGGAGGCATGTCCGATGCCCCCGCCAAACAGCCCAGCTTTCCCGAATTCGTTGCCCTGATCGCCAGCCTGATGGCGCTGGGCGCGCTCGGCATCGATTCCATGCTTCCGGCGCTGTCGGCCATCGGCCACGATTTGCACGTCGCCGATCCCAACCACCAGCAATGGGTGGTGCAGATTTATTTTCTCGGCCTCGGCCTCGGCCAGCTTGTCTTCGGCGTACTGTCCGACTGGCTGGGGCGCAAACGCGTCCTGCTGTCAGGCGTGGCGGTTTACGTCGTCTTCGCCCTGATCGCCGGCCTGACGCAGAATTTCACCGCCCTGCTGGCCGTCCGCCTGCTGCAAGGCATCGCCGTTTCCACCACCGGCGTGGTGACGCGTTCGATCGTGCGCGACCTCTATGCCGGGCCGCAGATGGCCAAGGTCATGTCGATCAGCTTCGTCGTCTTCCTGCTGGTACCGATCGCGGCCCCCACCCTTGGCCAGTTGATCCTGACCTTCGCGCCGTGGCGAGCGATCTTCCTGGTCATGGCGGCCCTGGGTACACTGACCCTGATCTGGGGCCTGATCCGTCTGCCCGAAACGCTCAATCCGGCCGATCGTCATGCCCCTGACCTCGCCCACATCCGCCGCGTTGCTTTCTTTGTCGTCACCGAACCCGGCTCGCTGTTCTACACCCTCGCCATCGCCTTCCTGATCGGCTCGCTGCTGGCCTATGTCTCGCTGATGCCGCAGATTTTCAGCGATGTCTTCGGCAAGCCGCAGATCATGACGGGCGTGTTCGCCGCCTGCGCCGCCACCATGGGTGTCGGCTCGATGCTCAATGCCTCGCTGGTCGAGCGCCTGGGCCTGAAGCGGATTTCTCACAGCGCCCTGACCGCTTTCATCCTGATGAGCGGCCTCCACCTGGCTTGGTGCCTGAGCGGGCGCGAGACGATCCCGAGCTTCATGGTGCTGCAGGCCCTGACCATGGGGCTGATGTCGCTGGCGACCTCGAACTTCTCGGCCATCGCCATGGAAAAGGTCGGTCACGTCGCCGGCACGGCGGCGAGCTTGCAAGGCGTGGTGACCACGGTCGGCGCGGCCATCATCTCGGCCGGCATCGGCGCCGGCTGGAAAGGCGGCATCTACCTGCTGCCCCTGGGCGCGCTGGTGTGCGGACTGATCTCGGTTGGCCTGGTGGCGGTGGCCGAAAAAGGCCGGCTTTATCGCAACTAATGCCCCTTGCCATCGCGGCGCAAGGCGTCCTCCATCCATTCCATGTCGTCGTCGCCGAGGCCGAAGTGATGGCCGGCCTCATGGATCAGCACATGCGCCACCAGCTCCTCCAGGGCCACACCCGTTTCGGCCCACTCGTCAAGGATCGGGCGGCGGAACAGGTGGATCATCGCCGGCATGTCACCCGTCATGGCTTCCATTTCTGCCGGACGGCCGCTGTAAAGTCCGGTCAGTTCGAATCCGTCCTCGATGCCGAGCTGGTCGAGCAGGTCCTGTGGCGGGAAGTCCTCGACCACCACCACAACGCCGCGCAGATAGCCGGCGAACGGTTCCGGCAGGCGGTGCATCGCCGCCTTGGCGACGGCCTCGATATCGGCCAGGCTGGGCGCGGCGCCGAACGGCATCAACCTTCCTGTTGGTCTTCCGACAACCCCATGATGTGGAAGCCGGCGTCGACATGGATGACTTCACCCGTGGTCGAGAAACCGAGGTCCGAGCAAAGCCACAGGGCCGCGCCGGCGACGCCTTCCATCGAGGTCGCTTCCTTCATGGCCGAGAACTGGCCCGACTTGGCGTGCAGGCCTCGCCCGCCGCTGATGCCGGCCAGGGATAATGTGCGCATGGCGCCGGCCGAGATGGCATTGGCGCGGATGCCCTTGGGGCCCAGGTCGCGGGCGATGTAGCGCGTGGAGGCCTCCAGCGCCGCCTTGGCCACGCCCATGGTGTTGTAATTGGGGATGACGCGTTCCGAACCGAGATAGGTCAGGGTGACCAGAGAACCGCCATTGGGCATGATTTCGGCGGCGCGGCGCGACACGTCGACGAACGAGAAAGCCGACACGTTCATCGCCAGCAGGAAGCCTTCGCGTGTCGTGTTGTCGACGAACGAGCCCTGCAACTCGTTCTTGTTGGCGAAGGCGATGGAGTGAACGACGAAGTCGAGCGTGCCGTAATCGGCCTTCAACTTCTCGAACAGGGCGTCCATCGAGGCGTCGTCGGTGACGTCGGCCTCGATCAGGTTGGTGACGCCGATCGATTCGGCCAGCGGCCCGACCCGGCGCAGCAGGCTTTCGCCCATATAGGAAAAAGCCATTTCCGCGCCCTGTGCCGCCAACTGGCTGGCGATGCCCCAGGCGATCGACTTGTCATTGGCCACGCCCATGACCAGGCCCTTCTTGCCCTTCATCAGGTCGCCCGTGGGAAAGTTCCATTCATCGGACATGCGTCAGCTCCTCGCCTGTTAGGTTTGTAGAATCGTCGCTGTTCAAGAGCAAATTACGACGCGAAAGGCAAGGCATTCCGCTTTCCAGCCATGGATCAGGCTGCGGCTTCGGCGTCCGCCCGCGGCATTTTCTTCCCCGGAACCAGCAGCAGCAACAGGGCCAGGGCCAGGCCGTAGATGTGGACGCCGGCCGCGATCCGGTCGAGAACCACGGTTGTCTGCGTCGGCACATGATGCATCCATGCCCAGGTGCCGGACAGCTTGAGATAGGGCGCCAGCAGGTAGGGCAGGCACAGGAAGCCGGTGAAGCCGATATCGTGCAACCGGTTGAAGCTGACCACGATCAGCGGCAGCAACAGCAGATCATAGAGAGCGTAGAGCACGATCACCCAGCCGACCGAGGTCAGCGGCGCGTCGAGCCGGTCGAACACCTGCGGCGCGTAATAGAAGATCAGGTAGCGGAATTCGAAAACCGCCAGGATCGGCAGGGCGACCAGAGCATAAGGCAGGCGCGACAAGCGGCCGCCGAGACCAATAATGGATTTGAAATCGCTCACTTATGCCCCCCATCGGCGTTTTGGCCGCCAAGAGCGAAATACGTTTTGGTAGAGTCAAAACGCCGGCTCTTGATTTTTGCTTGGTCGCGCAATTTGTCCGAAAAGTGCTGCACACTTTATCGGATTGCGCTTCAGGTGCGCATGGAAGTCCGGCCTTGTAAAGCCGGCTCGCCCGGATGGGTCAAAGGTCCCGTTACGCCAAAGGATTTGCCTTGGCAAATCCGTCTTAAATATCGACTTGAGAAAGTATAATCGAGCCGTTGGTGCCGCCGAAGCCGAAGGAATTCGACATGATAGTGCCGATGGGCCCGTCGTGGCGCTGCCTCAAGATCGGCATGCCGTCGAAAGCTGGGTCGAGATTGTCGATGTGGGCGCTTTCAGCGGCAAAGCCGTTCTGCATCATCAGCATGCAGTAGATGGCTTCCTGCGCGCCGGCAGCCCCCAGGCTGTGGCCGGTCAGCGACTTGGTCGACGAGATCAGCGGCATATCGTTGCCGAAGGCGCCGCGCACCGCACTCATTTCCTTGTCGTCGCCCACCGGCGTCGAGGTGCCGTGCGGATTGAGATAGTCGATGCGCCGGCCTTTCGCTTCCGCCATGGCCAGTTTCATGCAGCGAAGGGCGCCCTCGCCCGACGGCGCCACCATGTCGTAGCCATCCGAATTGGCGGCGTAGCCCACGACCTCGGCGATGATATTGGCCCCACGCGCCCTGGCGCGTTCGTAGTCTTCCAGAACCACCATGCCGGCCCCGCCGGCGATAACGAAGCCGTCGCGGTCGCGGTCATAGGCGCGCGAAGCCACCGCCGGCGTGGCGTTGAAGTTCGACGACATGGCGCCCATGGCGTCGAACATGTCGCTGAGCGTCCAGTCGAGTTCCTCGGTGCCGCCGGCGAACATCACGTCCTGCTTGCCCAGCATGATCTGCTCCGCCGCCGCCCCGATGCAGTGCACGGAGGTGGCGCAGGCCGAGCTGATCGAATAGTTGATGCCACGGATTTCGAACCAGGTCGCCAGCACCGCTGAAGGGCCCGACGACATGGCCTTGGGCACGGCGAACGGTCCGATGCGCTTGGGCGAGGTCTTTTCGCGCGTCACGTCGGCGGCGGCCACGATGGCGCTGGTCGACGGGCCGCCGGCCCCGAAGATGATGCCGGTGCGCTCGTGGGAAATCTCGCCCTTGTCCAGGCCCGAGGACGCGATCGCCTGTTCCATGGCGAGGTGGCCATAGGCCAGGCCCGGCGACAGGAACCGGGCGGCGCGGCGGTCGATCAGTTGCGACAGGTCGCCCACCTTCGGCGCGGCGTGGACCTGGCACTTGAAGCCGAGACGGGCGTAATCCTCGGCAAAGACCACGCCGGAGCGGGCTTCGCGCAACGAATCCGTCACCTCGGCGACGCCGGTGCCGATGGAGGAAACGATGCCCAAACCTGTTACGACGACTCTACGCATGCAAAAGTCCCACTCGCCCCTGAAAGTTGTCCGCTGGCCCCGTGGTCGGGGCTCTGTTCGTTTCTGTTTGGCTCAAACCAGGTCCTTGGCGTCGAACAGGCCGACGCGCAGGCCCGACGCCTGATAGATAGTCTTGCCGTCGGCTTCGACAACCCCGTCGCCGATGCCCATGATCAGTTTGCCCGACATCACGCGCTTCATGTCGATCTTGTACACCACCTTCCTGACGGCCGGCGTCACCTGGCCGGCGAACTTGACCTCGCCGACGCCAAGCGCGCGACCGCGGCCCGGAAAGCCGCGCCAGCCGAGATAGAAGCCGACCAGCTGCCACATGGCGTCCAGGCCCAGGCAGCCCGGCATGACCGGATCGCCGATGAAATGGCAGCCGAAGAACCAGAGGTCCGGATGGATATCGAGTTCAGCCTCGATAAAACCTTTGTGATGCGACCCGCCATCCTCGGTGATCGAGACGATGCGGTCGAACATCAGCATCGGCGGCGACGGCAGCTGGGCGTTGCCGGGCCCGAACATGTCGCCGCGGCCGCAGGCCAGCAGGTCGTCAAAACTGAAGGAAGACGGGCGGACAACGGTCTCAGCGGTCATGGAAGGGGCAGGCTCCGGCGCGATCACGCGACATGTAACAACAGAAAGGATGCGTTACACGTTCGGACGCGCCGGCTCAACCCTTTTTGGTGCCCGCACTTTTGGAGACGACCCGGGCCCGCCTATTTGCTGGCCATCGCCAGCGGATCTGGCCGGCGGCATACGGCGTTGGCCTGGGTGCCCCACAGGTTGCCTTGCGGCACCCAGCCGGTAACTCCGCCGACCGACACCTTGCACCAGTCCTTCCGGCACTTGTCGAGGCCGGCCAGGGCGCGCGGCCTGAGGATCGCCTTGACCTCGGCGCCGGCGCTGGGGCCATCGCGCATGGCGATGGTGGCGCCGCTGGGGCTCAGGACGGTCTTCTGCGCCTGCAGCATGGTCTTGCTGACCCAGGCGACGCCGCCATCGGGATCGCAGACCAGCCGCCAGTCGCGCGTCTCGGAAATGATCTGAACCGGCAGGGACTGCGCCTTGTAGGTCCAGGTGATCGGATTGTCCTTGCTGGGACCGTTGCGGGCGTAGACCGTATCCTTGCGCAGCATGGCCCAGCGTGGCAGCGGCTGCTTCGATGGCGTGTCGAAGGCCTGGTCTTCGGCATGCAGGGCCGCCGGCATCAACAGGGCCAGGGCCGCCAGCATCCAAAATGCCCGGCCGCGCCCGATGAGGGCTTGAAATGCCCTGGCATAAACGCTTATGTCGTCGCCGCCATTGGACCGCGGCGGCTGAAGCTTGTCAAATCGCTTGGAAAACATGAGGTTGGTCCGGCGGCACAGGGCGGAAAAACTTAAAAAAGGATTCCGCCGCAAAGGGTTCAGATTTGGTTAAGAACCTGCTAACCGCGCCTGAAATTTTCAGGCCGGACAGCGGCACAGGGCGATGCGGGCCTCGGGGACCAAGGGCGCGCGGAAACGAAAAAGGCACAGATGAGCGCGCAGAAACTCAAGGTCGTCCTGACGGTCAAATTGCCTGAACCGGTCGAAACGCGGATGCGCGAACTGTTCGACACCCGGCTGTGGTTCGAAATGGCGCCGATGCCGCGCGACCAGCTGCTGGCGGTAGCCCAGGCCTGCGATGTGCTGGTGACCTCGATCAATGACCGGCTCGACGCCGAGTTCTTCGCCGCCGCGCCCGAAAGCCTGAAGATGATCGCCAATTTCGGCGTCGGCTTCGAACATATCGACATCCAGGCTGCCGCCGACAAGGGCATCCTCGTCACCAACACGCCCGGCGTGCTGACCGAGGACACGGCGGAAATGGCCATGGGCCTGATCCTAGCCGTGTCGCGCCGTTTCGTTGAAGGGGTAGCCATCGTACAAAAGGGCGAATTCTCGGCCTGGTCGCCCACCTTCCTGCTCGGCCGCCGCATCTTCGGCAAGCGGCTCGGCATCATCGGCATGGGCCGCATCGGCCAGGCCCTGGCGCGGCGGGCGCGGGCCTTCGGCATGAGCGTGCATTACCATAACCGCAAGCCGGTGTCGGCGCGCATCTCCGACGACCTCGGCGCCACCTATTGGGACGATCTCGACCAGATGCTGGCGCGCATGGACGTCATTTCGATCAATGCGCCCGGCGGCGCCGGCACGCAGCATCTGCTCAGCGCCGATCGCCTGGCGCGGCTGCAGCCGCATGCCATCCTGGTCAACACGGCGCGCGGCCAGATCGTCGACGAGACGGCCCTGGTCGCCATGCTGCGCGACAAGCGCATCGCCGGCGTCGGTCTCGACGTCTACGAACGCGAACCGGCGATCAACCCCGAACTGATCGGCCTGCCCAACGCCATCCTGCTGCCGCACATGGCGTCCTCCACCATCGAAGCGCGCACCGACATGGGCGACCGGGTCATTCTCAACGTCAAGACCTTCCAGGACGGCCACCGCCCTCCCGACCGCGTCATTCCGGCGATGTTATAGGGTTCACAAAAAAGTCCCTCGCTGCGCTCGGTGTACTTTTTTGTGGATTCGATAAGGGCAAGCGACGCTCGGGGCGGCCCGTCGCTTTCGCTTGGCTTTTTATTTTAGGGGGAGATCATGAAAACCATTGTCCGCAATCCGACCGAAGGCGTCTATCCTGCGACCAATGACTATATCCACGCGCTGGAAGTGCAGAATCCGCAACGGTTTCTCTACGTCGCCGGCACCATGGGACTGGATGCCGATGGCATGGCGGGTGCGACACTCGAAGTGCAGCTTGAACGTATCTGGTCGAACCTGCGCGCCATCCTGGCCAGCGCCGGCATTACCGCCGACAACATCGTCCGCCTGACCAGCTATCTGCGCGATGCGTCCTATGCCGAAGCCAACGCGACGGCGCGCCTTGCCGCCCTGGGTGGGCGCCTGATTCCGACCACCGCCCTTGTCGTGCAGACGCTCGATGAAACCTGGCTGGTCGAGCTTGAAATCATCGCCGTGGCATAACGTGCAAAATTTTCGCAGATTCCGCGCGAAGGCCCTTGCAAAGATTTCGGGCTTCCGTCTATAAGCGGCGCCTCTCCGGCGGGTTCGTCCCGCACCTTAACGGAATGAGCGGGCGTAGCTCAGCGGTAGAGCGCCACCTTGCCAAGGTGGATGTCGAGAGTTCGATCCTCTTCGCCCGCTCCAATCCTTTCTCAAAAATCCGGACCATGAAGCGCCGCGCCGAATACGGTGGCGCGTTCACGTGGAAACGCCAGGGATGCTGAAGGCAGCCCCGGCGTCGAAAGCGATTGGCTGGCGGTTTACCAGGTCATGTGCGCCAGAACGTCGGCGGTCGATGCCGCTATCACGATGACAGTATTTCCACCGCCGAAGTCGATGAAGGTGTTGCCGCCCGAGGCATGGACCATGGCGGTATTGATCGTGCCGTGGGTATAGGCCGACACGTCGATGCGGTCGTTGTCGCTGGCCAGGAAGTCCTTGATGATGTCGGCGCCGGAATTGGCCGAGAAGACGAAGGTGTCCGCCCCTGCCCCGCCGAACAGGCGGTCTGCCCCGGCCCCACCGTCGATGCGGTTGTTGCCCGCATTGCCCTGGAGGATGTTGTCGAGGCTGTTGCCGGTGGCGTTGAGATTGGCAGAGCCCGTCAGGGTCAGGTTCTCGACATTATTCGTGAGGGTATAGCTGACGCTGGACAGGACCTTGTCGGTGCCCTCGTTGGCGTTCTCGATGACGAC
>FTIZ01004642.1_pt2 | contig 29976 bp, 26 predicted proteins | sample 1658381 | NCBI WGS metagenome assembly FTIZ01 (sample SAMEA3914822, study PRJEB12502) | metagenome | biome: forest; material: soil | place: USA | collected 2012-03-12 | depth 0.1 m
ATCGAAATCCAGGTCATCGCCGACAGCCACGGCAATGTCTGCCACCTCGGCGAGCGCGACTGCTCGTTGCAGCGCCGCCACCAGAAGGTGCTGGAAGAAGCGCCCTCGCCCGTCATCGACGAGGCGGCGCGCAACAAGATCGGCATGATCGTCGTCAACGCGATTAAAAAGATCGGCTATCTCGGCGTCGGCACCATCGAGTTCCTGTACGAGGACGGCGAGTTCTTCTTCATCGAGATGAACACCCGTCTCCAGGTCGAACATCCGGTCACCGAATACGTCACCGATATTGACCTGGTCCGCGAGCAGATCCGCATCGCCGAAGGCTATCCTTTATCGTTCACGCAAAGCGACGTGCACATTAAGGGCCACGCCATCGAGGTCCGCATCAACGCCGAAAACGCCCGCACCTTCGTGCCCTCGCCCGGCACGGTGACCGATTTCCACGCGCCCGGCGGCCTCGGCGTGCGCATGGATTCGACCATGTACAACGGCTACTCCATCCCGCCCTATTACGACTCGCTGATCGGCAAGCTGATCGTCCACGGCCGCGACCGCCCCGAAGCCCTGGCGCGCCTGAAACGCTCCCTGCAGGAAACGGTCGTCTCCGGCATCGACACCACCATCCCGCTGTTCCTCGACCTTCTCAACGAGAAGGACATAGGAGACGGCAACTACAACATCCACTGGCTGGAAAACTGGATCAAGGCGCAAGAACCGGTAGCCTGACTCCTCCTTATACCTCCCTGAAATCTTTGATTTCGGGGAGGGGGACCGCACGACGACGCGAAGCGTCTAGATGCGGTGGTGGGGCGACTTTCTTTGCGTCCCCCTTCTTATGCCTCCCCGCTTGTCGGGGAGGGGGACCGCACGAGCGAGCCTTTGCCTTCAAAGGCGAGTGAGATGTGGTGGTGGGGTTTCCTGCTTGCTGACTTCCAGGAGTATGCCATGTCCACCGCTTTTCTCCTCATCGACCTCCAGCAAGCCGTCGTCGCCGGCAAGGCCACGCCCGACCGCCAGCCGGCCATCGATGCCGCCACGACGCCGTCTCGAAACGCCTGGCGCGCGTGCTCTACAAGGCCCGCAACAGCGCAACGAAAGTCATCCTCGTCCAGCACGACGGCGGCGAAGGCCATCGCCTGGAAACCGGCTCGGAAGGCTGGCAACTCCGCCCGGAATTCGCCCCTCTCAAGTCGGAAATGCTGATCCACAAACAGTCCAGCGACGCCTTTTTCGAAACCACGCTCGGCGCCTACCTGTCGCGCCTGGGCATCCTGCGGCTGGTCATCGGCGGCTGCATGACCCAGTTCTGCGTCGATACAACGGTGAGAAGCGCCGTCGCCCACGGCTATGACGTCACCCTGCTCAGCGACGGCCATACCACCGGTGACACGATAGGTCTTGGGGGCGACCTCACCTTCGAGCAGATCATCGCCCACCACAACCTGACGCTCGACGGCTTCGACGCCGGCATGAACGACGTCCGCCTCGCCACCTGCGACGAGATCGAGTTTTAAATCTTCTCTCCTCCCCATTTCCCAAATGGGGAGGTGGCATTTTTGCGCTTTGCAAAAATGACGGAGGGGTCACCGCGATAGCGGTCATTCCACGAATGAAGACGGGCCGTCCGCCTACCTTAAAAACGCATCCGCCTGCCCATCCGGCCAGGGCTCCCGCCATGCCGGCAACTGCGCCAACCTGTCCAGCCACGCCACAAGATGCGGAAATTCATCAAACGGCATCCCCGCCGCCCGCCAATAGCAAGCCATTGACGCCAATTGAAAATCCGCGATCGTCAGGCGATCGCACGCAACATGGCTTTTATCTTGCAAGTGATCATTCAACACCTTGCCATGGCGCTCGACCAACGCGTCCTTGCCGACAAGTTCCGCCGGGTCCGGTTCGGCGAAACGAAACGTCCCCTTGACGACATATTCGAAATAGTACGGCGACACCGCCTCTTCCCAGTGACGGTTGTTCCACGAAATCCAGCGCAGGACATCGACCTGCTCCATCGGCTCCGAAGGCCACATATCCGAGCCCACCTTGAGGCACAGATAAGCGTTGACTGCCGCCGATTCCCACAGGCTGACTTCGCCATCGACCAGGGCGGGCGCTTGGCAGTTGGGGTTCAGGCGGGCATAGTCGGGCGTCTTCATGCTCCGCCCCTCGCCGCCCATCTCGATGAACTGCGCCGGAATGCCGAGATGCTTGGCCAACGCCACCACCCGGCGCGGCGCCTGCGCGCGAATCCAGTAGATTTTCATGGTGCGCCTCCTGCCTTTCACTTGCCACGGGCGGCCTTGCCGCACAAGACAGCGACATGACCAGATGGTGAAAGCAACAAACAATCCCCGCCTTCCTGACCGCTGTCATGCTTCTTTCCATGACAAACGAACACACCCCCATTGCCACGGCCGAACAGCGCCAGGCGCTGCGCCGCAACCAGACCCAGCGCCTGCGCAATCTCGGCGAACAGCTGCTGCGCGCCGTCGAGGATCTCGACCCGCCCAAGACCCACAAGGACGCGGAAACCGCCGGCAAGACCCTGCTCGTCCTCGACCGCGTGCTCGACGCCATCTACAACATCAAGCCCAACGACGATCACATCATGTCCTATAGCCGGCAACCGGTCGAACCCGAAATCGAGTTCCATAACCTGACCACCTGGCAATCCATTCTCGACGCCAGCCTCGAAGCCTTGGCCCAGGCCCGCGCCCTCAATCGCGGCGAAGCCTAAACACAGCGATACTTGATTACGCTTTCTCCTCCCCTGCTTCAGCGGGGGAGGTGGCGCGGCGCTCGCGGACGTCTTCGCCCGCGAAGTCTGCGACGGAGGGGGCCACATACCTTTGGCGAAGTGCCCTGCCATCTCCGGAAGCAGTTTAGCCACAGATCACACAGATCAGCACAGATTTCAGGCCTGTCCGGAAGGGACCAGGCAAGTCCGCTCGCCCGACAACGACCGCTTCGCGATCAAGGGTTTGCAAACAGACCCACGGACCACAGCGATACTGAAATCTGTGCTGATCCGTGTGATCTGTGGCTAACCTTCTCTTGAATCAGTTGCCAAGTCTGCCCCCGTATCCGCGTTGAGCGCAAAGCTCCGCTAAAACCCGGCATCGCCAGGCCAAATGCCGCCGCCGAGCCTCCACGGGCCCGCGCGGCCTTTTCGCATGCGTTCAGCGACGCCGCTCCAAATCGCAAAATTATCTTGATGAATCAAGATAACCAATCCGCTTGCTGACCTCGCCATCCGGAGCTATGCAGGGCACCGGATGGAGGTTCGCCCTGGCCGATTTCACCCTCGACGACCTGATCGCCTGTTACCGTCGCGGCGTATTCCCGATGTCGGACGCGCGCGACGACGCCTATCTGTTCCTGGTCGATCCGCCGATGCGCGGGGTATTGCCGCTGGACGGCTTCCACGTCCCGCAAAGGCTGGCGCGCCGGGTGCGCCATGACGATTATGTCGTGCGCGTCGACACCGCCTTCGACCGGGTGATCGAGTTGTGCGCCGAAGCGGCCGCGGACCGGCCGTCGACCTGGATCAGCCATCCGATTCAAGCCATGTACGAGGCCCTGTTCGATCGCGGCCTGGCCCACAGCGTCGAGGTGTGGCAGGACGACCGTCTGGTGGGGGGGCTTTACGGTGTGCAGGTCGGCGCGGCCTTCTTTGGCGAAAGCATGGTGTCGCGCAAGACCGACATGAGCAAGATCGCCCTGGTCCACCTGGTGGCGCGGCTCAAACGCGGCGGGTTTTCGCTGCTCGACTGCCAGTTCCAGACCGACCATTTGCGCCAGTTCGGCGTGGTCGAGATTCCGAAGGCGGACTATGTGCGGCGCTTGGCGGCGGCGGTGGACGTGCCGGCGGATTTTTACGCCCTGCCGGCGCGGAGCGACGGGAAGACGGTGATGAAGGGGCTAGCGCTGTAGCGTTATGGGGCGTGGGGTCCTTGGACCCCACATCTTTCTTCTTTCTTTTTCCGTCTCGGCCCTTTGGGCCGAAGCGGAAAAAGAAAAAGGGAAGGCTTGGGGCCGGAGGCCCCAAACCCCATAACGCGACGGTGTCAGCCCGTCTGCCCCGGCAACGGCCGCCGGCACCCGATCACCCAGGCGTCGTACACCGGATGCTGGATCGGATTGAGGCTCGGCGCGCTGGCAAACGTCCAGCCGTGGAAAATTTCCTTCGACTGCACCTCGGCCGCCGTATTGGTCGCCGCCGCCGGGCTGGTGCGCACCAGCATGTAGGCGATCACATCCGGCGCCGGCTCGTCATCCGCCGTCGTCTCGCACGCCTTCACCGTATAGATCAAACCCTTGTAGCGCACCGGCTGGCCGATCGGCGCCTCGAAGCGCACGCTTTCGGCGGTCACCTTGTCGAGCGCCTCGATGATGGCGGCGCCGTAGCGCGTGCGCTTGTGCGCCACATAGGCCGAAGACGCCGAATCTGCCGACGACGATTCCGAATCGGCCCGCGACGACGCCCGCGCCGCCGCAGCGGCAGCCGAGGCCTTCGACGCCGAACTGGCGGAAGATGCCGCTTCCTGTGGCACGAACGGATGCAGTTCGCCGGCGTCGTAGCTGGACGACTGCGCCTGGCTCACCTTGGCCGCCGAGGGCTGGGCCACGCCGTCGGCCGCCTTGGCCTTCTTCTGCACCGGCACGTACGGCTTGTACTGCACGCCGTCGACATAATAGGGCTGAGGGTCGTAGTCCTGGCTGTCGACATAGTCCGGATGATTGCTGGTGTCCTGGTCGCGGCCGCGATCGCGCAGATGCGACACCTGGGCCGACGCCGGAATGACCGCGCTCAGCACCAGGGCCGCCACGGCGACAAGGCCGCCGGAGCGCAACGCGGACAAGGTCAGGCGCGACGGTTTCATCCGTTTACGGCTTCCACGCTTCGTAATCGCCGGTCGTCGGCGAGCGCTCGCCCGAGGCATTGAGCGAACCCGGCGGGAACTGCGCGAACGGCGTGCCGCTCATATTGGGCAGGTGCGGCTTTTCCCACGCCTTCTTCGGCAGCGGCGTCACCGAGGGCGGCTCGTCATAGACATAGTGCATCCAGCCGTGCCAGTCGGGCGGGATCTTCGAGGCGTCGGCATAGCCCTTGTAGATGACCCAGCGCCGCTTGCGGCCGGTGTCGTAGGATTGCCGGGCGGTCCGGTCCTCGAAATACCGGTTGCCGAATTCGTCGCTGCCGACCGGGCGGCCGCGCGATCCCACCGTCCACAGGGTGCCCAGCGTCGCGCCGTTCCACCAATCCAGCAAGCCCATAATCACATCCTCGAAACACGTGCGGCGACTATAAAGACCGCCGCCCCCGAGGTAAAGGCGGGCGCGGCGAAAAACTGTGCGGCGGCGGCGCGGCAAAGCGGCGCGGCCATTATCAACATATTGTGGATGAATGATCCGCACTCCACCAGATTTATTGATATATCGCCTTTTCGGTTATAGGGTTAACGCTGAATTACCGCGCCCGCACGGACCCGCATCATGGCCTTCATGTCCCCCGCCCTCAGCCGCATCATCGCCGCCGGCGACCTGGAATCGCGCGTGATCGAACGCCTGGACGCCTTTACCGAGGTCAACTGCCCGCGCGACATGACCTCCGCCCAGGTCGAAGCCTGGCTGGACTGGGCTGATTCGCTGCCGCGCGACCTGCCGTCGGGTACCTGGGCGCGCACGGGCGACGCCGATACCGACGCCTTCGGCGGCGCTACCGGTGATTACGCCCACCGCCTCGGCCAGTGGGGCCTGCGCCTCGGTCATTTCACCACCCCCGCTGAAGCGACCGATTTCGCCGAAGCCATCGAAGCGACCCTCCTCAGCGGCCTGGCCGCGCCGGCAATGGGCCTGCCCTCCGGCCACCGCGTCCACCCGACCGCCGGCGATATCCTGCCGGCGGCGGCGGACATCCCGCCGCTCTATCTCGACGACCACGGCGGGCGGCAAACCCTGACGCGCACCTTACGCGACGCCCGTTCGGCCGTCTTGCGCGACGCCACCCAAAAGCAGTTGGCCGCCGCGCTCGACGATATCGCCGGCGCCATCGCCCGCTCCGAAGGCGAGCACCGCGCCAGCGTCAAAAGCAACCCGGCCCTGGCGCGGGCGGCGGCGAAGGCCCGGCGGCTGGGCGCCAGCGACGCCCTGATCTCGCGCCAGATCCAGCTGGCGCTCGGCGCCCACCTCGGCGACTGGGGCCAGGCGGCCGCGCCGCAGGTCGAAACCGTCCGCCAGCGCGCCGTCATCGCCGCGCGCGATACCGTCAGCGCCGGCGATCCGTCCGGCGTGCTGATGGCCGAGACGGCGCTGGAAACGCGCGGCCTGCACCTCGTCTTCGATCCCGGCGATGCCGAGGCGCTGGAGTTGCAAAACCTCAGCCCCAAAGCCGCGATCAATATTGACCGTTTCCACCTCGCCGACGACCAGTTCGCGCTCGAAGCCTTTGTCGACACGGTCTCCTTGTGGGCCCAGGCCCTCGATATCGAGGCCGCCGTTTCGTTTTCCGCCACCGGCGACGACGCCCTGCGCCGCCACGTCCTGCGCCCCCTCGGCCTGACCCTGGCCGGCGTCGCCGAAGCCGTCATGGGCCGGGGCCTCAGCCTCAATGACAGCACCGGCTCCGACTATGCCGCCCACCTGTTCGCCCTGCTGGAAGCCGCCGCCGTCCATACTTCCGCCCGGCTGGCACAGGCCATCGCGCCGTTCGAAACCTTCGCCGCCGACAAGGATCCGCTGCTCGATCGCCTCAGCCAGCGCCTCTACCAGATCACCGCCCTGAAAGGCCACACCGACATCAAGAGCCGCGCCCTCGACCTGATCCAGGCGGCCGCGAAGCTGGCTAAAAAGACCGGCCTGCGCAATGTCCAGTCGACCGCCCTCTATGACGACGCCGAATTGTCGCTGCGCCTTGGCTGCACGCTCGGCGACACCACGCTCGGCGACCTGCGCGCCTGGCTGGAAAGCGACGACGGACTGCTCGTTCCGACCCTGAAGGCCTGCGTGATCAAGGGCTTGCGGGCCATTGGCGCCGATTGGGATGAAGTGCGCATGCTCGTCCTCGGCCACCGCAGCCTTTACGATGCGCCGCATATCAACGCCGCCACCCTGAAGGCCAAGGGCCTGAGCGACTTCGAAATCGACCGCCTGCAGGAAGCGCTGGTCACGGCATCCTCCCTGGGCGAGGTCTTTTCGACGCGCCACATCGACGCCAGCTTCATCCGCGACATCTGGGGCCTCAGCGAAAGCGACCTGGCAGCTCCCGGCCTCAACCTCCTGGAAACGATCGGTTTTTCGGCCATCGAAATTGCGGCCGCCGAGGCCCACATCTTCGGCCACAAGGACCTGTCGGCCCTGAAGGCGCGCAACGACGCCGCCTGGCACCTGCTGGCGCCAGCCAACCTGAAATCGGCCTTCGCCCTGCGCCACCGCGTCGAAGCCTTCATGGATTCACCCTCGACGGCGCCCTATGCCCTGCACTGGGACCAGGGCGTGCTCGACGCCATGAAGCTCTATGCCTATGCCGCCGCCGAAGGCCTGCGCGCCCTGTCGGTGGGCCGGGGCGAACCGCCGGCGGGCTTCGCGCTCGATATCCCCGACGTCGAGGACGCCCCCAGGCGCACCTTCGAACCGGCGGCGAAAACGCCGGCCCCGAAAGTGGTCGAAAAGATCGTCGAGCGCGACCGCACGCGCACCAAGCTGCCCGACCGGCGCAAGGGCTATATCCAGAAAGCCGGCGTCGGCGGCCACAAGGTCTATATCCATACCGGCGAGTATGAAGATGGCCAGCTCGGCGAGATTTTCATCGACATGCACAAGGAAGGCGCCGCCTTCCGCTCGCTGATGAACAACTTCGCCATCGCCATCTCGATCGGCCTGCAATACGGCGTGCCGCTGGAGGAATTCGTCGAAGCCTATGTCTTCACGCGCTTCGAACCGGCCGGACCGGTGACCGGCAATGACCGCGTGCGCTCGGCGACCTCGATCCTCGACTACATCTTCCGCGAACTGGCGATCTCCTACCTCGACCGCGGCGACCTGAGCAATGCCGACCCGGCGGCGCTCAATGCCGATGGCCTCGGTCACGGTGACGGCCCGGTGGAACCCGAGGACGCCCTGCCCGCCTCGCAACTGATCTCCAAGGGCTTCACGCGCGGCACGGCCACCGACAACCTGGTCGTCGTGCCCTTCCGGCGCGCCGTTAACGTGACCGAAACCGATATGCCCGAGTAATAACTGGCCTGTGCTTTGCTGGGCAAACGTCAACAACAGCAAAGGTGTCCTGTTATGAAACGTCTCGCTCTGGCTTTGGTGGCGATGTCCCTGGTTTCCGCTCCGGCGATGGCGCAAAGCGCCGCGCAGGTCGAGGCGGCGCAAAACGGCGCCAACTGCCCGCGCTGCAACCTGTTTCAGGCCGATTTCAACAACCGTACCCTGAAGGGCAAGAACTTCGCCGGGGCGCGCCTGCGCCAGTCGGACATGGGGCTGGGCATCTTCAACGGCACGACCTTCGCCGGCGGCGACCTGCGTGACATCAACGGCTCGGGCGCCCTGTTCGGCCGCGTCAGCTTCGCCGGCACCAACCTGACCAACGCCAATTTCGTCGGCGCCTACCTGGAGCACGCCAATTTCCGCGGCGCCACCCTGGACGGCGTCAATTTCTCGGGCGCCGAAATGTCGACGGCGACGGGCCTGACCCAGCGCCAGATGGACCAGACCTGCGGCGATGAGTCGACCGAACTGCCGGCGGGCCTGCGGATTCCGCGCTGCGTTCAGCACTAGCACGGACGCGTTTCGGGGTGTGGGGGCTGAGGCCCCAAGCCTTCCCTTTATCCAATAAAAGCCGCCCTTTTAGGGCGGTTTTTTATTGGATAGAAGAAAGATGTGGGGTCGCGGACCCCACACCCCATAACTCGACGGTGCCATGCCCCTCGCCCGCTTCAACCCCGACGCCCAGCCGCGCCTCATCCGCCTCGGCCGCGAACAGTCGCCGGTCGTCCTCATCGACGACGCCTTGCTCAATCCCGATGCCATCGTCGACCACGCCGCCACCCAGGCGCGCTTCCAATCCGCCCGGGCCACCCTCTATCCCGGCCTCAACGCTGAACTGTCGCCCCACGTCGCTTCCGGCATCGTCATGCCACTGCAAGCCCTCCTCCGCGACACCTTCGCCATCGATTTCAAGGACGCCGCCTTTTCCGGCTATTACGGCCTGGTCACCGCCACGCCGTCAGACCTCACCCGCCGCCAGGCCATCCCGCATTACGACGTCACCGAACGCCCGCGCGCCCTGGCTGTCCTGCTCTATCTCTGCGACAGCGACATGGGTGGAACCGGCTTTTACCGCCACCGCGCCACCGGCTTCGAAACCATAGGCCCGGCTCGCGCCGCCCCCTACCTGGCCGCCGTCGAGCGCGAACTGGCGGCACACCCCGGGCAACAGGCCTATTTCGACGGTTCGGACGATGATTTCGACCGCATCGGCAAGGTCGAAGCCGAATATAACCGCCTGATCATCTACGATGGCAGCCTGCTGCATTCCGCCCTGGTGGCCCCGGACAGGTTGTCCGCCGATCCGCGCAAGGGCCGGCTGACCGCCAACATTTTCATTAAGGTCTAGACGACGGAAAAGACCTCGCCTGCACGTTTAAGTCATTCCGGGGCCATCGCCTGGAGCCGCAAGGCTCCGGGTATTCGCGGCGCATTGCATGCTCCTCTCCCGCCCTGCCCTCAGCCCCGGCGCCCGCGCGTCTTCCTTTGCGGCTGGCCGCAGCCAGTCCCAGGTCCTCGTCCTCGACGACGCCTTCGACAACGCCGGCGAACTGGAAGCCTTCGGTCGGGGCGACGCCGTCTTTGCCCAACCCGCCACGGCCTATCCCGGCCTCAACGCGCCCCTGCCGGCCGATGCCCTGGCGCCGCTCATCGAAACCCTGCGGCCGCTGCTGGAAAACACGTTCGGCGTGCCGGCGAATGCCCCGCTGGGCTGCAACGGCTATTTCGGCCTGGTCACGCTTAAACCCGAGGATCTCACCCCCAGCCAGTCGATCCCGCACGTCGATCACGTCGGCGCGCGCGGACTGGCGGCCGTCGCCTATCTGTGCGGCGAAGACCAGGGTGGCACGGGTTTCTACCGCCACCGCAGTACCGGTTTCGAGCGGCTGACCACGGACAATATCCTGACCTACACCAGTGTCCTCGACGCCGAAATGCGGGCAGGACCACCGTCAGGCTATGCGGTCGGCGATCATCCGCTGTTCGAGCGCATCGGCGCCGTCGCGGCACGCTACAACCGTCTGGTGGTTTATAACTGCAACCTGCTGCATTCAGGCCAGGTCGATCCTGCGCGGTTGTCGGCCGATCCGGCGAAGGGGCGACTGACGCTAAACCTGTTCATCGGCTAGCGCTGTCGACAAGCGGGGTTTGGGGCCTCCGGCCCCAAGCCTTTTCCCTGTATCCAAAGAAAAAGCGCCCCAAAAGGGCGCTTTTTCTTTGGATATCAAGAAGAAGATGTGGGGTCGCGGACCCCACGCCCCATTTGTCGACGGCGCTACACCTTGATCGGCAGGTTCGTCCGGATATGCAGCTCCTTCAACTGCTTGTCGAGCACATCCGACGGCGCGCTCATCATCACGTCCTGGCCCTGCTGGTTCAGCGGGAACGCGATGACCTCGCGGATGGCGATCTGCCCCGCCAGCAGCATGACGATGCGGTCGATCCCCGGCGCCAATCCGCCGTGCGGCGGCGCGCCGTACTTGAACGCGTTCAGCATGCCGCCGAACTGCGACTCGACAAACGCCGCGTCATAGCCGGCGATCTCGAACGCCTTCAGCATGATGTCCTGCTTGTGGTTCCGGATCGCCCCCGAGCACAGTTCGTAGCCGTTGCACACAATGTCGTACTGATAGGCCAAGATGTCGAGCGGATCCTTGGTTTGCAAGGCCTCCATCTCGCCCTGCGGCATCGAGAACGGGTTGTGCGAGAAGTCGACCTTCTTGTCGTCCTCGTTGTACTCGAACATTGGGAAATCGACGATCCAGCAGAAGCGGAACTGATCCTCGTCCACCAGCTTGAGATCGCTCCCCACCTTGGTCCGCGCCAAGCCGGCGAACTTGTAGAACACCTTCGGATCGCCGGCCACGAAGAAGGCCGCGTCGCCCTGCGCCAAACCAAGGCCCGCCATCAGTTCGCCCGTCTTGTCGGCGCCCAGGTTCTTGGCGATCGGCCCACCCCATGCACCCTGGTCGTCCGACCAGAAGATATAGCCTAGGCCTGGCTGGCCTTCACCCTGCGCCCACGAATTCATGCGATCGCAAAAGGCGCGCGATCCGCCCTTCGGCGCCGGCACGGCCCATACGGCGTTCGACGCGGTTTCCAAAATCCGCGCGAACAGGCCGAAACCGCCGCCGCGGAAGTGCTCGGACACGTCCTGCATTTCGATCGGGTTGCGCAGGTCGGGCTTGTCCGAACCGTACTTGGCGATCGATTCCTTGAACGGAATGCGCTGGAACGGATAGCTGCTGACCCGCTTGCCTTCGCCGAACTCGGTGAACAGGCCATGCATGACCGGCTCGATCGCCGCAAAGACATCCTCCTGCGTCACGAAGCTCATCTCGACATCGAGCTGGTAGAACTCCAGCGACCGGTCGGCGCGCAGGTCCTCGTCGCGGAAACACGGCGCGATCTGGAAATAGCGATCGAAGCCCGACACCATCAGCAGTTGCTTGAACTGCTGCGGCGCCTGCGGCAACGCATAGAACTTGCCGGCGTGCAGACGGCTCGGCACCAGGAAGTCGCGCGCCCCTTCGGGCGACGACGCCGTCAGGATCGGCGTCTGGTATTCCAGGAAGCCCTGCTCCACCATGCGCTGGCGGATCGACATGATGACCTTCGAGCGCAGCACGATATTCTTATGCAGAGTCTCACGTCTCAGGTCGAGGAACCTGTTTTTCAAGCGGATTTCTTCCGGATACTCCGGCTCGCCGAACACCGGCAGCGGCAGTTCGGCGGCTTCCGACAGCACCTCGACATCGTCGATCACCACCTCGATCTCGCCGGTCGGCAGGTTGGCGTTGATGACGTCGCCGTCGCGCCGGATCACCTTGCCGTCGGCGCGGATGACGCTTTCGGCGCGCAGGCGCTCGACCTTGGCAAAGCCCGGCGACGACGGATTGAACACCAGTTGCGTCAGGCCGTAATGGTCGCGCAGGTCGATGAACAGCAGGCCGCCGTGGTCGCGCTTGCGGTGAACCCAGCCCGACAGGCGCACCGCCTGGCCGGCGTCGGTGGCGCGAAGTTGGCCGCAGGTATGGGAACGGTAGAGATGCATGGTCGAAAAGCCCGGAATCCGCTTGAAATTTGAGGGGCGTAGGGCACATGAGCCGCCGCTAAAGTCAAGGTCTGAGCCGTTTTTTTGTGTGCATTCGGATCGAGAGCCAGATCGGTAGATGTCTGTGAACCGGCTTGTCCCGTAAAAGATTTAGCCACAGATGAACACAGATTAGCACAGATTTTTCAGTATATTGTGCGAAGGAACGCAGAGGCGAAGCAAGGCATGTAAGGATAGCTTTGCGATCGCTCAATGCTGGGAAGCCGTCCGAAATTTTGACGATAAATCTCTGAAAAATCTGTGTAAATCTGCGTTCATCTGTGGCTAAAACTTCTTCCTTATGTTCCTGCCTAAGCCAGGCGTGGAAAACTCGGCCCCCTTCCTTGCCACGCAAGGCCAGCGCTCCTAAAGCTACGCCATGCCGCAGCAAATTCCGCTCGATCTCGAAACCCCCGACCGCTACGGCCGCGACCGCCTGGTGGTGACGCCGCCGTTGCAGGCCGTGCTCGACGTGCTGCTGGCGCCGCAAGGCTGGCTGTCGCCCAGCCTGGTCCTGTTCGGCCCCAAGGGCAGCGGCAAGAGCCATCTCGGCCACATTTTCGCGGCGGAACAGAACGGCGTCTTCCAGGCCGCCGCCGAAGCCGGTCCGTCCCCCGCTCCCGCCATCGTCGTCGATGATGCCGACCGGGCCGCCGAAGAAACCCTGTTCCACCTCAGCAACCACGTGCAAAGCTCCGGACAAAAGCTTGTTTTGCTGACGCAAATCCATCCGCGCGCCTGGCAGGTCCGCCTGCCCGACCTCGTCAGCCGCCTCAACGCCATGCGCCTGCTCACCCTGCCCGAACCCGACGAAGACCTGCTCGCCGCCATCCTGAAGAAGCTGTTCGCCCAGCGCGCCATTTCGCCCTCGCCGGACACCCTGGCCTACCTGGCCAACCGTATGGAACGCAGCGTTGCGGCCGCACAAAAAATTGTCACAGAACTTGAGTACTACGCCAACGGTCGTGCCTTCAATCGCGCCCTGGTCCGCGACTTCTTCGAACAATCCGAAACCTTGTTTGACGATCGCGACTTCGAATAGTTCGAGATATTTTAAGCCCTTCGGCCTAGGGTCCATCCTGAAGCCGAATTTTCGCGAGCGCGCCAGCCCATGACCGAATCCACCGCCGCCAACGACGCCGTCCCCGCCGTGGAACCCGAGGTCGAGATGCCGGCCCTGCAGGCGGCCGCGTCGCAAGGCCCGGCTCCGGTCGAGATCGACCTGATGAGCGATGAGCCCCCCGGCGACAAGCTTTACATCAACCGCGAACTGTCGTGGCTGGCCTTCAACCAGCGCGTCATCGAGGAAGCCAAGAACCCGCGCCACCCGCTGCTGGAGCGCCTGCGCTTCCTGTCGATCTCGGCCAACAACCTCGACGAATTCTACATGGTCCGCGTCGCCGGCCTGCAGGGCCAGGTGCGCGAAGGCGTGCGCGTCCTGTCGCCCGACGGCCATACCCCGGCGGAACAGCTGGCGGCGGTCAACGCGCTGGCCGGCCAGCTGATGGGCAACCAGCAAGCCATCTGGTCGCAGTTGCGCGCCGAACTGGCCGACAACGGTCTCGTCCTCGTCGATCCCGAAACCGTCACCAAGACCGACAAGGCCTGGCTCAGCGATCTCTTCGCCAGCCAGTTGTTTCCGGTCCTGACGCCGCTGGCCATCGATCCCGCCCACCCCTTCCCGTTCATTCCGAACCTGGGCTTTTCGATTGTCCTCAAGCTGCTGCGGCGCAAGGACAACAAGACGATGTACGCCCTGGTGCCGATCCCGACCGGCGTCCGCCGCTTCTGGGAAGTGGGCGCGCCGGCGCGCGGCGCGCAGCAACGTCGCAAGTTCATCTCGCTTGAAAATTTCGTCGCCCTGTTCCTCGACCAGTTGTTCCCCGGCTTCGACATCGTGTCGCGCGGCCTGTTCCGCATCCTGCGCGACTCCGATATCGAACTGGAAGAAGAAGCCGAGGACCTGGTGCGCGAGTTCGAGGCCCTGCTGAAGCAGCGCCGCCTCGGTTCGGTGGTCCGCGTCGAAATCGATTCGACCATGCCGGAAGACCTGCGCGCCTTCATCGTCGATCACCTGCACGCCCGCCCGGAGGACGAGGTGATGATCGCCGGCATCCTCGGCATGGAAGGCGTGTCGAAGCTGATCCCGTCCGACCGCAACGACCTGAAGTTCAAGCCGTTCGAGCCGCGCTTCCCCGAACGCATCCGCGACAATATCTCGGATATGTTCAACGCCATCCGTGACAAGGATATACTGGTCCACCACCCGTTCGAAAGCTTCGACGCGGTCGTGCTGTTCCTGCGCCAGGCGGCCCACGATCCCAACGTCATCGCCATCAAGCAGACGCTGTACCGCACCTCGAAGGACTCACCCATCGTGGCGGCGCTGATCGAAGCGGCCGAACAAGGGAAAAACGTCACCGCCCTTGTCGAAATCAAGGCGCGCTTCGACGAGGAAGCCAACCTGAAATGGGCGCGGGCCATGGAACGCGCCGGCGTCCACGTCGTCTACGGCTTCGTCGAGTACAAGACCCACGCCAAGCTCAGCGTCGTGGTGAGGCGCGAAGGCGAAGCCTTGCGCACCTACTGCCACTTTGGCACCGGCAACTATCACCCGGTCACCGCCAAGGTCTATACCGACCTCAGCCTGTTCACGGCCAATGCTGAAATGGGCCGTGACGCCATGCGCATCTTCAACTTCATCACCGGCTATGCCCGCCCGGACGTGATGGAGAAGCTCTACTTCTCCCCGGTGACGCTGAAACCCGGCCTGCTGCACCTGGTCGACCAGGAAATCGCCAACGCCAAGGCCGGCAAGCCGGCGCAGATCTGGGCCAAGCTCAACGCCCTGGTCGATCCCCTGATCATCAAGAAGCTCTATATCGCCAGCCAGGCCGGCGTGCAGATCGACCTCGTCATCCGCGGCATCTGCTGCCTGCGCCCCGGCGTGCCGGGCGTCTCCGACAATATCCGCGTCAAGTCGATCGTCGGCCGCTTCCTCGAACACGCCCGCATCGTCTGCTTCGCCAACGGCCACGCCATGCCGTCGGACCAGGCGCGCGTCTTCATTTCCTCGGCCGACTGGATGGATCGCAACCTCGACCGCCGCGTCGAAACCCTGATCCCCATCGAAAATCCGACCGTGCACCGCCAGGTGCTCGACCAGATCATGGTGGCCAATCTCAATGACGAGGCCCAGAGCTGGCAGCTCGGCACGGACGGCGCCTACACGCGCGCCGACGTCAGCAACCTGGACAAGCCGTTCTCGGCCCATGATTATTTCATGACCAACCCGTCGCTGTCGGGCCGCGGCCGCAGCGTCAAGGACCTGCCGCGCGCCTTCGACCACGTCGGCGCCCGCAAGTAGCCGCACTTTCCTATTGCGCCCTAAGCCATTACCAGCCATAGGCGCGAACGTGCCCGTGCGGAGTCGCCTGCCTCGTGAACTACAACACCGCTGTCATCGATATCGGCTCCAACAGCGTTCGTCTCGTCATCTATCGCGTCGAAGGGCGGTCGATCTGGCCGGTCTTCAATGAGAAGGTCCTCGCCGGCCTCGGACGCGACCTGTGGGTGACGCGTACCCTGCACCCCGACGGCATGAAGGAAACCCTGATCGCGCTGCGCCGCTTCAAGGCCATCCTTGAATCCTACAGGCTGCACAAGACCCACGTCGTCGCCACCGCCGCCATCCGCGAAGCCAGTGACGGCCCGGCCTTCGTCGAAACCATCCTGCAGGACACCGGCTTCCTGGTCCGCACCCTCAGCGGCGCGGAAGAAGCCTACTACTCGGCGCAAGGAGTCCACTGCGGCCACCTCGACGCCAAGGGCGTGGTCGGCGACCTCGGCGGCTCCAGCCTGGAACTGATCAATCTCGACGGCGAGGAAACCGGCAAGGGCGTCACCTTGCCGCTCGGCCCCTTCGCGCTCGGCGCGCCGCAGCCGATCGACGTGCCAAAGACCTACGCCACCATCCGCGAACGCATCGAGCCCCTGCGCGACCGCTTTTCCGGCGGCCAGTTCCATGCCGTCGGCGGCGCCTGGCGCAACCTGGCCCTGATCTGGATGCTGAAGCAGAACTACCCGCTGCACGTCATCCAGCAGTTCGAACTGCCGGCGCGCGAAGCCCTGTCGGTCTGTACCCTGATCGCCGGCCAGTCGGCGACGGCGCTGGAAAAAATGGCCGGCGTGCCCAGGCGGCGCCTGGAAAACATTTCGTACGCCGCCCTGGTGCTGCAGGGCCTGATCGAGACCTTCCGCTACGAATCGCTGTGCTTTTCGGCGTTCGGCCTGCGCGAAGGCCTGTTGTTCGATTCGCTCGACGACGACCTGAAGCACGAAGACCCGCTCATCGCCGGCTGCACGGCGCTGGGCAAGCAGCTCGGCATCAACGAGGATCTCGGGCCGGCGCTCAGCGACTGGGCGCGCAACTTCTACGACAGCGTCGACAATGCCCTGATCGAACGCCCGGACGACAAGCTGGTCCGCGCCGCCGCCAAGCTGGCCGACATCGGCGCCCGCCTGCACCCCGACCACCGCGCCGACCTGTGCTGCGAACAGGTCCTGCGCGCCCCCATCCCCGGCCAGTCGCACGAGGACCGGGTCTTCCTGGCCAGCGCGGTCTATACGCGCTACAGCGGCGATCCTTACGACAACGAGCCGGTGCTGATCCGCCGCATCCTGGGCGAGGACAAGCATCGCCTGGCCACGCAACTGGGGCTGCTGCTGCGCCTGGGCTGCGACCTGTCGGCCAAGTCGGCGACGCTGCTGTCCTACGCCCAGATCCGCCAGAACGGCCTGCAACTGATCCTGAGCGCCAAGTCGGGCTGGGAGGACCTGCTGCTGGGCGAACAGACGCGACGGCGCGCCCGCGCCCTGGCCCAGAACCTGAAGCTGAACCTCAATATCATCAGCTATTGACGAAAAACGGAAAGCGGTTCTTTTCTACCGCATCCACAGGAGGCCCGCCCATGTCGAAGTTCGCCGTGTTGAGTACCGCCCTGCTTCTCGCCGCCACGCCGGTTCTGGCCGCTCCGCCGCTCCCCCTGCCGGCCGATCTCGACGCCGCCTACGCGGCCGCCGGCATGACGCAGAAGAACGGCCAGTGGACCGGCTGCCCGGAAGACGACAACGGCCTGGCCAGCGTCGCCGACGGCGACTACCGCGACATCAACGGCGACGGCAAGCCGGACCTGGTTATCACCGATGGCGGCACCTATTGCTACGGCGATACCGGCCAGGGCTTCATCCTGATGACGCGCGACGACAGCGGCCAGTGGACCAAACTGTACAACAGCCCCGGCATCCCGACCTTCCTGGCCACCACGGTCAAGACGCCCGGCAACTGGCCCGACGTCGAGATCGGCGGCCCGGGTTTCTGTTTTCCCATCCTGCGCTGGAACGGCACGGACTACGTCCAGAACCGCAACCACGAGGAACAGAAGGGCGCCTGCGCCCAATCCTGATCAGAGCTTCAGCCGGAACAGCTTGGCGATGTTGAAGCCAATGCCCATGAAGAAGACCGTATAGACCACGATCAGGGCCAGGCCGATGACGGTCGCCAGCACATCGAACACGGCGGTCAGGCGGCCGAGCGCCCCCTGGACGACCAGGCCGATCAGGACATAGCTGACCGCGAACAGGGTCGCGCTGCCCCAGCCGACCATCGATTGCTGCGGCTTGTCGACGCGCGAATAGATCCACCAGCCGATCAGCGGCCCGATCGCCGCCAGCAGGCCGTAGGTGAACGGCGCCAGGGTCAGGCCCAGCAGGCTGTTCTCGATGGCGAGGACGTCGGAAAACTGCGCCGCCGCCAGCAGGGTTTCGATGGCGTCGCGCGCCAGCAGACCGTAGAAGCCGGCATAGATATAGCCGGCCACTTCCACGATCACCAGCAGCACCATGGCCACCTTGACGATGGCGCCATAGGCGGCGGCCATGTTCGGCTTGGCGGAAACGTCGGTCGTGGAGTGGGCGTCGCTCATCTTGTCATCCCCTGGGGTCGAACAAGGACGTTAACAAGCGGGTAACGATCTGCCTAGGGACGGAAAACCACAGCCACAGCCATATCGCGCCGACTGCGATCACATTTGCGAGATTTCCAGTTGGTCAAACTGGCTCGAAACGCTTGCCGTAAGCCCACAACGGTGTCACCACTGCACCATGAGCGAAGACCGGTCGACAAGTGAATATTACGGTGTTTTAGGCAGGGTGCAGGCTCACGTACACCACATCACTCTGAGGTTTTATCCTTTCGCTCTCTTAACCCATGGCAATCAAAATGTTGTCCTTGAGGCAAGGTTTCAAACCCCTGGTTTCGACATCGCCGAAGTTGATCGATTCGTCGGTCAAGAAGTTGAATTCCTGGCCCAATCGGACTCTGCCGAAATTAATGACGTATTTGCTGGCGAAGGCGTGACGTTGAAAGCATCTTCGGTAACGACAGACTGGTGTCCATACGATGTCGACGACTATCGCAATGCCGCAGACAAGCTAGAGAGATATCAAGCAACGCTCCAAAACGACCTGTACGACGCTCGTCGCAAAAATGACCGGATAAAATCAATTGCCACAGAGCTCCTGCGCCGCGCGGAAATTAAAGCCGCAACCTCAAGCGAATTTAAGCGCATTCAAACGCCAGCAATTGAGGTCCTGCATCGAATACTGGGTGAGTTGGAATAGTTCTTAGTTTGTACCCACCTGAACCCTAATCTAACTCAACGACCTCAACCTTGGTGCCGTTGAGCACCAGCGCCAGTTCGCCGCGCTTGAGGCGCAGGGCGTCCTCGCCGAAGACCTTGCGGCGCCAGCCCTTCAGCGCCGGCACGTCGGCATGGTCGTCGAGCGCGATCTTTTCGAGGTCGGACACCGTGGCCAGCAGCTTCGGCGCGACGTTTTCGTCCTCGCAGCGCACGCGCAACAGCACCTTCAGCAGTTCCACCACCGACGACGGCACCTGGACCGGCGGGCCGGAACGTTCGACCTTGGGTGCATAGGCTTCAGGGTTCTTCAGCACGGTGCGGATGATCTCGGCCAGGTCGAGGCCGAACTTCGACGCGCCGAAGCCTTTCGAGGTCGAGCGCAGGTGATCGAAAGCCGCCACGTCGGTCGGTGTCTGGGTGGCGATCTCGTCGATGCCCTCGTCCTTGAGGATGCGGCCGCGTGGCAGGTCGCGTTCCTGCGCCATGCGTTCGCGCCACGCCGCCACTTCGGCGAAGACGGCCATGTACTTGGCCGAAGGCTTGCGCGGACGCAGGCGGCGCCAGGCTTCGTTGGGGTCGGTGGAATAGAGGGAAGGCTCGCTCAGCGCCTTCATCTCCTCGGCCACCCATTCCAGCCGGCCGTCGCGTTCCAGCCGCGCCACCAGCCGGACATAGACCTTGGCCAGGTGCGTCACGTCGCCCAGGGCGTATTGCAGTTGCTGCTCGCTGAGTGGCCGGCGCGACCAGTCGGTGAAGCGCGAACCCTTGTCGATATCGATCTTCAGCTTCTGGCGCACCAGCGAATCATAGGCGACCTGGTCGCCATAACCCGCCGCCATGGCCGCCACCTGGGTATCGAAGATCGGCGCCGGACAGACACCGAGATTGACGAAGATTTCCATGTCCTGGCGGCAGGCGTGAAACACCTTGAGCACGTTAGGGTCTGCCATCACGTCAAGAAAAGGCTTTAAATCCAAGTCCTTGGCCAGCGGATCGATGATCGCCGAATGCTCCAGACTGGCCGCCTGGATCAGGCACAGCTTCGGCCAGTAGGTCGTTTCCCGCATGAATTCCGTATCGACGGTGATGAAGGGCGCGCCTTTTATCGCCTCGACGAAGGCAATCAGGTCATTGGTATTTGTAATTGGAGTCATTTTATCGCTATAGCAAATCGCGAAGCGGGTGCCTAATCCCGAAAATGATCACGGAACGGATTTATGACGAACGGCCTTACCTATGCGGCTTCGGGTGTCGATATCGATGCCGGCGAAGCGCTTGTGGACGCCATCAAACCCCTGGCCAGGGCGACGCGCCGGCCAGGTGCGGAAGCTTCGCTGGGCGGTTTCGGTGCGCTCTTCGACCTGAAAGCCGCCGGCTATGACGATCCGCTGATCGTCACCACCACCGACGGCGTCGGCACCAAGCTCAGGATCGCCATCGAGACCCACCGCCACGATACGGTCGGCATCGACCTGGTCGCCATGTGCGTCAACGATCTCCTCGCCCAGGGCGCCGAGCCGCTGATGTTCCTCGACTATTACGCCACCTCCAAGCTGGACGTCGACACCGCCAGGCGCGTGGTGGCCGGCATCGCCGAAGGCTGCAAGCGCGCCGGCTGCGCGCTGGTCGGCGGCGAAACGGCGGAAATGCCGGGCATGTACGGCAACGACGACTACGACCTGGCGGGTTTCAGCGTCGGCGCGGTCGACCGCAACAAGGTCCTGCCGCGGCTGGACGACCAGCGCGAAGGCGACGTCATTATCGGCCTGGCGTCGTCAGGTCCGCACTCCAACGGCTATTCGCTGATCCGCAAGGTGGTGGAACTGGCGGGCCTGTCGTGGTCGGCCGATGCGCCGTTCGCGCCCGGGCTGTCGCTGGCCCAGGCCCTGCTGGAACCGACGAAGATCTATATCAAGACCGTGCTGCCGCTGATGAAGGCCGGCCTGGTCAAGGGCGGCGCCCATATCACCGGCGGCGGCCTGATCGAAAATCCCGACCGGGCGGTACGCGACGGCCTGACGGCGCAATTCGACTTCGACAACCTCGAATTCCCGCCGGTATTCCAATGGCTTGCCGAAACCGGCAACATCGAGCGTCACGAGATGCTGCGGACCTTCAACTGCGGCGTCGGTTTCGTGCTCTATGTCGGCCCGCGCGATGCCGATGCCGTGCTGGCAGCCCTGCTGAACGCCGGCGAGGACGCCTTCGTCTGCGGGCAACTGGCGGCAAAACCCTAGTCGTCATGGCGAAAACCAAAACCGCCATCTTCATTTCCGGGCGCGGCAGCAACATGATGGCGCTGGTCGAAGCCGCCAAGGCCTCTGACTTCCCGGCCGAATTCGCCCTGGTCGTCTCCAACGATCCGGCGGCGGCGGGGCTGGAATGGGCGGCGAAGCACGGCATTGCGACGCTGGGGGTCGATCACCGCCAATACAAGGGCGATCGTGAAGCGCACGAGCGCGTCATCGATGCCGAACTGCGTGCAGCCGGCATCGAATTCATTTGCCTGGCCGGCTATATGCGCATCCTGACGCCGTGGCTGGTCGAACAATGGAACGGCCGGATGATCAATATCCACCCGGCCCTCCTTCCCCACTTCAAGGGCCTGCATACCCACGAACGCGCCATCGAAGCCGGCCACGAGGAGCACGGCGCTACCGTTCATTGGGTAACGCCCGGCGTCGACGAAGGCGAGGTCATCGCTCAGGCCCGCGTACCGGTCATGCCGCATGATACCGCCGAAACCCTGGCCGCCCGCGTGCTGGTCGAAGAGCACCGGCTTTACCCCGAGGCGGTCCGGCGGGTCTTGTCGCAATCGCTTGCATAGGACGGGGAATGGGCTAGGGTTGCGATATTTCGCAAAACGAGGCCATTCATGTCATCTGTCATTTCACCCAAAATCCTGATGAGCGGCGTCGCCGCGACCGCCCTCGCCTTCGCCACAAGCGTTCACGCCGACGAAGGCATGTGGACCTTCGACAACGCGCCGCTAGCCAAGATCAATGCCGCCTATGGCCTGCATCTCGACCAGGCCTGGCTCGACCATCTGCAACATTCGGCGGTGCGCCTCAGCGTCGGCTGTTCTTCGTCCCTGGTTTCCGGCAACGGACTGGTCTTCACCAACCATCACTGCGTCGTGCCGTGCGAGCAGAACCTGACCACGGCCGACCACGACTATGTCACGACGGGCTACATGGCGGCGACAAAGGAAGAGGAAAAGGCCTGCCCTGGCCTGACCGCCGACACCCTGACCTCGATCACCGACGTTACCGCCGACGTCAATGCGGCCACGGCCGGCCTGACCGGCGACGCCTATGTCAAGGCGCTCGGCACCAGCGAAACCGGCATCGAGGCCAGGGCGTGCGGCCCGGACGCCAAATTGCATTGCGAGGTCGTGTCCCTGTACCAGGGCGGCCAGTTCAAGCTTTACAAATATCATCGCTACAGCGATGTGCGCCTGGTCTTCGCGCCGGAGTTCCAGGCGGCCTTCTTCGGCGGCGATCCGGACAATTTCAACTTCCCGCGCTATGGCCTCGATTGCAGCTTTCTGCGCCTCTACGAAGACGGCAAGCCGGTCAAGTCGCCGGAGCACCTGACGTGGAACCCGAAGGCGCCAGGAGACGGCGACCCGACTTTCGTCGCCGGCAATCCCGGTTCGACCCAACGGCTGATGACGGCGTCGGAACTGCAGACCCTGCATGACGTGGTGCTGCCGTTCCGCCTGGTCAGCCTGTCGGAACTGCGCGGGCGGCTGATTACCTTTTCGGAGCAAAACGAGGACAACCGGCGCAATTCGGCCGACTTCCTGTTCAGTCTCGAAAACGGCTTCAAGGTCTATGACGGCCAGCAACTGGCCCTGACCGATCCCAAACTGATCGCCGCCAAACAGGCCGAGGAGACCGACCTGAAGGCCAGGCTGCCCGCCGATGTGGCGGCGCAGATCGGCGATCCGTGGGCCGACCTGACGACGATCCAGACCGACTATCGCGCCTTGTATTTCCCCTATTATTTCACCGAAAGCGCGCTCAATGCGTCCGACCTGTTCTATGACGCACGCCTGCTGGTGCGGGCGGCCGAGGAGCGGCAGAAGCCGTCGGCCGATCGCCTGCCGGAATATGCCGACTCGCGTTTGCCGTCGCTGAAGGACGAACTGTTGGCCGATGCGCCAGTCTACAAGCCGAAGGACCAACTGGTGCTGGAGCAGCGGTTGTCGAAGGCGCGCGAATACCTGACGGCGGATTCGCCGGAAACCGCGCTGCTGCTCGGCAAGGAATCGCCGGAAGGGCTGGCGGCGCGGCTGGTTGGCGGCACGAAGCTCGACGATCCGAAGGTACGCCAGGCGCTGTGGGACGGCGGGCTGGATGCGATCAAGGCTTCCGACGATCCGATGATCCAGTATGCGCTGAAGATCGACGACGAAGCGCGCCAGCGTCGTGCCGAGTTCGAGAACAAGGTGACGGGCCCGACGCGGGTGGCGGAAGGCAAGATCGCCAAGGCGCGCTTTGCCGTCTATGGCACGGGCATCTATCCGGACGCGACGTTTACGCTGCGGCTGTCGTACGGCAAGGTTGCGGGCTGGACCTATAATGGCGCAACCGTGGCGCCGTTCACCCATTTCAAGGGGCTGTACGCCCGGGCCACGGGCCAGGCGCCGTTCGACCTGGCGCCGCATTTCGCCGCCGCCGAGGGCAAGTACGACGAGGACACGGTGTTCGACTATGTGACGACCAACGACATCACGGGCGGCAATTCGGGTTCGCCGGTGGTCAACGCCAGGGGCGAGGTCATCGGCGCGGCGTTCGACGGCAACATCCACAGCATCGGCGGCGATTTCGCCTACGATGGGTCTGTCAACCGGACGGTGGTGGTGTCGACGGCGGCGGTGACGGTGGCGCTGGACAAGGTGTATGGCGACCAGCCCTTGCTGAAGGAACTGACCGGCAGATAAACTTATGGGGTTTGGGGCCTGTGGCCCCAAGCCTTTCCTTTACCCAATAAAAAAGTCGCCCTTTGGGGGCGACTTTTTTATTGGGTTAAAGAAGATGTGGGGTCCAAGGACCCCACGCCCCATAAGCTTAACCGACGATCTGGTCTTCGGTGAAGAACTGCGCGATCTCGATCGCCGCGTTCTCGTCCGAATCCGAACCGTGCACGCTGTTCTCGCCGATCGACAGGGCGAACAGCTTGCGGATCGTGCCCTCATCGGCATTGGCCGGGTTGGTGGCACCCATGACTTCGCGGTACTTCGGCACGGCGTTGTCGGCTTCCAGCACCTGCACCACCACCGGCTCGGCGGTCATCTGGCCGACCAGTTCGCCGAAGAACGGACGTTCCTTGTGGACGCCGTAGAAGGTTTCGGCCTGGGCCTGGCTCAGCTTTACGCGGCGTTGCGCCACGATGCGCAGGCCGGCGGCTTCGATGACGGCGTTGATGGCGCCGGTCAGGTTGCGGCGCGTGGCGTCAGGCTTGATGATCGAAAAAGTGCGGGACATGGAGGATCCGTTTTATGTTGCAATTGCGTTGGGCGGGCTTATAGCGGGGCGCATCGCATTCGCCAACCCTTAAATTTCAGCGTTTTTCCGTAATGTTGCAGATCACCAGCCTGACCTTCGACGCCTATGGCCGCCGCTTCTTCGACAGCGCGTCCCTGACCCTGACTCCGGGCACCAAGGCCGGCCTCGTCGGCCTCAACGGCGTCGGCAAGTCGACCCTGTTCAAGCTGATCCTGGGTCATCTGCAACCCGGCGGCGGCGAGATCACCACGCCCAAGGCCTGGCGCATCGCCAGCGTCGACCAGGAAATCGCCGCCTCGCCGCAACACCTGATCGACGCTGTGCTGGCCATCGATACGCGCCGCGCCAACCTGCTGGCCGAACTGGAAACCGCCGACCCGATCCACCAGGCCGAAATCCACCACGACCTCTACGCCATCGGCGCCGACCGCGCACCGTCACGGGCCGCTGAAATCCTGTCGGGCCTGGGCTTTTCCAATGCCGACCTGACGCGGCCGATCTCGGATTTCTCCGGCGGCTGGCGCATGCGGGCTGCCCTGGCGGGCGCGCTGCTGGCCGAACCCGACCTGCTGCTGCTCGACGAACCGACCAACTATCTCGATCTCGAAGGCGCGCTGTGGCTGGAGGCGCGGCTGAAGCGCTATCCCAACGCCGCCCTGATGATTTCGCACGACCGCGACCTGCTCAACGAATCGGTCGACGCCATCGTCCACGTCGCCGGCCAGAAGCTGGACCTCTATACCGGCGGCTACGATGATTTCGAACGCATGCGCGCCGAAAAGGCCCGCCTCAACGCCGCCAACCAGGCCAAGCAGGAGGCCGAACGCGCCCACCTGCAGGCCTTCGTCGACCGTTTCCGCGCCAAGGCCTCAAAAGCAGCGCAGGCGCAATCGCGCATGAAAAAGCTGGAAAAGCTGCCGCCCATCGCCGCCACCATCCAGGACCGCGTCGCGCCCTTCATGCTGCCGTCGCCCGAAAAGCAATTGTCGCCGCCGATCGTGCGGCTGGACGACGCCTCGACCGGCTATGGCGACACGGTCATCCTGCGCCACATGAACCTGCGCCTAGATCCCGACGACCGCGTCGGCGTGCTGGGCGTCAACGGCGCCGGCAAGTCGACCTTCGCCAAGCTGCTGGCCGGCGCGCTGCAGGAAAGCCACGGCACGCAATGGCGCGACCGGCGCATGACGGTGGCCTGGTTCCACCAGCACCAGATCGAGGCCATGGACCCGGAAGACACGCCGCTGGAGATGATCCGCCGCGCCCGACCGGACGAGACCGAAGCCAAGCGCCGCTCGCGCCTGGGATCGTTCGGCATGGGGGCGCAAAAGGTCGAAACCAAGGTCAAGGACCTGTCGGGCGGCGAGCGGGCGCGCCTGCTGCTCAACATGGTGGCGATGGACCGGCCGCACCTGCTGATCCTCGACGAGCCGACCAACCACCTCGATATCGACAGCCGGCGGGCCTTGCTCGACGCGCTTAACGATTACGAGGGCGCCGTGCTGATGATCACCCACGACCGTTCGCTGATCGAACTGGTGGCCGACAAGCTGTGGCTGGTTGACCTGGGCACGGTCAAGCCGTTCACCGGCAGCATGGACGACTACGCCAAGCTGGTCATCGACCGCGCCAAGACGGCGACGCGCGAGGAACTGGCGGCGGTGGCCAAGGACAAGAACCCGCAGGTCAATTCCAAGGAAGCGCGCAAGGCGGCCGCGGCGGCGCGCAACGCCATCGCGCCGCTGAAGAAGAAGGCCGACGACCTGGAACGGCAGATCGAGGGTTTGAGCAACCAGATCAAGCTGCTCGATTTGAAGCTGGCGGACGCCGATTTATATGTCAAAGCGCCGGACAAGGCGGTCGCTTTCGGCAAGGACAAGGCGAGGCTGCAGGAGCAGATGGTGGCGCTGGAGGCCGAGTGGATGGAAGCGGCCGAGACGTATGAGAACGCAAAGGCGGAAGCCGGCGTCTAGCACTGTCGATTTATGGGGTTTGGGGCCTGCGGCCCCAAGTCTTCCCTTTTTCTTTTCCGCTCTGGCCCAAAGGGCCGAAGCGGAAAAGAAAGAAGAAAGGTTTGTGGGGTCACGGACCCCACGCCCCTTAACTCGCCGGTGCTAGAACGTCTTCGCTCCGTTCACCGCCAGCATCACCGCATACACGCTCGTCGTTGCCGTGATGAACAGACGGTTGCGCTTCGCCCCGCCAAAGCAGACGTTCGACACCGGCTCACCGATGACGATCTCGCCCAATAGCGTCCCGTCCGGCTCGTAGCATTGCACGCAGTCGGTCGCCGAGGTCCACATCCGGCCCTCTTCATCGAGGCGCAGACCGTCATGATTGCCGCCGTCGGCAAAGACCTCGCCGCCCCTCAGTCCGCCAGAATTATCAATATTGAATCTGCGAATATGGCGCGGCCCGTCCGCTACATGGGTTCGTCCGCTATCGACGACATACAGCTTTGATTCATCGGGAGAAAATGCCAAACCGTTCGGTTTGATGAAGTCGTCCAGTACCCGTGTCACCACGCCATCCCCGCCGATGCGATAGACATGGCTGCCGTCCTGTTCGGCAAGTGATTTATGGCCCTCGTAGTCCGTGTCGATGCCGTAGGTCGGATCGGTGAACCACACCGTGCCGTCCGATTTCACCACCACGTCGTTCGGGCTGTTAAAGCGCTTGCCATCATAATAATCCGCCAGCACCGTGATCGCGCCATCATGTTCGGTCCGCGTCACCCGCCGGCCGCCATGTTCGCACGTCACCAGCCGGCCTTCGCGATCGATCGTGTTGCCGTTGGCGTAGTTCGCCGGCTGACGGAACACGCCGACATGGCCGCTGGCCTCGTCCCACCTCAGCATTCGGTCGTTCGGAATATCGCTCCACACCAGACAGCGATGCGCCGGAAAATACGCCGGTCCTTCGGCCCAGCGGCAGCCATCATAAAGCCGTTCGATGCGCGCGCTGGTGCGGATGCAGTCCTTGAACCGCGCTTCAATGATGTTGTAACCCAGACCCATGCTGCCTTCTCCCGTAAGGCTTTGCATGACAAATAGCAGGCGAGATGTCAAATTATGCGCTTGCATGTTTCGAAATTTTGGATACAAATATCCAAATGAAAGCCACCTCTACCGCCGCTGCCCTTGCCGACACCCTGCGCGGCGAGATCAATCGCGGCCGCTGGAAAGCCGGCCAGGTGCTGCGCCAGGAGGATCTGGCCGAGGAGTACAGGGTCAGCCGCCTGCCGGTGCGCGAAGCTCTTGCCCTGTTGCAGGCCGAGGGTCTGGTCAACATTGAGACGTATCGCGGCGCCCGGATTGCCAGCCTGTCGACTGACGATATCCGCGAGATTTTCAGCTTGCGCATCCTGCTGGAAAGCGAAGCCCTGCGCGCCGCCACGCCCCATCACACCGCCAAATCCTTGCGCATCCTTACACGCTGGCAGGACGATCTCGAGGCCGAGGACGAGCCCGTCGCCTGGATCGCCACCGACCGGGCCTTTCACGAAGCGCTCTATGAACCTGCCGGCAAGCCGCGCCTGCTGGGCCTGATCCGCCAGTTGCGCACCCCCATAGAGCGCTATGGTCTCGCCGCCCTGTCGCCCGGCAGCCGCCGCGACGACTGGGGCCAGGAGCACCGCGCGCTTCTTGAAGCCGTCGCCGAAAAAGACGCCGGCGGGGCCGCCAAAATCCTCGCCACCCATTTGCGCGAAACCGAAACCGCCATCCTCGCTGCCTTGGAGACCTGAGCCATGCCGCACTATTCCGCAACGATTGATTGGCAGCGTGGCGACGATGCTTTCACCGGCAATGCCTATAGTCGGGCGCACACCTGGCGCTTCGATGGCGGCCTGGACGTACCGGCCACCGCCTCGCCGCAGCATGTCAAGGCGCCGTGGTCGGTGGCCGGCCATGTAGATCCGGAACAGGCCCTGGTCGCCGCGGCTTCCAGTTGCCACATGCTGTGGTTCCTCTATTTCGCGGCCACCGGCGGCTTCATCGTCGACTCATACGCTGATGTCGCCGAGGGCATGTCGGCCAAGAACGCCGCCGGCTTCGACTGGATACCACGCATCACGCTCCACCCCGATGTTGTCTTTTCCGGTGGCAAGCCCCCCTCGCCCGCCGATGTCGAAGCCCTGCATCACAAGGCGCATCAAGCCTGCCATATCGCCAATTCGCTGCGCACCGAGATCGTTACCGAAGGCCAGTATAGTTGCATATGATATCACATTGCGGTGATAATGTTGCAGCGCAACACGGACAGGCGTATAATTCTGCCAGTCGGAAGTCGCGGTCCTGTGTAGACAGCGCCGCCTGAGACTTCCGCGAACTTGCACGCGCGTCGACACCCAAGGAAGATGTCCGCGCCTGCCACTGGGGGTTACCATGTACCTAGACTACTGGCCATGGGCCGCGCTTGTCGCGGTCGCGGTGTTGCTCGTCGTCGCCATCGCGGCCTCAGGAATGATCCGCTATGTCGGCAACAATCACGCCGCCATCGTCGAAAAACTGTGGAGCGCGAAAGGCTCCGTCACCTCCGGCCTGATCGCCCTGAAGGGCGAAGCCGGCTTCCAGCCGCGTGTCCTGCGCGGCGGTTACCACTTCTTCTTCCCGTTCCAGTTCCGCCTGCACGTGCAGCCGCTGGTGACGATCCCGCAGGGCCAGGTCGGCTACGTCTTCGCCCGTGACGGCATCGCGCTGGAGGCGACACAGACCCTGGCGCGCAATGTCGAGGCGACCGACTACGAGGACGCGCGCCATTTCCTCGAAGCCGGCGGCCAGAAAGGTCCGCAGCGCAAGATCCTGCGCGAGGGCACCTACGCCATCAACCTGGCGCAGTTCGTCATCATCGCGCATGACCAGATCTACGGCATCAAGCTCGACGCCAACGACGGCGCCCTGTTCGAGGAGATGAGCACCATCATCGCCAATCGCGACGGCTTTGCCGCCGTGGTCATTAAGGATGCCGACGACGCTATTGGCGTGGTCACCGTCCACGACGGTCCGTCCCTGCCGCCGGAACAGATCATCGCGCCGACCGTGGGCAACGATCCGGCCGACGGTGCCACCTTCCACAACAACTTCCAGGACCCGGAAGCGTTCCTGGCCGCCGGAGGCCGCCGTGGCCGTCAGTTGCAGGTGCTGGTCGAAGGTTCGTACTTCATCAACCGGTTGTTCGCCACGGTCGAGCGCGTCGCCAAGACGGTGGTCGAGGTCGGCCATGTCGGCGTCGTCGTCTCCTATACCGGCGAACTGGGCACCGACACCTCGGGCGACGATTACCGCCACGGCGAGCTGGTGGCGCGCGGCACCCGCGGCGTATGGTCGGAACCGCTGCTGCCCGGCAAGTATGCCTTCAACCCCTATGCCGGCAAGATCCTGATGGTGCCGAC
>FTIZ01000386.1_pt2 | contig 27851 bp, 26 predicted proteins | sample 1658381 | NCBI WGS metagenome assembly FTIZ01 (sample SAMEA3914822, study PRJEB12502) | metagenome | biome: forest; material: soil | place: USA | collected 2012-03-12 | depth 0.1 m
CTGTAGATCTCACCCTCGCGTTGCGGCGGCTGCTCGGGCACGCGGACAAAGCCTTGCGGCTTGATGGTGAGGCGCGTGCCGTCGGCGGCGTAGGTCAGGTCGGTCTGGTAATCGAGCTGCTTCGAGCGCGCCAGCAGGCGGCTTTCCAGCATGACCAGTTCGGCCAGGTCGCCGAACCTGAAACTTCTGTAGATGGCTTCGCGCAACTGGCCGGGAGCGGCGTCGCGGATCGGCATCCATTCGCCGTAGGCCTTCAGCGCACTGGCCTTGCGCGTGGCCCAGTCGCCTTCGCCCTTATCAGGGTTATGGTTCTCGGCGCCGTCACGCCACGGATTGTTGCAGATTTCATGGTCATCGAAGACGCAGATCCACGGCGCGCGGGCGTGGGCGGCCTGCAGGTCCTGGTCGCGCTTGTACTGGGCGTGGCGGGTGCGGTAGTCGGCCAGCGTGACGACCTCGTGCGGCGGCTCGGGGATGCGCAGCAGGACGCGGCCGTTGCCCATGCCGTAATCGGTGACGCCGGCGCCGTATTCATAGATGTAGTCGCCGAGGTGGATGACGGCGGCCACTTCGGGGAGGTCGGCGATGGCGCGGTAGGCATTGAAATAGCCGTTGGGGTGCAGCGAGCACGACACCACCGCCAGCACCAGCCTGTCGGCCTTCAGCGGCAAGGTGCGCGTATGGCCGACGGGCGAGGCGACATTACCGGCCAGGAAACGGTAGAGATAGGACGTGTCGGGCGTCAGGCCGGCGGCATCGACCTTGACAGTATAGTCGCGGCCGGCGTCGGTGGTGACGGTGCCTTGCGCCACGATCTGGCGGAAGCTGTCGTCGCGCGAGACCTGCCAGGTGATATCCTGCGGCGCGTTGAGGCCGCTGACCCGCGTCCACAGGATGACGCGGTCGCTGAGCGGATCGCCAGAGGCGACGCCATGATCGAAGGTGGGGCCGGCGGGCGCTTCGGGCGCGGCGGAGGCGGCAAGGGCGGGCGCGGCGGTGAGCGCTCCCAAGGCGGCCAGGGCCCGTCGGCGGCTGATGCGCATGTCGTCTTTCCCCAAATGGACGCGACCTGCGCTTAAGGAGATTTGATGACAGGCGTTTGGCGGTTAAGTGACGGTTTCATCTCGAAAAAGTTAATAAGGGTGGTTTGCAAAGCACGGCGCGGGCGTTACACCGGTCATGAAGGAGTCTTCCATGAGCCGAGCGAAAGTGCTGATCACCCGCCCGTGGCCGGAGGCGGCGGAGGCGTGGCTGAAGGAACGCTTCGACGTGTCGGTCAATACCTCGGGCGTGCCGATGACGGCGGACCAGCTTAAAGAGGCCATGCTCGACTATGACGCCCTGTGCCCGACCCTGGGTGACCGGTTGAGCGCGGAGGTGCTGGGTGTCTCGGGGGCGCGGGTCCGGATGATCGCCAATTTCGGCGTCGGCTACGACCATATCGACGTCGCCGCCGCCAGGGCCGCCGGCATTGCCGCCTCGAATACGCCGGATGTCTTGACCGACGCCACCGCCGATATCGCCCTGTTGCTGATGCTGATGACGTCGCGCCGCGCCACCGAGGGCGAACGGCAACTGCGGGCGGATGGCTGGAAGGGTTGGGGGGCCACCCACATGATGGGCCAGTCCTTGCAGGGCAAGACGCTGGGCCTGATCGGTATGGGGCGTATCGGCCAGGCGACGGCCAAACGCGCGGCCCAGGCGCTCGACATGAAAATCGCCTATACGCAGCGCCAACAGGCCGAGCCGGATATAGAAGCCATGTACGGCGCCGAATTCGTCCCGGAAATCGACGACCTGGTGGCGCGGGCCGACGTGCTGTCGCTGCATTGCCCGGGCGGCGAAGCGACGCATCACCTGATCGACGCACGCCGTCTCTCGCTGATGAAGCCGACAGCGATCGTGATCAATACGGCGCGCGGCACTGTGGTCGATGAAGCCGCACTGGCGGCGGCCCTGAAGGCCGGCACGATCTGGGCGGCGGGCCTCGATGTCTATGAGCACGAGCCCAGGGTGCATCCGGATCTGCTGGGCCTGGGCAATGCGACCCTGCTGCCGCATCTCGGCTCGGCCACGATCGAAACGCGTACAAACATGGGCTTGCGCGCGGCGGCCAATGTGGCGGCCTTCTTCGCCGGGGAGCCGCTGCTTGACCGCATCGCTTGAGATCGCAGCCAAGGCGGTGGCGGGCTGGCTGAAAGAAGCCGGCCGGCCGCTGGTCGTCGGTATCTGCGGTGCGCAAGGCTCGGGCAAGTCGGCCCTGGCCACCCGACTGGAGGCGCACTTCAACGCCAAGGGGGTCGCCACCTGCATCCTGTCGCTCGACGATTTTTACCTGCCGCGCGAGAAGCGTCCCGTGGACGTCCATCCCCTGTTCGCCACCCGCGGCGTGCCCGGCACCCACGACGTCGCCGCCATCATGGCGGTGATCGATGCGCTCGCGCGGAATGAACCGGCCCTGGTGCCGCGCTTCGACAAGGCGGCGGACGCGCCCTTGCCGGAACATGAGTGGCGACGGGAGGCGCGGCCGGTCGACCTGGTCCTGGTCGAGGGCTGGTGCATCGGGGCGCGGCCGCAAGGCGAGGATGCGCTTGGACAGCCGGTCAACGATCTGGAGCGCGACAGTGATGGCGAAGGCCTGTGGCGGCGGCATGTCAATGACGCCTTGAGAGGGGATTACGCCGCCCTGTTCGGCCGCCTCGACAAGCTGATCCTGCTGGCGGCGCCCGGCTTCGATATCGTGCGCACCTGGCGCGGCCAGCAGGAGAACGGCCTGCGCAACCGGCTGCGGCGCGAAGGGCGGGAGGGCACGCACGTCATGAGCGAAGCCGGGATCGCCGCCTTCATCCAGCACTATCAACGCTTGACCGTCCACATCCTGCATGAGATGCCGGGGCGTGCCGACCTGGTCATTTCGCTCGACCGGTATCGCCGCCCGAGGTCCGTCAAGCGCCGATGATCATTTCCGCCACCACCGATTACCGCGAAGCCGCCCGGCGCAAGCTGCCGCGCTTCCTGTTCGACTATCTCGACGGCGGCGCCTATGCCGAACACACGCTGCGGCGTAATACCGGCGACCTGGAAGGCATCGCCCTGCGCCAGCGCGTGCTGCGCAATGTCGCCGATCTTTCGACAAAAACGGAACTGTTCGGCCAGTCCATGGCCATGCCGGTGATGCTGGCACCGGTGGGCCTGGGCGGCATGTACGCCCGGCGCGGCGAGGTGCAGGCGGCGCGGGCGGCCAGGACGGCCGGCATTCCGCACATCATCTCGACGGTTTCGGTGTGTTCGCTGAAGGAGATCGTCGAGCAGTCGGGCCACGATGTCTGGTTCCAGCTGTACGTCCTGAAGGATCGCGGTTTCATGAAGGATGCGCTGGAGCGGGCGCAGGCCCTGGGCGTGACCAAGCTGGTCTTCACCGTCGACATGCCGGTGCCTGGCGCGCGCTATCGCGACAAGCATTCCGGCATGAGCGGTGATTTCGGTGCTTTCCGCCGCGCCGTCCAGGCGGTGCTGCATCCGGCGTGGGCGTGGGATGTCGGCGTGATGGGGCGGCCGCACGACCTAGGCAACGTCTCGGCCTATCGCGGCAAGGCCACGGGTCTGGAGGACTATATCGGCTGGCTGGGCGCCAATTTCGATCCGTCGATATCGTGGGCCGACCTCGAATGGATTCGCGAAACCTGGAACGGTGCGATGATCATCAAGGGTATCCTCGACCCGGACGATGCGAAGGATGCGGTCCGTTTCGGCGCCGACGGCATCGTGGTGTCGAACCACGGCGGGCGACAACTGGATGGCGTGCTGTCGTCGGCGCGGGCCCTGCCGGCGATCGCCGGGGCGGTGGGCGGGAGCCTGACCGTGCTGGCCGATTCGGGCGTGCGCACCGGGCTGGACGTGGTGCGCATGCTGGCCCTGGGGGCGAAGGGCGTGCTGCTGGGGCGGGCCTATATCTATGCCCTGGCGGCGGCGGGCGAGGCCGGGGTGGTGAACCTGCTCGACCTGATGCACAAGGAAATGCGCGTTGCCATGGCGCTGACCGGGGTGACGTCGGTTAGCGATATCAATTCCGGCCTGCTTGCGTGATCCCACCCCCTTGCGCAACGATTGTGATCACGCCATGATGCGGGGCGATTTCATTTCATGAATGGAGTCGCCATCGAGGGGATGAACAAGACTTTGAGCAAGAATGCCTTTTCCGCGCGCCAGACGCGCCGCCGCCCGCGCTTGGCCGTGGCGGTGGTGGAAGACCTGGTCGCGTCCATCGTCACCGAAGCCTATACGGCCGGCAGCGCCCTGCCGGCGGAAAACGTGCTGTGCGACATGTACGAGGTCAGCCGCACGGTGATTCGCGAGGCGACGACGGCGCTGACCGAAAAGGGCCTGGTTGTGTCGCAGCAGGGGCGCGGTACCATCGTGCAGGACCAGAGCTACTGGAGCCTGCTGGATCCGATGGTGCTGGGCGCCTTGTTCCAGCGCGAGGACGGCCTGGCCTATCTCGACAACCTGATCGAGATCCGCGCCACGCTGGAAGCCTCGATGGCCGGCAAGGCGGCGGAGAAACTGACGGCGGACGACGCGGCCGAACTGACGGTGCAACTGCACAGGCTCGACGAAACGGTCGGCAACCAGGCGGCCTACGTGCCCGAAGACGTGCGCTTCCACGACATCATCATGCGCATTTCCGGCGACCGGCTCAGTGCGGCCATCATCAACCGCATCCAGGACAAGGCGCTGAAAAACGTCACCTATTTCGGCACCATGAATGCCGACCATATCCGCGTCATCCATGCCGCCCATCACGATATCCACGACGCCATCCTGCGCCGGGACGCCGCCGCGGCGGAAAGCGCCATGCGCGAACATATCGAGTCGTCGTGGCAAAGGCGGCGGCCCGCCATCGTGGCGTCTTGATCTTCCGCTGATTTTTTGCCGTTTCAAACCGCATGGCATGCCGATGCGGCGTGGGCCAGACTTGTGTCAACGTCACCCGCCACGGACCTGGCCGCCATGTTCAAGTTTTTCAGTTTTCGTCTCGACGGTTTCGCCCTGGCGGCGGCCCTGACCACGGTCGCGGCCATGCCGGCCATGCCGATAAGCACAGTTACCAAGATCAAGCCGTGATCCCCCTGGCGTCTTGATCTTGAAGAAGCCCCCCGATGCGAACCGCTCGGGGGGCTTTCCTCTTTCAGAATTGGCCTTTTAAAACTGGCCTGTCTAGAACCTATACTTGAGCGTCAGCCCGGCGGTTTCGCCGCGCACCCCGACCTTGCCGGCGCCATAGGCGGCCGGCGCGAAGCTGGCCTTGCCGAGGTCGTAGTGATTCCATTCGACGCCGACGGACCATTTGTCGTTGAGCTGCATTTCCGTGCCGACGCCGATGCTGTAGCCCGAACGGGTCCGGCTGGCATTGGCCGTGGCATTGTCGCCGGTTTCATGAATCTTCAGGCGGCCCGAAACGACGGCGGCCTGAGCGTAGAGCAGGGTATTGTCGTTGACCACCATGCCGACGCGGCCGCCGAGGCTGGCCAACTGGCTGAGGTCGGTATCGAAGCCGTGGTGTTCGACCGTCGTGCCTTCGTTTTCGTGCACCGTCAGGGCCTGGGACGTGCTGCCCTTGAGCTTGGTGGCGGTCAGCGAGGCGAAGACGCCGTAGACCAGCTTGTCGGACTGCCAGTCATAGCCGATCGAGCCGCCGCCGCCGCCCTTGTCGGCGTCATAGCCGGCCAGCGCCTTGTCGCCGGCATTGGCGAAGCCCGACGGCGTGACCTTGCTCCACAGGTAATCGACGTGGACGCCGACCTTGGCGCCGGAAAAATCGTTGGCGTGGGCGGCGGTCGTCAGGGCGGCGCCACCCAGTCCGGCCAGGGCCAGGAATACGCTACGCGTTTTAAACATGGGAATACCTCCGCGAATCGAAATGGAAATTGCGATGGCCGACGCGTTACACCTGCACGCGCGAGGCGAAAAGCGAGGGCCGCAAATTACCCCGCCGCGTGATCAAACCGCCACATTGCCTGTATAGGCATCAAACCGCCACATTGCCTGTATAGGCAATGTGTGGCCATGTGCGGCTTCAGGTAAACGGCGACCCATGGACCAGCAGACCCGGCAGACCTTCATCACCCTGATGCAGACCCAGCTGTGGGACCGCGCGGCGATCGCCGCCTACCAGGCGCAGTTGCTGGAGCGCCTGTGCCGCCATGCCCGTGACCATGTGCCGTTTTACCGCGACCGGCTGAAGCCGCTGTTCGGCAAGGACGACGTCTTCGACATCAACAGCTGGAAAAGCGTGCCGGTGCTGACGCGCGAAGAGGCATGGCAGAACCGCGAGGCCTTGCAGGCGGATAGCGTGCCGGCGGTGATGGAGCCGCTGATGGCCGGCAACACCACCGGATCGACCGGCACGCCGCTGCCATTCCGCCGCACGGCGCTCAGCCGCACCATGGCCGAGGCGCAACTGGCGCGGGCGCTGGCATGGCGCAAGCTGGGCGTGCTCAATCCCATCGCCATCTCCAAGGCGGTGACCGGCGATGCGGCCGGGCGGGAATACCAGCCCGGTGAATCTATCCCGATTACCGACGGTCCGGTCACCTATGTCGACTTCTTCCTGCCGCCGGCGGGCCAGGCAGCGCATCTGCGCCAGATCGCGCCGCGCCTCATCATCACCTATCCCCATGTGGCGCTGAGCTGGATCGAGGCGGGTTACGCCTTCGGCGGCGTCCATGCCGTGGTCCTGACCGGCGAAGCCTGCACGCCCGAGACGCGGGCCAGGATCGCGGCGGTCTTTCCCGGTCACATCGTCGAACTTTATTCGGCGTCGGAGGCCGGGCCGATCGCCGTCGAGGGGCCGGACAGCCTCTTCAATGTGTGCGAGGAGAATGTCTTTCTCGAAAGCCCGGCGTCGGGTTTCAGCCAGCAACGGCCCCAGCCCGTCATCATCACGCCGTTCTACGGCTACGGCACGCCGCTGATCCGCTATGCGCCCGGCGATTACGCCATTTTCGCGCGGGCGCCGGACAAGGCGACGCCGGCCCTGCGCCGTCTCGACCGCATCGTCGGGCGGGTGCGCAACATGTTCCGGCGGCGCGACGGCACCGCGTTCTGGCCCAACCTGTCGGGCGTGAAGATGATGGCGATCGCCCCGCACACCCATCGCCAGTTGATCCAGGAAGATTACGACCGCTTCGTCATGCGCGCCGTTTTCGATACGCCGCCGGCGCCGGAGCAGGTGGAGGCGATCCGCCGGCACGTGGCCGAAGTGGTCGGCGCCGGCGACATCGCCGTCGAGGCCGTGGACCGCATCGACGACGGCCGCGGCACCGGCAAGGCGTACGAAAACTTCATTTGCCGGGTCGCCTGAGCGGGCGTAAGAGGCTACCTTTCTGCCAACAGGAGACCTCCCATGATCCGTACAGCGCAAGCGCATTGGGCCGGCGACGGCAAGTCCGGCGAAGGCACGCTCACCACCCAGAGCCACGTCCTCAACAGCCAGCCCTACAGCTTCAAGCTCCGCTTCGAAAACGCCGACGGCCAGGCCGGCACCAATCCGGAAGAGCTGATCGCGGCGGCGCATTCGGGCTGTTTCTCGATGGCCCTGGCGTTCGCCCTGCAGGCGGCGGGCTTCACCGCGACCAGCATCGACACCGAGGCCAGCGTCGACCTGCAACCGGCCGAGGGCGGCTTCGCCATCACCGCCATCACGCTCAAGCTGAAGGCGGCGATTCCGGGCATCTCGAAGGACCAGTTCGACCAGATCGCCGCCGGCGCCAAGGCCGGCTGTCCGGTGTCCAAGGCGCTGTCGTCGGTGCCGATCACGCTGGAAGCGGCACTGGCTTAAGAAAAAGCCTTGAATTTGGTGATCTGCGGCGTCGGCATCGCTTGCCTGTATTCATATACAGGCAGCGCTCGCCTCCTGGCATCTCATCCAAATTGAAGGCTTTTCGAGCCTGGAAAAATTTTTCACCACCCCTGTCGAAATGGCGAGGTCCCGAACGTCATTGACATGAGCCGCGCATTGGGCTCGTCATCTTGACCCAAAGGAACCTCGCCATGAAATTCTCGCTGATCATCTACGAAACGCCGGAAGCCTTCGCCACCCGCCACGATCCGGCCCACGCCGAAACCTACTGGGCCGCCTGGCCCGCCTACGCCCAGGCCCTGGTCGAGGCTGGCGCCATGGCCGGCGGGGCGGGCCTGGAAGGACCGGGCACGGCCACGACCGTGCGCTTCGGCAAGGACGGCCACAAGGTCGAGGACGGCCCCTTCGCCGACACGCACGAACAACTGGGCGGCTTCTTCCTCATCGACGTGCCGTCGCTGGACGAGGCCCTGAAATGGGCGGCGCGCATGCCGCTGAAATACGGCGGCTCGGTCGAGGTGCGGCCGAACCTCGACATGGAAGCGCGCGAGGCCGCGCGTCACAATGCCAGCCAGACGGCCAGCTGACGATCCGGCCGCAGGGCTGACGGGCGACGCGGTCATCCACGTCGCCCGTCGTACCTATGGCCGTCTGATCGCTTATCTTTCCGCCCGCACCCGCGACATCGCGGCCTGCGAAGACGCCCTGTCGGCCGCTTTCGAAAGCGCGCTCAAAACCTGGCCGGACCGTGGCGTGCCGGAAAATCCCGAAGCCTGGCTGCTGACGGCGGCGCGTAACCGCCTGCGCGACACATGGCGGCGCGATGCGGTCAGGCAGAAGGGTGAATCCGAACTGCTGGCCCTGATGGAGCAGGCCGAAACCATGACGACCGATACGGTCTTTCCCGACGAGCGGCTCAAGCTCATGCTCGTCTGCACGCATCCGGCCATCGACGAGGCCGTGCGTACGCCGCTGATGCTGCAGGCCGTGCTGGGCCTGAGCGCCGAGCGCATCGCCTCGGCGTTTCTGGTCAAGCCCGGCGCCATGGGGCAACGCCTGAGCCGCGCCAAGACCAAGATCCGCGACGCCGGCATCGCCTTCGCGGTGCCGGAAAGCGATGCCTGGGCCGAACGCCTGCCGCCGCTGCTGGCCGCGATTTACGCCGCCTATGCGCTGGGTTGGGGCGATCATGCCGGCGGTGATGCGCCGGGCGGACTGGCCGACGAGGCGCTGGAACTCGGTTTCGCGTTGTACGGGCTGGTCGGGCTGACCCCGGAACTGAACGGCCTGCTGGCGCTGATTCTTTATTGCGAGGCGCGCAAGGCCGCGCGTTTCCGCGATGGCGCCTATGTCGCCTTGAGCGAGCAGGACCCGGCCCGGTGGGACTGGGCGATGATCGACGGGGCCAACCGCCTGCTGAAGGCGACGGAAGCGGCGCGCCCGTTCGGCCGTTACCAGCTGGAAGCCGCGATCCAGTCGGTGCACGCGCGCCGCGGCCTGACCGGCGCGACGGCGTGGGGCGAGATCGTGGTCCTGTATGATGCCCTGTTGCGCACGGCGCCATCTATGGGCGGCCAGGTGGCGCGGGCCGCCGCCCTGTGCGAGGCCGGTGAGGAGGCGGCGGCTTTGGCGGCGCTCGACGGCATGGACGTGCAGCGAATGCTCGACTACCAGCCCTGGTGGGCGACGCGGGCGCACGTGCTGGCCAGGCTGGAGCAGCCTGAGGCGGCGCGGCAGGCCTATTCGCGTGCCATCGGCCTTAGTCAGCACGCCAGCCAGCGCGATTTCCTGCGCCGGCGCCAGGCCTTACTTTAGCTGGCAGTCCGGCGATTTCGGCGTGCCGCTGTAAAGGTGGAAATCGGTCTTCCTGCCCGGCTTGCCGCGCGCGAGAACGCCTTCGTCGTGGACGTCATCGAAGCAGGCCGACAGGTCGAAATGATGGTTCGGCGCGACCACGATCAGGGCCAGCCGTCGGTCCTTCAATTGTGACCAGGCGTAGCGGTCGCGTTCGGCCATGGGGATGACCTCGCCGTAAAACAGGTCTTTGCCGTGGTAGCTCAACTCGCCCTGGGTGTCGTAGTCGGTGGTGGCGACCCACGCGGCGCCGGTGCTGGCTTCATGGCGTTTGACGTCAAGGGCGAAGCCCTGCCAGCCGCTGCTGAGGCCCGCCGCGCCGGGCAGGGCTGGGGCGAAGGCGAGAACCAGCAGGGCCACGGCCGTAATGGCGATGCCGACGGAGCCGGCAAGATCGCGGGCGCGCTTCAGCTTGCCATCGCCGATGCCCTCGGCCATGACGGCGGCCAGGAGAACGAGACCGGGATAGGCCGGGGCCGGCCAGTTGCCCTGGATGCGGTCGTGGAAAACGTGGATGAGCAGGTAGGCGAACAGCGGCAGCGGCAGGGCGGCCAGCAGGCGCAGACGGCTGTCCTTCGTCTGGATGGCGGCGAAAGCGCCGATATAGACGAAGGCGAAGATCAGCGGATTAAGCAGCAGCGGTTGCGTCAGGATGAACTCGATCACGTACTGGACGGTGAAATGGCTGGCCTCGATGCGGCCGAACTGCTTGGCGAAGGTGATCCAGTGATGCCCGGCGTTCCACGCCAGGTTGGGCGCCATGACGGCCAGTGCCGCCAGCGCCCCAAGATAAGGCCACGGCGTCAGGAGCCATTTACGTGCCGGCTTGTCCCAGATCATCCAGGCGACGACGCCCAGGCCCAGGAAGAAGTTGGTGTACTTGGCTTCGACGCCCAGCCCGGCGAAGATGCCGAAGACCAGCCACCACCAGCCTTTTTGAGACGCCTGCAATCGGGCCAGCGCCCACAGGCCGCCGGCCCACATCAGGACCGACGGCGGGTCGGGTGTGGCGATGACGGAACCGATGCTGAGCAGCAGGCAGGCATTGAGCCACAGCACGGCGCGTCTGGCGACGGCTTTGTCGAACAGGGTTTTGGCGGCGTCGTAGATGAACCAGCTCAAAGCCAGGAAGCTGAGGACGAAGGGCAGGCGGACCAAAACGGCGGTATCGGCCAGCCAGGTTGTCGTCATGATCCACCATGCCACCATCGGCGGATGGTCGTAATAGCCGAACGCAGGGTGCTGCGCCCACAGCCAGTAATAGGCCTCGTCGGGGACAAGGCCGGCGCACGCCGCCGTGGCCAGCCGCAGCAGGGTGAGACCGATGACGACACCAGGCAGGTAATACGGTTTGAGACGCGCCAGCATGTCGGCCTTATTGGCCGGTTTCGGCGGACGTGGCAAGAAAGCAAGAAACCCAGCGATAAAAGGTAGGGATAGGTTCACTCAGACCGTCAAATTCCGTCGCTTTTGGGGTAGGGCAATGAGATACCTGCGTTTGCGCATGTACTTTCGTATTCTGAGCGGAAAACATCAAATCTGTTTTTTATATATTCCATACATTCAATAGCCTCATCTATCTTTCGGTCATTCATTAAGTCCAATGTTCGTTCCATTTGCTTGATCATGCCGTCCATGGTGTCTCCCTGCATGACAACACCAGGGAACCTGCGTCCCGGCAAATGAACCACCGCATTATTCGTTGTCCTGCTAAGCAGTTTTACCTCTTCGCTCATCGTGCCTCACTTGGCTATAAGGGTTAGATTTTGAACTTCGCCGGTCCGCCCAAGGCCGGATCGCTCATCGACGGCCGGCCGTCCTCGATATGGCCGGCGAAACGATGGCTGAAGTTATCGCCGGAAACACTGAAATCATACCAGTTGTGCGACACGCCGAAATCGAGCGCCAAGGTATGCGCCGTGCCATCATGGAGTTCGATCGTCTGCTCAGGCCTGCCATAAGCTTCATCGCGCCAAGTAACCGTCAGCGGCGCGTTGCCGGGATTGCGCAAGACCAACCCGCCGCGATCGATGGCGACCAGCGGGCAGGCGCCGGTGCCGGTAAAGCGGCGATGGAAACCGCCCGGCCCGAGCAGGAAGAGGTCGTAGGCGCCGCCGGCGGGCAGCGAATAGACCGCCTCGGCGCCGCGTCCGGCGCCTACGGTATGGCGCTGCGGCAGGGCATCGAGATGGAGGACGTCGTAAAGCTGGAAGACGCAGGCCACGTCCTTGCTCATATTGCTGAGCGCGACGGTGAGCACCTTGCCGTCGCAGGCGGCGTTGGCGGCCAGGTCGTAGGGCAGGACGCGCGCCGGGCGCTGGCCCGGTTCCTGGACGGGTGCCGAAGGGGCGTCGGGTGTCGGCGGCGTGGTGGTGCCGCCAAGCTCGCGGGCGCGGGCAGCGATTTCCGCGGTCGGCGGCAGGCTCTGGAAAAAGGCGGCCTCGTCCGGCGCGGCGAAATCGAAACAGCTGGTCAGGTCGCCGCACACGGCCCGGCGCCAGGCGCTGATATTGGGTTCGTGGACGCCGAACCGCGTTTCCAGGAAACGGATGACCGAGGTGTGGTCGAAGACCTGCGAGTTGACGAAGCCGCCCTTCGACCACGGCGACACGACATAAAGCGGCACGCGCGGCCCCAAGCCCGACGGCAGGCCTTCGATATATTCGCCTTCGGCATCGACCTGGCTGATGCCGGACGTGCCGTCGGCGGTGAGGGACGGCGGAGCGGGCGGCGGCACGTGGTCGAAGAAGCCGTCGTTTTCGTCGAAATTGACCAGCAGGACGGTCTTCGCCCAGACGTCGGGATTGGCGGTCAGGGCATCGAGGACGCGCGCGGTATAATCGGCGCCCTCAGCCGGGCTGGACGGGCCCGGATGCTCGGAATCCTTGGCAGGCGCCACGACCCATGACACCTGCGGCAGCCTGTCCGCCAGCACGTCGGCTTTCAGCAGGTCGAGGTCGCGCGTGCGCAGCGACCTTTGCGCCAGCTCGGCCAGCGGGCCGTCCCTGGCGCCGTCGGCCATGCGGTAGAGCTTGAAGCCGACCAGCGGGTTGTCGTCGAAATTATCGCCGGCGTTCTGGTAAACCTGCCAGGTGACGCCGGCCGCCGTCAGCCGTTCGGGATAGGTGGTCCAGGTGTAGCCGCCGTGGCCATGCTCGTCGGAATCGAGCTTGTCGTAGGCATTGAAGACGACCGGGCCGTTATGTTGGCCGGCGGCATCGACCATGCCCGTCCAGATGAACAGGCGGTTGGGATCGGTGCCGGCCTGGATGCCGCAGTGATAGGCGTCGCACAGGGTGAAGGCTTCGGCCAGGGCGAACTGGAACGGGATATCGTCACGGGTGAAATAGCCCAGGGCGTGATTGTGCTTCGCCTTCGGCCAGTCGTTCATGCGGCCGTGGTCCCAGGCGGCTTGGGCGTCGGTCCAGGTGTGCGGCGCGCCGGTGACGCGCATGTGGGCGAAAGTCCGGGCGGTGTTGAGCGGGAACGGCGTAATCCTGCGGGTGGCGTCGTTTTCGTCCGGCTGCAGGAGGACGGTTTCACCGGGACGGGCGGGAATGGCGAAGCGGTCGGAAAAGCCGCGCACGCCGCGCAAGGTGCCGAAATAGTGGTCGAAGGCGCGGTTTTCCTGGGTCAGGATGACGACGTGCTCGACATCGGCGATGGTGCCGGTCCTGCGGGCGGCCGGGATATCGAGGGCGCGGGCGATGGCCGGCGGCAGGTTGCCGAGGGCGGCGGCCAGCGCGCCGGACAGCAAGAGGTGGCGGCGGTGAAGGTCAGGCATGGGTTATCCCCCGAAGAGCCTCAAAAACTGCGCCCGCCGTCTTATGCCCCTTTCATGACGGCCGGATCAAGGCGGATGCCGATTCCCGCTTGAATTTTTCCCGCAGGCGTGGCGGTTACGGTTGGTCATTCCTGATAAGGACCGGTCATGAGCGCTCTGTTTTCACCGATAAACCTCGGCGGGCTCGGCCTTGCCAACCGCATCGTCATTTCGCCGATGTGCCAGTATTCAGCCGAGGACGGCCGCGCTTCCGACTGGCATATGCTGCATCTCGGCCATCTCGCCCTGTCCGACGCGGGTTTGATGTGCATCGAAGCGACGGCGGTGACGCCGGAAGGCCGGATCACGCCGGGCGACCTCGGTCTTTACGATGATGCCTGCGAGGCGGCGCTGGGCCGGGTCATGGACGCGGTGCGGCGCTATTCGCCGGTCAAGGTGGCGATCCAGTTGGCCCATGCCGGGCGCAAGGCGTCGTGCGCCGTGCCGTGGCATGGCGGGCGGCAGATCGCGCCCGATGCGCCGGGCGGCTGGCAGACCGAGGCGCCGTCGCCCCTGGGCTTTCACGATGAGGACGTGGCGCCGATGGCGCTGGACCTCGCGGGGCTGGAAAGAATCAAGGCGGCGTTCGTGAAGGCGGCGCACCGCGCCGACCGGCTCGGCATCGACGCCATCGAACTCCATGCCGCCCACGGTTACCTGCTGCACGAATTCCTGTCGCCGCTCAGCAACCGGCGCGAGGATGGTTACGGCGGCGTGCTGGACAAGCGCCTGCGCTTTCCGCTCGAGGTCTATGACGCGGTGCGCGCGGCCTTTCCGGCCCACAAGCCGGTCGGCGTGCGCCTGTCGGCCAGCGACTGGGTCGAGGGCGGCTGGGACCTGGAGCAGACCCTGGTGTTTGTCGGGGAACTGAAGGCGCGCGGCGTCGCCTGGATCGACGCGTCGTCGGGCGGGCTGTCGGCGCGGCAGCAGATTCCGCTGGGGCCGGGCTACCAGGTGCCGTTTGCCCAGGCGATCCGGGCCCTGGGCGTGCCGACCTTCGCCGTCGGTTTGATCACCGAAGCGCGCCAGGCGGAAGAGATCATTGCCTCTGGCCAGGCCGATTGCGTCGCCCTGGCGCGCGCCATGCTCTACGATCCGCGCTGGCCGTGGCACGCGGCGGCGGAACTGGGGGCGCACGTCGCGGCGCCGCCGCAATACTGGCGGTCGCAGCCGCGCGGATTGAAGGACTTGTTCGGGCCGGACGCGAAGGTTTAGCCGGCCAGCCTTTCCAGCCGGTCGAACAGGCGAGTGTAGTGGGCGATGGCGGCCTCGTGGAGGCCGAGGTGAGCCATGACGGCGCACGGCAGGATGTGCGTCCAGTAGGCAGAGAGCCAGATGCGGGCGGCATCGCGCCGAGCGTTGATGCCGTCGACCAGGCGCGGCGCTTCCGCGTAATAGCGCGCCGTCAGGGCGCAACCTTCGGCGGTCTTCGACAACGGCCCGTCGCGGAAAGCGCGCAGGGTCCGCAGTTCCCAGCAATCGTCGCTCAGGCCCAGGGTATGCGAGGCGGCGGTGGTGAAGAAGCACCCGGGATCCGTGGAGACCGTGCAGTTGGGCACATTGGTCTCGCCGGTGGCCGCGTCGACGGTGACGCCGGTCTTGTTGTTGAATTCCTTGTTGGCTTCGTTCTGGACGTCCTTCCAGTTCAGGGTGGCGAAATTGAAGCCGAACTGAGCGACGGCGACGCCATCGGCCATGACGCGGATGTAGAAGGTGTCGGTCAGGGTGTTCAGCGCCGGCGGATCCCAGCTGCCGCTGATCACCACATTGTTGGGGAAACCATCCGTCGGATCGCTGGTGGCGGCGGTCTCGTGGACGTCGGTGTCGCTGAAAACCTGCATCAGCGACACCGAGGTCGGCGCTTTCGGTGTCTTCAGCGTCATGATGAAGCTGCAGTTCATCAGTTCGGGATATTCGGCGCCGTCGATGGTAAAGCGCGGGCCGCTGTCATTATATTCCGCACCGGCCGGCGCGTCGCCGACGGACTCGTAGCCCGCGGCGAACTGGCGGTCGAGCGCGCCTTCGACCAGCTTCATCGTGCCGTCAGCACCCGGGTCGCCAACCAGTGTGCCGTTGGTCAGGGTGAAGGAGCGGAAATATTCGGCATAGGCATTGGCATTGCTGACGCGCGCCTGGCAATAAAGGGTGGGATCGGCGGCCGCGCCACCGGTCTGGGCGCGGGCGGGCGACCACAGGGCGGCGGGCAGGCCGGCGAGGCCGAGGAAAGCGAGAAAACGGCGGCGATTGTTGCTTTTGGCGTGCGTCATGAAAATTCCCCGGAACATAATACCCGCGACTATGGCCGATTGTTTCCGGGTTGCAACAAAAAAGGTTAACCGCCGATCTTCGCCACCGCCTTTTCGATGCGGCGGGCGCGGGTTTCCGCCGTCTTCGCGTCCTCGATGGCGCGGACATGCTCCTTGCGGTGCGAGGGCGCCAGCGTGTCGAAGGCCGGGCGCAGGCCGGCGGCATCGAGCGCTGCGGCGAAATCCTCGGGCAGATCGACGGTGCGTGGCGCGGTATCTAGGGTAATGTCCACCTCGATGGCGTCGCCGCCCTTGAGGCCGGAAGCGGCGCGGTGGTCCGAACTGAAGCTCACCATGTACTTGCCGCCCATGACGGCGACGGTGTTGCGGTAGGCATAGCCGTTGACGGTAAGGCTGACCGCCGGCTTCTTGCCGCCGCCCAGCGCCTCGATGATAGCGGCCGGGATTTCGATGCCTGTAACGGAGCGGCCTTCGGGTTGCAGGAGCGTGGTGTGGAACTTCATGTCGCCAGTTGTTCGAGACGGTGGAACAGCCTTGTGTAATGGCTGACCGCCGCCTTCACAAGCCCCAGCCGGGCCATGACGGCGCACGGCAGGATGTGCGTCCAGTAGGCATGGATCCAGACCCGGGCGGCGTCCCTGCGGCGGGCAATGCCGGCGACCAGGCGCGGCGCGCACGCGTAATAGCGGGCGGTCAGGGCGCGGCCGGCTTCGGTCAGGCCGAGCGGGCCGTCGCGGAAGGCGCGAAGCGTTTTAAGTTCCCAGCAATCGTCGGACAGGCCCAGGGTATCGACCGCGGCGGTGGTGAAGAAGCAGGGGGCCGCTCCGCCGTAACCGCTGTAATCGTCGCTCGTGGCGTCCGGGATATATTTGCAGGTCTCCGCGCCGGTCACGACATTGGTCACGGGATCGACGCTCAGGCCGGTCCTGGACAAAAGGTCGTTGTTGCGCATGTTGAACATGTCCTGCGGCTTCTGCGCCGACAGGTCGAAATCGAAGATGGCGTTGACGGCGTTGTTGAAATAGATGCCGATCTGGATGGGGCCGGTCAGCACCTGGCCCGGCGCCGGCTCCCAGTTGGCGTAGATGTCGAGCACGCTGGGGTCGGTCGCCGACGGCGGAAAGCCGCCACTGGTGGCCGCCAGCTGCCCGGCGGTGGTGACGAGGACCACGCCGCACTGGGTGACGGCGCCGGGGACGCGGACCGCGGCCGAGAAGCTGGCGCCGGGATTGCCGTCGCTGTCCCAGGTGATGCGGAACTTGGTGACGTCGCCGAAGAACGGATCGTTGGGATCGGGCGGCGTGTCGGGCGCCACGGCGGCGTCGGAAAAGCCGTCTGTGAACTGCACTTTGGTCGGAATGCCCGAGACGTCGCTGTAGTCGCCCAGCACGACGGGGGTCAGCTTGCCGTCGCCGAGATCGAAGCGGCGGTAATAGTTGGCCTTGACGTTGGTCTCGCGGATCAGGGCTTCCTCGCAGGTGACCTCGACGGGTGTGGTCTGGGCACGGGCCAGGGTGGGGGCGCCCAGCAGGGCGAGGAAGCCGAGGAAGCGGCGGCGATTGTTGAGGAAGCGTGGCATGGTTCGGGTTTCCGGTGTCGTGGGGCGTTTCAGGCGAGGCGTTGCAGATGCGCGAACAGGGCTGCGTAGTGGGCGACGGCCAGGCGGTGCAGACCGAGACGCGCCAGCACGGCGCACGGCAGGATGTGGGTCCAGTAGGCCTTGAGCCAGACGCGGGAGGCGTCGGTGCGCCGCGCGATGCCGGCGACGAGGCGCGGCGCCTCGGCATAGTAGCGGGCGGTCAGGGCGCGGCCTTGCGGTGTTTGCGCCAGCGGGCCGTCGCGGAAACGCCGCAGGGTGCGCAATTCCCAGCAATCGTCGCTCATGCCCAGCGTTTCCACCGTGGCGGTGGTGAAGAAGCAGCCGGCGCCGCTGCCGGCCGGCGATCCGGTGCAGCCTTCGACGGTGGTGTCGCCGGTGACGGCGTCGAAGGTGACGAACGTAGCGGAAGTGATGCGCTGTTCCTGGGCCGCGACGAACGGCCTCCACACCACTTTCGACATGTCGAAGGTGAACTTGCCCAGCGACTTGCCGTCGCCGATCAGTTCGACCGTCAGCGGCTTGGTCAGCAACAGCGGCGACTTGGTCGTCCAGGTGGTGTCGATCTGGGTCAGGTTCTGGTTGAGGCTGTCGTTATAGAAGCGGACATAGGCGTCCTCGGTCGTGCCGTCGGCCAGGGTCAGGCGGCCGTTGATGTCGGATGGCGACGTATCGAGGTGGATCAGGGCGCTGAACGAAGCGGTCAGGTTGTCGGCGTCGCTGGGTGTATCGATGCGGAAATTGGGGGCGCGGACGTTGAAGCCGGCGGGATCGTCGGGCCGCTTCACGTAACTGGCGCCGTTGCCGTAGGTCGATTTCAGCGCCGCCTGGTTGAGGTAGCCGGCGGGCGGGTCGGTAAACACCAGCTTGCCGTCGCTGATCTGGTAGCCGCGGCTATACTCGATCAGCCGCGCCGGAGTGTCGTCGTCGGCCGTGCAGGTGATGGGCACGATCTGGGCCGCTTCCTGGCTGGTGGCGGCGTCCTGGGCTTGCGCCGGCGACCAGACGGCGGCAGGCGCGCCGAGCAGGCCGATGAAGGCGAGAAAACGGCGGCGGTTGTTGTGCGCGATGGCCATGGCGGCTCCCCCTCTGCTGAGGGTGAGTGTCACGCGCCCGCAGGCTTTTGCCAACCCCCCGAACAGGGGGGGCGTCATGCTGCCGCAAGCCGCTCCAGGCGGACGAACAGGCGGCGGTAATGCGCGATGGCCGCACCGTCAAAACCCAGGCGCGCCATGACCGCGCACGGCAGGATGTGGCTCCAGTAGGTGCGCAGCCAGACGAAGACGGCGTCCCGCCGGGCGTCGATGCCGGCGACCAGGCGCGGCGCCTCGGCATAGTAGCGTGCAGTCAGGGCCAGGCCTTCGGCGGTCCGGCTCAAGGGACCGTCGCGGAAAGCGCGCAGGGTTCGCAGTTCCCAGCAGTCGTCGGAAAGGCCCAGGGTCCCGACTGCAGCGGTGGTGAAGAAGCAGCCGGCGCCGCCCGTGCCGGTATAGTCGACGGGGAGGCTGCAATTGGGCGCACCGTATACGAAGCTGGAATCGGCGGTCACGCCGGTCAGGGCCGCATATTTGTCCTGCATTCTCCTGGCGAAGCTGGGCGTGTCGATCTGGCTGACATCGTAGGCAAAGGTGCCGGCGGTCTTGCCGTCCAGTTCCAGGGTCACGGTCACCGGCGCCTGCATCATCGAGTCGGGCGGCGTGAAATCGGCATTGACGTCGGCGACGTCAGGCTCTTCCGGGCTGGTGTAGATGTTCAGGGTTTCGGCGAGAACGTCACCCGTGGTGGCGTTGATCAGCCGTCCACCCGTGGGCTGCGCGGCCACCCGCAGCATGGTCGAGAAACTGCCGGTGATGCCGCCGAAAATGTCATCGTCTTCCAGGGTCAGCACCGGGCCGCCGACGTTGAAGGCGCTGCTGCTGCCCTTGCCCGCGTCCTTGAAGCCGTTGGCGTATGTGGCCTGGGTCGGCAGGGCCGAAATGCCGATCAGGGGAACGTTGTCGCCGCCCAGCTTGCCGTCGGCCAGCGTATAGGTGTTCTTGAAGGTCAGGCGGTAGGCCGCGTTGTCCTCGCTGTCGCTGCATTCGACGCTTTGCGGCCAGGCGAAGGACGACGATGAGGACGACGATGACGCGCCGGTGTCCTGGGCGCGGGCGCCCGCGGCCCACAGGGCGGCGGGCATGCCGGCCAGGCCGAGGACGGCAAGGAAACGGCGGCGTGTGTTGTGGTTCGGCATGGCAAGCCCCCTTGGCGTATGCGTGCGGTCCCCGGACCTTCATGCCAAGTCTTACCGTAGCCGTCTTATCTGCCAACTCCCTGAACAGGGGGGAAGCAGGCGCAACCTGGTCCTTACGCGTCCATGGGAAGGTGCGCCCCGCCGCTGCCGAGTGACAGCCCGGATGCGCACCCGTCCCGTTACCGTCCGGTGACCTGCACCAGCGACGGGGCCGACTTGGCTAAGGTCTTGTCGCCGCCGGTGACCGTCAGCTGGCCCGAGGCGTCGTCCCAGTGCAGGTGCGTGGTGACACCCTTGCCCTTTTCGTAGTCATAGGACGTGCCGTCGTCGTCATAGAGGTCGAAGTCGCCGTCCTTGCCGGGATAAACCTTAATGGCGGCGATCGATTGTTTGGTCGCGGTCGACTGGATGTCCGAACCGATCGGCAGGATCGAGCCGGCTTTCACGAAGACCGGAATCTGGTCGATCGGCGCGTTGACCTTGACCCACTGGCCGCCGGCGACCTTTTCGTTGGTCCAGTAATTGTACCAGTCGGCGCCGGCCGGCAGGTAGACGTCCTTCACGGACTGGGCCTGTTCGGTGACCGGCGCGACCAGGAAGTCCGGTCCGAACAGGTATTCGGTGCCCAGGTTCGCCACGTTCGGATCGTTGGGATAGTCCATCCACAAGGCGCGCATGAACGGTGCGCCATTGTCGTAGGTCGTCTTGGCGCTGGAATAGATGTAGGGGATCAGGCGGTAGCGCAGCTTGTCATAGGACGCCAGGATCGGCTCGGCGGCGTGGCCGAATTCCCAGATTTCGGTGTGCTTGCGGTCGCCGTGGATGCGCAGGGTCGGCAGGAAGGTGCCGTATTCGAACCAGCGCGTGAACAGCTCCGGATAGTCGTAGTTCTTGCCGACCGTCTCTTCCGCACCCGCCGGGTCGAGCAGGGGCGGCTTCGTCGCATTGGTCGTCTGCGGCAGCCATTGCCAGCCGCCGATGTCGTTGCCCCAGTAGGCGATGCCCGACGCCGTCATGTTGAGACCGGTCGGGATCTGGCGCGTCAGCGCCTCCCAGGTCGGGTTGATATCCGACGACCAGAACAAAGCCCCGGTGCGTTGCGAACCGAGATAGGCGGCGCGCGCCAGGATCAGGACGCGTTTGTTGGGTTTCCATTCGCGCATGCCCTGGGCCACGCCCTCGACATGGACCAGCGGATAAAGGTTATGCAGGCGGTCGCCTGAACCGGCCTGATAGAAATAGCTGTCCGGCACCAGGTCCGGCTCGGTCTCGTCCAGCCACGGATAGTCGAAGCCGTGCGACAGGATGTTGTCGCGGGCGTGCTCCCAATACCACTTGCGGGCATCCGGATTGGTCTCGTCGATCAAGGCGCCGGTGCGGTCGGAACGGAAGGGCAGGCCGTCGACGGTATGGCCGTCCTTGTCCTTGAGGAAATAGCCCTTGGCGTCGAGCTCGTTATAGTAGCGGCTCGACGTCTCGAAACGCGGCCAGATCGAGATGATCGACTGCATCCCCATGTCATGGAGCTGCTTGTTCATGCCGTCGGGATCGGGGAACTGGGCAGGATCAATGTCGAGCTGGCCCATGCGCGTCCAGTAGAACCAGTCGACGACCATGACATCGAGCGGATACTGCTTCTGGCGGTAGGTGTTGGCGACGCGCAGGACCTCGGCCTGGCTGTCGTAGCGCGCCTTGGACTGGATCAGGCCGAAGGCCGCCTTGGGCGGGATCGGCGTGCGGCCGGTGACGCGGTCATAGGCGCTGTAGATATCGGCCGGCGTGGAACCCGTGATGATGAAGAAGGAAACGCGCTCGCCGACCTGGCTATAGATGTGGGTCGAATTGTTGACGCCGGCGACGAGGTGGGTATCCGACGGATTGTCCCAGACGATGGCGTAGCCCTTGGACGACACCAGCATCGGCACGCACACCGTCTCACCGAACGGCGCGTCGTACCAGTGCTTGCAGTCGATGGCGCGGCCGCGCAGGTCGAGTATGCCTTCCTGGTTCTGGCCGAAGCCGTAATAGTGCTCGTCGGCAGCTGCCGAGAAGGTGGCGCCGACCTGGTAGGTGGCTTCGCCGGAATCCTCGTGCGGCGCCATTTCCCAGCCGTTCATGGCAACCAGTTGTTTGCCCGAGGCGTCAGAGATCTGGAGACCGACGGGGGCGAGGGACGGGGCGAAGTACTTCTCACCCTGGCTTGGCACATGCGGCGGCGGCGCGGCATTGACGTGCAAGGTGAGCGCGGAGGAGGCGAAGGTATCGCCGTTTGCGTCGCCCGACGCCTTGAAGGCGGAATTATCGACGTGGTCGGTCAGGATGCCATAACCGGCCGGTTTCAGCACTTCGGCCTTGTCGGCGGCGATGGTGACGTGGACCACATTGGGGCCAAAGGCCTCGACGGACACCCAGGCGCCGTTGCGGTCGAGCGTGACAATGGGGGCGGCGTGAACGGTGGCTGCGGCGATGACCGAGGCCGCAACACCGGTCAGCAGACTGCGGAGGAACATGTCAAACTCCCTGATAGCGTTATCATTTTGAGTCTTGGCTAAGCGTAGCTTCGTCGCGCGTCAATCGCAATCCGCGCTATTGTGTGACAAAAGTGAACGGCGGTTTGCAGGTGAAAACGGCTGTAACGAGATTTTTATGTGTAAGCCGGCTTTCACCCTCCTCCCTATCCGAAGGATGGGGAGGTGGCGGCGAGCGCAGCGAAACGACGGAGGGGTCATTCCACTTGCGTCGGACCCCTCCGTCATCTTCGCCTTTGGCTCGATGCCACCTCCCCATGCTGCGCATAGGGAGGAGGGTGTTAGATCGTCACCGGCGGCAGTTTCCATGGCCCGCGATAGGTGGGCGTGATCAGCCTGTTGGCCGCGTCCTTGTCGAACGCCTTGCCATCCCAATAAACCTTGTCACCGGTGCGGAAAGCCACATTGCCCATGTGGCAGACGGTGGCCGTATTGGCCGCCGCCTCGATGGGACAGGCGGGCTGAAGCGTCCGGTCCTTGATGCAGGCGATGAAGTTGGCGGCGTGTTTGGCGATGCCGTCGTCACTGGCCGGCGTTGAGGGCACCGCGTCGATCTTCGGTTTGCCGTCCTTGCTCTCCGGCATCACCGTCCACTGGCCGCGGTCGACCTCCAGCGTGCCCAGTTCGCCGATGAAGGAAACCCCGTGGTCGCGCCCACTATAAGGCCCGACGCCGATGCCGACGCTGTGCTCCCACTGGATCGAGAAATCGCCGAAGTCGTAGAGCGCCGTCTGGGTATCCGGCGTCTCCATGGCGCCGTCGGGGTAGGCGTACTTGCCGCCGAGCGCCATGATCGACTTCGGCTGGCCGGCCTTCATGCCCAGCAGCGCCATGTCCATCAGGTGCACGCCCCAGTCGGTCATAAAGCCGCCGGCATAGTCCCAGAACCAGCGGAAATTGAAGTGGAAACGGTTGGGATTAAACGGGCGCGACGGCGCCGGCCCCAGCCAGAAATCGTAATCGACGCCCGCCGGTGCCGGACCATCGGGCTGGGCCTGCAGAACCTGCACCCAGGCGAGATAGGCCCACGCCTTGACCATGCGCACGCGGCCGAGCTTGCCCGATTGCACATAGGCGATGGCGTCCTGCCAGTGCTGGTTCGAACGTTGCCACTGGCCGACCTGGACGACGCGGCTGTAGCGGTTCTTGGCGGTCACCATGGCCTGGCATTCGGCGATCGAATTGCCGACCGGCTTCTCGCAATAGACGTCCTTGCCCGCCGCGCAGGCATCGGTCATGATCAGGCAGTGCCAGTGGTCGGGCGTGGCGACGATGACGGCGTCGATGTCCTTGTCATCGAGCAGCTTGCGGTAATCGCTGAAGATTTTCGGCGGCTTTCCAGTAGAGTTTGGGCCGGTCATGGTCTGCAACTCGCCGGCGCGCCTCGTCAGCACATTGGCATCGACGTCGCACAGGGCGACGATATCGACATCGGGCAGCTTCTGTTGCGCCTGCATGTCGGTCCAGCCCATGCCGTTGAGGCCGATGACGCCGACGCGCACCTTGTCGCTGGGCGCAGCTTTCTTCGGCTTGGCGTAGGCCGATGTGGCGGCGAGCGCCGATGCGCCCATGGCGCCACGGATAAGCGAACGGCGGTCGAAACCGGTCATGAAAAGTCCCCTGCCTGTGGTGTTGTAATCGGTTACAGGCAGGTTGGCACAGGCGGGCGGATCAGTCCAGCCGCAGCTCCAGCTTTTCGTCGGTCAGGCGCTTGGCCTCGATGGCGCGGTCCTTCAGGATGGCGACGGCGCCCCACAGCCTGGAGATTTCGTCGCCGGCCTTCGAGGCGGGAATGGCGGTATCGTAGGCGCCTTCGGAGATGCGGATCACCGACTGGCTGATGCGCTTCAAGGGATTGGCGATCGAGTTGAGCGCGATCCACAAGGACGCGATCAGCATCAGCAGGGTGCCCGTCCCGGCGATCAGGATGAAGTCGAACATGCGCTGCTGCTGGTAGGCGCGCAGGGATTCCTTGGTCGCCTTCAGCATGGTCTGGCTGTCGAGCACGATCGAATCGAGCCGGGCCTGGAAGTATTCGCGGCCGGAAATGGCCTTGGGGTCGAGGCCGAACTTTTCGGCGGCGGCGGGACCCTGGCTTTGGGCGATCTCGATGACCTTGCGGCCGAAGGCGCCGACGCTCTTGGCGCCCTTGTCCATGTCCTCGAAGTAGGGCATTTCGCCGGGTTGCAGGCGGGCGCGCCATGTGGCCATCAATTCGGAGGTGGCGTCGATGCGGCTGGCCAGCGCGGCGGCATGGCGGTCGATCTCGTCCGGCGACTTGCTGATGTAGATGTTGCGCATCTCGATGATGCTGTCGGCGACCAGCAGGTTCAGGCGCTCGCCGTCGAAGGCGTCGTCCGAGGCGCGGGTGTAGTCGGAAATGGCGCGATGGTAATCCTGCATCGTGATCAGGCCCAGTCCGCAGATGGCGGCGGCGACGATGGCGAAGGTGGCGACGAGGCCGAGGATCTTGGCTTTGATGGTCATGTCGAAAACACTTGTACGCTGGGAGAGCCGGAGGGTAAGCCTAGCAGAGACTGCTTAATAAAATTCCCGCTATTGGAGACATGTGATGAAAACGCGCGCCGCCGTCGCTTTCGAGGCCAGGAAACCGCTGGAGATCGTCGAGGTCGACCTCGAAGGGCCGAAGGCGGGCGAGGTGCTGGTCGAGATCAAGGCCACCGGCATCTGCCACACCGACGCCTATACTTTGGATGGTCTGGATTCGGAGGGCCTGTTCCCGTCGATCCTGGGTCACGAAGGCGCCGGCGTGGTGCTGGAGGTCGGTGCCGGTGTCACCTCGCTGAAGCCGGGTGATCACGTCATTCCGCTCTACACCCCCGAATGCCGCCAGTGTAAGTCCTGCCTCAGCCGCAAGACCAACCTGTGCACCGCCATCCGCGCCACCCAAGGCAAGGGCCTGATGCCCGATGGCACCTCGCGCTTTTCCTATAAGGGCCAGGCCATCCATCACTATATGGGCTGCTCGACCTTTGCCAACCACACCGTCCTGCCCGAAATCGCCCTGGCCAAGATCCGCAACGACGCGCCGTTTGCCAAGGCCTGCTATATCGGCTGCGGCGTCACCACCGGCGTCGGCGCCGTGGTCAATACCGCCGGCGTCGAAGCGGGCGCCAACGCGGTGGTCTTTGGCCTCGGCGGCATAGGGCTTAACGTTATCCAGGGCCTGAAGATGGTCGGGGCGGACAAGATCGTCGGCGTCGATATCAACGACGACAAGGACGCCTGGGGCCGGCGCTTCGGCATGACGCACTTCGTCAATCCGAAGACGGTGTCCGGCGATATCGTGGCGCACCTGGTCGAACTGACTGGCGGCGGGGCGGACTATACCTTCGACTGCACTGGCAATGTCGATGTCATGCGCACGGCGCTGGAAGCCTGCCACCGCGGCTGGGGCGAGAGCATCGTCATCGGCGTGGCCCCGGCCGGCGCCGAAATCCGCACGCGGCCGTTCCAGCTGGTCACTGGCCGGGTGTGGCGCGGTTCGGCCTTCGGCGGGGCCAGGGGCCGTACCGACGTGCCGAAGATCGTCGACTGGTACATGGACGGCAAGATCGAGATCGACCCGATGATCACCCACGAATTCCCGCTGGAACGCATCAACGAGGCCTTCGACCAGATGCATGCGGGGCGGAGCATCCGTTCCGTAGTGGTGTTCTGATCAGCTATGATAGGCTTTCCGGGATGTGAAGTGTGTTCCATGGCGTCGCGAGCAGACAGGCGTCATGAAGCCCTGGAATTTATCGCCTGTCGCGGTGGGCCCGAATTTCTCAAACGCTGTCAGGTCTGCCATGGTCTTTGGTGCGAGACTCTGCGATTTGAATATGTTGTATCCGCAGAGGAAGCCGAGACCTTATTCGGAGGGCCGATTGGATGAAGCGCTAGGCCCTGGCCTTATTTCGGCCCTTACTTTTTTGATGGCCTGTTTACGAACGCGGTTATGGAATCGTCTCGGCAAAAAGTTGACGTGGAGGTTAAGGTGGAGACCCAAGGTAGCGAAAAGGACCGCGCAATGTTCTCCATCGACTTCCTGTCCCAGCATCGGATTTTCGACGGCATCCTCTATTTCTGCAAGCACGACAGCGCCGCCACATCTACTCCCATGACCTTCAGCATCTTCGTGCCCGACGTGGCCGAAAAGCGAACCGACGCGCCGTTTCCCGCACTGTACTGGCTGTCGGGCCTGACCTGCACCGCCAGCAATTTCACCGAAAAAGCCGGCGCCTACCGCAAGGCCTCGGAACTGGGCCTGATCGTGGTGGCGCCGGACACCAGTCCGCGCGGCGCCGAAGTGGTCGACGATCCGTCCATCGACCTCGGCCAGGGCGCCGGCTTCTATGTCGACGCCACGCAGGGGCCGTGGAAGGCGCACTTCCGGATGGAATCCTACATCGTCAAGGACCTGATCGAGGCGGTGGAGGCCAATTTCCCGGCGGCTTCGGGCCGGCGCGGCGTCTTCGGCCACTCCATGGGCGGCCATGGCGCCCTGACCCTGGCCATGAAGCACGCCCACCTGTTCCGCTCGGTGTCGGCCTTCGCGCCGATCGCCTCGCCGCTGCGTTCGCCGTGGGGCGAAAAGGCGCTGACAGCCTATCTGGGCGCCGATCGCGGCGCCTGGGAGGCGCACGACGCCGCCGTGCTGATGGCGTCAGGCGACGGCAAGGCCTTCGACGACATCCTGGTCGACCAGGGCCTGGCCGACCCCTTCCTGGTCAACCAGCTGAAGCCGGAACTGCTGGAGGCCGCCGCCGCGGCGTCGGGCCAGGCCCTGACCCTGCGCTACCACGAGGGCTACGACCACAGCTACTACTTCATCCAGAGCTTCATTGACGATCACCTTGCCTTCCACGCCAGGCGGTTGCGGGCGTGACCGCTTGACTCGTCCTGCCAAATCCCGTAAACGCGCGCCTTCTTCATGACGGGTTGATCCTGACGCCGCCGTTGCAATCGCGTCTCCGCAGCTTCGCGGGGCGCCGGCCAGGGTTCGATACAAGGCTATATCCATGTCCAAGCGCCACAGCGCCAAGTATAAACTCGACCGCGTGATGGGTGAAAACCTGTGGGGCCGTCCCAAGTCCCCGGTCAACAAGCGTTCCTACGGCCCCGGCCAGCACGGCCAGCGCCGCAAGCAGAAGACCTCGGACTTCGGCCTGCAGCTGAAGGCCAAGCAGAAGCTGAAGGGCTACTACGGCAACATCACCGAGAAGCAGTTCCTGCGCACCTACGAGGAAGCCGACCGCCGCAAGGGCAACACCTCGGAAAACCTGATCGCCCTGCTCGAAACCCGTCTCGACGCCCTGGTCTACCGCGCCAAGTTCGTGCCGACCGTCTGGGCGGCGCGCCAGTTCGTCAACCACGGCCACGTCCTGGTCAACGGCAAGCGCGTCAACATCCCTTCGTACCGCGTCAAGCCGGAAGACGTCGTCGAGGTGCGTGAGCGTTCGCGCAACATGGCGCTGGTGCTGGAAGCCCTGCAATCGCCCGAGCGCGACGTGCCGGACTATCTCGAACTCGACGCCAAGGCGATGCGCGTGCGCCTGGTCCGCCTGCCGGATTCGGCCGAAGTGCCGTACCCGGTGAAGATGGAACCGAACCTCGTCATCGAATATTATTCGTCGTGACGCGCTGGCGGGCTGCAAATGCCCGTCTGCCTGCGATACGGTGCTC
>FTIZ01015029.1_pt1 | contig 27123 bp, 26 predicted proteins | sample 1658381 | NCBI WGS metagenome assembly FTIZ01 (sample SAMEA3914822, study PRJEB12502) | metagenome | biome: forest; material: soil | place: USA | collected 2012-03-12 | depth 0.1 m
CGCCAAGTGCTACGGCGGCGACGCCACACGGAAAAAGAAACTTCTGGAAAAGCAGAAGGAAGGCAAGAAGAAGATGCGGCAGTTTGGCCGAGTCGAAATCCCGCAGGAAGCCTTCATCGCCGCCCTCAAGATGGACAACGACTAAAGCCGCGCCTGACGCAAAACTTGCATTCCCCAAAATTCCCGTGACAAGGGTATCCGCCTGCAGTACTGAGAACCGTGTTCGTTGACACGGTTTTCAGAATTCGGGGAGGCTTACATGTATCCAGGCAAGGTTCTTCGCGCCGGCAGTTCAGGCGCGGACGTCAGCAAAATTCAGCAACGCCTGCACGATCTGGGCGTACGTGACGCGACCGGGAAGGATCTTGCCGTCGACGGCGGATTTGGCCCGTCGACGGACGCGGCGGTCCGGCTGTTCCAGGCGCGCAGCTTCGACGATTCCGGCCAGCCGCTGGAGGTTGACGGCACCGTCGGCCCGATGACCTGGGCCGCCCTGTTCCGCGAAGCCGTGACCCCCGCCCCCGTTCCGGCGGGCAATTATCTGGCCGAAGTCATCAATCTCGCCCGTGCCCAGGTCGGGGTCATGGAAGATCCGCTCGGCAGCAATCGCGGGCCTATGGTCGACGAATTCCTGAAGCGCGTCGGTCTCAATCCGGTCGGCCATCACTATGCGTGGTGCGCGGCCTTCGTTTACTGGTGCTTCGACGAAGCCGCGGTGAAAACCGGCAAGAGCAATCCGGCGCCGAAATCCGCCGGTGTTCTCGAAACCTGGCAAATGGCCGGCCAGGCGAAGCACCTTCGCTATACGCCCAACCAGGCGGCAAACGCGCCGGAATTGATCAAGCCGGGCTTCGTCTTCTTTCTCGATACCGGCCAGGGCAACGGTCACATGGGCATCGTCGCCGGTGTCGCCGGCACCAAGCTGACGACGATCGAGGGCAATACCACGAACGTCACCGGATCACGCGAAGGCATTGGCGTCTTCGAACGCAATGCCCGCACCATTCCCCAGGTCAACCTGGGCTTCGCGGATTACACGCAGCAGGCCTGACCGCCTACCACGCCCCCCGGCCGGGCGCGCGGCCTTCGGCGTCGGCACGGCTGAGCAATTCAACCGAACGCACGGCGCAGACGCCAACCGCGCCGGGGCTTGTGTCGGCGACGGCATCGACGTCGTCGGCGCGACAGATTTCGTCCTGGATGCCCACCAGCTTGATGTGGACGCCCCAGGTATGCTTGTCGAGGCAGGGGCCGGTCAGGTTGAGCACGGCGGCGTTGCCGTGCCAGTCATCGACCACGATCGTGCGTTCGTCGATAACGCGGCTGCCTTTCAGCGGCGTCGAGACGCACTGCGCCGCCGGGCGGCCCCGATCGGCATAGCGGTCCGAATCGTCGGCCCGGCTTTGCAGGGCCGCGAAACTGGCGGCAAGTGCGGCGGCCACGGCCAGGCCACCGAACATGGTGGAGACTTTAACGCGCATGAGGAACTCTCCTTTGCTGAACCCGGCAGCAGCTTACTGCATTCGCCGGAAAGTGGAAACACGCGCGTCCTCTTCGCGCCATCCGAAGCCTTATTTGCCGTTGCGGTAGGCCTTGGCCTGGTCCTTGTCCAGCGCCTCGACCGAATCGATCAGGCACGGCGTCGGCATGGTGAGGACCGAGTCGGTGACATCGACGTCCATAGGCCCGCAGATGCGCTCGGCGCCAAGAAACTTGAGGCCAACCGCGTCGTGGAAACTGTTCAGGCACTCGCTGCCCATATGCAGCAGCACGGCATGACCGCGATAGTCATCGACATAAAGGGTGCGGCTGTCGATGATCCTGGTGTCGTCCAGCGGCGCCGAAACGCACTGGTCGGGCGCCACATCGCGGCCGCGGCCGCGATCCTGGTCGTCACGGGCCAGCGACGCGGTCGCCACCAGTGCCACAGCCGCGCCGCCCACGGCAAAGGCGAACGGCACGACGCGCTTAAGGTTCATCCTGGGTTTCACGGTCCTCACCTCGTCAATAATTTCAGCCGGATCACGGCGCCTTAAAGCGCGCCTTAACCTTGGCCAGATAGGATCATCATGTTTACGCAATCGTTTTCAGTTCCGCGCCCGCATGTCAAAGTCCGTCCTCATCCTCGAAGACAGCTCCACCCAGGCCGTCATCATCGGCAAGCTGTTCGAACGCGCCGGCTATATGCCCGTTTCCGCCGCCGACCAGGCCGCCGCGGTCACCGAACTGAAGAACCGCACCTTTGACCTGCTGGTCCTCGATGTCTTTGTCGGCGGCAGCAACACACTGGAACACCTCGAAATCTTCCGCCGCCTGGCGCCAAAAACGCCGATCGCCATCATGACCGCCGGCCGCCGCGACGAACCGCTCGCCGCCAGCGCCATGCTCAACAAGGCGAGGCGCGCCAAGGTCGACTTCCTGCTGCCCAAGCCGTTCCATTACGACGACATCCTGCAGGTCTGCGAGGATGCCGCGCGCCTCAGCCAAGCGCGCAAGGGCAGCGACGACTCGGTTTTCCTCTAGCCCCGGTCATCCGGATCGAGGCTGCTGGCTTCCGCCTTGGTCAGCGGATGGACGCCGTTGATCAGGCAACGCACCGGCGGCTCATCGAACTTCGAGTAGAGAATCTTGGCGTCGTGCGCTCCGCAGATCTGGTCGCCGCCCTCGAACTCGAAGCCGATGTGCGACCAGTCGTCCATGTTGCGGCACGGCCCGCCGATGTCGAGCTTGTAGGCATTGCCCCAGTCGTCATAGACCAGCAGCGTATTGGCGTCGACCACGTGCTTGCGGCCGATATGCTGGGAATCGAGGCAACGCGGCGCCACGCGGGTCGAGGTGTCGCGGCTGTCGCGATCGTCCGGCGCGTGGGCGAAACCGGCCAGCAACAGCCCGCCCGCCAGCAGTCCGGCGGCGGCGAAACCCGCGCCGGTCGGGGTGAATCTCTTGCTCATGCCTGGTCTCCTTGCATTTTATGGTTTTCAGCGCGACGACGAAGACGACGCGCCGCCGCGTGGCGTACTGACATAGGGCGCGGCTTCGTCACCCTGCAGATGGCGGACATTGGTGATGGGGCATTCCTGGTGCGGATGAAGGCCGCCATTGTCATTATACAGGATATCGGCGTCGAACGGGCCGCAGATTTCCGTCGAGCCCATGCGCGGCCGCACGCCGATCATGAACGAGGTATCGATGCCGATGCAGGCGCCCCCCAAGGTCAATTCGTACGCCTGGTTCTGGTCAGAGGTGATGATCACCTTCTGGTCGCCGTCGGTCTGGAAACCACGAATGAAGTCGCTGTCGAAACAGCGATAGCGATCGCCGGCAACGGAAGGCGCGTTGCCCGGCTTGCTGGACATGGCCGAGGCCAGGGTGATCGAACCCAGGCCGGCGCCGAGAATGGCGAGTGTGACGAGAAGCGCGGACGTTTTCATGACGGCCTCCGAAATCGGCGGGAAAGGTGCGCCCATCAAGCTGAACGGCAGATGAACGACCTTCGTGAGAACCTTGTTCCTTAATGCCTTTTACGGCGCCAAAGGTGCAACCAGGCGCGCCGGATGCAGTAAATTTTTCGCGACCGCCGGCAAGGGTGACGCCGCCCCGAGGATGTCCGCCAGCAGCGCCCTGGCCAGCAGCGGCGCCAGGCAAAATCCACGCGCCCCCAACCCGGTCAGCAGCCAGGTGCCGTCATGCGCCGGCCCCGCCACCGGCAGATAATCGCGCGTCATCACCCGGATGCGGGCGCGCGACCGCAAGGCGCTCGTGGCCACGGCCGCCGCCCGTCCTGGCATGGCCTGGCTGAGGCTGGCCATGTTGCGGGCGCGGTCGGCCGCGCGCACCTCGATGCCCCGGTCGTCGCGTTCGTGCGTCGCGCCGAAGACGAAACCGCCCGGCAAAGGGACCGCATAACCGCCCCAGCTGAGCGCGCTCGCCGGCGGATCGCCGGCGGCGACCTCGACCTGGCCGCGCACCGGCCGCAGGTCATAGCGCGCGCGATGATCGGCCATATCGAAAATGCCTTCGCCACAGGCGTGAATGACGGCATCGTACGGTCCATGGCTCCGGCCCTGGTCATCGCGAAGATAGCGGCTGTCCCGGCCAACGATGCGCGCCCGTATCGGCGCCTGGCCCTGCAACAAGGTCGCCAAGACCGCTTCGGGCCGGATCCATAGGGCCGTATTGAGGCTGATGCCGTGGCTTTCCGGCATGTCGGCCACAGCGCCGGCGGCATAGAGCGACAGGTCGCCGGCGGCAAAGCCATCCTGCGCCGCGATGCGGGCGAAGCGCGACGGATCCTTTGCTGTCATCGCCGCCTGGTGGACCCCCTGGCCTAGGATCGCCTCCGGGCACAGGCGGCGATAAAGCGCGGCGCTGTAGGCGAAGGCGTCGGCGTAGAGATGCGAGATGGCGTTATCACCGGCGTCGAGGCGCGGCGTCACCAGGGCGGCGACATTGCCCGAAGCCCCCGCCCCTGCCGCTTCGGCGTCGAAAAGGTCGGCCGTGAGCCCCAAGGCCCGTGCCTGGTGGGCCAGGGCGCAACCGCCGATGCCGGCGCCGACGATGGCGATCCGCTTCGGCCTGAACGGTATCGCGTATCCGTGATCGGGCGTGAACAAGGCCTCCAGCCGTTCACGCTTGCGGCCGAAGCCGGGGCATTTGCGCACCATGAACCCGGCCGCTTCCAGCCCGCGCCGTACGTGCCCGGCCACGGTAAAGGTGGCCAGCCGCGCGCCTGGCCGCGCGTGCCCGGCGACCGCTGCCAGGATATCCGACGACCACATGTCGGGATTGAGCGCCGGCGAAAAGCCATCGAGAAAGATGGCATCGGCCTTTCCCCGCCACGCCGCCAGCGCTGGCCTGACGTCCATCAGGCCCAGGGTCAGGCTGACTCCCCATTGCGGGAAATCCATGTAATGAAAGCCGCGCCTTGCTTTTGGCCATTGCGCCAGCAAGGCTTCGGCAAACTCCGCCAGTTCCGGCCACGTCGAAAGCGCCCGCGCCGCCTCGTCTTTCGCCATGACGAAGCCTTCGATCGAAAAGACATGCAGGTGGCCGCCTTCAGGCCGATGGCGCGTCCACGCCTGCATCAGGGCGGCGATGTTCAGTCCGGTGCCGAAGCCAAGTTCCAGGACAGTGAAATCGCCCCAGCCGGCCCAGTCCCCGGGCAGGCGGCAACCGCGCAAAAAGACGGCACGCGCTTCGGCCAGGCCGTCCTGCAGGGAATAGTAGATGTCGCCGAACCGCCCAGAACGCGGGCTGCCGTCTTCGGCAAAGGCAAGCTGGGGATCGCTATCCAAGGATTAGCTTGAAGCGGAATCGGAAGACGGCGCCGGCACGGCCGTCGGCGAAGCCGCCATGGCGGCATCCAGCGCGGCCTGGCTGTCGGCGGCGGCGGTGGCGTCGGCCGGCACGGTGGCGCCGTCATCGGTGGCAGCCGAGGCCGAGGCGTCGGCCGCCGGCTTGGGCGAACAGGCGGCGATGGCGGCGCAGGCCACGGCGGCAAGAACGATAAGGCGGAAACGGGTGGGGTTCATGACAGGCTCCTGGCGGATCGAATCCATCTTAGTCCCGTCGCGGGCAATAAAAAAGGGCCGCGCGAACGCGACCCTTTTCCAAATCCGTGCTCCTGAAGGAGCGAAAGATTAGTTCGAAGCAGCGGCAGCAGCCGGCGAAGCCGAGGTGTCGGCAGCCGGAGCCATGGCCGAATCCGAGGTCGTGTCAGCGGCCATCGGAGCGGCGTCCGAAGCCGAAGCGTCGGTGTCGGCGGGCTTCGGGGTGCAGGCGGCGACCGAGATGGCGGCGACGGCGGCGGCGGCGATCAGGGCCGTGCGGACGATTTTGGAGGTCATGGATCCAATCCTTATGTCTAACGTTAGAGCGTCAGGATTGCATACCTACGCCCACAAATCAGTCATACCGAAAACGCTTGAGTCTCGCAAGGGGCTATTTCACAAAACTGTGATCACTGCGCCGGAAATGCGTGATTTTTTCATCAAAAAGGAGGAATTCGAGGCCGCTATTAACACTTTTCCGGCCCGCCAGGGGGCGAAATGGCCAACGGCATGGCCAAAACCGCGAATCATTCCGACCGCCTGAGGTCCGGCAAGGGCGCCAGTCCGGTATCTTGGCCGCCGCGCACGTTTGCGCGTAAGCCCGCGCGGCGCCTGAGCGCACAAAAATGCTTAACCTGCCGCGCAGCGACAGGTTAAGCCGCTTCCGCCGGAATATTGTTCAGCGCCTCTTCCATCTCGAGGAAGCTCGGCTGCGATTCGGACGGGATCGAGCCACGGCCGATCTCGACCGAGATTTGCGCCGCATTGCCGTGCAGGTGAGCCACCAGCACCGACTGGATGATCTTGTAGAAGGCGCCCTCCTCGTCCACCACGGCGCTCATGCGCGTGGCGCAGGGACCGACCATGCCATAGGCCAGGAAGACGCCCATGAAGGTGCCGACCAGCGCGCCGCCGATCATGGCGCCGAGGATTTCCGGCGGCTCGGTGATCGAGCCCATGGTCTTGATGACGCCGAGAACGGCGGCCACGATGCCCAGCGCCGGCAGGGCGTCGGCCATGTTCTGCAAGGCATGGCCGGGCATCAAGGCTTCGTGGTGATGCTTTTCCAGCTGCTTTTCCATGGCGTCCTCGACCTGGTGCGGGTCTTCCAGGTTCATGGTCATCATGCGCAGGGTGTCGCAGATGAAATCGGTGGCGAAGTGATCCTTGCAGATCTTGGGAAAGCGCTTGAAAATCGAGCTGTCGTGCGGCTTTTCGATGTGGCTTTCCAGCGCGATCACGCCCTTCGACTTCATCGTCTTGGTCAGCAGGAACAGCAGGCTGAGCAGGTCGCGGTAATCCGAGGCCTTCCATTTCGAACCGCCGAACACCTTGCCGAAGCCGCCGCCGATACCCTTGATGGTGGTCAGGCTGTTGCCGATCAGGGTGGCGGCGATGGCGGCGCCGACGATACACATCAGTTCGTGCGGCGCGGCCTCGATGACGGGCGCGATGTTACCGCCCGAAATCAGGTAGCTGCCGAAGACGGCGCCGAAAAGAAGGACGATACCGATAATCTGAAACATAAAAGGCCCGCGACGTAAAACTTGATCCCGGCACTATGGCCGTTAATCATTAATCGCGGGTTTCAGCGGCGGCGATTTTGGCTAAGGTTGCGTTGCTATGTCGCTGATCGCCTCTTCCGGCAGATTGACGTCCACCGACTGTTGCGCGACGCCGTCGCCGGGCTGGCCTGAGCCGACGGACAGGCGATAGCTTCCCGGCATGACCTTGCGATTGCCGTCGCGATCGACAAAGCTGAGGTCGCGCGGCGACAGGTCGAAGCTGACCTGCCGGCTTTCGCCCGGCTTCATCGACAGCCGCTGGAAGCCGCGCAAGGCGAGTCTCGGCGCGCCGTCGAAGGCCGGCGGCGTCAGGTAAAGTTCGGACACCTCCTCGCCGTCGCGGTTGCCGGTGTTGCGCACGCTGACCGTGACGTGCAGGCCCTTTTCCGGCGCGCCGTCCACGGGTTGAACGCTGAGGCCGTCATAAGCGAAGCTGGTGTAGCTCAGGCCGTAACCGAAGGGATAAACCGGCTGGCCTGAGAAATAGCGATAGGTGCGGCCCTTCATGCCGTAGTCGTCGAAAGCCGGCAGGTCGTCCAGGCTGTGGTAGAAGGTGAGCGGCAGGCGCCCGCCGGGATCGGCCTGCCCCGCCAGGACCTGCCCGACAGCAGCACCACCGGCTTGACCGGGATACCAGGCCTCGACGATGGCGGCGGCATTGTCCTTCGCCCATTGCAGATCGATGGGACTGCCGTTCATCGTGACCACCACCAAAGGCTTGCCGAGGGCCTTGGCCTGCTCCAGCAACTGAAGCTGGTCGGCCGGCAGGTCGAGCGAGGTCTTGTCCCCGCCCGAAAAGCCGTCGATCTTCAGCGGCATTTCCTCGCCTTCCAGGTCGGAGGTCAGGCCGACGACCGCCAGCACGACGTCGGCATCCGCTGTTCCGGCCTTGAGATCGGCCGTCTCGTCGGTCGATATGCGCTTCCAGAATATGCCCGGATTGGCCGAGGCGCCGGTTTCCGTCTGGAAATGCAGCGGATAACGCTGGCCCTTCTTCAGCACGACATCGACCAGTGCCAGCGGCTCACCCCAATGCGAATAGGCGTCGGCATTGACGGCCGGCTTGCCGTTGATATCGACCGAGCCCATGACGCCGGTGACGGCCATGCGATAGGTGCCGCTTTCGGGAGCGATGAGGAAACCGGTCCAGGTCACCTTGTGGTGGTCAGAAACCTCTTTCATCGCATCGGCCGAGGAGACCAGTCCCGGTTCGATGCGCGAAACGACGGGCTTCGTCCCATAGCCGGAAGCCGCCGCATTGTAATAATCGACCTGCAAACCGGGCCTGCCTTTCGGCGTCACGAAGGCCGACGCCGGCACGATATCGCCGTCGGTGATCGAGGCGCTGAACGGCACCAGCGTGATCCTGGCCCGCGGCATCGCCTGTCGCAGTCCGTCGACAACCGACACCGGCGGCGCGCTGGCCGGCGAGGAATAGTTGCCGCGCAGGACCCGCGTGGCGTCGGCCAGCGGCCCGATGACCGCCACCCTGGCGCCGGGCTTCAAGGGCAAGGTGCCGTCGTTCTTGAGCAGCACCAGGCTTTCGATGGCGGTCTTCAGGGCCAGCGCCTGATGCTCCGCCGTGCCGATGGCCGCCACAGGTTCGGGCGCATCCGTGCGCAGGCCCGGCAAGTCGCCATTGCGGTAGCGCGCCGAGAACAGCCGGACCAGGGCGCGGTCGATGTCGCCCATGCCCAGCAGGCCGCGTTGATAGGCTTCCCTGTAGCGCGCGCCGAGGTTCGGCACATCGCCCAGCGTCTGGGTATTGCACTCGTTGTCGACCCCGGCCTTCAGGGCTACGGCGACCGCGGCGGCCGGATCGGGCGCGTATTTGTGGTGTTCGGAGATATCGGTCACCGCATCGCAATCGGAGACGACATAACCCTGGAAGCCCCAGTCACCGCGCAGATGATCCTTCAGCAGCAGGTCGCTGCCGCACGCCGGCTGGCCGTCGATGCTGTTATAGGCGCACATCACCGAATTGGCGTGCCCCTCGACAATGGCGGCGCGGAAGGCGGGCAGATAGGTGTCCTCCAGGTCGTGCGTCGAGACGAAGACATCGGCGACATGGCGCGTCGGCTCCGGTCCGCTATGGACGGCGAAGTGCTTGGGCGTCGAGATGACATTGGGCAAATCCGCATTCGGCCCCTGCATGCCGGTGACGAAGGCCACCGCCATGCGCGCGGTGAGGTACGGGTCCTCCCCGTAGGTTTCCTGGCCCCGGCCCCAGCGCGGATCGCGGAAGATGTTGATATTGGGCGACCAGGTGTCGAGACCTGTACCGATATGGCCAAGATGGCCAGTCTGACGGCCCAGCGTATGCAAGGCGCGCACTTCGATGCTGACCGTACCGGCGACATCGTGGATCAGCGGCGCATCGAAAGTGGCCGCCAGGCCGATCGGCTCGGGGAAATTGGTCGTCGGCACCGCACCGATCGCGCCATGCAGCGATTCCGTCCACCAATTGTAGGCCGGGATGCCGAGGCGCGGTATGGCCGGGGCCACGTTCATCAGCTGATCGACCTTTTCATCCAGCGTCATTTGCCCGACCAATGCCACAGCCTTTGCGTCAGCCTGATCGCGGATCGAGCCTGTCGTGGCCTGCGCCGTGGCGCTGAATGGCATCATGAGGCACATGGCCAGGGCCACCAGGGATGACTGCATCTTCATCTTTGCGTTTCCTTCTCTGTGGCGCTTTCGGCCGGTTCTTCCGCCTTGCATAACCCATTTGTCGGACAGGTCAAATCATTCATGGTTGCGCTAACATTTTACATATGAAGCAAATACGTTGGCGCTTGCAAATATGATAGAGGTGAGCTTTAGTCGGACAAAATAAGCCACGGACGCACTTTTTAAAAATGTCCGGGTCCCTGAGAGGAATGCCACATGCACCTGAAATACCTGCTGGCAGCAGCAACGCTTGCTGCATCGTTTGCTTTCGCGCCGCTGGCCATGGCGCAAAACGACGTGATGACGCCCATCGCGACGCCCGACCAGCCGACGGCCATCGTCCTTGACACCGGACCGCTGCCAGGCGCGACCGTTCCTGAATCCTGGCACAGCCAGTACGGCAGCATGTTCGCCCGCAACGTCACGGTCGCCACGCTGACGCCCTTCCTGCCAGATCCGGCCAAGGCAACGGGCGCGGCGGTGATCGTCGCGCCGGGCGGCGGCTTCCGCACCCTGTCGATGGAGAATGAAGGCTGGCAGGTTGCCCAGGCCCTTGCCGACAAAGGCGTGGCGGCTTTCGTGCTCAAATACCGCCTCAACCAGACGCCGGCGGACATGGCCGATTTCGCAGCCTCCATGAAGGCGATGTTTGCCGCCGCCGGTCCTCCGCCCGCCCAGCAGGACCCGTCGGTCGCCCTGGCGCCGCAGATCGCCGACGCCAATGCGGCCTTCGCACTGGTCCGTGCTCATGCAAAAGAATGGCACGTCGATCCGGACCGCATCGGCATGGTCGGCTTCTCGGCCGGCGCCATGCTGACCATGACGACCACGCTTTACAGCCAGGACGCCAGGCCGGCCTTTATCGGCGATATCTATGGCCCCATGACTGCCGTCAATGTCCCGGCCGACGCTCCGCCCCTGTTCGTCGCCCTGGCCGCCGATGATCCCATCTTCGGCCATTCCGGCTTTGGTGTTGTCGATAGCTGGCGCGCCGCCGGACGGCCGGTCGAGCTTCACCTGTTCGAACAGGGCGGCCATGGCTTCGGCATGTATCCGAAGGAAACCACCAGCACGGGATGGTTCGACGAATTCGTGCGCTGGATGGGCATGCACGGGCTGCTGAAGCCGAAGGCCTGACTAACCACGACGGCTAGCAAGCCTCGGCGGCCCTTCTTGCTTCCACCTCTCCCCTCCCTGAGGGGAAAGGACGAGAGGCGAGGCTTCAGCCGAAGCCGATCGGGTGAGGGGCTGTCCACCAGAAGCCGAACCACTATCGCCAAAAGATTTTAGCCACAGATAAACACAGATGCGCGCTTGCGCGCGGCACACGGATTTCAAGACATCCGTGATCGTGCGGCGCCGACGACCACATTCGAACGCCGAAGGCGCTCATCAAGGGAAACCGATCCCTTCGAACGTCACAAGCGCACCCTGAAATCCGTGTAACGGGCGCTTGCGAACGCATCCGGGTCTATCCGTGGCCAAATATCATATTGCACCAACACCCGTCATGGCAGAGAAGTTCCTTTTCGTATGCCGTTCCAGAGTGCTCAACTATGGACATCGAAGGTATCCCGCTCGAATCGCTAAGGACACTCAGCCGAGACGAGCAGAACGCGCTGCTGAATTTTGGCACACCCGTGACGTTCACCATGGGAACAGCGATCGTCCTTGCTGAATTCAATCGTTCCGGTAACGAATTGATTGTCAACCTGGCCCATATCGATGGCGGCGGCGAAGGTGTCCTGCTCTCCCTATGGAAAGCCGTCGAAACCTACGCCACGGACCGAGCCTATTATGGCGTACAATGGAATGTGCACGCGCTCACCTGCGCCAAGCCCAATCCCAGACTCCAGCGCTTCCTTCGCCGTCAGGGCTTCGGCGAACTTGATCATCAACTTTATGGCAGGATTTTTGCCTGCAGGCGTAACCTGATCGAGGAGACATCTTTGCAGCCAGACAGATCAGACGACTAGCGCCTATTGCACCGGCTGCGGCGCGGCCGCGACCATCGCCACGAACCGGTTGGCCAGGTCATAGCTGAGGTATCCGTCCGCCGGCAGCTTGTTGGCGCGCTGCCAGTCGCGGATGGCCTGGCGCGTGCCGAAGCCGATCACGCCGTCGATCGGACCGGGATCGAAGCCCGCCGCCTTCAGCGCCGTCTGCGACTTCAGCCGCTGGTCGAGGCTGAGCGGCTGTTCGTCCGGCCACGGCGTCTTCAGCGCCGGCTTGCCGGCGATGCCGTCGGCGATCAGCCCGACCGCCAGGGCATAGGCGGTCGAATTGTTGTACTTGCGGATGATATAGTGGTTGGGCAGGGCCAGGAAGGCCGGTCCCTTCGCCCCTGACGGCAGGATCAGCATGGCCTGCTCGTCCGTCTCGGCCGGCGTCCAGTAGCCGCCGTCGGCGCGCTTGACGCCCAGGGCCGCCCATTGCGCCGGCGTCTTCTTCTCCGTTTCGGAGACATAGTAGTCGAATCCCGCCGGCAGCAGCACCTCGACCGCCCATTCCTCGCCCGGCTTCCAGCCCGCCTTGCTGAGCAGATTGGCCGACGACGCCAGCGCGTCCGAATCGGAATTCCAGATATCGACCTTGCCGTCGTGATCGCCATCGACGCCGAGGCTGAGATAATTATCCGGCTCGAACTGGGTCTGGCCCATGGCGCCGGCCCACGATCCGCGCATGGTGTCGCGCGTGATCTTGCCCTGTTGCAGGATGGTCAGGCAGGCGATCAGCTGGTCCTCGGCCCACACCCGCCGGCGGCCGTTATAGGCCAGGGTCGCCAGGGCCGACACCACGTCGATATTGCCCTGGACGCGGCCGAGATCGCTTTCCATCGTCCAGATGCCGCCCAGCAGCGCCGGCGGTACGCCATAGGTCTTTTCGATCTGCGGCACGTCGGTATTGGCGTTCAGCCTCTGGCGCGCCGCCGTGGCGCGGGCATCGGTCACCGCATTATGGATATAGGTCGAGATCGGCTTGGAAAATTCCGGCTGCTGCGAATCCGATGCCGTCACGGTGGCCAGCGGCTGCACGCCGTTCAGAACCTGCGATACGAACTGCGGATCGAAGCCGCGCGAGGCGGCCTTCTGCGTGAAATTGGCCTTCCACTGGTCGAAATCCTTGTACACGATAGGCGCGGCCGCCGCGGCATCGCTCGAAGACGCCGACGACGCGGTCTCCGCCGGCGCGGGCGCCTGCGCCGCCACGGGCGGTGCTGGCGGGGCCGGCGCAGGCGCCACCTGGGCGGTATCCTGCGTGGTATTGGTGCTGGCGCAGGCGCTCAGGACGACAAAAAGACCAAGCAAGCGAAACCGCATGACCGCTCCGGAAAAACCTCTGCCGCGAAGTTTAGCCTGATTGGCGCTGGCTTTCCAACCCCAATTGCGCGAAAGCCAGGCTCCAGACAGGCGAACGGCGCGTATTATTTTGCCAAAACCCCGCCAAACCGCGTTGACTTTCACCCGCCCCTCCCCTAATAGCGTCGCTCCTTTTACGAAGTCGGCTGCGCGCGCGTGGGGTTTTACGTCGCACCGGACGGGCTTCCAAGTCCAAACTATTATCGGGTGAAAACCATGAAAGTCCGCAGCTCGCTCAAGTCGCTCAAGGGTCGCCATCGCGACTGCAAGATCGTGCGCCGCAAGGGTATCGTCTATGTCATCAACAAGACCGACCCGCGCTTCAAGGCCAAGCAAGGCTAAGCTTTTTACGGCTTGACCATCGTCTGCAAAAACGCTTGAAGCAGCCCGCTTCAAGCGTTTTTTCGTGCCCGAGGGTGATATGATCAAGGCCGTCCTGTTCGATATCGGCAATGTGCTGATCACCTGGCATCCGGACAACCTGTTCCGCAAGATCATCACCGACGACGCCCGCCGCGCCTTTTTCCTCGAAAACGTCGTGCCGATGGACTGGCACAACAACCACGACGGCGGCGTCTCCTTCGCCGAAAACCGCAAAGGCCCGCTGGCACAATATCCTGAATTTACAGATGAAATCCTGGCCTTCGACGCGCGCTTCGAGGAGATGCTGGGCGAGCCCATCGCCGAGACCATGGCCGTCGTCGAGGCGCTTCACGCGCGCGGCATGCCGCTTTATGCCCTCACCAACATGCCGGAGGAAAAGGCGGACATGGTGTTTTCGCATATTCCGGTGATGCCATACTTCAAGGACATCGTCATTTCGGGCGTCGAGAAGATCATGAAGCCCGATCCCGCCATCTACGACCTGACCCTGCGCCGCATCGGCCTGCCTGCCTCCGACATCTTCTTCACCGACGACAACGCCGCCAATATCGAGGCGGCCCAGGCCAGGGGCTTCGTCACCCACCTGTTCGGCCGGCCCGAAACCCTGCGCCCCGCCCTGATCGCGGCGGGAGCGCTATGAAAGTCCCCTCTCCCCGCCTGCGCGGAGAGGGTTAGGGTGAAGGGCAAAATATCCACAGGCCAAAGCCGGTTATCCTCAACCCTTTCCTTGAGACGCACACGCCGCTTCTCTATGGTTAAGCGCGAAAACCATTTCCGAAGGAATACCCATGGCCGACGACGCCTCCTCCATCACCTCCGACGACGTCATCTCCGGCGCCTCCCAGAGCCGCCTGCGCACCATCATCGAGCGCATCGAGCGCCTGGAGGAAGACAAGGCCGTGGTTTCCAACGACCTCAAGGAAGTCTATGCCGAGGCCAAGGGTGAAGGCTTCGACGTCAAGATCCTGCGCAAGGTCGTGCGCCTGCGCAAGCAGGACAAGGTCAAGCGCGACGAGGAAGAAGCCCTGATCGACCTTTATATGTCGGCGCTCGGCTAAAAAAGCCGCTTGACCATGGCGCGCGGCTTGGCATCCTTGCCGCCATGCCCCTGAAACCCGGCCCTTCGCTGACGCGCTCGAAACCCTTGAAGACCAAGGGCGAGATGAAGCGCGCCCAGGGTTTTCAAGCCAAGTCGCCGTCCGCCATCGACCAGCGCAAAGCCCAGCAGAAGGCGTTGCAAACGGCGACCCTGCGCGCGCTCGACAAGGCGAAGAAGGCCGCCGAGGCCGAAGGCGTCAGGCTCAGTGGCTGGGAAAACGACTTCATCGACAGCGTGTCCGAGCGCGTCAAGACCTATGGCCGCGCCTTCGCCGATCCCGACAAGGGCGCGCCCGGCACCACGCTGAGCGCCCGCCAGGGCGTCAAGCTCAAGGAAATCCGCCAGAAAGCCATAAAGAAAGCCATGAAGGGGGACAAGACCCGTGAAGGATGACATCCCGACCCTGGCCGCGTTTGGCGTGCTGGCCATGATGGTGACCACCATCGACCACGAAGTCATCGGCCATGGCTCGGCCTGCCTGCTCGGCGGCGGCGCCGTCATCCATATCTCGACCACCCTGTTTGCCTGCACCCAGCCGTCGCCATGGGTGGCGGCCGGTGGACCGGCTTTCGACCTGCTGGTGGGCCTGGCCGCGTGGATCACCGGCACCCTGATCGCACCGCGGCGCACCGGCTGGCGGCTGTTCCTGCTGATGGTGGGCGCGCTCAGCCTGTTCTGGGAAAGCGGCTACCTCGTCAAGGCCATGCTGTCCGGCGACGGCGACCTCTATTTCTTTGCCCGGGGTATGCTGGGCCAGCCCGAAGCCCCATGGAAAGCCGGCGCCGAATTGATCGGCGTCATCCTGTTCCTGGTCACCATGCGCATGACGGATGCACGTTTGATGTTCGTTTTACAGGACGCCGGCCGGGCGCGAAGGGCCGCCCGCCTCCTGTGGTTCGCCGCCAGTCTTGCCGCTGTTCTCGCTGCCCTGGCCTTCAAGGGCGATTTTTGGCCCAATCTGCGCGATGCGGCGCTGGAAATCGGCCTGGCCGCCTGCCCGCTGTTGCTTATTCCCCGCCGCGACGGCACGACCGTGCCCGCGCCGCCCCTGGCCCGCAACGGACCGGTTATTCTTTTTGCCGCTTGCTTTTTTATCGCCTTCACCGCCACCATCGGCCATGGCCTTGGCTCTTTTTCCTGATCGCCGCACACTTCTCGCCGGCTTGTCAGCCGTGCTGATGCCGATGCGCGCCTTCGGCCAGGCACGGCCGCAAAAACAGGTGCTGGCCTTCTATTATGGCTGGTACGGCGCCGGCGACCACAGGACGCTGGACGATGCGCCCGACAAACCCGTCGGCGGCCCCTATGACAGCCTCGATCCGGCAACCATTGAGCGCCACATAAGCCAAGCCAGATCAGCCGGTTTGACCGGGCTGATCGCTTCGTGGTGGGGTCAGGACGATCGCACCGATCAACAATTGCCGAAGCTGCTCGACGCCGCCCAAAAGGCCGGTTTGCACGTCTGCGCTTATGTCGAACAGGGCCAGTCGCCGGAACATCTCGCCGCCGATATCCTCTACCTCCACCAGGCCTATGGCCAGCACGCGGCGTGGCTGAGGCTCGACGACAAACCGGTTCTTTTTCTTTACGACCGGGTCTTGCAAACCCTCGGCCTCGACGGCTGGCAAAAGGCCCGCGCCCTGATCGAAGCCAGGGCGCCGAAGGCTCTGGCCTTCATTGCCACCGGCAACGGTCCCAAACAGATCGCCGAACGCGCCCCCTTCTTCGACGGCGTCCATATCTACGACATGCCCTTCTATCTGGCGCAAGAACATCTGTTTGACCTGTTTTGGCCAGCCGATTTCTACCGCCGCTGGGTCAAGGCACAGAAGGGTTTGCGACTGACGACAGCCACCGTCATGCCTGGTTATAACGATAGTAAAGTTGCGGGCCGCCCGCTGCCGCGCCCGCTGGTCGACCGCAAAGGCGGCCAGACCTTCCGCGACCTGTGGAATGCGGCGATAGGCGCCCACCCCGACTGGATCCTGATCGTCTCCTTCAACGAGTGGCACGAAGGCAGCGAGATCGAACCATCACAGCCATATGGCGACCGCGAACTGAAGACCTGCGCCGCCATGGCGGCCAAGTTTCTGCGCTGACAAAGCCGCGCGGGCCTGCTATCCCTCGGGAAAATAATAAGCGGGTTGGGAAGATGGACGATAAACGCACCTTGGGCCCAGGGTGGTGGGAAAAGCTGAGCTATGGCTCGGGCGATTTCGGCTTCAATCTCTACTGGTCGACGATCTCCGCCTTCCTGCTGATCTTCTATACCGACAGCTTCGGCCTGCCGGCCGCCGCCGCCGGCACCATGCTGCTGGCCACCAAGATCGTCGACGCCTTCGTCGACCCCGTCGTCGGCGCCCTGGCCGATCGCACGCGCTCGACCTGGGGCCGCTTCCGGCCATGGATCCTGTTCGGCGCCCTCCCCCTGGCCGTCTCCGGCGTGCTTACCTTCACCACGCCCAGCCTCGACAGTCCGGCCAAGCTGGTCTACGCCTACGCCACCTTCACCCTGATGATGGTGTGCTACAGCGTCGCCAACATCCCTTATGGCGCCCTGTCCGGCGTGCTGACGCGCGATCCGCAGGCGCGCACCCAGGTCAACAGTTTCAGGTTTGTCGGCGGCTTCCTGGGCGCCACCTTCGTCACCTGGGTCACGCCGAAACTGGTCGCCTTCTTCGGCAAAAGCAACCCGGTGCTGGGCTGGCAGATCACCATGACCCTGTTCGGCCTGCTGGCCTGCGCCCTGTTCCTCAACCTGTTCCTGGCGACGCGCGAACGCGTCCAGCCAGTGTCCGAACGCGCCGAAAATCCGCTGCGCGATCTCTCGGACCTGATGCGGAACCGGCCGTGGCTGATCATGTTCGGCCTGTCGATGATCGTCATGGTGACGATTTCGACGCGCATGGGCGCCGCCGCCTATTACGTCAAGTACGTGCTCGACCGGCCAGGCGATACCGGCCTGTTCCTGACCTCCTACGGCGCCTCGCTGGCGGCGGGCTCGCTGGTCACGCCGATCCTGGCCGGTTTCATGGACAAGCGCCACCTGATGATCGCCGCCATGATCCTGGTCGGCATCCTGTGCAGCGCCTTCTGGTTCATCCCGAAAGACCAGGTCGGCATGATCTACGCCCTCAACATCGCCATCGGCCTGGCGCTGGGGCCGAAATCGCCGCTGACCTTCGCCATGTACGCCGACAGCGCCGACTATAACGAATACCGTACCGGCCGCCGCGCCACCGCCATGACCTTCGCCGCCGCCAGCTTCGCGCAGAAACTGGGTGGCGCGCTCGCCTCGGCGGTGATCGGCTGGGTGCTGGCCGGCCTCGGCTACGTCGCCAATACCGTGCAAAGCGGCGCGTCGCAGACCGGCATCCTGCTGCTGATGAGCGTGGTGCCGGCGGCCCTGGCCTTCGTGGCGGCCGGCCTGATGCTGTTCTACAATCTCAGCGACAAACGCCTGGCCGACATGCAGGCCGAACTGATGACCCGCAGGGCCGACTGACCATGTCCTTGATCGATTTCGACGCCCAGGGCTGCCGCCTCTGGACACCCACCACTCTTCCCCTGGCGGCCGGCTACCTGTGGAACCGGCGCATGATGATCCACATGAACGCGCGCGGCTTCGCCACCGCCCAGTTCATGCAGCCCGAACCGACGAAGTATGCCCGGGCGCAGGTCCAGGAACAGAAGCACTTCATGCTGCCGGAGCAGGGCATCTACGCCCATCACCCCGGGCGCTTCTTCTATCTCAAGGACCGCGACAGCGGCCAGCTGTGGTCGGCGCCGCACGAACCGGTGCGCGCCGCCCATGAGACCTTCTGCTTCGAAGTGACGCCGGACGCCATTCGCTGGCGCGTGCGCTTCGACAACCTGGTCATGGATCTCGAACTGCGCCTGCCGCCCGACGACGCCTGCGAATTGTGGAGCATCCAGGTCAGCAACTGGAACAGCGCGACACGCCGCATTTCGCTATACCCGGCCTTTCCGCTGGGCCTGATGAGCTGGATGAACCAGTCGGCCCGGTTCGACAACGGGCTTAACGGCATCGTCGCCGATTCGGTCACGCCCTACCAGAAGATCGCCGACTACTTCAGGAACCGCGACCTCAAGGACAAGGTCGTCCTGCTCAGCGAGGACAGTCCCGACGGTTTTGAAACGCGCCAGCGCGCCTTCGAGGGCGAAGGCGGCCTGCATCGTCCCGACGGCGTCACGTCGGCGCGGCTGGGCGGCGGCACGGCCCTTTACGAGAATCCGATCTGCGCCCTGCAATTCGACCATGACCTGGTCCCGAACGGCTGGGTAGCGCATCGGCTTCTGTTCGCGCCGGCCTTCGACGACGCCGAAATCGCGCGGCTGAAAAGGACCTATCTGAGTGAAGCCGGCTTTGCCGCCGCCCGTACCGGTTACGCCCGCTATATCGCCGAAGGGCATGGCGCGCTCCAGGTCACGACGCCCGATCCGCATCTCGATGCCTTCGTCAACACCTGGCTGCCGCGCCAGGTGCATTACCATGGCGACACCAACCGCCTGTCGACCGATCCGCAGACGCGCAACCTGCTGCAGGACGCCATGGGCAGCGCCTACATCAAGCCGGCAACCACGCGCGCCGCCGTGCTGAAGGCCTTGTCGCAGCAGAACGCGGACGGTTCGATGCCGGACGGCATCACGCTTTATGACGGCGCGGAACTCAAATATATCAACCAGATACCGCACACCGACCACTGTGTCTGGCTGCCGATCTGCCTCGAAGCCTATCTCGACGAGACCGACGATTATGCCGTGCTCGATGAGGCGGTGAATGGCGTTGCGGTTCGCGAGCGCCTGTCGAATGCCTTGCGCTGGCTGGCCGGTCACGTCGACCATCGCGGCCTCAATTTCATCGACCAGGGCGACTGGAACGACCCGATGAACATGGTCGGCTGGAAGGGCAAGGGCGTTTCGGGCTGGCTCAGCCTGGCCACCGCCCATGCGCTGCGGCTGTGGGCCGGCATCTGCGAGGCGGATGGCCGCGACGGCGCCGAGTGGCGGACCGTGGCCGAGCGTTTCAACGCGGCCATGAACACGTATCTGTGGGATGGCGACTGGTACGGGCGCGGCATCACCGACGACGACGTCAAGTTCGGCATATCGTCCGACGACGAAGGCCGTATCTATCTGAATCCGCAGAGCTTCGCCATCCTCAGCGGCGTAGCGGACGAGACCAGGCGCCGGCGCATGATGGCGGCCGTAGAGGCGCACCTGGAAACGCCTTTCGGTGTCGAGATGATCGCGCCGGCTTATACCCACATGCGCGAGGACGTCGGCCGGCTGACGCAGAAATTTCCCGGCGTCGCCGAAAACGGCTCGGTCTATAACCACGCCGCCATCTTCTATATCCATAGCCTCTACCAGGCCGGCGAGGCTGCAAAAGCCTTTGAACTGCTGCGCAAAATGCTGCCCGGTCCGGACGAGGACGACTATATCCGGCGCGGCCAGATGCCGGTGTTCGTGCCCAACTATTATCGCGGCGCCTGGCGCCAGCATCCGGAGGCCGCCGGCCGGTCGTCGCACCTTTTCAACACCGGCACAGCGTCGTGGCTTTATCGCAGCGTCATCGAGGGCCTGTTCGGCGTCAAGGGCTGTCGCGAAGGCCTGCGCATTGCGCCGCAATTGCCGCCCGACTGGCCGGTGGCGAAGATCGTCCGGCGTTTCCGGGGCGCCACCTTCGATATCGATATCCGCCGGGGGCCCTCGTCATCGCTGACCTGCGCGGAAGCGACAGTCAACGGCAATCTGATCAGCGGTTTTGAAAATGGCAAAAATTACAAGGTATTCGTCGTCATATAACACGCGTGTTCCTATTTTTTTAGGCCAGTCATACGTGCGTATAACAATAATTTTGCAAAATTTTGCAGTCGTTTCACGCTCTTTCAGTTTCCTTAACATATAGGAGGCCACAATTACCGGAGGCTGCGCTTTGAGGCGGGGGCGCCGCCAAAGGAGCATTGTATGCGTAAAGTACCGAGCCGCGAGGCCGCGTTGCAGGCCTATGAACCCGTCAGGCTGACGGAAACCATCAGCTACAGTCTCGGTGACGCCGGATTCAACCTGTACTGGGCGCCGCTGACCGCCTTCCTGATGATATACCTGACGGATGTGGCGGGCATTTCGGTTGCCGCAGCCGCCACGCTGCTGGGCCTGATGCGCCTGCTGGGCGCCTTCGCCGACCCGTTCTTCGCCGCCATCGCCGATCGCACGCGCACGCAATACGGCCATTACCGCCCGTATTTCCTGTGGCTGTGCGTGCCGCTGGCGGCCAGCGGCATCCTGGCCTTTTCGACCGCCGACATACCCGAAGCCGGCAAGCTGACCGTGGTCTATATCAGCCTCAACATCCTTTACCTCGTCTATACCGCCATCATGGTGCCCTATAACGCGCTGTCGTGCGTGATGACGCCTGATACCGCCCAGCGCGAAACCATCATGAGCGTGCGCTTCGGCCTCGCCTTCCTGACCGCCGTGCTGATCACCTGGGCGACGCCGAAACTGGTCGCCTTTACCGGCATCGGCCAGGACGCGCTGGGCTGGCAGTTCGCCATGACCGTCTACGGCGTGCTGGCGGTGATCATCTTCATCAACCTGTTCGCCCAGGTGAAGGAGCGTTTCGACACCACCCTGCGGCCGGGCGTCAACGCCTTCCAGGACATCATGGACCTGCTGCGCAGCCCGCCGTGGCTGGCCCTGGCGGCGGCCGGCTTCGTCGTCATGATGGCGACGGCCCTGCATACCGGCGTTTCGTCCTATTATATCAAATACCTGGCCGGCCGGCCCGACCTGATGACGGCGTTCGCCATGTGCTACGGCCTGGGGCTGGCGGCCGGATCGGCGGCCTCGTCGTGGCTGGCCGCCCTGCTGTCGCGCCGCATCGTCATCGCCACCAGCCTGGGCCTGACGGCGCTGGCCGGCGTCGGCCTTTACCTGATCCCGTCCGGCAATATCGCGCTCATCTTCGCGCTTCAGGTGGTGACGGGCATCGCGCTCGGACCGGTTTCGACCCTGACCTTCGCCATGTATGCCGATACCGCCGACGCCAACGCCATCCGCAACGGCCGGCGCGCCACCGCCATGACCTTTTCCGGCATCATGTCGGTCAAGAAGATCGGCGCCGCCATCGCCGCCGCCATGATCGGCTGGGGATTGTCGGCCAGGGGGTTCGAGGCCAATGTCGCCGCCTCGCCCGCCCTGCTCGACAATATACGCCTGCTGATGGGGCTGGCGCCGGCGGCGCTGGCGCTGGCGGGCGCGGGGCTAATCTGGCTCTACGATCTCGACGGCCACAAGGCGAAGCGCCTGCCAACCGTCGCGGCGGAATAAGCCATATCAGCCGGCTTCGCGGACCAGGCCTTCGAGCCCGCAGTCGCGCACCTTGCGGTACAGGGTCGAGCGGCCGATGCCGAGGCGGCGGGCCACTTCCGACATATGGCCGGCATAGACGCCGATGGCGTGTTCGATCAGGTCGCGCTCGATGTCTTCCAGCTTGCGCAGGTGGCCGGCCTCGTCGAGGATGCGCACCGGCGCGTCGTGCAGCGACGCCATGGCTTCGTGGTGTTCCTCGACCGCCGCCGCGACGCCCTGCGCCGGGTTCAGCGGCGCCACCTGGCCGCTGATGGCCGGGAAATCGAAGGCCTGCAGGTGCGGGCTGTCCGACAGGACAATGGCGCGGTAGACGGTGTTTTCGAGCTGGCGGACATTGCCCGGCCAATCATAGGCGGACAGCATCTGCATCGCCTCGACCGAAACACCCGAGACGCGCTTGCCTTCCTCGACATTGAAGCGGCGGATGAAGTGGTCGATCAGGGCCGGGATATCCTCGCGACGGTCGCGCAAGGACGGCGCCTCGACCGGGAAGACGTTGAGGCGATAGAACAGATCCTCGCGGAAGGCGCCGGCCTTGACCTGGTCGCCTAAGTTGCGGTTGGTCGCCGAAATGATGCGGACGTCGACCTTGACCGGACGCTTCGAGCCGACCGGGTCGATCTCGCCTTCCTGGAGTGCGCGCAGCAGCTTGACCTGCATGTCGAGCGGCAGTTCGCCGACCTCGTCGAGGAACAGGGTGCCGCCGTTGGCTTCCTGGAACTTGCCGAGATGCTTGTCGGACGCGCCGGTGAAGGAGCCTTTTTCGTGGCCGAACAGGATCGATTCGACCAGGTTTTCCGGCAGGGCGCCGCAGTTGACGGCGACGAACGGCTTGCCGGCGCGTTCGCTGGAGCCCTGGATGGCGCGGGCGATCAGTTCCTTGCCGACGCCGCTTTCACCGAGGATAAGGACGGGGATCGACGACTTGGCGGCGCGTTCGCCCAAGCGGCGCACGATGGCCATCGGCGCGGAGGTGCCGATCAGGTCGTCGAAGGAGATGCGGTTGGCGGCGTGTTTTTTCAGGCGCGAGACCTCGGCGGTCAGGTCGCCCATCTGCAGGGCGTTGCGCACGGACACCAGGATGCGTTCGGGCGAGGCCGGCTTGATGAAGAAATCCTGGGCGCCGGCCTGCATGGCCTTGACCACCGTGTCGATGCCGCCCGAAGCGGTCAGCACCACCACCGGCGTGCGGATGCCGGCGGCGCGGATTTCCTTCAGCGTGTCGATGCCCGATTGTCCGGGCATGACCAGGTCGAGGATCACCGCGTCGATGCCGGAATTCTGCGACAGGCGCTCATAGGCCTGGCTGCCGTTTTCGGCATGCAGGACGGAAAAGCCCTCGCGCTCCAGCACGGCCTGGATCAGGCGGCGTTGCGTCGGATCGTCATCGCAGATCAGGATCGTCTTGGCCATGTCGTACACCCATCTCGTTCTGGAACGGCCCCGCTGTGCGCGGGACGCCTTGTTTTGAGACAGGTGTAGCGAAAGAGGCTGAAAATCGCGTTGAAAGAGAGGGTTAATGTGCCGTTTCCGTACGTTGCGGCGGCCGGACGCCGGACGCCGCAACGTGCGGACGTCATGGCGGCGGCTTGCGCACGATCCACCACGGCACGCCGGGCGGGGCGGGTTGTTCCCTCCCGGCCGGGCCCTCGATGGCGGTGGCGAAGTTGGTGGACAGCGAAAAATAGTCCGGATCGTTGTCGCTGTAGGGCTTGTCATCGAGGCGGTAGCCGGTCAGCCGACCCGAATGGCGGGCGATGGCATTGCAGCGCAGCAGGATTTCGCCGGCCAGCCAGGCGTCCACATCGCCCCCGTTGACCGGCGGAGTCAGGCCGTTGGTGAGGGTGTGCCGGCGCCAGCCGATGTCGTTGGGGAGGAAGATCGTGCCGTCCGGCCACACGAGCACCCATTCGGCGCAGGCCCGGATCACCGTGTTGATGCCTTCGATGACCTGCCGCGTGGCGGCGGCCGCTGGGTCCATGGTGTTTTCGGAAGCCATGGCGTCCGGCGCCGGCAGGATTTTCGCGACCGCGCCGCTCCTCGCCGGCGGTTTTGCGACGCCCGCTTTCGCTTCGCCAGGAACGGAGGTTCCGTCCTGCGGACAGGGAGGCGTGGGTGAGGTCGGCCGGCTTTGGCGAGAGGTGCTGCGAGAGCGGCGGCGGGGCGGCGGGGAATAGAGGCTGACGATCATGCGGTCGGCGGCCGTGATGGCCCGGATCTGGCGATGCATGTCGAGCCAGTTCCTGGCGATCCCCATGGCCTCGCACTCGGCGACCTTGGCCTCGGCCAGGACGCGCAGGCGTTCGCGCAAGGCGCGCATCCTGGCCAGGTCTTCAAGCTCGTCGCCCGTATAGTCCATGCGCATAGACTCGCACGGTTTCAGGCGGCGGGGATAGATTGGCGCAAAACCTCAGTTGCAGGTTGACGGCGCAGGCTCGGGCGCGGGGATAACGGCCGGACGCTCGTAATGCCTGGTCTTGACCGGCGCCGTGGTCGAGATGCCGTCGAAGTCGGCGATATCGAGGCTCCAGCGCTTGGTGTAGACCAGCAGGTCGAGTTCGACAAAAGCGCTGACCGAGCCGCTCAGCATGTTGGCGCCGAGCGTATAGCTCTTGTCGACGCTGCCCAGGTTCTGGCCGGTGTCGATGGAACTGACAATGGAGCCGTCGGCGGTGGCGCTGGCCAGGTTCATGGTGCCGTTGACGCCCGCCTTGGCGACCAGGACATCGACGTCGGCGTCGAAGCTGACCGCCGCGCCGGCATGGGCGCCGATATCGACCCCGACCTTGTCTACACCGGTCTGGGGCTCGGCGATGGCCGGTGTGTCGTCGGTATATTTCGGATCGTCGAGGCCGATATTGGTGACCAGGGCCGAGGAAATGTTGATCGGCACCGGGCCGATGAAGAAGAAGGCCGACGGCCCGTCATAGGTCTGGGATTGCGACATGCTTTGGTAATTGGCGCCGGTCGTCGCCTCGTTGATCGAGGGCTGAGGCGTCATGGGCTCGGCCTTGGTGGCCCCCGGCGCCTGCTGCCAGTGGATGCCGGCCGAGGTCTCCAGCAGGGTGAAGCGCAGGCCGAACAGGGTGACGTCGCTGTCGTAATCGGCCGTGTTGGCGACGTCGAAACCCGTCTTGGGATTGTAGCTGTTGGCTGATTGATAATTGGCGCAGAGCGACGCGCCGAACCAGCCGTTGTCGCTGCCGTCGCCGAAACAGTCGCTGATGTTGTCGATCTTCAGGTCGAGCGTGCCTTCGTAGAAGGTTTTGGCGACCGTGCCCTGGATCGGCGGGCTGACATCGCCGTCGCTGCTGCCGGCATCCGCCGTCAGGCCCTTGTAGAGCTGGTTGAACAGCTTGGGGCCGAGGTCCGCCTTCATCTTGCAGATGTCGGCATAGTTGGCGATGAAGTCGTCTTCCTGGCCGGGCGGGAACCAGTCGGCGTAGTAGTCCTTGCCGGGGACTTCCGAGGTGACGTACTGATGGCCGGACACTTCGTGGGTTTCATTGACATAGCCGTAGGGCAGGACGATCGCCCAGCCGGCGTCGGTGAGGTTGTAGTCGTAGGCGAGCTTGAACGTGCAGACCTTGGCGCATTGCACATGGGTGGTGGTGGCCGGCAGGGCGCCGGCAAGATGACCGCCCGGCAAGGCGGCGCCGTTGAGCTTGGAGGCCTTGTCGAAGACCGCCCTGCCGCCTGAGATGCCGCTGTGGTAGGCGCGGCTGTCCGGCGCCGTCATGATGCCCCAGCCGACCCTGGCGCCCAGGGCTGCCTGGCTGGTGGGGTCGACGCCGCCGCCGATGATCTCTTCCGGCGTGAAATTCAGCTGGTAGCCGTTGCCGGCCAGGCCGTTGACGGCGGGCGCCGGACGCGAGGGCGTCCCCATGGGCGGCGGCTTGAGGCGGAAGCTCAGGCCGAGATCGGGGCTGACACGCGATACCGAATTGGCTTTCAGCGGCGCCAGCGGGCCGTCGCGCAGGGTATAGCCGTAGCCGTTGACGAATTTTTCGTAGGCGTTGAGTTGCTGGATATAGGTCGTCGCGGGTACCCATTGCGGTCCGCGCTTGAGATTGACAAGGAACTGCGTTTCGTTGCCGACCTGGCGGACCTTGTCCTTGGGGGCGATGGCCGCCATTTCGGCGAGCGTGAAGGGCAGGAATTTCACGGGACGGCGGGCGGCGCCGACGACGGCCAGTTGCTGGGCGGTGTAGCCGACCGTGCCCTTGAGCGTGACCTTGGGCCCCGATGGCGCCGACGGCGTGTCGGCCCGCGCGGCCTGAGCCGCCAGCAAGCCCGCGGACAAGGCCGCCGTTATCATGAGCGCCTTGGCCCTGAATGTAGAAATCCTGCGCATGTTCGTCCCCGGAGCGCGGCGTTTTGCCGCCTTTCAGATGTACCACGCCTGTGGATTAAGTAAACGGGCCGGCCAGGCCTCCTGGGCGACGGGCATTGTCACCAATTTGTCGTGAGCAATTTGCGAATCCGCTCGCCTAAGGCAGGCTTTTTCGCTATCCCCACGCGATGACGCAGCCCCTCCCCCTCGATGCCGCCACCCAGCTTCCTGTCTGGGACCTTTCCGATCTCTACAGCGGTCCCGCCGACCCGAACATCGAAGCCGATTTCGCGCGCGGGGCGGCGCATATCAAGGACCTGGCCAGGCTGCAGGGCCAGTTCATCGCCGCGCGCGGCAATGCCGAACGGCTGGGCCTGCTGATCGACCAGGCGGCGGGCCTGTATGAGAAAGCCATGGACGACATGGGCGGCGCCATGGCCTTTGCCGCGCTTGCGAGCACCATCGACCGCGACAACATCCATGTCGCCAAGCTGCAATCCGACCTCGGCGCCCAGGCGGCAATGATCTCGGCCGACAGCCTGTTCCTGTCGCTTGAGCTGAACAAGCTCGACGACTGGGAAATCGAGATGGCGCTGAAATCGGTCGATAAGGCGCAGAAGTGGCGGCCGTGGCTCAGGCGCGTGCGCGCCAGCCGTCCGCACGAGCTTTCGGCCGACCTGGAACGGCTGATGCTGGAACGCATGCCGGCGGTGGGGCAATGGACGCGGCTGTTCGACGAGACGCTGACGCGGCTGCGCGCCAAGGT